>ENA-ORBV01000111-ORBV01000111.1-microbial-mat-metagenome-genome-assembly--contig:-NODE-111-length-165149-cov-11.013958_pt1 | contig 165149 bp, 171 predicted proteins | sample MGYA00237777_ERZ505514 | MGnify/ENA primary metagenome ERZ505514 (study PRJEB26160, sample SAMN06269048) | microbial mat metagenome | isolation source: Oligotrophic lake microbial mat | place...
CGGCGCCATCAGCGGATACCAGTTCAGCGCGTCGTAGCCGGGCAGGCCGGATTCCGCAATCACCGGTACGCCGGGCAGCGCTTCGTACTTCTTCGTGCCGGACACGCCGATTGCCTTCAGCTTGCCGGACTTCACGAGCGCCACGACGGACGGATCGGAGAACGTGAGGTCCGCGTGGCCGCCCATGATGTCGGCGATGGCGGGCGCGGTGCCCTTGTAGGGGATGTGGACCATCTTGATGCCGGCCATCACGTTGAACAGTTCGCCCGCGAGGTGCTGGCCGGTACCCGCGCCGCCGGAGGCCATGTTGAGCTTGCCGGGATTTGCCTTCGCCAGCGCGATCAGCTCTTTCGCGTTCTTCGCCGGCACCGAGGGATGCGTGATCACGATGTAGGGCATGGTCACCAGCATCGTCACCGGCGCGAGGTCGCGCAGCGGGTCGTAACCCAGCTTGGGGAACAGCAGCGGCGCGACGGCCACCGACCCGGGGCCTGCAACGAGCAGCGTGTAACCGTCGGGTGGCGCCTTCGCGACCAGTTCCGCGCCGATCGTGCCGGCCGCGCCCGCGCGGTTGTCGATCACCACCGGCTGGCCCAGGTAATCGGCCATTTTCTGGCCGACCGTGCGCGCGGTGAGGTCGACGCCGCCGCCGGGCGGAAAGGGGACAACGATGCGGACGGCCTTGGACGGGTAAGTCTGGGCCAGAGCGCCGGTGGCGAGGACGGCGAGGGCCGCCAGCGTGTACTTGAGTGTTGTCTGTAAGCGCATAATGCCCCCGCGGATGTTCAAAGGGTTCGACTCCATGGATTCCGGCCTGCGCCGGAATGACGAACTTTATAACCCGTAAACCTTCTTCGCCTGTTCTGGCGTCACCAGCCCGTTCTTCACGTCCCGCGCCACCGCTTCGCGCGGCCGCGCCTGCGGGTCGCCGATGCCGCCGCCGCCGGGGGTTTCCACCACCACGCGGTCGCCGGCGGGAATCACCTGCCGGCCGAAGCCGCGCATCGTCGTACCCGAACCGAGCGTGAGGCGCCCGCCGCCGCCGTTGCGTCCGCCCGCGCTGCCGCGTGCCGGGTGCACGATGCGGTCGAAGGTTGCCGAGATGATCATCGGCGCGGGTTCGCCGTTCGCGATCTCCATGATCTGGCCGAGGCCGCCGCGGTGCTGGCCCGCGCCGCCGGAATCGGGACGGTATTCCTTTTTCCAGTAGACGATCGGCGACAGCGTTTCCATGATCTCCACGGCGACGTTGCGGATGCCGCTCGGAAACGAGGTCACGGACAGGCCGTCCTTGCCGGGCCTGGCGCCGGTGCCGCCGGTGTTGAAGCCGACGACGTTGAAGCGGGTCGCGCCTTTCAGTTGTGCAGGATCGATGCCCTGCATCGTCTGCCCGCCGGCGAGCCGCACGTTCCACAGCGAGGACGTGCCCTCGGTCGGCACCTGGTCCGGCCGTGCCTGGCGCAGGCAACCGAACACCATGTCCGGCAGCATCTGGCCGATCGTCGAGCGCGCGGCCACGGCGAGCGGAAAGGGCGCGTTGACGATCGAGCCTTCGGGCGCAGTGACGCGCACCACCTCGAGCGAGCCGGCGTTATTGGGGATATGCGGGCCGATCACGCAGCGCACGCCGAAGGAGGTGTAGGCGTCGGTGTAGCTCTTGGGGACGTTGATGCCGTTGCTGACTGCATCGCTGGTGCCGGTGAAGTCGATGGCGACGCCGGTTTTCGCGATAGTCACCTTCGCTGCGAGCGTGATGGGCTTGTCGTAGCCGTCGATCGTCATCGAGTACGACCACGCGCCCTGCGGCCATTCGCGCACGGCGGCGAGCATGGCCGCGCGCGAGCGCGCGATGATGTGTTCCGACAGCTTTCCGATGTCCTTCAGCCGGTACTCGGCCATCATCGCGAGCAGCCGGCGCCCGCCGATCTCGTTGCAGGCGACCAGTCCATAGATGTCGCCCTCCACCTGCACCGGCTCGCGCACGTTTGCACGCACCACCTTCAGCACCGTTTCGTCCATGCGGCCGCGCGAGACCAGCCGCACGATGGGAATGAACAGGCCTTCGTGATAGACCTGCGTGCCGTCGGCGGACAGCCCCAGTCCGCCGATGTCCACCACGTGCACGGTGGAGGCGAACAGCGCGACCATGCGCTTGCCTTTGAACACCGGCGTCACCATCGTCAGGTCGTTCAGGTGCCCGGTGCCCTTCCACGGGTCATTGGTCAGGAACACGTCGCCCGGAAACATCGTGGGCGGCGGGTATTCCTGCAGGAAATACTTGACCGACTCGGCCATCGAGTTGACGTGTCCCGGCGTGCCGGTTACTGCCTGCGCGACCATGCGGCCGTCGGGCAGGAACACCCCGGCGGAAAGGTCGCCCGCCTCGCGCGTGGAGGCGCCGAACGCGGTGCGCACCAGCGTCTGCGCCTGCTCCTCGACCACGGAGATCAGGCGGTTCCACATCACCTGCAGCTGGATATCGGCGAGCTTGCTCATGACGGTTTCCTTTTCGCGGATCGCTTGTCCAGCACGATATAGCCAAGGCTGTTGATCGAGGCATCGAAATCCGCGGTGACGACGACGGTGGTCTGGTCCTCGACGATCAGCGCGGGACCGGCGACGCGCGCCCCCGGCGCCATCGCGGTGCGTTCGTAGACCGGCACCTCGCGCCACTTGGCGAGTTTCGGCTCGAATATCCGGCGTTTCGAGGCGGGCCTGGCGGTCCTGCGCGGCAGGGCGCGTGCCCTGGGCGCGCGTTTCACCTTGGTGGACACGGTGACCGACCAGCTCATGATCTCCACGTCCATGTTCGGCACGGTGCGGCCGTAAAGCGCGCGGTAGGCGGTGTCGAAACGGCGCTTCAGGCCCGCGATGTCCTTCGCGGCCAGCTTGCCGGCCGGCAGCGTGACCGCGATCTCATGGCCCTGTCCCGCGTAGCGCATGTAGGCGGCACGCACGGCGGCCAGCGGTGCGTTACCCGCCGCGGCGCGGACGACCTCCGTCGCCTGTTTGGTCATGGCGTCGAGCAGGCGGTTGGCGTGCGCGATGTCGAGCGTCGTGATGAACTGGTACCAGCTCCGCACGGCCTGGAACGCGACCGGCGCGGTGAGAAAGCCGAGCGCCGAGCCGACGCTCGCGCCAACCGGGATGACCACGCGCGCGATGCCCAGCTTGTCCGCGAGCCGCGCGGTGTGCAGCGGGGCCGCGCCACCGAAGGCGATCAGCGTGTAGTGTTCGACCGTCTTGCCGAGCTCCATGGCGTGCACGCGCGCGGCGTTCGCCATGTTCTCGGTGACGATCTCGGTGATCGCGAGCGCGCCGAACGCGGCATCCACCTTGAGCGGTTTCGCCACGTCGCGCAGCACCGCGGCTTCCGCGCGTTTCGGCTCCAACGTGACGCGGCCGCCGGCGAAGCGCTGGATGTCGAGCAGGCCCATCGCGCAATCGGCGTCCGTGACGGTTGCATGCTCGCCGCCGCGCGCGTAGCACGCCGGGCCCGGCTCCGAGCCCGCGCTGTCGGGGCCGACCTGCACGCGTTCCAGATCGTCCACCCGTGCGATGGAGCCGCCGCCGGCGCCGATTTCCACCATCTCGATCACCGGGATGCGGATCGGCAGGCCGCTGCCCTTGAGGAAGCGGTACATGCGGCCGAACTCGAAGCTGCGCGAGATCTCCGGCGCGTAATCGTCGATGAAGCAGATCTTGGCGGTCGTGCCGCCCATGTCGAAGGACAGCGCACGCGGCGCGCCGCAACTTTCGGCCACGGTGCGCGCGAGGATGGCGCCGCCGGCCGGGCCGGATTCCACCAGCCGCACCGGCTCCGCCGCGCCCATGGCGAGCGTGCACAGCGCGCCGCCGGAGGTCATGAGATACACCGGGCAGCGGATGCCCATCGTTTTCAGGCGCGCTTCCAGCCGGTTGAGATAACCGGCCATCACCGGCTGCACGTAGGCGTTCGCGCAAGTGGTCGAGATGCGCTCGTACTCACGAATCTCGGGACAGACGTCGGAAGACAGCGTGACCCACAGATCAGGCAGCGCCTGCTTGAGAATTTCCCGCACGCGTTGCTCGTGCGCGGGATGCAGGAAGCTCTGCAGGAAGGCGACGGCGACACTCTCCACGCCTTCTCTTTTCAGCACCGGCACCAGTGCCGTCACCGCGGCCTCGTCGAGCGGCAACCGCACGCAGCCCTTGGCGTCGATGCGCTCCGGTACCGGCAGGCGCAGATAGCGCGGCACCAGCGGCGCGGGTTTGTCGAGGAAGATGTCGTACTGCGCGAAGCGGTGCTCCCAACCGATCTCGACGAGGTCGCGGAAGCCTTCCGTCGTGAGCAGCGCGGTCTTCGCGCCCTTGCGCTCGATCAGCGCGTTGGTGGCGAGCGTGGTGCCGAGGATGAAGAGCTTGAGCGCGCCGGGCGCGATGCCGGCCCGCGCGAGAATTTCCTGCACGGCGGCGACGACGGCTTCCTCCGGCGCACGCGGCGTGGTGAGCACCTTGCCGGTCCAGCGCCGGCCGCGTGCCTCCAGCACGATGTCGGTGAACGTGCCGCCGATATCGACGGCGAGCCGGGCGCCGGCGATGTTTGCTACTGCCATATGTTGAACCTTGATTGAGAAACGGAGGAGGGGCGCCGGAAGGCACGTGCTGGCCGTCCGAGTGCGCGATGCGTTATTGTAACGATAGTCCCCGCGCCGCAAGCGGCGCGCCTCCCTGAAAAGGAAACCGGTGTCACTAGTCAAAATGGTCGAAGTCTGGCGGGGTCCGCTCGCGGAGAGCGCCCATTTCGGAGTGGCGGCGGTGGCCAACGCACGGGGCGAAATCATTGAGGGTTGGGGGGATACCAGTCTGCTCACGTATCCACGGTCCGCGCTGAAGCCGGTGCAGGCGATCGCGCTGGTCGAAACCGGTGCGGAGGCGGCCTGTGGGCTCACGCCGCGGCATCTGGCGCTGGCCTGCGCGTCGCATCGCGGCGAACCGTTTCAGACCGATTTGGTCGCCTCCTGGCTTGCGGCTCTGGGGCTGGATCAAAGTGCGCTTGTCTGCGGGTCGGATGTTCCGGCCGATGAGGCGGCTGCGGCCGCCGCGCTTCTGGATGGTCATCCGCGGCAGCGCCTCTATCACAACTGCTCGGGCAAGCATTGTGGATTCCTTACCGTCGCCCGCCATCGTGGCTGGGCGCTGGAAGGCTACGATCGTCTCGAGCATCCCGCCCAGCAGTTCTATCTCGATGTGCTGTCCGAACTCATGGCAGGTGACGCGCGAGCCTTGCCATTCGGGATCGACGGCTGTGCGCTGCCGGCGGCCGCGTTGTCGACAGGCGCCATGGCACTGCTGCTGGCGCGCTTCGCCGAGGCACGCGCCGCGTCACCCTCGCGGCGCAAGGCGATCGTTGCGATTCACGATGCGATGCGCCGCCATCCCGAATATCTTTCCGGCTCCGGACAGCCGGGCGTGGAACTCGCGAGGGCCACGCAAGGACGCATCATCATGAAGACCGGCGCGGAAGGATTTCTGACCGCTTACGTACCGGGTCAGGGGTTGGGCATCGCGCTCAAGATTCAAGATGGGGAGGCCCGCGCGCGAGTACCCGCGTTGATTGCGGTGCTGTCCGTCACCGGCCTTCTGGACGAGAACGAAAGGCGCACGCTCGCGCATCTTGCGGCACCGTCAGTGCGCAACAGCACCGGTGCGGTGGTTGGGCGCATTCAAGCCTGCGACTTTGCGGGAGCCGAAGACCGGGTCCACGCAACGTGACGGGCCGTGGCCAGGTGCAGCGAATGACGGCAAGCGACGGGGTCAGGATCGCCTATGCCGTCGACGATTTCACCGATCCGTGGAGGGAAACACCCACCCTGTTTCTCCTGCATTCCGCGATGAGCAGCCTGCGACGCATGCGGGCGATGGTCCCGCCTTTCGCACGGCACTACCGCGTCGTGCGGATGGACCTGCGCGGGCACGGCGAATCGGACGTGCCATCGCCCGACCAGCCGCTGACGCTCGAGCGCCTGACGCAGGACCTGCGGGAACTGATGTACCATCTGGACGTGCCGCAGGCTCACCTGCTGGGTGCCTCCGGCGGCGGCTACCTGGCGCAGCGGCTGGCGATCACCGCGCCGGCGCGGGTGGCCAGCCTGCTGCTGTTCGCCTCGCGCCCCGGGTTCAAGGACAGCCAGGGCGCGCAGTGGATACCCGAGATGGAGCGCATCGGTCTGCGGGCCTTCATCGCGAACACCATCGCCGACCGCCTGCCGCCCGACCATGTCTGGCCGGCGCAGGTCGAATGGTTCCTGGACGAGATCGCGCGCAACGACGAGGCCTTCGTCAAGCGCTTCATCCTCTACATGACCACGCAATACTGGATGGACGATCTCGCGCGGATCCGGTGCCCGACCCTGATCGTCGCGCCGGGCGAGGACGCCATCGGCAACGCGTCGGCTTACGCGGACATGCAGCGGCTGATCCCGGGCAGCGAACTCGTTGTCTACGCCGGGGCGCACCACAACATCACCGACTACCTGCCCGACCGCTGCGCGCGGGACGCGGTGGAATTTCTCGCGCGGACCGCTTTAAAATCGAAATAGCCGCGGAGACGCAGAGCGCGCGGAGAAAAGCAGATATTGGCCACCAAGGCGCCGAGTCGCCAGGAACTGCACACGGGAAGGTCCGCTATGCATGGTTGTCCTTGGCGTCTCGGCGTCTCGGCGTCTCCGCGGCTTATTTCGCTTGAAGCAGTAATCAATCCACCGACACGTTCGCCGTCTTCGCTACGCGCACCCACTTGTCGGATTCCGCCTGGTAGAAGGCGCTGAATTCCTCCGGCGTGTTGGCGACGACGACGCCGCCCAGCTCGAGGATGCGTTCCTTCATGCCGGGAGCCTTCAACGCCTTCGCCAGATCCCCGCTCATCCGGTTAACGGCTTCGCGCGGCGCGCTCGCCGGCATCGCAATGCCCTGCCACAAACTGGCGTCGTAGCCCTTAAGACCCGACGCACTGACCGGCGGCACGTCGGGCAGCACCGGAAAGGGCTCCTTGGTGGAAACCGCGACGGCGCGCAGGCGCCCCCCCTTCACGTACGGGATGACACCGACCGCCGGGGCGAAGGCGACTTCGACCCGGCCTGCCAGATGATCGACCAGCTGCGCGCCGGCACCCTTGTAGACGATGGACACGATATCGATACCGGCCTGCTGCTTGAGCAGCTCCATCGCCAGGTGCGGGCTGGCGCCGCCACCGCTCGAGGCGTAGTTGAGGGCGCCCGGATTCTTCTTCGCCAGGGCGATCAATTGCGCGACGTTCCTGACCGGCAAAGACGGGTGCACGACCAACAGCATCGGCACGGTGGCCACCAGCGTGACGGGCGTGAAATCCTTCAGCGAATCGTAGCCGGCGTTCACGGACAGCCGGGAAGCGATGGCCTGCGCGGGCGCCACCATGCACATCGTGTAGCCGTCGGGTGGGGCTTTCGCGCAGAGGGCGGTGCCGATGTTGCCGCTGGCGCCGGGGCGGTTGTCGGCCAGCACGTTGACGCCCCAAGCGTCCGACAGCGATTTCGCGACGATGCGGCCCAGCGTGTCGGTCGCGCCGCCGGGCGGATAGGACAGGATGAAGCGCACCGGTTTCGCGGGATAGGTCTGCGCCGGTGCGGGCCCCGCGAGTCCTGCCGACAGCGCCGCGATCGATATGACGAATATTTTCTTCATGGCAATTCCACCAGTTTTCCGCGGCCGCGCTGTTCCGCTTCCTGCAGGGCAAAGGCCGAAAAGGCGATGTCGCCGATCGCCATGCCCTGGATGATCGCGACGACGCGGTCCGTCGCGGCGAGCCGTGCCGGCTTCTGTCCCGCGACGACTTCACAGGCCAGCCCGTCGACACGCGCCATGAACGCCTCGCGCGAGAGGTGTCCCTGCGTGATCCATGCGCCGGCATCGCCCACTTCCGCGGCGAAGTCCGGGTCGTCCACGATCAGCCGCTGCGATTCGCGCAGCACGCCGTAATCGACTTCGTTTTTGGCGCCCATGGAACAGACGAGCGCGCCGGGTTTGAGCGTGCCGGGAAACACCAGGGGACTGGTCGCTTCGGTCAGCGTGATCACGACATCCGCGCCGTCGACCGCGCGCACGCCGTCCGGTTCGGCGCGCAGCGGGAACGTCAGCCCGGGCGCATGGGCGGCGGCGAAGGCGGCCATGCTTTCCGGGCGGCGGGAAGTGACCCGCAGTTCTGCCACAGGGAGCGCGCGCGCGCGAGCATGGGCACCATCTCGTGGGCGATCTTGCCGGTGCCGAACAGCGCGACTACCAGTGGGCCCGGATTGACGAGGCGCTCGAGCACCGCCGTGCCGAACGCCGCGGTGCGGATGCGGCTGATCCACAGTTCGGGCACCAGGCCCGACAGCGCGAGTCCGGTGTGCCGGTAGATGGCGCTGTAGTTGCAGGCCTCGAGGTCGGTGGGCGAGCGGCGCGAGATCAGCCGGATGCCGGAGGCGCCCAGATGACCGACGGTCGCCGCCTTGAACTTGAAATTCCCCGACCCGTAGGCCCGGGCGTCCAGCGTCATCGCCGAAGGCGTGGACAGGCGGCTGTGCCCGTCCGCCTGGTCCCGCAGCGTCCGTCGCGCGAGGTCCAGCGCGTGATCGGTGTCGATCAAGGCGCGGACGTCGTCTTCGCCGAGGATGCGCAGGGTGGTCATGGTGCGGGGAGGTTACAGGGAGCAGCGTGTCAAGTCGGCGCAATGATCCGGCAAGGGAGCGGGCAATAGCGTGCCCGGGGCGCACACGATGCGCTATCCTAACGGTTCTCACCGAGGAGAAAAATACCGTGCACGCTTCAGCGACGCGCGTCGAGGATCTGCGCCTCATCACCGGTCACGGCAAGTTCGCCGCTGACTGGACCCTGCCCGGCCAGCTGTACGCCGCTTTCCTGCGCGCCGACCGCGCGCATGCCGAGATCGTCTCCATCGACACGGTCGCCGCGCGGGCAGCACCCGGCGTTGTCGGGGTGTTCACCGGCGAGGATGCGATCGCCGCCGGTTACACCAAGAACCTGCAGATGCTGACCATTGCCGGCCGCGACGGCAACAAGCCCCTGCCGACGCCGCGTCCCGCGCTGGCCCACGGCAAGGTGCGCTTCGTCGGCGAGCCGGTGGTGCTGGTGATCGCGGAAACGCAGGCGGCCGCGCAAGACGCCACCGAACTGGTGGAAATCGACTATCGCGACCTTGATGCGGTGATCGACCCCTATGTAGCCCTGGCGCCGGGCGCGCCCCAGCTGCACGCTGGCGTGCCGAACAACCAGCTCTTCGACTGGGAGGCCGGCGACCTGCCCGCGGTCGAGGCGGCGCTGGGCAAAGCCGCGCACGTCGTGGAAGTGAAGCTCGAAAGCACGCGCGTGGTGCCGAATCCGATGGAACCGCGCGTCTGCATGATTCAGTACGACGCCGCGAGCGGCGTCTACGATGTTTACACCTGCGTGCAGGGCGTGAACATGATGAAGAAGCAGTTGTCCGCCGCCACCGACGTGCCGGAAGACAAGTTCCGCATCTTCGCCAAGGACGTCGGCGGCAGCTTCGGCAACCGCAGCCCGCAGTATCCGGAGCACACGGCGCTGATGCTCGCGGCGCGCAAACTGGGTCGTCCGGTGCGCTGGGTGTCCACGCGCTCCGAGGGAATCGCCAGCGATTTTCATGGCCGCGCGAATTTCGTCACCGGCAAGCTGGCGGTGGATGCGAAGGGCAAAATGCTCGCCATCCACCTCGACTGGGTCGCCGACATGGGCGGCTACCTGTCGCCGTCCGGCGGCGCGAGCCATACGCGCAACCCGGCCACCTGCCTGTCCGGCGTCTACCGCATCCCGGCGCTTTACGGCCGCTTCCGGCTGGCGCTCACCAACGCCGCTCCGGTGGCGGCTTACCGCGGCGCAGGCCGGCCGGACGTCGCCTACTTCATCGAGCGTCTGGTGGACGAGGCGGCAGTGAAGCTCAAGATGGATCGCGCGGAACTGCGGCGCAAGAACTTCATCCCGATGGACGCGTTTCCGTATCCGACGCCCGTGGGCGCGAAATACGAACTCGCGGACTTCGAGGGCTGCCTCGACAAGGCGCTGAAGTTCGCCGACTGGAAAGGCTTCGAAGCGCGGCGCGCGGAAGCGAAAAAGCGCGGTCGCCTGCGCGGTATCGGCATGGCGACGGTGATCGAAGGCACCGGCGCCGGGGCTTTCCACAAGGATGAAATCGCACTCGAGTATCGCGACGGCCTGTTTACGGCGTATTCGGTCGCGCATTCCAGCGGCCAGAGCCACGAAACCACGTTCACCGGCGTCATCGCCGAAACACTGGGCGTGCCGCACGACCGTGTGCGGCTGGTCGAAGGCTCGACCGAAAAAACGCTGATCGGCAACCACACCGGCGGCTCGCGTTCGATGGTCGGCGCGGGCAGTGTCTGCAAGATCGCCGCGCTGAAGCTGATCGAGAAGGCCACGCCGCTGGCGGCGGAGGCGCTGGAATGCGAACCGTCGCAGGTCACGTTTGCGGACGGTGCCTTCAGCGGCATGGGCAAGTCGGTGCCGCTGATGAAGCTTGCCGCGGACGTGACGGCCAAGGACCTGACCGCGCTCGATGTGCTGGGCGAGGGGTCCGTCGGTTCGACCTACCCGAACGGCTGCCATATTGCGGAAGTGGAGATCGACCCCGAGACCGGCGTGACCGAGATCCTCGACTACAACACGGTGGACGACTGCGGTGTGGTCATCAACCACGCGGTGGTCGAGGGCCAGGTGCACGGCGCGGTCGCGCAGGGCGCGGGCCAGGTCTTCGGCGAAAAGGCGCACTACGACCCGCAGAGCGGCCAGCTCCTGACCGGCACTTTCCAGGACTACTACATGCCGCGCGCGGGCCTGCTGAAGCGCATCCGGGTGGAAGACCACCCGGTGCCGAGCCGCATTAACGTGCTCGGCGCCAAGGGCGCTGGCGAGGCCGGTTGCACGGCCTCCATCCCGGCGCTCAACAACGCGGTGCTCGACGCGCTGCGCGTGGTCGGCGTCACCCACCTCGACATGCCCCTCACGCCGCTGCGCGTGTGGGAGGCCATCCAGAAGGCGAAGAAGAAATGATGAAGCTCACGCTCAAGGTCAACGGGCAGGACCACGCGGTGGAAGTCGAAGGCCGGACGCTGCTGGTTGACGTCCTGCGCGACACATTGGCGCTCACCGGCACCCACGTCGGCTGCGACACCAGCCAGTGCGGCTGCTGCACGGTGCATCTCGACGGCAAGGCGGTGAAGTCCTGCAACATGCTCGCCGTGCAGGCGGAAGGGCATGCGATCACCACCATCGAGGGTCTCGCGGCTACGGTCAATGCGGGCGACGATTTACATCCGATGCAGAAAGCGTTTTCGGAATGCCACGCGCTGCAATGCGGCTTCTGCACGCCGGGCATGATCATGGCGGCCTCGGCGTTCCTCGCCGTGAAGCCCAAGCCCACGGACGACGAGATCTGCCACGCGCTGGAAGGCAACCTGTGCCGCTGCACGGGCTACGTGAACATCGTGAAAGCGGTGAAGCAGGCGGCCGGTCTGCCGGTCGACCAGCACTAGCCGGAAACTAGTCGACGAGTTCGAACACCGCGTCCACCACCACGGGCACGTTGCCGCGCAGCACGTAGGCGCCCATCGCCGAGCGGGAGTGCCGGCCCGCCGCGCCGAGCACTTCAACCATCAGGTCGGACGCGCCATCCACCACCTTCGGCTGGTCGTAGAAATCGGCGGCCGAACTCACGTAGCCGCACAGCCGCACGCAGCGTTTGAGCCGGCGCCAGTCGCCGTTCACCGCGGCCTGCACCTGCGCCAGCACGTTCAGCCCGCACACGCGCGCCGCCTTTACCGCCTCTGCCAGCGAGACCTCCGCGCCGACGCGGCCCACCGCGATCGGCTTGCCGTTCACTAGCGGCGCCTGGCCGGCGATGAAGATCAGCCCCTTGGCGATGGCATAGGGTTCGTAGTTGGCGGCAGGCGCGGCCGCCGAGGGCAGGACCAGTCCGAGTTCCTTCAGGCGGGCTTCAACGCGATCCGTCATGGCGGCTCCGGTGAACCTGGGTGGAAGGGAAAGGCAAAGGGACTGCAGGTGCGGCATGGCGCCGATGCGGCAGGCGCGCGCCGCAGCGCTGGCAAAAGCGGGCCCGTGCAGCAACGGGGGAGTTGCAGTCGTGGCAGCGGCGCAGTTCGTTGGCCATGGCGAAATGGTAGCTCAGGGGAGGATGATCGAGGGCTGCTCTTGCGCGAGCCGGCGCCGCAGCGCGGGGAGCCGGCGGGCGAACAGCAGGGCGCCGAACACGCACAGCGTGCCGCCGACGACGAAGGCCACGCGGATGCCGGCGGCTTCCGCCAGTGCGCCGAGCGCCAGCGCGCCGAGCGGCGACATGCCCATGAAGGCCATCGTGTAGAGGCTGGCGATGCGCCCGCGCATGTCGTCGGCGACAATGGATTGCAGGATGGTATTGGCGGAGGCCGAGGCGATGATGGCGCCGAAGCCGACGGCGATCATCAGCAGCCCGGACAGCCAGGGCGACGGGGACAGCGCGACCAATGCCAGCCCGGCGCCCGTGGTGCCCGCCGCCAGCGCCAGCACCCGCCACAGGCCGGCGATGGACGGCCGCCATGCCAGAAACGCGGCGCCGGATACGGCGCCGACGCCCGCGGCGCTGATCAGGAAGCCCATGGTATGCGCACCGCCGCCCAGCACCGCGACGAACGCCGGCATCAGCGTGGTGTAGGGCATCACCAGAAAGCCGACCAGCACGACCATCACCAGCGTCAGCCGGATCGGCGGGAAGCACCACGCGGTCGTGAACGCGCCGTGCAAATCGCTGCCCAGCGATCGCTTGAGATGCACGCGCGGCAGTGGCGTGATCCGCATGCAGAACAGCGCCGCCAGCACGGCGACATAGCTCAGCGCGTTGACCAGAAAACACACGCTCTCGCTGAAGGCCGCGAGCAGCAGGCCGGCGACCGAGGGGCCAATCAGCCGGCCGGAGTTGTTGACCAGCGAATTGAGCGCGATCGCGCTCGGCAGGTCGCGCCGGTCGTCGAGCAGTTCCACCGCCAGCGACTGGCGGGTGGGGGTGTCGAAGGCGTTGATGACGCCCAGCACGCCGGCGAGGGCCAGCACATGCCAGACCTGGGTGGTACCGGTCCAGGTCAACGCGGCGAGCGCGAAGGCCTGCAGCATGGCGAGCACCTGGGTGATGGCGAGCAGCTTGCGGCGGTCCACGCGGTCGGCCAGCAGGCCGCCCAACGGCGCGAGCAGGAGCACGGGAAAATTGCTGATGAAGCCGGTGACGCCCAGCAGCAGCTCCGAGCCGGACAGCCGGTAGACGAGCCACGGCATGGCCATGCGCTGCATCCACGTGCCGAGGACGGACAGGCCCTGCCCGGCGAAGTAGAGACGGTAGTTGCGGTGGTGAAGAGCGGGAGGGAGTCTCACGGCGGGCGCTGCGCGTGATACACGCGCAGCGCCCGATTATGCCTGCCGCGCGGTGCGAGTGGCAGGCAAGGTCCCGGCGCCGAAAATCGCTCTGGTAAACTCATCGTCGTTTTGCTTGCGCGAGAGCCCATCGGGGCGCTGGCGTTCCGATTCCCGCAGATTCCTTCTACCCCCAGCCGAGGACACCCATGGCCGCACGCAAGTCCATCGCCCGTCGCAAAAAGTACACGGACATCCTGTTCGAAGTGAAGGACCAAGTGGCGTGGATCACGATCAACCGGCCGCGCGTGCTGAACGCCTTCCGCGAGCAGTCGCTCGACGAGATGATCGACGCGCTGAAGTCCACGCGCGAAGATCCGTCCATCGTCTGCGCCGTCGTCACCGGCGCCGGTGATAAAGCCTTTTCGGCCGGCGGCGACTTTTACGCCATGAAACGGCTCAACTTCACCAACGCCTACATGTGGAACGACCGCATGCTGGGGCTGGCGATGACCATTCGCGGCCTGCCGATCCCGGTGATCGCCATGGTCAACGGCTGGTGTATGGGCGGCGGCCACGAGCTCGCGCTGTGGTGCGACGTCGTGATCGCCTCCGACAACGCCGTTCTTGGCCAGACCGGTGCCAAGGTCGGTGCCTGCCCGACCGTGGGCGCGACCCAGTACCTGCCGCGCATCATCGGCGAACGGCTCGCGCGCGAGATGATCTTCTGCGCCCGGCGCTTCACCGCCAAGGAGGCGGTCGAGGTCGGTCTCATCAACAAGTGCGTGCCGCAGAAGGACCTGCTGAAGGAAACGCTCAAGTGGTGCCAGACCATGAAGGGCCACAGCGCGCTCACCATCCGCATGACCAAGCGCTCGCTCAACTTCGAATCGGACAACCTGTATTCATCGTGGCAGCACGGCATGGAGCTGCTCGCGCACGTGTGGGGTTCGCCGGAGGCCAACGAGGGCATGGATGCCTTCCTCGCCGGCCGCAAGCCGAACTTCAATCAGTTCCGCGCCAAGGCCAAGCGCGAACTTGACCGCTACCTTGACGGCTGCGAGCGGGATCTCAACGCGCCGCCGGCAATGCGACGGAAGAAGAAGTGAGGCGTGTGGGGTGAGGCGTGAGGAGATCACCTTCGCGTTTCCGCGCCTCGGCGGTCAATTTTTGACTCAGCCTTAGCGATGACCACCGACAACGCCGGCGCGCTGGCCGGGCTGCGCGTGCTCGACCTGACGCGCATCCTCGCGGGACCGCTGTGCACGATGATGCTCGGCGACATGGGCGCGGAAGTCATCAAGGTGGAGCCGCCCGGTACCGGTGACGACACCCGCACCTGGGGCCCGCCGTTCGCGGAAGGCGAGGCCGCGTACTTCCTGGGCCTCAACCGCAACAAGCGTTCCCTCACGCTCAACATGGCGGTGAAGCCGGGACAGGACGTGCTGGCCGCGCTGATCAAAAAATGCGACGTGCTGGTCGAGAACTTCAAGGTCGGCACGCTGGAGAAATGGGGCTTCGGCAACGACTGGCTGGAGGCGAACGCGCCGCGCGCCATCCGTTGCTCCATCACCGGCTACGGCGCCAACGGCCCCAAGGGCGGCCTGCCCGGCTACGACTTCATCCTGCAGGCCGAGTCCGGGCTGATGAGCGTGACCGGCCCCAAGGAAGGGGAACCCGCCAAACACGGCGTGGCGCTGGTGGACGTCTGCACCGGCATGCTGGCGAGCAACGCGGTGCTGGGTGCCCTGCAGGCACGGCACCGTAGCGGTCGCGGCCAGCACCTGGAAGTGTCGCTGTATGAAACGAGTCTCTTCATGCTGGCCAACGTCGCGGCCAACTATCTGACGGTCGGACGCGAAGGCGGCCGCTACGGCAACGGCCATGCGAGCATCGTGCCGTATACGACCTACCCGACGCGCGCGGGCATGCTGGCGCTGGCGGTGGGCAACGACAAGCAGTTCGCGAAATTCGCGGACGTCGTGGGGCGCGGCGAGTGGGGGCGCGACGCGCGTTTCATCAAGAACCAGGACCGTGTCGCGCATCGTGACCTGCTCGACAGCCTGATTGCCGAAGCCTTGCAGGCAGACAGTGCCGCGAACTGGATCGTGAAGCTGCAGGCGGCCGGCGTGCCCTGCGGCCGCATCAATTCGGTGAAGGAAGCCCTCGACGCGCCGCAGACGGCCGCGCGCGCCATGATCGAGACCGTCGAGCATCCGTCGATCGGTCCGCTGAAGGTCATCGGCACGCCGTTCAAGTTCAGCGACACGCCAACCTCGCTGCGCCGCGCACCGCCGCTGCTCGGGCAGCATACCGACGAGATCCTGCGCGAAGAACTCGGCCTGGATGCCGCGCGCATCGCGCAGCTGCGGGCGGAGAAGGTGATATGAAAACTTCATTCTCCGCGGAGACGCAGAGAGCGAAAGCAATGCGAATAAATAGAGTGCTCGGTGCATTCGGCACGTACCGTTGGCGTCTTGGCGGCACAATCAGGCTTTCCTCGGCGCGCTCTGCGTCTTCGCGGCTCATTCAGGATTGAAAAACATGGACGCCACTCTCAGTCATGTCTCCATCGTCGTCCCCGACCTCGACGAAGCCGCCGCGCGGCTGAAGAAGGTCTACGGGCTCGTCATCGGCCCGGTGGAGATCAATGCCGGGCAGGGCGTGCGAATGGCGTACGTCACGCTGTCCAACGCGAAGATCGAGCTCATGGAGCCGCTGCGGCCGGACGCGCCGGTGGCGAAGTTTCTGCAGCGCAATCCCGCCGGCGGCATCCATCACTTCTCGCTGACGGTGGCCGACATCGTGAAAACGGCCACCAGCCTGCGCGAGCGGGGCGTCAACGTGCTCGGCGATGAGCGGGCGCAGCGCAACGTGCACGGCGAGCGCATCGCCTTCATCCATCCGAAGGATTTCCTCGGCGCGCTGGTCGAGCTGGAGGAACAGACCGAAACCGCGGTGCCCAAACCCAAAGCGAAGAAAACACCCGGGAAAACGGTGAAGAAAGCGAAATGACCGAACCCCGGCGTATCCCGGCTTCCGGACTCGAGGCCTTCATCGCCCGCGCCTTCGTCGCGGTGCGCGTTTCCGCGGCGGAAGCGAAGAGCATCGCCGAACTGATGACACGGGCCGACCTGATGGGCGCCGACGGTCATGGCGTCTTCCGGTTGCCGCAGTACATTCGCCGCATCAAGGGCGGCGCGGTCAACGTCAAACCGCGCATCCGCATCGAGCGCGAGGCCACCGGCATGGCGCTGGTGAATGGCGACAACGGCATGGGCCACCTCGTCATGAAGTTCGCCACCGAAAAGGCCATCGAAAAGGCGAAGACCGCCGGCGTGGCCTGGGTCGGCGTGCAGCATTCCAACCATGCAGGCCCGGCGTCGCTCTACGCCTCGATGCCGATGGCGCACGACATGATCGGGCTCTACCTCGCGGTCGGCAACGCGAACCATCTCCCTGCGTGGGGCGGCATCGACATGCTGCTGTCCACCAACCCGATCGCCGTCGGCGTGCCCGCCGGTGCAGAAGCGCCGGTGGTCCTCGACATGGCGACCACGGTCGCCGCCTACGGCAAGGTCAAGACCAAGGCGCAGCGCGGCGAGCAGATGCCCGAGGGCTGGATGATCGACCGCCAGGGCCAGCCGCTCACGGACCCGAAGCGCGCGGATGACGGCTTCCTGCTGCCGATCGGCGGCTACAAAGGTTACGGGTTGGCGCTCATGTTCGGCCTGCTGGCCGGGACGCTGAACGGCGCGGCCATGGGCCGGGATGTGGTGGACTTCAATAAAGACGACGTGACGCCGACCAACACCGGTCATGCGATCGTGGCGATTTCGCTGGCCGCTTTCGGCGACGTGGCCGGCTTCAAGCAGCGGGTGGACGAACTCGTGCGCGACCTCCGTGCCTCGAAACGCCTGCCCGGCGTGGACGCCATCCGTTTGCCGGGCGAGGGCAGCCACGCGGCCCGCGCGGAGCGCACACAGCGGGGGATTCCCCTGCCGCCGGCCTTGATGCAAGCTTTGGCCGGTCTCGCCGACGAACTGAAGATCGCGCCGCCCGGCGCGTAGTCCTGATACCAACAAAAGGGGAATGCCATGGTCCGCCTTGCCGATCTGCCGGAGTGGGAACGCGAACACATGAATGACAAGACGCGCGAGATCTCGGGATTCAACGCGCGGCCCTGGAAGAAGCTGCTGCCGCTCAAGCGGCTGCGCATCGCCATCGTCACCACCGCGGGCCTGCACCGCCGGGGCGACCGGCCCTTCGGACCCGGCGCCACGGCGCTGGATTACCGCGTTATCCCCGGCGATACGCCGGCCTCCGAACTGGTGATGAGCCACCAGTCGGTCAATTTCGACCGCAGCGGCTTCCAGGAAGACCACAACGTGGTCTTCCCTATCGACCGCCTGCGCGAACTGGCGGCCGCCGGTGGCATCAAGGCCGCGGCGGACTTTCATTACTCGTTCATGGGCGCCGCGCCGATCAAGAAGCTCGCGCCCAAAGCGAAGGAACTCGCGGGGTTGCTGAAGAAGGACAAGGTCGACGCCGTCCTGCTCTGCCCGGTCTGACCGAACTGCACGTGCGCCGTGGGCGCACTCGGTCACTACCTCGAAGCCGAGGGCATTGCCACCACCCAGATTTCGCTGGTGCGCGAGCACACGGCGGCGATCAACCCGCCGCGCGCACTGTGGGTGCCGTTCATCCTCGGCCGGCCCTTCGGCGTGCCGGGCGACGCTGCGTTCCAGATGCGTGTTCTCAAAGCGGCGCTCCATCTGCTGACGATCAAGGCCGGCCCCGCGCTGGTGGACTATATGGAAGAAGCACCGGCGCCGGCGGTGGAGGACACCGCTGGCATGGTCTGTCCGGTCAGCTTCGGCAGCGGCGAGGCGACCGACCTGCCGTCGCGCTTTGGCCGCGAAGTGGAGGAACTCGCGCAGTGGTACGACCTTGCCGTGCAGCGGCGGGGCCGTACGACCGTCGGCCTCTCCGGACTGACGCCGGTGGACGCCGCGCGCTTCGTTGTTTCGTTTCTGGGTGACGCGCCGGCCCCGGTGTTCCGCGAGGGCCTGTCGGCGGGCGACGCTCTGAAACTCGCGACCGAGGATCTGCGGGCCTACTACTTCGAAGCGGCCGGCGCGCAGCCGGGTGCGCCACGTGCGGCGGACGTGCAGCACTGGTTCTGGCACGACACCGCGGGCGGCCGCGTGTTTGCCGAACTGCAGAAGGCGGGTCTGGCCAGCAGCGACGAATCGGTCCGGCAACTCGCCAAGCGCAGTCTCATTCCGCGCGCCATCGGCTACGCGCTGGGTCTGGAAGTTCACACGCCGCCGGCATCGGAGAATGTCTCCGCAAAATGAACGCGGCCAGAACCATCACCTGCCAGCGCGGATAGAACAGGAACCGAACCTTTCAGCCCGAGGCCAGTCGCTCATGACTTTTTCCATTCCGATCCGGACCGCGTGCAGGACCGGAACGCTGCTACTCGCAGCGATGCTGGCCGCGTGCGGAGGTCAGCCTGCTGTGAAGCCGGAGTCCCCTCCGGTCAATCTGTCGGGGTTCCCGCCGGCCTTTCGCGAGGGTTACGCGGACGGCTGCAATACCGCGCGCGGCAGCGCGAAGCAGGACGCGGTGCGCATGAAGTCGGACGGGTCCTACGCGCAGGGCTATCAGGACGGGCTGTCGGGCTGCAAAAAGCGCTAAACCGGATTGGCCGCCAAGAAAAGCGAAGGCGATAGACAATAGACGAGAGAAGAGAGACCGGCTGCGAAAGGTCATCGCAGCCGGACCTTGTATTCACCTCTATCGTCTATCGCTTCTTGAGTTTTTCTTTTGTTGGCGCCTTGGCGCCAACACTAGTTCTTGATCCGCGTGATCCGCGTCACTTCCGGGATGCGTCGCAGGGCCCGCATGATGTCGGCGAGGTGCAGGCGGTTGCCGACCTGCAACGTGAAGTGCATCGCGGCGTACTGGCCGCCGTCCTGCGGCTCGAAGGCCACGTTGTCGATGTTGGAGCCGCCTTCGGCGATCTCGGCCGCCACCCGCGCCAGCACGCCGCGCTGGTTGCGGGCCACCAGCCGGATGCTGACGTTGAAGAGCTTCTTCGTCTCCGGATCCCACTCCACGTCCACCATCTTGCCGGGGTCCGCGCGCGTCTTGCGGATCATCGGGCAGTCATGGGTGTGGATCACCATGCCCTGGTCCTTCTTGATGATGCCGATGATCGGGTCGCCGGGGATCGGTTTGCAGCACTGCGCGAACTGCACGGCCATGCCTTCGGACCCGCGGATGACCACCGGTGTCGCGCGCTGATCCTCCGGCGGCCCGTCGGTGCGCGCGAGCAGGCGCCGGGCGACCACCGGCCCGAGTCGCTTGCCCAGCCCGATGTCGCCCAGTATTTCCTGCCGGGTCTTGGCCCCGGACTCGTGGAGGAAGCGGTCCCAATGCGATTCCTTCAACTCGTTCAGCGTCGTATGAAACGAGCTGAGCGACTGGTTTAGCAGGCGCTCGCCCAGCAGCACCGATTCCTGGTACTGCACGGTCTTCAGGAAGTGGCGGATGTGCGAGCGCGCCTTGGCGGTGGTCACGTAGTTCAACCACAGCGGGTTGGGTTTTGCCTGCGTGGAGGTGATGATCTCGACCCGGTTGCCATTGCGCAGTTCCGCGCGCAGCGGCATCAGCTCGTCGTCGATCTTGACCGCGACGCAGCGGTTACCGATGTCGGTGTGCACGGCATAGGCGAAATCGACCGCGGTCGCCCCCCTCGGCAACGACAGGATCTTGCCCTTGGGCGTGAACACATAAACTTCGTCGGGGAAGAGATCGACCTTGAGGTGCTCGAGAAACTCGACCGGGTCACCGGACTCGGACTGGATCTCCAGCAGGCTCTGCAGCCACTGGTGGGTCTTCTTTTGCAGGTCCGACAGGGAGGCATCGGTGCTGCGGTAAAGCCAGTGCGAGGCGACGCCGGCCTCCGCGATCTTGTGCATGTCCTGCGTGCGAAGCTGCGCCTCGATCGGGCTGCCGAAGGGGCCGAACAGCGTCGTGTGCAGCGACTGGTAGCCGTTCGCCTTCGGGATCGCGATGTAATCCTTGAACTTGCCGGGAATGGGCTTGTAGAGGCCGTGCAGCGCGCCCAGCACGAGGTAGCAGGACGCGACGTCCTTGACGATGATGCGACAGCCGAACACGTCGAGCACTTTCGAGAACGACAGGCGCTTTTCTTCCATCTTGCGGTAGATCGAGTAGAGGTGCTTCTCCCGGCCCTGGACCGCGGCCTCGATGCCGTGTTCCTTCAGGCGCTTTCTGATCGCCTCCTGCACGCGCCCCACGACTTCGCGGCGGTTGCCGCGCGCAGCCTTCACCGCCTTGGCGAGCACGGCGTAGCGGATGGGATGGAGGTGCTTGAAGGCGAGGTCTTCGAGTTCCTGGTAGAGGCTGTTCAGCCCAAGGCGGTTGGCGATCGGCGCGTAGATGTCGAGCGTTTCGCGCGCCACGCGGCGGCGCTTGACGGGGCCGACGGCCTCCAGCGTGCGCATGTTGTGCAGCCGGTCGGCGAGCTTGATGAGGATGACGCGAACGTCGCGCGCCATCGCCAGCAGCATCTTGCGGAAATTCTCGGCTTGCGCTTCTTCCTGGGTCTCGAATTCGATCTTGTCGAGCTTGGAGACGCCGTCCACCAGGTCGGCCACCGGCTTGCCGAACTTCTTCGAGATCTCCGCCTTGGTGACGGCGGTGTCTTCCATCACGTCGTGGAGGAGGGCGGCGGTCAGCGCCTGGGAATCGAGATGCCATCCGGCCAGGATGTTGGCCACCGCCAGCGGATGGGAGATGTAGGGCTCGCCGGACTGGCGGAACTGCCCCAGGTGCGCGGCCTCGCTGAACAGGTAGGCCGATTGGAGCTGCGGGATGTCCTCCGGCTTCAGGTGGCCGGCCAGTTCCTTGAACAGAACTGCGGGGGCGTCCATGACAGCGGCTTCACGTCGCGCTCAACGCCGGGCCGCGCGGGTCAGGGTCATGGCGGCGTCTGCCCATGCCGGACGATCAGTGCAGGAATCTGATCGTCGCGCGCGCATGAGCGGTCAACCCGGCGTCTTGTCGAGGATCTCGCGGCCGTACTTGCCGGCGGCGAGTTCCCGCAGTGCGATGACGGTGGCTTTGTCGCGATTGCCGTCGATGGCCGGTTGCGAGCCGTTGGCGATCTGGCGCGCGCGGTAAGTCGCGGCAAGCGTCAGTTCGAAGCGGTTGGGGATGTGCTTGAGACAGTCGTCAACAGTGATGCGAGCCATGCGAAACCTCTTTGTGCTCTGGATTACCTGAAGCCTTCAAACAGCGTCCGGTGGCTTGCAAGCTGGCTGGGGAGCCGGAGTCGACGGGCGCGGACGATCGCCATCAAATCCTGCGCCGCCCGGGAAAACTCGTCGTTGATAATAACATAATTAAATTCAGCAACATGGGACATCTCCTCGCGCGCGGCCTGCAGGCGGCGCGCGATGGTGTCCGGGCTGTCCTGGCCGCGGCCTTTGAGCCGTTCAGCGAGCGCCTCAAACGAGGGCGGGACGATGAAGATGCCGACGGCGTCGGGGATCAGGCGGCGCACCTGGTGGGCCCCCTGCCAGTCGATCTCGAGCAGGATGTCGGTGCCCCCGCGGCGCGCCTCGTCGATCCAGCGTTGCGAGGTGCCGTAGCGCTTGCCGTGCACCAGCGCGCTTTCCAGGAACTCGCCTGCCGCCGCCATGCGCTCGAAGGCGGGCAGGTCGATGAAATGGTAGTGGACACCCTCGGCCTCGCCCGGCCGTGGCGCGCGGGTGGTGTAGGAGACGGACAGCCGCACCTGCGGGTCGGCTTCCAGCAGCGCCCTGGTGAGGGTTGTTTTGCCGGCACCGGAGGGCGCGCAGACGATGTAGAGCGTGCCGCTCATTCTTGATTGGGAAGGCGAGAGATGAGAGAGGATAGACGAGAGAAGACGGCGGCTGCGGCCTGGGTTTGCCTCTCTCGTCTATCTTCTTTCGTCTTTCCTTCCCCCTTATCCTTCACTCGATATTCTGGATCTGCTCGCGCATCTGCTCGATCAGCACCTTGAGTTCCACGGAGGTTTGCGTGACGACGACGTCCGCCGACTTGGAACCCAGGGTGTTGGCCTCGCGGTTGAGTTCTTGCATCAGGAAGTCGAGGCGCTTGCCGGCGGCGCCGCCCTTGTCGAGCACGCGTTTCACCTCGGTGAGATGCGTCACCAGCCGCGAGAGTTCCTCGTCGACATCGATCTTGTTGGCGAACAGCACGACTTCCTGCTGGATGCGCTCCGGGTCCGCGCTGCCCATCGCCTCGCGCAGACGGGCGGTGAGCTTGTCCTGGTAGGCCGTGACCATCTGCGGCAGCTTGGGTTTCAGCGCGGTCACATGGGTTTCCATGCCGGCCACGCGGTCGAGCAGCAGGCGCTTGAGTTGTTCGCCTTCGCGCAGGCGCGACGCGGTGAATTCCGTCAGCACCTCCGCCAGCAGGGACAGGCAGGCCGCGCGCAGGGCTTCCACCGGCGGCGTGGGGTCGCCCAGCATGCCGGGCCAGCGCAGGAGGTCCGCCACCGACAGTTCGGCGGCGCCGGGCGCCGCCGCGCGCACCTGCGCCTCCAGCGCGCGCAGCCGCGCGAGGAGGTCCGGGTTGAGTTCGGCCGCGCGGGCGCCGCCGGCCGCCGGACCCAGCGAAATGCGGCACTCCAGCTTGCCGCGCGTGACGCGCGCCGCGATCGTCTCGCGCAGCGCCGACTCCAGCGCACGCAGTTCGTCCGGCATGCGGAAGCTGACGTCGAAGAAGCGGTGGTTGACCGAACGCAGTTCGAGCGTCAGGAGGCCGGCGGGGAGTTCGCGCGAAGCGGTCGCGTAGCCGGTCATGCTGTGAATCATGCGGGCGGTACCTGGGGTTGTCTGGTGTGGGGTGGCGGTGCCGGCACGGGCAGGCGACCGCGGTTATCATGCGCGCTAGGTGATTTACCATTCCCCCGCCCCCTTCGCAACTTGACGCGGCGGGGGTGCGCAACTCCGTCACGATCCCCGAAGAGAGTCCGTTCATGCGTCCTAGCCAGCGCCGTCCCGATCAACTCCGCGCTGTGCGCATCACGCGCGGCTACACCCGCCACGCCGAGGGCTCCGTACTCGTCGAGTTCGGCGACACCCGGGTGCTGTGCACGGCGAGCGTCGAGGAGAAAGTGCCGGGGTTTCTGAAAGGCCAGGGCCGCGGCTGGGTCACGGCCGAATACGGCATGCTGCCGCGCTCGACGAACACGCGGATGGATCGCGAGGCGGCGCGCGGCAAGCAGTCCGGCCGCACGCAGGAGATCCAGCGCCTGATCGGGCGCAGCCTGCGCGCCATCATCGACCTGCCGACGCTCGGTGAGCGCACCGTGCAGCTCGACTGCGACGTGCTCCAGGCCGACGGCGGCACGCGCACGGCCAGCATCACCGGCGCCTACGTGGCGCTGGCCGATGCCATCCGCGTCCTGCAGGAGCGCAAGCTGTTGACCGCAAGCCCGCTGGCCGACTCGGTCGCCGCGATCTCGGTCGGCATCTACCGGGGCACGCCGGTGCTCGATCTCGACTACGCCGAGGATTCGGCCTGCGATACCGACATGAACGTGGTGATGACGGGCAAGGGCGGCATGGTGGAAGTGCAGGGCACGGCGGAAGGCCCGCCATTCTCGCGGGCGCAGCTCGATGCGCTGCTCGACCTGGCGACGCAGGGTATTTTCGAACTGACGGCGGCGCAGCAGGCGGCGCTGAAAAGCTGATCAGGCTAGATCTGCCGCCTAGAGAAGCTCTGAAAAACGCTACTTCCGTCATTCCCGCGAAAGCTGGAATCCAGTGAAATCCATGAAATGGGCACCAGCTTTCGCTGGTGTGACGGGGTTCTTCAGGGGTTCCCTAGACGCCAAGGATGCCAAGAAAAGCATTGATACCTGCCACCTCCCTGGCGTCTTGGCGCCTTGGAGGTCACTCCAAACGCTTTCTTCTGCATTCCCCGCGTCGAATCGATCAAGCGTGAAAAAAATCGTCATCGCCTCCAACAACCCCGGCAAGCTGCGGGAGATCTCTGCCATTCTCGCGCCGCTCGCGATCGAGGTCGTGCCGCAGGGCGCGCTGGGCGTTGCCGAAGCCGAGGAGCCGCATGTCACCTTCGTGGAAAACGCGCTGGCCAAGGCGCGCCACGCCAGCGCGGCGACCGGACTGCCGGCGCTGGCCGATGATTCGGGCATCTGCGTCGAGGCGTTGAACGGCGAGCCGGGGGTACGCTCGGCACGCTACGCCGGAGGTTCGACCGCCGGCCGCGAAGATCAGGACCACCGCAACAACGCGAAGCTGATCGCCGCGCTGGCGGGCAAAGCCGATCGCCGCGCGCATTACGCTTGCGTGATCGTGCTGGTGCGGCAGGCCGACGACCCGGAGCCGTTGATCGCCGAAGGACGCTGGCACGGCGAAGTGATCGCCACACCGCGCGGCGACGGCGGTTTCGGCTACGACCCGTATTTCCTGCTGCCCGCGCTCGGCAGGACGGCAGCCGAGCTCGATCCCGCGCAGAAGAACACGATCAGCCATCGGGGACAGGCGCTCGCCGCGCTGGTGGCGCAGCTCCGCGAAGGACTGAGGACTCAGGACTGAGGGCCGAGGCACCCCGCCATTCCTCGCGCGCGCCGTCTCCGCACCGTCATGCCTTCCTCTCAGTCCTCAGTCCTGAGTCCCCAGACCTCGCGCTTCACGGCGCTGCCGCCGCTCTCGCTCTACATCCACCTCCCGTGGTGCGTGCGCAAATGCCCGTATTGCGACTTCAACTCGCACGAGCCGCGCGGTGAGCTGCCGGAAGCCGAGTACGTAGCGGCGCTGACCGCCGACCTCGACCACGCATTGCCCTCGGTGTGGGGGCGCAGGATCACCACGATCTTCTTCGGCGGCGGCACGCCGAGCCTGTTCTCGCCGCAGGCGATCGACGCCATCCTGTCGGCCGTGCGCGCGCGCGTGCCGCTGATGCCGGAAGCGGAGATCACGCTGGAAGCCAATCCCGGCACGGTGGAAGCGGAGAAATTCCGCGGTTTCCGCGCGGCCGGCGTGAACCGGCTCTCGCTCGGCATCCAGAGCTTCAATCCGCGGCTGCTGAAGGCGATCGGCCGCATCCACGACGATGCCGAGGCGCGGCGCGCGGTGGAGATCGCGCAGGCGCACTTCGACAATCTCAATCTCGACCTGATGTACGCGCTGCCCGGCCAGACGCCGGAAGAAGCGGGCGCGGACATCGCGCAGGCGGTCGCCTACGGCGTGCCGCACGTCTCCGCCTACCACCTCACGCTGGAACCGAACACGCTCTTCCACCGCTATCCGCCCGTGTTGCCGGACGACGACACCGCGGCGGACATGCAACTGGCGATCGAAGCGCAACTCGCGGCGGCCGGCTACGTCAATTACGAAACCTCCGCGTTCGCCAAGCCCGGCGCGCAATGCCGCCACAACCTCAACTACTGGACGTTCGGCGACTACGTGGGCATCGGCGCCGGCGCGCACGGCAAATGGTCCCTGCGGGATCGCGTCACTCGCGACGCGCGCTGGCGGAGCCCGCGGGAGTATCTCGAGAAGGCGCGGGCCGGCGATCCCGTACAGACGACGGCGACGGTTTCCGTCCGCGACCTGCCCGGTGAGTTCATGATGAACGCGCTGCGGCTGGCGGAAGGCTTTCCGCTGACACTGTTCGAGGAGCGCACGGGTTTGCCGCGCACGGCGGTGCTGGGGCCGCTCGACGAGGCGGAGCGCCTGGGCTTTATCGTCCGCGACCACGCAAGGGTGGTGCCCACGGAGCGCGGGCGGCGCTTCCTCAACGACCTGCTGGCGTTGTTCCTGCCGGCAGATTAGCCGGAACGTTTGCGAAACAGCAGGTCCCACACGCCGTGGCCGAGCTTGAGGCCGCGCGTTTCGAACTTGGTCTGCGGACGCCACGCCGGGCGCGGAGCAAAATCTTCCGCGGTGTTTTCCAGCGAAGGCTCGGCGCGCAGCGCTTCGAGCATCCAGTCCGCGTATTCCTTCCAGTCGGTGGCCGAGTGGAAGTAGGCGCCGGGCGCGAGTCGTGATGTGAGTAGGGCCAGGAACGGCGCCTGCACGATGCGCCGCTTGTGGTGGCGCTTCTTGGGCCAGGGATCCGGGAAGTAGAGGTGGCAGCCGGCCAGGGATGCCGGCGGAATCATGGTGTTCAGCACCTCGACCGCATCGTGCTGGATCACGCGCAGGTTCGTGAGCCCGTCCGCGTCGATCTGCTTCAACAGGCTGCCGACGCCCGGCGTGTGCACTTCGATCGCGAGGAAATTGCGGTCGGGTTGCGCGGCGGCGATCGCGGCGGTGGTCTCGCCCATGCCGAAACCGATTTCGAGGGTCGTGGGCGACGCGCGGCCGAAGATCGCGGCGAAATCGAGCGCGCCCGGCGCGTAGGCGATGCCGTAGCGCGGCAGGAGCGTGTCGTAGGCGCGCTGCTGGGCGGTGGAGATGCGGCCCTGCCGCAGCACGAAACTGCGGATCGGACGAACCGGGCCGGAGGCTTGCTCACTCATGGAGCGCCGAGTGTAGCGGGGGCCAGCGCCAGGCCGCCCGTATCGTGGCAAAATTTCCACCATGCAACTTTATCGGCATTGGGCAAAGGCAAGGGCCGTCGCCACCGCAGCCAACGGGAAGACCCTTGCCGTCACCGCATGGGGCTGGTCCGCGATTGGGCTGGAGGATGCGGGCGCGCAGGCGCAGGCGCGGGCGCAGGCGGCAGTCCAGAAGCTCGCCGCAGGCGGCGAGCCGGGCCGCTACGGGTATCTCGAGCGTCCGCTGCGCGAGGAGGAGCTGGAGCGCACCGAAGATAGCGCGGGGCAGCCGCTCGTCGTCATCACTCGCAACGGCTATGGCGCCCGGATCATGAACGCGGCGAACGCCATGTTTGTGGACGTCGACTTGCCGGAGACGTGGTGGTGGGAGACCTTTTGCTGGAAGATCGCGCGGCTGTGGTCGAGCGATGCGCCGTCGCCGCCTGCGCGCCGCGAAGCGGCGGCAATCGCGCTGCTCGAACGGCTGCGGGCGCGCGACCCCGCGTTCGGCGCCCGCGTCTACCGGACGCGCGCGGGCTTGCGCTACCTGCTGACCCACCGCACGGCGGAGCCGACCGCGCAGTCGACGGTCGATTGCATGGAGGCGCTGCACGCCGATCCCCTCTACGTGCGGCTGACACGGGCCCAGGCCTGTTTTCGTGCGCGGCTGACGCCGAAACCGTGGCGTGTCGGCCTGTTGGAGCCTCGCTGGCAGTGGCCGTGGCCGAATGCCGAGGCCGGGCGGGCGTTCCGTGAGTGGGAGGACCGCTACCGCGCCGCCAGCGCGGGGCATGCCGTGTGTGCGTTCGTGGCAACCGTGGGCAATCCGGTCATTGATCTGGCGCTCGCGGCGGTCGTGGTAAGCCACGATCGGGAGACGGGCGCCACGTCGGGGCTGCCGCTGGCCTGAGCGGCCGGCGGCGCGTCAGGGCTTGGCCGTAAACGTGCCTTCGCTGGGAGAACTCGCGGTAAACGACCCCTCGCTCGGAGAGCTCGGGGTGGCCGCGTAGATTTTCTTCGGCATGCGGCCCGCGAGGAAGGCCGCGCGGCCCGCTTCCACCGCCTTTTTCATGGCAGTGGCCATCAATACCGGATTCTTCGCGGCGGCGATCGCGGTGTTCATCAGCACGCCGTCGCAGCCGAGCTCCATCGCGATGGCGGCATCGGAAGCGGTGCCGACGCCGGCATCGACCAGTACCGGCACCTTAGCGTTGGCGATGATGATCTGCAGGTTCCACGGGTTGAGGATGCCCATGCCGGAGCCGATGAGCGATGCGAGCGGCATCACGGCGACGCAACCGATGTCCTCCAGGCGTTTGGCGAGGAGAGGATCGTCGCTGCAATAGACCATGACCTGAAAGCCGTCCTTCACCAGCTTCTCAGCGGCTACCAGCGTTTCCGGCATGTTCGGATACAGCGTCTGCGGATCGCCCAGCACTTCGAGCTTGACCAGTGTGTGGCCGTCCAGCAGCTCGCGGGCGAGCCGCAGCGTGCGCACCGCGTCGTCGGCGGTGTAGCAGCCGGCGGTGTTGGGCAGCAGGGTGAACTTCGACGGCGGCAGTACGTCGAGCAGGCTCGGCTCGTTGGGGTTCTGGCCGATGTTGGTGCGGCGGATGGCGACGGTCACGATCGCCGCGCCGCTCGCGTCGATGGCGGCGCGCGTTTCCGCAAAGTCCTTGTATTTGCCGGTGCCGACCAGCAGGCGCGAGCCGTAGGCCTTGCCGCCGATGAGCAGCGGATCCAGATTTTCGTGGGGTTTCATAGTGCCCCTAGTTTACCCGCCACCCACCGCGACCACGATTTCGAGGCGGTCGCCGTCGGCGAGGCGTTCGGCGGAGAGCCGGCTGCGCGGCACGATCTCGCCGTTGCGCTCCACGGCCAGGCGTTTGCCGGCCAGCGCGAGCTGCTCGAGCAGATGCTGGCAGGTGAGCGTTTCGGCGATTTCGCGGCGTTCGCCGTTGAGGGTGATGGCGATCATGGCGGTGGGTTAGGCGGGTTGGATGGTCGGCCGGCGGCGATGGTTCCAGCCGGGCCGCCGAATCTCAAGCGGTTCATACCCCGCGCACGGGCGTGGCGGCCGGGTCGTGCTTCCAGGCGGTGAACGAAAACACCTTTGGCTTTTCCAGCGCCGTCAGCAGGCTGCCCAGTTCAAGGACGAGGTAATCCGCTTCGCCGCCGGCCCGTGCGAGGGCAGCGACGGCATCGGCCGCGTCCATACCGGCCGCTACCGCGTCCGGGGGCAGCGTGCTGTTGCGCGCCAGTGCCGCGGTGACGAAAGCGATCGGGTCCTCCTCCATGACCAGGCATAGGCCCACGGCGTTGACCAGTGGCCGCAGCAGCTCGTTGGCGGGCGCGGCGGCGAGTGCCTCGGCGAGCAGATCGCGGGCCTCGGGCTTGAACCCGCAGCGGGCGAGCTGCGCGGCGAAATCGGCTTTGGCGGCGGTCGCCTGCCGGGGCAGTTTAGGCAGGCCGGGATAGAGACGCGCCATGGCGTCGTCGTTCAGCGGCCCGGTGCGCTGCAGGTAGTCCGCGGTGATGCCGCTGTAAGCCTGGCGTACTTTGGCATTCTGGGTGACGGTCGCCCGTTCATTGTGGAATCGGTAATAGTAGGTGGGCTCCAGCACGAATACCGCCGCGTGCCGCGCCATGATGCGTGCCCACATCAGCGTATCGCAGGCCCAGCCTTCGTAGGGGCCGACGTCCGCATGCAGCGCGCGGCGGTACATGAATCCCGCAAGTCCGCGCGGCCGGACGGTGACCAGTTCGCGCAGCAGCAGCAGGTTGTCGAACTTGACGCCTTCAATCCGGTCCTCGCCGTCGATGGTGTAATACGGCGAATAGGCCAGCGCGCAATCCGGCGCGGTGTCGAGCGCGGCGACGAAGGCCTCTACGAAGTAGCGCGTGCAGCGGTTGTCCGCCGAAATCCAGGAGAGGTATTCACCCTGCGCGGCGCGGATGCCGGTGTTGATGGCCTCGGCGGGGCCGGCGTTGGCCTGATGGATCACGCGCACGCGCGGATCGCGCAGCGCATCGAGCCAGGCGCGCGAGTCGTCGGTGGAGCCGTCGTTGACGATGATCAGTTCGAAGCCGTCGACCGTCTGGTCGAGCGCGGTAGCCACCGCCTGCGGCAGGAAGGCCAGGTGGTTGTAGGTCGGCAGGACCAGCGAGACGCGGGGCGCGGTCATTATCACAGCGGTTTCAGCGCCAGTAGCCGTCCGCGGTGCTGAGCGGCACCAGGTCGGCGATCTGGCGTTCGAGCGGCGGAATCTTCAGCGCCGCCAGCAACGCCGGATGACGCGTGCGCAGGCGCACGTCGCGCGGCGTCGGCCATTCGGTGGCGGTAATGGGCGCCGCGCTGCCGAAGGCCGTGCAGATCATCTTCAGGACATCGTGTTTGGAGGCATCGGTGGAGTGCAGGTGGCGGACGCCGTCCACGTACAGATCCTCCGCGAGGATACGGCCGACGGCGGCGGCCAGCGCCACGGTGGTCACGCCGTTCCAGTGGATGTTGGTGAAGCCCTTGATCGCGCGCTGGCGCAGCCCCCAGCACAGGAGGTTGTAGCCGTTGCGCACCTCGGGGCCGATGATGGAGGTGCGCAGCGTCATGCCGTGCAGGGGTTCGCCCAGCGCCTTGCTGCGGCCGTATACGTCCAGCGCGTCGGTCGGGCTGTCCTCGTAATAGGGCGCGCCATCGCCGGCGAACACGCAGTCGGTGGAGAAGTGGATGAGTTTCACGCCGGCGTTGCGGCAGCGCGCCGCCAGCGCGTGCGGGAACACGGCGTTGACCGTGTAGAAGGCGTCCGCCGGCACCTCGCGCTTGTTGATGAGGCCGGCCGCGTTAAGCACGCAGTCGTAGCCTTCCACGGGCAGCGCCTGCCAGCGGCCGGATTCGATATCGAAATCGGCACGCGCCAGCGCCGTCACGCGATGCGCGGACGCCAGGCCGCGGGCGAGCGCGGCGCCCAGCATGCCGTCGCGGCCGAGGACCAGCAGGCGGCTCATGCGATGCGCTTGATGGCGTCGAGCATGTTGATGGAATCGGGCGACACGGCGGTCGAGTGGCGCTTCACCTTGCTCAACACGTAGGGGCGGGTGATCACGTCGTAGCCGCGCGCCTCGAATTCCGCCGCGTCGAAACCGCAGCGGTGGGTCTGGAAGTGGCTGCCGCCCAGGCCCAGGATGTCGATGTCCTGCGGCAGGAAGCCGTCCGGGGTTTCGATCACCACGGCGCGGCGCGCGATGGTTTCCGCCTGTTCGATCAGGTCCAGCGCCGCCGGCTTTTCCAGGTGTTCCACGATGTCGAGCAGCAGGACCATGTCGAAGGATTTCGGCAGGAACAGTTCGCGCAGCTTGGTGGCGTCGCCCTGGATGCAGACGTAGGGAACTTTCGCGTCGATCTTTTCCAGATAGGGGCGGTGGGCATCCAGTCCGACGCGGATGTCGGCCTCGATGAACTGCGACTTGAGCGACAGGCCGCAGCCGACGTCCAGCACCGAGACGATGCGCCCTTCCGGGTACCAACCCCGCGGGCGGAAGAGGTTCTCGATGGTGTTCTTTTCCCAGTCCTCGCGCGGCATCGCCGTACTCCCTGTTCAGAAATTCCAGTCGCGCACGATCCGGCAGGTGCCACCCACCAGCGCCGCCAGGCGTCGCGAATAATCCGTTACGCCATATTCGGGTGGCACGCCCGCGTTGGGCCCGGGCGGCGTTTTCAGCGCCAGACGCAGCGCATTCAATACGTCGGCGGGTGCGATGCCGCAGAGGATGACGCGGCCGCAGTCCATCGCCTCCGGACGCTCCATGGAGCGGCGCGGGGTCACGGCGGCAAAGCCGAGCAGTGTCGCTTCCTCGCTCACGGTGCCGCTGTCGGAGATCACGCAGGCGGCGTTTTTTTGCAGCGCGCACCAGTCGAAGAAGCCGAAGGGGGGCGCAAAGCGCACGCCCGGCGCCGGTTTGCCGCCGGCCTCATCGAGGCGGCGGCGGGTGCGCGGATGCGTGGACAGGATGACCGGCCAGCCGGTTTCCGTATGCGCGGCCTGCAGCGCGTCCAGCAGGCCCGCGAGCCGCGCGGGGTCGTCCACCGTTTCCTGGCGGTGCAGGCTCGCCGCGAGGTAGCGGCCAGGCTTCAGTTCCAGCGTGTCCAGCACCCGGCTGGCGTCGATGCCGCCGCGGTAATGCGCGATGACCTCGCCCAGCGGCGAGCCCAGCACGTAGGTGCGGCGGGGGTGCAGGCCTTCGCGCAGCAAATTGCGCCGCGCCGCTTCGGTATAGGCGACGTTGATGTCGCAGGTGTGGTCGACGATGCGGCGGTTGGCTTCTTCCGGGCTCTCGCGGTCGAAGCAGCGGTGGCCCGCCTCCAGGTGGTAGACCGGCACGCCCTGCTTGCGGGCGACGATGCAGGCGAGCGCGCTGTTGGTGTCGCCGAGGATGACCATCGCGTCGGGCCGTTCGCGCGCGAGCAGGGCCTCGGTCTTGACGAAGAGATTGGCGAGCATGGCCGCGGGCGAGGTGACGGGCACGTCGAGATGATGGTCCGGCGCGCGGATGCCCAGCTCGTCGAGGAAGAGGTCCTTCAGCCGCGGGTCCGCGTTCTGGCCGGTGTGGACGAGCACGTGCGCGAACAGACTGTCGAACAGCGGGATGGTGCGCGACAGCCGGATCAGCTCGGGGCGCGTGCCAACGAGGGTGAGAATTTTGGGGGCGGCGGGTGTCACGGGAGAGCCGAGATTTCGTCAGGAACAAGCGGACCAAAGAGCCCGCATATGATACCCGGTGAACGGATAGAGCCGCAGCGCGTTACGGCGACGCCTGCCTGTGTCCGGAAGATGAGCCCGCGCATGCACAATGGTTGGATCCCCAGATTATTGTGGCGAACCTAAGATCTCGATACGGTGAGGAAGTTGACTCCGCGCAGTATCACCATGGGGACGACGTTCCGATTGCCCGGCGGATCGCTCTGCAGTTTGCATTTATCCATAGAAACGTAGTTGCAGAACAAACTGGTGGAGCACAGGTGCCTGCACCAGAGCCTTAAGGTCAGCGTGTAACCTAATGAACGATGCTGACCGCATCGAACGGATAGACAGCACTGCCTAACATCGGAAGTGAGAACGTTTCTACCGTGTTTTCACCGATTTCAGAGTTGTTTAACATCGGGCCACCACAGTAAAAGCCAGCGCTCTCCACCCATATCGATCTTTTACTGAGCCATTTTGGGAGTGGCCCGGTACTCGCGTAAAATGCTGCGAATCCGCGGGTGTAGTTCAATGGCAGAACGGCAGCTTCCCAAGCTGCATACGAGGGTTCGATTCCCTTCACCCGCTCCATACAAGACGGCCACTGCTGGTGGCCGTCCTGTATGGGGAGTCGGTGAAGGGAAGCGAACATGGGTTCGACAAATTGATGTCCGGGGGACATCATTTTGGACGTCGGGCAGTTGTATGCCCGACGGTCCCGGGCCTTTCGGCCCGGGATGCCGGGATCGCAGAGGCAATGCGAGCCAGGCACATTCCCTTCACCCGCTCCAATACAACCCCAACCGACGACCGAGGAATGCCATGAGGCAAGCAGGCCTTCCGATTACCCTCATCGTGGTCGGTCTCGGGTGGCTGACTTGGTATTTCGGCTGGTTTCCGGATATCGACTGGATCATCGCTGCGGGCTTTGTCGCCGGCGGGGTGGCCATCCTCGTCATCGACCGCATCACGAAGAGCTCGATCGTCACCGGTCCTTTCCTCATCGCGGTCGGCGTGGCCTGGTGGTTGCGCGACCGTTATCACGTGAGCTGGATGGCGCTGATGCCGTCCCTGCTTGTGCTCCTCGGCGTGCTGATGCTGGTGGCGCGCCATCCCGCCATTCCTGAAAAACGAACCGGTGCCGCCAAGTCGGAATAGCCGCGTTCACCTACCCCGCGAGAGCCGATGACATCCTTGCTGCCGGACTTCAACCTGCGCCGTTCCGGGGTGGTGTGTCTGCTGGGTCTCGCTGTCGCGGGATCGGCGGTCGCGCAGACCTTCCCCATCAAACCGATCCGTATCGTCGTGCCGTTTACCCCCGGCGGTCCGAACGACATCCTTGCGCGGATGGCAGGGCAGCATCTGACCGCGACGTGGGGCCAGCAGGTGGTGGTGGACAACCGTCCGGGCGGCGGCACCGTCATCGGTACCGACTTCGTTGCCAAAGCGCCCGCCGACGGTCACACCGTGCTGATGGTGGCGACGGCCTTCGCCTCCACCCCCAGCCTGAACGCGAAGCTGCCTTACGACACCGTCCGCGATTTCACGCCGGTGATCCAGATGGTGTCTTCGCCCAACGTGCTGGTCGTGCATCCGTCGCTGCCGGTTAAGAGCGTGAAGGAGTTGGTGGCGGTGGCCAAGGCGCGGCCGGGACAGATCGCCTTTGCCTCGGGCGGCACCGGCAGCCTGACGCACCTGGCGGGCGAACTGGTCCGCCTCAGCGCCGGCGTGCCGATGACCCACATCCCCTACAAGGGCGCGGCGCCGGCAACGGTGGCGCTGATCGGCGGCGAAGTGTCGTTGATGTTCGGCACCATCCTGCCTACGCTGCCGCACGTGAAATCCGGCAAGCTGCGGGCGATTGCGGTCAGCGGCGCGCAACGCGTGGACGCGCTGCCGGGTGTGCCAACGGTGGGGGAAACGCTCAAGGACTTCGATGCGAGTTCGTGGTACGGCCTGGTCGCGCCTGCCGCGACGCCGCCGGAGGTGGTGGTGAAGCTCAATCGCGAGATCGCCGCGGGGCTGAACGTCCCCGAGGTGCGTGCGCGGCTCGCGCAGGAGGGCACCGTGGTGGTGGCGGGCACGCCGGAGCAGTTTGGCACGCTGGTCAAGGCCGAGATGGCGAAATGGGCGCGGGTGATCCGCGAAGTCGGCATCCAGCAGGAGTAGCGACGTGGCTGCCGCACGCGGAACTCGCGCGGCTTTCGCGCGTCGTACCGGATGATTGAGAATGGCTTAACTCGATGACACCGACGCAAGCGGTGCCGCGTTGCCCCCACCTAACCCTCCCCCGCAAGCGGGGGAGGAGATATAACGTCTACCCCCATGAAACCCGTCGTTAAATTCGTTGTTCTCCCGCTGGCCGTCATCATCGTATTGGTGGTGGCGGTCGTGGCTATCATCGCGGCCACCTTCGACCCGAACCAGTACAAACCGCAGCTCGTGCAGGCGGTGGAAGACCGGACCGGCCGCACGCTCACGCTCGACGGCGACCTCCGGCTCGCCTTTTTTCCGTCCATCGGCGCCAGCCTCGGCAAGGCGTCGCTGTCGGAACCGGGCAACACCCGCGAGTTCGCCGGCGTGGACAGTCTGCATGTGTCGGTGAAGCTGATCCCGCTGCTGTCGAAGCAGGTGGTGGTGGATGCGGTGGAACTGAAAGGCCTGCGCGCCAACATCGTGAAGCGCAAGGACGGCGGCACGAACTTCGACGACCTGACGGGGGCTGCAACCAAGCCGGCGGCTGGCAAGGGTGCCGAACCCGCCAAACGCGAGGCCGCCGCACCGGTGGCGATCGACATTGCCAAGGTCGAGATTACGGACGCCACCCTGAGTTATGCGGACCAGGCGGCGGGCACGAAAGTGCAAGTGACGAAGCTCACCCTCAAGACCGGCCGCATCGCGCCGGGAGTGCCGACCGATATCGATTTCTCCGCGAACCTTGCTTCTGATCAGCCGGCGCTCCAGGTGGAGGCCAAGGCCCGGACGCGGCTCACGTTCGACCTGGCGCAGCAGCGCTACACGCTGGCCGGACTGGAGGCCACGGTGAAAGGCGAGGCTGCGGGCATCACCAACCTGAACGCGACGGCCAAGGGCGACGTGGACGCTAATCTCGCGACCGGTGAGTTCGCGCTGGCGAAGCTGGCCATCGTTGCCACCGGTAAGCAGGCGGGCGGCGAGCTGAACGTGAAGCTCGACGCGCCGAAACTGGCGCTGACGAAAGAGAAAGTCGCCGGCGACAAAGTCACGCTGGAGGCAACGCTGAACGACACCAAGGGCAAGCGTAATGTGAAGGCGGTGATTCCCGGGGTGGAAGGCAGCTTCCAGGCCTTCAGGACCGGTCCGCTGGACGCGATGGTGACGATCGAAGGGGACGGCCGCGCGGTCAAGGCCAAACTGAACGGGGCCGTCAGCGGCAACCTGGAAGCGAAGCGCTTCGAATTGCCGAAGTTCACCGCCGATGTGAACGTGAGCGATCCCAAGCTGCCGAAGAACCCGATCGCGCTCACGGTCACCGGCGCCGCGCGCGCGGACCTGCAGAAGGAGAGCGCGGGCGCAGAGTTCGCCGGCAAGCTCGACGAATCAACGTTCAGCGGCAAGGCGGGCGTGGCGAAGTTCTCGCCGCTGGCATTGACCTTCGATCTCGCGGTCGACAAGCTCGACGCCGACCGTTATCTGGCCAAAGGCGACGGCAAGGCTCAGGTCCGCGAGGGGAGCGGCAGCGGCGGCAAGGCCGACCCCAAAGGTGCCACCGCCAAGGGCGGCGACGACAGGATCGACCTCTCCGCGCTGAAGGGCCTCAACGTTAACGGCAGCGTGAAGGTGGGCGACCTCAAGGTGCACAACATCAAGGTCTCGCAACTGCGGGGCGACGTGAAGATCGCCAATGGCCGGCTGGAGGTGAGCCCGCTGGCGGCCAATCTGTACCAGGGTACGCTGGCGGGCAGCCTGTCGGCGCAGGCGACCGCGACGCCCACGTTCGCGATCAAGCAGAATCTGGCCGGCGTGAACCTCGGGCCTTTGCTGAAGGACGGCGCCAATATCGACACACTCGAAGGCAAGGGCACCGTGGCGCTGGACCTGACGGCGCAGGGGGCGACCGCCGATGCGCTGAAAAAGGCGCTGAACGGAACGGCCGCGGTGACGCTCGTGGACGGCGCCCTCAAAGGCATCGACTTGGGGGCCACGGTGCGCAATGCCAAGAACGCCGTGCGCCAGTTGCGCGGTCGCGAACTGCTGCCCTCGGCCAAAAGCGAGAAGACGGATTTCTCGGAGGCCAAGGGCACGTTCAACGTGAAGAATGGCGTGGCGAGCAACAACGACCTGTCGATCAAGTCGCCGCTGCTGCGGGTGGGCGGCGAGGGCACGATCGACATCGGCAACGACCGGCTGGATTACACGGTGCGGGCGACGGTGGTGAACGCCTCGGCGGGGCAGGGTGGCCAGGACGTCGCCGACCTGAAGGGCGTGACGGTGCCGGTGCGGCTGACGGGCTCGCTCGCCGCGCCTCAGTACACCGTGGACTACGCCGCGGTTGCTGCGGAGCTGGCCCGGGCCCAGCTTGAAGGCCGGCAGGACGAGCTGAAGACCAAGCTGCAGGACCGCTTCAACAAGCTCTTCCGCAAATAGAGGCCCGACGTGCAGGCACGCCCTGGCAGCCGTCGCACCGCCAAGCGCCCGGCTCTGGATCCCACCTTCGCCCGCCGGGTGATCGCGTGGCAGCGGCGGCACGGCCGTCACGACCTGCCGTGGCAGAACACGCGCGACCCGTACCGCCTGTGGCTGTCGGAGATCATGCTGCAGCAGACGCAGGTCGCCGCGGTCATTCCTTACTACGCACGCTTTCTGGCCCGCTTTCCCACGCTCGATGCGCTGGCGGCAGCGCCGGTGGACGAGGTGCTGAAGCTATGGAGCGGGCTCGGTTACTACGCACGGGCGCGCAACCTGCATCGTGCAGCGCAGACGGTCGTGGCGGAACACGGCGGGCATTTCCCGCGCGACCCCGCCGCCATCGAAGCGTTGCCCGGCATCGGGCGCTCGACGGCGGCGGCGATCGCGGCCTTTGCTTACGGCACGCGCGCGGCCATCCTCGACGGCAATGTGAAGCGGGTCTTCGCGCGGCATTTCGGCGTGCGCGGCTGGCCCGGTACGCCTGCTGTCGCGGCGCGGCTGTGGGCGTTCGCCGAAGCCGTGCTGCCCGCGCGCGGCATCGAGGCCTACACCCAGGGCCTGATGGACCTCGGCGCGACGATCTGCACGCGCACGCCGCAGTGCGCGGTCTGCCCGCTGGCGGCCACGTGCGCAGCCACGGCGCAGGGTCTCACCGCCCGCATTCCCGCCGCCAAACCGAAGAAGCTATTGCCGCACCGGCGGACGGCCATGCTGATCGCGCTGCATGCGGGTTGCGTACTGCTGGAGAAGCGCCCGGCGCAGGGCATCTGGGGCGGTTTGTGGAGCCTGCCCGAAGCCGCGGCGGACAGCCGCACGGCACCGTGGACGGCACTGCTCGGGCGCGGCCGGCATCGCGCGGAGTTGCTGGCGCCGGTCGAGCACGGGTTCACGCACTACCGGCTGACGATCGAGCCTCGCGTGGTGCGCCTCGCGCGGCCGCCGACGGCACGCGCCGGCTGGATCTGGCTGCCGCTCGTCGAAGCGCCCGACGCGGCGCTGCCGGCGCCGGTGAAGCGCATCCTCGCCACGCTGGCCGCGGCCCGCTGACGTGAGTGTCCCTGCACCACCGACCGACTGGCCGCAACTGCGCGAGTGGCGTCGCGCGGAGCGCCGCCGGCTGATCGCCGCGCGCGAGGCGCTGGACCCGGTGCGCCGGCAAGAACGCAACGCCGCGATCACGGCCTCGTTGCTGGCCGCGTTCGGCGCGCTGGAACGCTGCGTGGTGGGATTCTGCTGGCCCATCCGCGGAGAGTTCGATGCGCGCCACGCCATGCGGCACTGGCGTGAGCGCGGTGCCGTGACGGCGCTGCCGTATGTGGTGGCGCCGGCGACGCCGCTGGCGTTCCGGGCATGGCGGCCCGGCATGGCCCTGGCGCGGGGCGCGATGGACATTCCATATCCGGCTGCGGGGCCGCCGGTGGTGCCGGACGCCGCGGTGGTGCCCGTGAACGGTTTCGACGCCGCGGGTTATCGGCTCGGCTACGGCGGCGGCTATTTCGACCGCACGCTGGCCCAACTCGAACGCCGCGTGCTGGCCATCGGCGTCGGTGATGCCGAGGCTCGCCTGGACACGATCGTGCCGCAGTTGCACGACATCCCGATGGACTTCATCGTCACCGAAGCCGCGGTGTATGCGCGCGGCGGGCAGGGCCTGTGCGCCGTGACGCCTGCAGAGGCGGCGGTGGAAGCGGCACGCCTGTTCGCGAGCCGCGCGTTGCCACGGCAGGGCGCCGGCGGGCTCAGCTCACCGGTTTGCTACGCCGGCGAATCGTCCTAGGTCCGCGACGCTTCGAGCAGCGTGCGGATGCGCTGCAGCCGGACGTGTGAATCGCCCAGTTCCAGCAGTTCCTGCTTGACACGCATCGGCAGCGGCAGGACCTCGGCGAGCCGGTAGCCGACCCAGACCGCGTCCTCGAACTGGTGCGGGCTCGGGAAATGCTCGACGCCGACGCGCGAGATGATGGTCTTCAAGAGGTCCACGCAGATCGCTTCGTCGGCCGCCGCCGCGGGCTCCGCCTCGATCGGTTCGATGCGCGCGGAGAGCAGGCCGTTGCGGGCGACGCTCTGTTCGAGGATGCGGAACCGCTGCTCGCCCTCGACCTCCAGCAAAAACATGCCCGGATGCGGCAGGTCCCAGTTGCGGATGCGCGCGAGGCAGCCGACCGGCTCGGGCAGCGCGGGCGCGCCGACCTCGTGCCCCTCGCGGATCAGGCACACGCCGAAGGGCTTGTCGTCGCGCAGGCAGACCTTGGTCATCTCGACGTAGCGCTGCTCGAACACCTTGAGCGGCAGCGTGCCGCCGGGGAACAGTACGCTCTGCAGCGGGAAGATGTGGACGTTGTTCATAAAATCCCGGGAATCAGCCATGGGGATGAGTGAGGAGTGAGAAAAGCGAGAGACGATAGACGATAGACGAAAGATACGTGCGCTCAACCGTCGCTGCCGCCTCTATTCTCTCGTCTTTCGTCTCTCGCCTCACTGTCCTTGAGCCAGTTCGCGATGCCGTACTAGCAAGCGGGCATGGCCGGCGAAGCGCCGCGCCAGCGTTTCCGCGAAGTAAACGGAGCGGTGCTGGCCGCCGGTGCAGCCCATGGCCACGGTGAGGTAGGCGCGGTTGTCGCGCACGAAGCACGGCAGCCAGCGTTCGACGTAGTCGCCGATGTCCGCGAGCATGTGCATGCTGTCGGCGTCGGCCTCGATGAAGGCGCGCACGGCGTCGTCCTTGCCGGTCTGCGGCCGCAGCACGGGATCGTAGTAGGGGTTGGGCAGGCAGCGCACGTCGAAGACGAGGTCCGCGTCGAGCGGAATGCCATGCTTGAAGCCGAAGGACGCGAACAGCAGCGTCAGGCCGGTGCCGGACAGCCCGGCGAAATCCTTGACCCAGGCACGCAGCGCGTTTGGCCGCAGGTCGCTGGTGTCGATGCGGTGGGCGAGGTCCGCGATGGCGGCCAGCTGCTCGCGTTCGCGGGCGATGCATTCAGGCACGGTGAGCGTGCCGTCGGCCAGCGGATGCCGCCGGCGGGTCTCGGAGAAACGCTGCACCAGCGTTTCGGTCTTGGCTTCCAGCACGAGCAGGCGCGCGTCCACGCCTTCGCTGCGCAACTGCGCGAGCGTGGCCGGCAGCGCGGACAGCGTATCGCCGCTGCGCGCGTCGATGCTGACAGCGGCACGCGGGATCGCTCGTGTGCGCAGGAAACGGATGAGCTCCGGCAGCAACTGCGCCGGGAGGTTGTCGACGGTGTAATAGCCGGCATCCTCAAGCACGTTGAGCGCGATGCTCTTGCCCGAGCCGGACAGGCCGCTGACGATGATCAGTTGCATGCTGGTGTATGGGTGATGGGTGATGGGTGATGGGTGATGGGTGATGGGTGATGGGTGATGGGTGATGGGTGATGGGTGAATGAGGGATCGTAAAACGGGTCGCTTGGTGTTCCGATGACAGCAAGCCAGGACTTGCCATTACCCATTACCCATTACCCATCACCTATCACCCTTCACCCTTCACCGATTCCCCATTTCCCGGGACGGCCATGGCATCAGCCTGCCGGGCGATGATTTCCTGGGTGCTGTCGATGCCGCGCAGTTGCAGCACGTAGTTGCGCACGGCGGCTTCGACCAGCACCGCCAGGTTGCGGCCGGCCGCCACCGGGATCGTCACCTTGCGCACGTTTTCGCCCATGACCACTTGCGTGCCGGGCTTGAGCGGCAGGCGCTCCAGGTAGCTCGATTCCGCGCCGGTCGGCTTTTCCAGATGCACGATCAGGCGCAGGTTCTTGCGCGGGCGCAGCGCCGCCTCGCCGAAGATGGTGCGCACGTTGAGGATGCCCAGCCCGCGCACCTCGAGGAAATCGCGCAGCAGCGGCGGACAGCGTCCTTCCAGGGTGTCGGGCGCGATGCGGTAGAGCTCGACCACGTCGTCGGCGATCAGGCCGCTGCCGCGGCTGACCAGTTCCAGCGCCAGTTCGCTTTTACCGACGCCGCTGGCGCCGGTGATCAGCACGCCCATGCCCAGCACGTCGAGGAATACGCCGTGCATGGTGACGGAGTCTGCGAGCGCCCGCGCGAGATAGGGCCGCAGCATCCACATGAGCTCCAGGCTCGGCAGGGGAGACGTGAACAGCGCGGCGTGGGAATTTTCCGCCCACTGGATGAGCGGCGGCGGCACCGTTTCCCCGCCGCTGACCAGCACGCACGCGAGATCTGAACTGCCGAGGCCGGTGAAGAGCTGCTGACGGGCCACCGGATCGAGGGCGGCGACGTGCGCGATCTCCGTGCGCCCCAGCACCTGGATCCAGTTCGGATGCAGGAGGTTCAGGTGGCCGATCAGGCCTTCGGTCGAATCGCGGATGTGCTCGCTGTCGAGAGCTTTGGCGCCCCCGGCACGCCCCGCCAGCCATTCCAGGCGCAGGCGGGCGCGGTTGTCGTCAAACAGCTGCGTGACGGTGAGCTTCGGCATCGGGGGTCCAGTCGGCCACCAGGCGGTGCAGCGCGGTTGCGTCCGGCGCGTTCAGCAACTGCTCGCGGAATCCGCTGTCGGACAGCATCTGCGCGAGTTCCGACAGGATCTGCAGGTGGAGGTCGGTCGCGCGTTCGGGCACCAGCAGCACGAACACCAAGCGCACCGGCTGGCCGTCCGGGGCATCGAAGGGAATCGCCTCCCGCAGCCGGACCAGGCCCGCGCAGGCTTCGCGCAGGCCCTTCAGCCGGCCGTGCGGGATGGCGACCCCCTGCCCCAGCCCCGTGGAGCCCAACTTCTCGCGCGCGAACAGGCTGTCGAACACGCTGCTGCGCGCGAGCTGGTGGTTGTTTTCGAACAGCAGGCCCATCTGCTCGAAAACGCGTTTCTTGCTGCCCAGATCGGCATCGACGAGCACATCCTGGGGGGCGAGCAGCTTGGCGATCAGGTTCATGTTGAAGGGAGGTCGGTCAGGACTCGGTGTGATGCTTGATGGCGTCGCCGCCGTTGCGCGGATTGAAATGCGTGTTCTTGTACTTGATGATCTGCCGGTCGAGCTTGTCGGCAAGATTGTCGATCGCGGCGTACATGTCCGCATGATGGCACTCGATGAAGATGTCCTTGCCCGGCACGTGCGCGTTGGCTTCCACCTTGCGGTCGAGCTTGTCCACCGACAGGATGACGTTCACATCGATGACCTGGTCGAAATGCCGCCCGACGCGGCCCAGCTTGGCCATCACGTACTCGCGGATGGAGGAAGTGACTTCGACATGGTGTCCGGTGAGGTGCAGGTTCATGCGGCTCTCCTTGAGGTGGACGGAACGGAGCGGCGGGATGCGCCGCGTTACAACGACTTGCGCAGGTTGACCGGCAGGATATGCATGGACTCGCGGTATTTGGCGACGGTGCGCCGCGCGACCACGATACCCTGCTGGCCGAGGATTTCGGAAAGCTGGCTGTCCGACAGCGGTTTCTTGGTGTTCTCCGCCGTCACCAGCTGCTTGATCAGCGCGCGGATCGCCGTGCTGGACGCGGCGCCGCCGGTTTCGGTGGTGACGTGACTGCCGAAGAAATACTTGAGCTCGAAGATCCCGCGCGGCGTAAGTATGAATTTCTGGGTCGTCACGCGGGATACTGTGGATTCGTGGAGATTCAGGGTTTCCGCGATCTCGCGCAGCACCAGCGGCCGCATGGCGACCTCGCCGTGCTCGAAGAAATGGCGCTGGCGGTCGACGATGGCCTGCGAGACGCGCAGGATGGTGTCGAAGCGCTGTTGCACGTTCTTGATCAGCCACTTCGCTTCCTGGAGCTGGCTGGCGAGCTGCTGGTGCCCGCTGTCCCGGCTGCGCGACAGAATGGCGGCGTAGAGGCGGTTGATGCGGAGCTTGGGCATCGCGTCGGGGTTGAGCGCGACCAGCCACACGCCCTTTACCTTCTTCACGATGACGTCGGGGATGACGTAGCGCGCCTCGCCACCGGCGAAGCTCGCGCCGGGGCGCGGATTGAGACCGGTGATGAGCGACTGCACGGCCTTCAGCGTGACGTCGTCACAGCTCAGGAGCTTTTTCAGCTTGTTGAAGTCGCGCGCCGCGAGCAACTCCAGGTGGCCGTGGATCACGGTGCGGGCGAAGTCGCGCTGGGGCGTGTCGGCCGGCAGCGTCTCGAGCTGGAGCGCGAGGCACTCGGCGAGCGAGCGCGCGCCGACGCCGGGCGGGTCGAGGTACTGGAGGTGTCTCAGCGCGACCGTCAGGTCCTCGGGCTCGATGTCGAGTTCCTCCGGCAGCAGCGCGGCGAGTTCGGTCAGGTCCTGGTGCAGGTAGCCGTCGTCGTCCAGCGAATCGACCAGCAGCGCCACCAGCTTGCGGTCGCGGTCTGAGACGTGAAGCATCGATACCTGGGTCAGCAGGTGCTCGCGCAGCGATTGCGATTCGGCGGCGACCTGAGGGTATTCCGCCTCGTCGTTGTCGTCGCGCGGGGCGCTGCGGTAATCGCCGTCGCCGTCCTGCCCGTCAAAGGACATGACTTCGGGATTGTCGGTCTCGCGCGGCTCGGAGATCTCGCCGGCATCCGCCGTGCGCTCGGCCGGGGCTTCGCTGCCGTTCAACGGATGCAACACGGCGCCGGGTTCCTCGCCCGGAGAACCCTCCTCGCGCTCGAGCATGGGGTTCTCCTGCAGCATGCGCTCGATTTCCTGCGTCAGCTCGAGCGTCGACAGCTGGAGAAGCCGGATCGACTGCTGCAGCTGTGGCGTCAGCGTGAGATGCTGGGAGAGCCGGAGCTGGAGCGAGTGCTTCATGGATCAGGGGAGGGGGAGGGGGCTGTTCCACCTGGAAACCGGAGAACCCGGACCGGTAGAAACACGGCAGCAAGCGCAAAATCAGAGGCGGAAGTGTTCTCCGAGGTAGACCTTGCGGACCTCTTCATTATAGACAATTTCCCTGGGGTTGCCGTCGGCCAGCACGCTGCCGTCGTTCATGATGTAGGCGCGGTCGCAGATGCCCAGGGTTTCCCGGACATTATGGTCGGTAATCAGGACGCCGATTCCCCGTTCCTTCAGGAACCCGATGATTTTCTGGATGTCGATGACCGCGATCGGGTCGACCCCGGCGAAGGGTTCGTCGAGCAGGATGAAGTGCGGTTCGGTGGCCAGGGCGCGCGCGATTTCCACCCGGCGCCGTTCCCCGCCCGACAGGCTGATCGCCGGATTGTCGCGCAGATGCCCGATGTTCAGCTCGCCGAGCAGGTCGTCGAGGCCGTTGGCGATGTGGTTGGCGTCGTCGTAACGCAGTTCGAGGACGGCGCGGATGTTTTCGGCGACGGTGAGCCGCCGGAAGATGGAAGCCTCCTGCGGGAGGTAGGACAGGCCCATCCGCGCGCGGCGGTGGATGGGCAGGTGCGTCAGGCGCGCGTCGTCGAGGAAGATCTCGCCGCCGTCGGCGGCGGCCAGTCCCACGATCATGTAGAAACAGGTGGTCTTGCCAGCGCCGTTGGGGCCGAGCAGGCCCACCACCTCCCCGCTGTTGACGGCGAGCGACACGTCCTTCACGACGGCGCGCGACTTGTAGCGCTTGCGCAGGCGTTCGGCGCGCAGTTCACTCATGGCGGGAGGCCCGCGGCGGCGGGCGTACGGCGTGCATCAGACGCAAATCCGGCGCAAGGTCAGCGCGGGGCGGGTTTGGTGTCGTCCCGCGGCGCGGCCAGTTCCGGGAGGGGCTGGAGCGGGACGGGCGCGCCGGGCGGCGGCGTGACTTTGGGCTTGGGCTGGATGACCGCGCGGACGCGGCCTTCGGGATTGTTCGCCGTCGCGGCCTGCTTGCCGCCGCCCGTCACGCGGAAGAACTCGGTGGTGGCGTCGTACGAAATGTAGTTGCCCCGCACTTCATCCAGGCCGCGCTTCATCACGGCGCGGTTGAACATCTGCACCCGCTCGGCCTTGCCGTCGTACTCGATGCGCTCGGCGAAACCCTCGATGTATTCATCGAGTCCTTCGCGCTTCTGGCGGAAGCTGGCCAGGTTGCCGGTGGCGATCCCGAACTGAAAACCCTCGGCGTCCTGGCGCACGACCATCTTGTCGCCGCGGATCTGCAGCGTGCCCTGGGACAGCACGACGTTGCCTTCGAAGGTCGCCACCTGCTTGGCGTCGTCGATGGTGACGCGGTCGGCCTCGAGGTTGACGGGTTTGTCGCGGTCCGTTTTTTCGGCGTTCGCCGCCATCGGTGCTGTGACCAGCAGCGCCGCAACAAACAAGAGCCAAGGCTTACGGGCGGGCATCGGCGGGCAGGCCTTTCTTGTCGTAGATACCGCGCACGTTCGAGAGCAGTTTCAGGATGCGCGTCTTGTTGTCGAATTCTAAGCCAACCGCGTTGATCTGGGTGGTGGCGTCCCGGATGACGACCGGGCGGTCGGTCTTGACGAGGCCCTGTTCGGGCATGGCGTGCAGCCAAGTGGTGCGGAAGTTCATTTCGCTTGCGCCTTTGTAGGCCGCCCGCGTGACCACCACGTTTTCATAGAGAAAAACGTCGTCGTGGCGGTCGTCGGTCGCCGCACTGCTGGCGCGCGCCGTCAAGGGCGCCGATTTGCCGTAGTGCACGAGCACGGGCATGGTCAGGATGCTGGTGCCGTCGTCGGCGAAGTGCACGACGTTCTGCGCGGTCAGCCGGTAATACGGCACGCCGTCGGGCCCCAGTTTTACCGCTTCGATGCCGTCGGCGATGACGTCGGGATCGTGGCGTTTGACCGTTTCGCGATCCTCCGTGTCGGAGGACGCCTGCTGGTCGATCCACCACGTCAGCGCGGCCACCCCGGCCAGGATGATGATCGGAAAGCCGGCGGCAATGCGGCGGATCATGCGTCAACCTTCTGCTGCGCGGCCACGTTGACGCCCTGCGCGTGCAGGATCAGGCCGCAGGCTTCGCGCACGGCGCCGCCGCCGCCGGCCGCGCGGGTGACGTAATGGGCCCGCTGTTTGACCTCGAAGGGCGCGACCGGCACCGTGAGCGCCAGCCCCGCGACGAGGAGCGCGGGCAGGTCCACGAAATCATCGCCCATATAGGCGGCTTCGTGCGGGGAGAGGCCGAGCTCACCCAGCAGCGCCGACAGCGCCGCCCGCTTGTCGGTCGCGCCCTCGGTGACGTATTTCAGGCCGAGGTTGTCGGCGCGGCGTGCAAGCGCGGGCGACCTGCGTGCGGTGATCAGCGCGACTTCGACGCCGGCGGCGCGCAGCAGCTTGAAGCCGTGGCCGTCCAGCGTGTGGAAGGCCTTGGTGGTTTCACCCTCGGCGCCGTAGTTGAGGCGCCCGTCGGTGAGCACGCCGTCGACATCAAAGGCGGCGAGCCGTACCGCGCGGGCGCGGGCCAGGACATCGAGGGTGGCCGTCATATCACCCGGGCGCGAAACAGGTCATGCATGTTGAGGGCGCCCACGAGCAGCCCGGCGGCGTCCACCACCAGCATCTGGTTGACCTTGCGCTCTTCCATGATCTGCACCGCCTCGACGGCCAGCTTGTCGGGACTCATGGTGCGGGGCCCCCGCGTCATCACCCCGGCGATCGGCGTGGCGGCGAAGTCGAGCTTGCGTTCGAGCGTGCGGCGCAGATCGCCGTCGGTGAAGATGCCGGCGACGCGGCCCGCGGTGTCCACGATCGCGGTCATGCCCATGCGGCCGCGCGACATTTCGAGCAGCGCCGCGGACAGGCTGGCGCCATCCGCCACGCGCGGAATTTCCGTCCCGGTCCGCATGACATCGCGCACGTGCGTCAGCAGGCGGCGGCCCAGCGATCCACCCGGGTGCGAGGCGGCGAATTCGTCGCGTGTGAAGCCTTTCGCTTCCATCAGCGCCACGGCAAGCGCATCACCGAGGGCGAGCGCAGCGGTGGTGCTGGCGGTCGGTGCGAGGTTGAGCGGGCAAGCTTCCTTTTCCGCGCCGGCGTAGAGGTGCACGTCGGCTTCGCGCGCGAGCGTGGACTGACCGTTGCCGGTCATGGCGATCAGCTTGGCGCCGGAGCGTTTGATCAGCGGCACGATGGCGAGCAGTTCGCCGCTTTCGCCGGAATTGGACAGCGCGATGAAGGCGTCGTCGCGGGTCACCATGCCCAGGTCGCCGTGGCTCGCCTCGGCCGGATGCACGAAGTACGCCGGCGTGCCGGTACTCGCCATGGTGGAGGCGATCTTGCGCGCGACATGGCCGGACTTGCCGATGCCGCTGACGATGACGCGGCCGCGACACGCAAGGATCAGTTCGACGGCGCTGCCGAAGCCCGCGTCGAGCCGGCCGATCAGGTCGTGGACCGCGCGGGCCTCGATCTCGAGCACTTCGCGCGCGATGGCGATCGCGTCGCGGGTGCTGGCCGAGGTGGCCACGGATGGCTTGGGGTTGCTCATACTCCTGTCGAGTTTAGCACCGGCCCCGTGGGGCGATGTTCAAGGGGCAACGCATCAGGCATCATCCCGGCGAGGTTTTCCGTCCATGCATTCCGCCCTGCAAAGCGTTCTCGTCCTGCTGGCCGCCGCCGTGGTGGTGGTGGTGCTCGCACGCCGCCTGAAGTTGCCGACCATTCTGGGCTATCTGGTCGTGGGCGTGGCCATCGGCCCCCATGCGCTCGGCTGGATCGGCGAAGTCGAGGACGCCAGCCGGCTCGCGGAGTACGGCGTGGTGTTTCTGATGTTTTCCATCGGCCTGGAGTTCAGCCTGCCGCGGTTGGTGACCATGCGTCGCATCGTTTTCGGCCTGGGCGGCGCGCAGGTCGGGTTCACGATCGCACTGGTGCTGGCGGGCGCGCTCGCGCTGGGCCTGACCTGGCAGGTGGGGCTGACGCTCGGCGGCGTGCTGGCGATGTCATCCACCGCGATCGTCACCAAGCTGCTCGCGGAGAAACTCGAGGTCACGACGGACCACGGCCGCCAGGTCGTGGGCGTGCTGCTGTTCCAGGATCTGGCGGTGGTGCCGCTGCTGATACTCATCCCCGCGCTCGCCTACGATCCGGCGGAGCTGCCGATGAGCCTGAGCCTCGCGGCGCTCAAGGCAGGGGTCGTGCTCGGCGTGCTCCTGTTCGTCGGGCAGCGCCTCACGCGCGGCTGGTTTCACATCGTGGCGCGGGCCAAGTCGCCGGAGCTGTTCGTGCTGAACGTGCTGCTGATCACCCTCGGCCTTGCCTACGTGACCGAGCTGGCAGGCCTGTCGCTGGCGCTGGGCGCCTTCGTCGCCGGCATGCTGATCTCGGAGACCGAATACCGCTACCAGGTGGAAGACGACATCAAGCCCTTCCGCGACCTGCTGCTGGGGCTGTTCTTCGTCACCGTGGGCATGCTGCTCGATCCGCACCTGGTGCTGCGCCACTGGTGGGTGGTCGGACTGCTGGTCATCGCCATCATCGCGGTCAAGAGTCTGCTGATCGCGGGGCTGGCCATCCTGTTCGGCGCTCCGCGCGGCCAGGCGCTGCGCGCGGGGCTCGATCTCGCGCAGGGTGGTGAATTCGGCTTCGTGTTGCTGGGGTTGGGGGCGACGGCCGGGGTGCTGGTTCCGCAGATCACGCAGCCGGTGCTGGCGGCGGTGATCATTTCCATGCTGATCTCGCCTTTCGTGATCGAACGCAGCGAGCACATCGCCCGGCACTTCAGCGGCGCGGAGTGGATGGCGCGCGCGATGGCGCTGACGCGCATCGCCTCGCAGTCCATGGCCTCGAACCAGCACGTGGTCATCTGCGGCTACGGCCGCAGCGGACAGAACCTCGCGCGGCTGCTCAAGCGCGAACGCATCTCCTTCATCGCGCTGGATCACGATCCGCAGCGCGTGCGCGAAGCCGCGGCCGCGGGCGAGAGCGTGGTGTTCGGCGATGCGACCCGGCGCGAGGTGCTGGTGGCGGCCGGCCTGCCGCGCGCTAGAGCGATGGTGATCTCCGTGGCGGATACGGACCTGGCCCTGCGGGTGCTGGCCCAAGTGCGGGCGGCGCGCCCGGGCCTGCCGGTGATCGTGCGCACCGCGGGTGACGTCGACATTGAGCGCTTGCGCGAGGCCGGCGCGGCGGAGGTGGTGGCCGACATCATGGAGGGCAGCCTGATGCTGGCGTCGCATGTCTTCATGCTGCTGAGCGTGCCCCTGCCGCGGGTACTCGCACATATCCGCCGCGCGCGGGAAGAACGTTATGCGCTGTTCAAGGGGTTCTTCCACGGCGCGAGCGACGAACACGAGGACGCGCAGCGTCCCCAGCCCCGCCTGCATTCGGTGACTATCGTGGTGGGCGCCAAGGCCATCGGGCGGCCGGTGGCCGCGCTCGGACTCGATAAGGCCGGCGTCGAACTCAACTCGCTGCGCCGTCACGGCGCGCCGCCCTCGGCGCCCGCCGCCGATACCATCGTTCAGGAGGGTGACGTGCTGGTGTTGCTGGGCGAGGAGGAGAACCTCGCTGCCGCGGAAATCCTGTTGCTGCAGGGTTGAGACGGACCCGGCGGATCGCTGGAGCCATAAAAAAGCCCGCCGAAGCGGGCTTTTTCACCACGGTTACAGACGGGCTAGAACAGCGTGGCCCCACCGCAGTTGGCGACGACGGTGGCCGAACTCCATTGCGAGGTAGCGGCAATCCAGCAGGTTCCCGTCCCGACCGGAACGCCCGCGCCGCCGTCGTAGGCGGAAAACCGGAAGCTGCCGCCAGTGGCGCTGCCATCATCGATTTTGCGGTCCACTTCAGCCAGCAGGTCCGACGGAATTTGACCGCCGGTCTTGAGGTTATGGCGGGCAATGACGGGCGCGGCAGGGTCGTCGAAAACGTTGTCCCAGACCATCTGCAGACGCACGGCGAAGGGGTTGGTCGGCGTCGTTGCCGCCGATTCGGCAGCGGCGCAGGTGAACGAACCGTTGATGAAGCCGGCCTTGGACAGATGTTCCCACGCCGCGATGCTTTCAAACCCCGGCGCGCCGACTTCGATCCGGCCATTGCCGTTCCCGTTGCCGGGGCAGCCGACGGCGACGACGCCGGTGATGGTGCCTACCGCACGGTCGTAGTCCCCCGGCAGCGCGCGATAGCGGTCGAGGAAGCCGAAGTAGGCGGCCTTGATGCCTTCCTGCTGGGTGATCAAGTTGCGCACCCGTGCGCTGGTGATCAGCTCCTGGCCCTTGAGCACACCGCCCAGGAGCAAGCCGATAATGACCAGCACGATCGCGATTTCAATCAGCGTAAAACCGGTTTGTTTTCGCATGGTGAATAGGTCTGACCAGGTAGGTGAGGGATGAATGCCGGAACGGTATGTGCCATTTGGCACGCAAATTACATACCACCAGCCTGTGCCGGGGCTGGAACAGGGGGACCTGGGACACGCAAATCCGCAGAAGCCCACGTTCTAGCGTCAAAAACCACTCCAGGCGCCGGTCAAAAAATAGGACTTATTGCACAAAATCATAGCCTTTGGGCCAGAAATGAAGGCTGTCATCGCACGGAAACCAGGCCCGTCAGCGATCTGCGATACCCCCATGCCGCAGGGGTGCTGCGCCGCAGCGAGCCGTCATTCTTTCGACGGAAATGACGGTTTTTCATCGTTTTTCATGTCTTTGAGCCGCTCGGTCAGAAAGTACAACTCGCGCTCGTCCTTGATCTCCCCGCTGGCCAGCAGGCCGCCGAGCAGTATTTTCGCGCTTTCCAGTTCGCCGAGATCTTCAAGGAGAAAGATGTGCATCTGGCGCGCCCAGCCTGGCGCCGTCCGGGCGAGGCGCGCAATGTCGCGCGCGTAGCGCAAGGCGAGCGCAGGATCCTTGAGGCGGTGCTTGGCCAAGATTGCGGTGTATGCCAGCCAGCGCCAGCGCTGCTCGGGATCGCGCAGGAATTGTTCGTGCACAAATTCGGCCATCAGGCGCTTGCGCGCGGGATCGGACACGCTGGCGTAGACCTGCGTCGCGAGCAGCATCGGATACTGGTTGCGCGGATCGAGATCCAGCATCGCGGCGAGCCACCCGATGACCCGCGGGTAGTCGAGCTCGCCGAATGGAATGGAGATGCCGGGCTGGTTGTCGAACGCCTGCAGATACAGCGCCATGCCGTAGCCAAACGCGATGGGCTCGCCGGCGGAGGCAACGCGCAACCACGCCACCGGGGGAGCGGGAGCGAGGTCCTGCGCGCGCGCCACGGGCCGGGGGCGCATACCGGCCAGCCCAGCCTGCAGGACGAAGGTCCCGACGAGCAACACTAGCACCCAGCGGGGCACGACGGCGAGCCGGCGCTCGCGGTGCGCCCGTGTCAAAGGTTCCGCCGGTAGAAGTCGAACATGGCCGCACCCGCCAACAGCAGGACATACAGGCCGGCCTGGCCGGCCTGCGCGGGCAGTGTCGACCACGCCGCCGCGTGATCCACGAGCCAGGCGGTTTGCGTGTACTGGTCAAGCGGCGGGATCAGCAGGGCGACCATGTCGACGGCCAGCGCAACCAAATGCTGGGCGATCGTGGGTTCCGCCAAGGCCCACGGCTCGCTGATGAGCTGTATGGCCGTGATCGTGCGGGCCAGCAGGTAAAAGCCGAAGACGACGGCCGCGGCCGGGATCAACTGGTTGAAGGTAATGATGCAGAAGAGGGACAGGGCGACGACGAGCGACAGTTCGAGCGCGAGCGAGAGCCCCCATTGCGCGACCGCGTCCGGCGGTGCAGACCACGCCAGCAGGGCGGTGGGGAGCAGCGCGGCCAGCCATGCCAGTCCGAGGAAGCCGCCAAGCTTGCCGAGGACATAATGCGAGCGCGGCAGGTCGAGCGACAGCACGAGTTCGAGGCCCTTGTCGTGAAATTCCCGCAGCGCGCTGACGAGCACGAACATCACCAGCATGAACACGCAGACAATCCGCGCGCCGGCCGCAAAGAAGGACAACTGGAGCCGGCCGGCATCCGTGATCGCCAGCGCCTGCGCAAAGAAACTGATGGCCCAGGCGCCGCCCAGCGCGGCCATGAAGAGCCACGCGAGGCGCATGCGCCTCGCTTCGAGCAGGACGTAACGGGCGATGATCCCGATTCGGGAGAGGCGGCGTCCTGCGGGCGTCGGCGAAATTGAGCTGGAACGGTCGTTGCTTGGCATCATTCCCGATGCAGTATAACCAGCTTTCCACCACCGTCGCCGGCCGCCCCGAAGGATCCCGCGTGAAGCTCAGTTTCGCCGTGTTGCAACAGCGTCTGCTCGGCGCTCGCCCCCAGTTATGGCTGGCGCTGATGCTGCTTGCGCTGCACGGTGCGCTGGCGTGGGGAATCAGCGAATGGTGGTCGCGCGGGTTGTTGCTCGCGCACTTCGGCCTGTTTCTATTGTGGCAGCCGGTCTGGCGCGGCGAGCAGGCGCTCGACGGGCGCCAGGCCATTCTGGTGGTGATCGTCGGCGTGCTGCTGACGGTCTGGAACAGTTGGTGGCTGATGGCCGTCTGGATCGCGGTGCTGTTTGCGCTGGTCGGCGGCAATGTCACCGGCGCGCAGCATCGCTCGCAGCGCGTGGCCGCGTCGCTCGCCGCCATCTACCTCCTGTCGCTCCTGTTGATGTGGGTCGTGCCGCATCTTTTCATCGAGCAGGAATACGAGTACTCGCTGCTGGTGACGGTGGTGCGCTACGGCCTGCCGGGCCTGCCGCTGGTCATCGCGGTGATGCCCTTCACCGCGGAGCGGCGGTCGGGGCCGGTGGCGATCGATCTGTTCTACAGCCTGCTGCTGTTCCTGCTCGTGTGTGCGCTGGTACTGGGGAGCTTTGTGATCAAGGAAGTCAACCACGGCAACTACCCGCTGGCGCTCGCGCAGACGCTGTTCGGCATCGCGCTGATGCTGACGGCTCTGTCGTGGTTGTGGAGCCCGCGCAGCGGCTTCGTTGGCATCGGTCATCTGCTTTCCCGCTACCTTCTGAGTCTCGGGATGCCGTTCGAGCGCTGGGTACAGGGGATCGCGGACGTGGCGGTAGCGGAAATCCAGCCCGAGAGTTTCGTAGCCAAAGCGCTGGCCAACATGCGTGAACTGCCGTGGGTCGCCGGCGTCGAATGGCAGACCCCGCACGGCGAAGGATCGATTGGCGCGAATTCGGGATTCGTCACCAACCAGGCCTTCCAGGACCTGCAGCTCAAGTTCTATACCCGGTGGTCACTGTCCCCACCCCTGATCCTCCACCTCAAGTTGCTGACCCAGATCCTGGGCCATTTCTACGAAGCCAAGCAACGCGAGCAGTTGCAGCGGCAGAACGCTTACACGCAGGCGATTCATGACACTGGCGCGCGGCTTACGCACGATGTCAAGAACCTGCTGCAGTCGCTGAAATCCCTGTGTGCTGCCGCGGAGTCGAGCGCCGCCGCGGAAACCGATGCCCTGAACGCGCTGATCCGGCGCCAGTTGCCGCAGATCACGCAGCGCCTCACGACGACCTTGGAAAAGCTGCAGGCGCCGCAACGGGAGGCCACGGTGGTTCGGGTATCCGCCGCGCACTGGTGGGAGAGCCTGAAGTCGCGTCACGCCCGGGCGGACGTGATGTTCGAGGCTGTTGAAGTCAGCGGCATGCTGCCCGGCGAGCTGTTCGACTCCGTGGCGGAAAACCTGCTGGCGAATGCCTTTACCAAGGCGCAGCGCGAGGCGGGCACCAGGATCAGCCTGCGCTTCGAAGCCGTGGACGCAGGGCGGCTGACCGTCTGCGACTCAGGCTCACCGATTCCACGTGATGTGGCCAGCCGCCTGCTGCTGGCGCCGGTGTCGTCGCAGACCGGGTTGGGGGTCGGCCTCTACCAGGCGGCCATGCAGGCGGAGCGACTGGGCTATCGGCTGGAACTGGTGGCGAACCAACCCGGGCGGGTGTGTTTCGAACTGGGACGCGCGTCGAGCGGCGCGTCGACCGTGGGGGCCTAGGGCAACTGGCCAGCCGCGATCAGCTTGCTGTAGAGGATGTTCGGCGAGATCCAGACCATCACGTCGTCGAACTCCCCGTTCGCAGCGGTCGGTCCGCTCGGGAGATGCCATACGAAGGTGTGGTTGACCGATCCATTCACCGGATTAGGATTGGCCTGCTCGTCGATGCCGGTTCCGGAAGTGCTGTTCGCATTGCCGCCCACGGAATAGACGATCGCGATGGCTTTTTCGAACAGGGTCGCGCCGGCCGCGCACGTGCTGGCCCCGATGCCGGTCGCGGTGGAGCAGATGACCAGATTGCCTTCCACGGCCGCGGTGGTAATTTGAGACCAACAGTTGCGCATTCCATTCGCTGTGGCGAACACGTTGCCGGCGCCGGCGCAGTCATTCGTGGTCGTTGCCACTGCATAGCGAATGCGCGAAATCGCCTGCGCTGACGACCAAGCATCAATCAGATAGCCATTGGCGTCCGTTGGGGCCAGGCCCAAGGTGGCCGCCGGCAAGAAGCCATTCAGCGGATCGGTGCAGACTCCGCCGCCAGCTGGACTTTCTGCGCCGTTCGAAACCGCCGAGGCCGGGCATGGCAGACGTCCGTTGGCACTCGCAAAGCCCTGCAGTGCTTCGACGGCCAGATCGAGGGTGCGCTGCGTTTCGGAGAACTTGCGGGACTCGACCTGCTGGGACAGCGGCACCAGCAGGGCGCCGAGGATCAGGGTGGCAATGAAGAGCGCGACGGCAAGTTCGATCAGGGTGAAACCCGCGTTTTCCCGCGGGACCTGACGCCGGACAGCCAAGCTATTTGACGAGGTAAGTCGTCGTCGTCCAGTACATGCCGGTCGAGTCCGTCTTGTAGAGCGTCAGTTGCGACTTGGCGCCAGCCAAATCGCTGGTGTTCCCGCTATACTTCGACACCTTGAAGCTCGAGGCGCCGCTCTCCTTGCACGCCGAAGTGGCGCAGGCCGCGGTCACCGTATAGGCGACCCACTGCCGCCAGTCGTTCTTCTGAAACCATCCGTTGGGCCCGAGCGGACCGTTAAGGTAAGCCTGCTCTGTTTCCGTCGGAGCAGCGGGCGAGGCCGGGTATGTGCTCGCGGGGAACGCCGGTACGATGCCGGTAGTCAGGCCGGTCTGCGCAGTGCAAGAGGTGGCGGTACCGCTCGACTGGCAATCCAGATTGCTGGGCGATGCAGCCCAAGGCAGTGTGGCACTACCGGCGGACAGGTAGGCATCGAAAGCGGCGCTGATCTCGCGCGTGACGCGCACGCCGGTCGCAGACGTGATCTCCGTTGGCATCACCGCAAGCATACGGTCATTGAAAGTGGTCGTCGGAGCCTGGCTCTGGAACCCCGCGACGTGGGCGTTGGCCGCCCCGTTTGCCCCGTCCAGGAACTGCGCCGCTGCATTGACGTTTGCACCGCTTCGATTTTGATTGCCAACGGAGGTGCCCGCAGCGAAGACGATTGCGGCAGCGTCCGCAACGGCCATGTTTCCGGCAACATCAAGGGTGCCCATGGTACCGCCATTGACCACTACGGTTCCCAGGTCACGGAAGTTCGGCGACACTGCGTACCACAACCGCTCGCCGTCGGCGTCGCGTAGGTCCGGCATGCCCAAATATTTCCACGGCAAGCGCCCGACGTAGCTCACGCAGGCGCTGCCCACGTAATCCTCATTCATCGTTACCAAGCCGTCGTTGTTGACGTCGGGGCATGGCAGACTGCCCGGACGCGAGCCATCGGACGCGGCGCGCCCGATCAGCGCCTGCTTGGCCTGCGCGAGCGCGTAGGTGGTTTTGCGATCCTGGTCGTTGCGCAGCGCGCTGGCGTTGAGCGAGGTCACCGTCACCGTGGCCGCGACGATGCCAAGTATCGCGATGATGGCGATGCCGCCATAACCGGCGGAACGCCGACGCGACGTCAGGATGATCCGCGGGCGGCGGGACAGGGGAAACGGCGAGGCTTTGGTGGACATGGCACCCTCCGGGAGGTCGGTGCGAAACGCGGTTTACTTGGCCGGAGACTGTAGCAGGTCCCACGGCGGGCCGTCATCCCTTTTCCGTTTCGGCTCAACGGTTTCCGTGGCTTTTGCAGCAGTTTGGGGGCCGCCGGCTGACGTGGGCGTGACTTTTTCCACACTACCGGGCTGGACTGGGCCGGGCGGACCCGCCGCTGGCTTGGCTGGTAGCGCGCCCTCCGGCGCTGGTTTGGCGTCCGGCGGCGGGGTAGCCAGCGTGCGGCGCTGGTAGACCTCGGCGATCTGTCCGCTGAGGGCTTCCACGCTCTGCCCCACCTTGAGATCCACGCTGCGGCCGCTTTGCGGCAGGGAGAGTGTGACGCCGCCGTTGCCGCGCGCGCGTGCTTCCACCGTGCCGGGGACCACCGCGGCGTCCGGCGCCACCATCTTGTTGTTCAGCCAGACCGTGGTGCGCCCGTCGCTACGGCGAAGCATGCCGTTGAGCCTGACCTCCTGCGGCAGTGGTTGCGCTTCTTCCGCCGGCTGCTCGCCCTGGATCGGCGCGCGCACGTTCTGCCGTCGCGCGTTGTCGAGCTGCGCCCGCTGGGCGGCGGTGAAGAAGAGCCGGCCCATGCCGTCCTGGGCGATGGCGGCAGGCGCGCCGGCCATGCCCATTGCGGTTGCGAGTGCGGTGGCGGACCAGCGGAAGCGGATGCGGTTCATTTTTTTACTGCCTCTGCCAAAGGGGGGGCCTTGGCGGTGACCCACGCAAGATCGCAATCGGCGCGCAGATTGGGTTGAAAGCGGATGGCGCTTCCGGTTTCCGTGCGGGTGAGCTTGCACTGGTTCACCGTGAACACGCCGACGTTCTGCCGGGCGAGCGTGGCCAGAAACCGCCCAAGGTCTTCTTCATGCAGCAGGCGGAAGGTGACCCGCATGACCGACTGGGACAGCACCAGTGCGCCCGGGTTCAGTTCCGCGGCGAAGAGATACGGCTGCTGCGGGGTGATCTGGTATTCGACGCCGAACAAGCGCGCGTCCTGATTTGCGGCCCGCAGGCCCTCGACCCAGTTGATGCGCTTCTCGTCGCCGACGAAACCGAGTTGCTCGAGCGCCACGTAGTTGCCGAGGTAGCGCTCGATCAACGCCTTCTCCTCGCCCGAGCGCTGCAACCGCACGCGTGCCTCCTTGGCCTGCGTCTCGGCCTGTGCCAACTCGATCTGGGCGGCCTGCAGACGCTGGTGCGTGAAATAGATGAGAGCGGCGCCGGCGGCGAGTACAGCGACGAGGATCGCGAGCGGAATTTGCAACTGCTTCATCGCGTGGCCCCCCGCAGCAGGACCAGCACCTTGAAGTTTGCCGTCGTGGCCGCCCGGTCGCGCTCGTCCACGGTGTTGCCGGAGAGGCCGAGCTCGGGGCTGATGTTGAGCGGCAACTGGGTGATGCGGACTTCTTCGACAGCCGGGTCCTTCGCCAGCGTTTGCGCGAAACGGTTGATGGCGTCGATGGCGGCGCGGTAATCGCCGCGAAACGGCCGGATTTCCCCTTCGATCAGGCCGCTCTGCCGGCGCGTGCCGCCGATGCCGGGCAGGTCGGGCGGGGGTTTGCCGCCCCTGGTCGCGACGGATTCGATCGGGGTGGTGCCGTATTTCCAACTGACGTCGCGCAGCAGCACCGCGGGATTGGCGTCGAGCGCGCGCGACACGATCGCCAGGAAGGGCTCGGGCGAACGCAGCGACTTGATCAGTTCCTGCGCCACGACGACGGCGCGCTGGATATTCTCGGAGGCAGTGGGCGCCGCGGGGAACTGACGGGTGGCTTCGATGTAGGCGCGCTGCTGCTGCGCGGTCTCGGCGCGTCGGCGGTCCACGTCGAAGCTCGCGTCCAGGGTGAGTCCGGCGTTGATCGCCGCCCACCCCACAGCACCGACCGTGGCGACGCCCGCCGCAGCGTAGAGGATGCGCCGCACCTGGTGTTCCTTGAAGCCGGCGGTGACCACCGCAGGGGCGAGGTTGCCTGCGGGCGTTTTCAGCCCCACGGTATGCAGAATCAGCGCCGCGCGGCCGCTGTTCAATGCCGCCGTCGACAGCCCGAGCTTCTTCGACAGCTCGTCGCGGCCGATGCGTTGGCATTCGAGGCCGGGATTCTCCCGGGTGAGCGCGGCGGCTGCGTCCGCGAGTTCGTCGCGGGCATCGATCATGACCACCGTGAGCGGCTCGTCGAGGCCGATCAGGCGCAGCGAGTTCAGGTAGAACCGGGTGTTGTTGATCTCCTCGGCGAGCACGGCCGTCGGCGGCATGCCTCCCGTATCGACCCGTACCAGACGGGACAGGCGCAACTGGCGGTCGCGGAAAAACGTCAGCCGCAGACCGCTGCTGACCTGCGTCACCGCGAGCAGGTTCGGCTGGGCCAGCTGGAGGCGCTCGATCAGCACCTCGCCCGCCATCGGCAGCAGGTAGGTGCCGGCGACCGGCAGGCCGGCGCTCTCGATGGCACGGACCCACGGGGCAATTGTTTCGGGATTGGTCAGGGCGAGGAACAGATAGCGGTCGTCCTTCCGCTTGCCGGTGGTTTCCCGGCCCCGGGGAACCGCCGCGCAGTAGGGCGTTCCCCGATAGAGTTGCCGCAGCTTGCGCGCGACCAGTTCGTTGCGGTCGCGGCCGTAGGCATGCGGCAGGGTCTCGTAGCGGTAGTCCTCTTCCACCGCGTCGACGATGATCTGGACGGGCACCCGGCGGACCTGCGTGAGCGCCTGCGCGAACGCCGCCCGCCCGCCCTCGTCGTTGGGGAAGCTGGCGAAGTTGCGGAAGGCGCGCCCGCGCCAGTGCGCGAGCGCGACCTCGGCGGCGGAGATGGAAACGAGCAGTTGTTCAGCCATGGCTGCGCGCGCCACCTGCGCCGAGTGGGGGCGAAGCCGCGGTCGCCGGGTCCGGAAGATGCATAGGCCTGTTGGTCATGGTGGACGCGCTAAATCTTCATTTTCCCGAGAATGTCGTAGACCGGCCCCAGCACGGCCCACATGACGAGCGCCAGCATGCCGCCGAGGACCATGGTCATGACGGGGCCGATGAGGCCCATGGCCTTGTCCACGGCCTCCTTGACGTCGCGATTGTAGAAGTAGGTGACGTTGAGGAGTGCGGTGTCGAGCGCGCCCGTGCTTTCGCCCACCCGCAGCATGCGGATGACCAGCGGCGGGAACACGCCCAGATTCTGGAAGGTTTCGGTGAGCCCGGCGCCGGCGGTGATCTGCTCCCGCGCGCGCGCGATGCCGTCCGAAATGACGCGGTTGCCGGCGATGTCTTCGCTGGTGCGCAGCGCGTCGAGGATCGTGATGCCGGACTGGTACATGAGCGCGAAGAAGTTGGCGAAGCGCGACAGGATGATTTTCTGCAGGATCGGGCCCAGCACCGGCAGGCGCAGCTTCGCGTAGTCCCACAGGTAGCGGGCCCGCTGGCTGCGCGTGACGGCGACGACGATCGCGACCGCCATGACGATCGGCACCCCGAACAGGAGCGGCCACCAGGCGATGACGAAGTTGGAGACACCGATCAGCATGCGGGTCTGGAGCGGCAGGGCAATGCCCATGGTCTTCAGCAGACCCGTGACCTGCGGCACCAGATAGACCAGCATGAACATGAATACCGCGGAGACCACCACCAGCACGATCGCCGGATACGTCATCAGTTGCTTGGTCTGGGAGGCCAGTTCGTCCTGCCATTTCAGCGTGGCGCCGAGGCTGGCGAACACCTCGGTGAGCTTGCCGGCCTGCTCGCCGGCCCGCACCAGGCTGATGAACACCGCCTCGAAGGTCTCGGCGTGGGTCGCCATCGCCTGGGACAGCACCTTGCCGCCCTCCATGTCCTCGATCATGGAGGCCAGCACCTCCTTGAACCGCGGATTGTCGATGGTGTCGCGCAGGTCGCGCAGCCCGTCCATCAGCGAAATGCCGGAGCGCGTCATCATCTCCATGTCGAAGCAGAAGCCGATCAGGTCCTTGCGGGTGATGCTGCCGGCCTTCCTGAAGCGCGTGCCCGGTTCGATCGGCTTGGCGGTGAGGAGGTCGAGCCCCATGCGCCGCAGGCGCAGCTCGAGGTCCACCTCGTTCACGGCGTCGAGTGCGCCGCGCGCGGGCTGCCCGTCGCGGTCGATGGCTTTGTAGAGGAAGGCCGGCACGGTCAGCGATGAAGGATGAAGGATGAGGGATGAAGGATGAATGTTAAATGACGGCGCTGCCGACAGTGCGGCGGGTGGAAACTGGAGGCAGCAGGACTTTTCACAGCGACCGCGCCGTGAGGTCGATGGACCGTCCGACCTCGGCCAGGGTCGTCGTGCCGTCCAGCACGCGGGCGACGCCGTCATCGGCGAGCGAGCGAAAGCCGCGGCCGAGGGCGGCGGCCCGCAGCTCTTTGGCGGTGGCGCGGCGGGCGATCAGCTCGTCCATGTCGGGGTCCATCACCAGCAGTTCCATCACCGAGGTGCGGCCGCGGTAGCCCTTGTTGTTGCACGCGCGGCAGCCCACCGGGCGGTAGATCTCCGGGACGTCCTTGCCCATCGGGCCCAGCAGCCTGCGCTCGTCGACGGAGGGTGCGTACGCTTCCTTGCACTGGGAGCAGAGCACGCGGACGAGCCGCTGGGCGATGATGCCGATGATGTTGCCCGCCATGATGTCGGGCAGGATGCCGATGTCGAGCAGGCGCGGAAACGCGCCCAGCGCGGAATTGGTGTGCAGGGTCGAGAACACCTGGTGGCCGGTCATGGCGGCGCGGAACGCCATTTCGGCGGTATCGCGGTCGCGGATCTCGCCGACCAGGATGATGTCCGGGTCCTGCCGCATCATCGAGCGGATGCCGTTGGCGAAGTCCATGTGCACGGCATCGTTCACCGAGGTCTGCCGCATCAGGTTCACCGGGTACTCGACCGGGTCCTCCAGCGTCATGATGTTGACGGTCTCGTCGTTGACCTGGGCGAGCAGGGAATACAGAGTGGTGGTCTTGCCGCTGCCGGTCGGGCCGGTGACGATCAGGATGCCCTCCGGGCGCGACAGCATCAGGTTCAGCCTCTGCAGGGTGTTCTCCGGCAGGTTCATCTTGTCCAGGCTGATAATGGATTTTTCACGGTCGAGAATCCGCAGCACGATGTTCTCGCCGTGGATGGTCGGATGCGTGGACACCCGGAAGTCGACCGGACGGCCGTTCAGCGTGAGGCCGAGGCGGCCGTCCTGCGGCGCGCGCGTCTCGGCGATGTCCATTTCGCTGATGACTTTCAAGCGCACGGTCATCCCGGGCATGTAGGTCTTGTGCAGGCTGCGCACCGTTTCCAGCACGCCGTCGATGCGGTAGCGGATGCGCAGGAAGGCGTATTCCGGCTCGAAGTGGATGTCGGACGCGCCGCGCTTGACCGCATCCACCAGCAGCGCGTTGACCAGGCGCACTACCGGCTGCGTGTATTCGTCGCCGCCGGCGGACTGCAGGCTCTGGTAGTCGATTTCGCCGGTCTCGATTTCCTTCAGGATGCCGTCGACCGAGAGCTCGTAGCCGTAGAACTGGTCGCTGAATTCCTCGAGTTGCGCTTCGGATGCGACCAGCGTCTTCAGTTCGACGCGCTGTCCCAGCAGCGCGCGCAACTGGTCGATGGCGACGATGTTGAACATCTGCGTCGTCGCGATGGTCAACTGGTTGTTCGCGGCGTCCCAGGCGATCGGCAGGAGGCGGTGGCGGCGCGCGAAGTCCTGCGGCACCAGCGCGAGCGCGTCGCCGTCGGCCACCACCTGCGCGAGGTCGATCGCCTCCTGGCCGACCGTGCGCGCCATGTTGTCGCGGATGGCGGCTTCGGTGACGAAGCCCAGCCGCACGAGCAGGCGGCCGATCGGAATGTTGTTGTGCTTTTGCTCGGCCAGCGCGATGCCGAGCTGATCGGTCGTGATCAGGCCCTGCTGGACCAGCAGTTCCCCGAGTCTGAGTTTCTTGCGCTGTTCGGCCATGTCGGACGGTGGAACGGGGCGGGTAGCGGCGCCGTGGTTCAGCGCACGGCGATCATGGCGCCGTGCGGCGCGCCGCTACTCGGTGCCGAGTTTCTCAAGTACGCCGATGCGGCTCTGCGCCCCGGGTACGCTGAAGTTCGCTTTACCGCGGGCTTGCGCAAGCTTCACGGCCTGGCGGTAGAAACCGAGCGCAGGCCGCGGCTGGTTCAGGTGCTCGAGGCCGACGGCAAGGTTGTAGGCGTAGTCGGGGTTGGCCGGTTCCAGGGTATGCGCCTGGAAATAAGCGGCCTGCGCGGCAGCCCATTGCTTCTGATCGGCATAGAGGTTGCCCAGCGTGAAGTACAGGTAGGCGGAGGGTTCACGTGCGATCAGCTGCTTCAGGCGCGACTCGGTCGTCAGCGGATCGGCGACGCCGGTCACGCTGAGCAGCCCGGCCTGCGCGATGCTGTTGCGCGGGTCGATTTCCAGGATACGGCCGTAGTACCTGGTCGTGGTCTCGATGTCCCCCTGCTGCGCGGCCACCGAGGCGAGGCCGAGTAGGGCGTCCACGTTGCGCGGCTCCCCGCGCAGCACCTGCTGGTACTGGCGCTGGGCGACGTCCAGGCGACCGCCTTCCAGCGCCTGGTAGGCCTCGGCCAGCACGGGGCTCAGGGTCGGACCGGCGCCGCCGCGCTGAATGCGGATACCGCTGCGGTCGGCGGCGCTCTGCGCGGGCGCAGCCTCGGGCGGTGGTTCGGCGGCGCGCGCCGGACGGGCCGGCGCAGCAGCCACTGCGCCGCCCGCGGCGACAGCCGCGGCGGCCGCGGTCGTCAGCGGCGGTTTGGCACCGGCGGGATCGGCGGGCGGCGGCGGGGTCGCCGTCGTCAGCACCGACGGCGCGAGGGGCGAGGCGCCGGGCGCGGCAGGCGGTGTCGTTGACGCGCTGCCGCTGACCTGTCCCGGCGGGTTCGGCGCCACCGTACCCGGCGGCGGTTGCGTTGCGGCCGGCGGCGGCGTCGACGCGAACAGGTTGTTCAGTAGCGCGGGGTGCGCGATCTGCAGGTAGACGTAGACGCCGAAACCGGCCAGAAACAGCGCCGCGAGCCCGCCGATCGCGTAGACCGGACGGTTGGTGAGGAAAGACAACGCACCGGGTCGCGAGACCCGCTGACTCGCCTGCAAGACGGTGGCGGCTTGCGACTGGTCGCGCGTGGCGCCGCTGCGTGCGCCCCCCGCGGCGGACCGCGCCGCCGGCGCGGCGGGCGCGGCGGGCGGGGCCGACGGTGCCGCAGCGCTTGCCGCAGGCGTGATCGGTTCCAGCGACAGTTCGCCGCCGCCGGGCGCACCGCTTGCCTGCCGGTCCTTGGCGGCCTTTTCCAGCGCTTTCATCAACAGGCTCATGACCGTTCCCGGGAGGGGGGGGTTACCGGCGGCCGACCGGTTCCAGCGCGAGATCTCCGTCCTTCATGCGCACCTGCGGCGGGTTCCCCTGGTTGCGCAGGGTGGGGTCGATCCCGGGCTGGGGCAGATAACGCTGGAAGGGCTTCAGTTCCTCGCTGTCCAGCGACGGGGTGGTGATCACGGTGGGTTTCAGGAAGATCACGAGTTCGCTTTTCTGGACTTTGTCGTCGCGGAAGCCGAAGAATTCACCGATACCGGCGATGATACCGACTCCGGGCACGTAGTTGCGCTTGCGGTTGACCGTGTCCTGCATGAGGCCGCCCATGACCACCGTCTGGCCGCTGCCGACCTGCAGCACGGATTCCATCTCGCGCGCCTGGATCACCGGCACGAGGTTGGGAATGATCGTGGTGGTGGTGACGCCCATAGTGGTGGTGCTGAACCGCAGCGAGGGGTTAGGGTCCTGCACCGTGTCCACCACGCGGGTGATGGTGGGCCGCACCGTGAGCGTGACGCGGCCGTCCTCGTTGATCTGCGGCGTCACCGTCATGATGACGCCCACCGGCACGGTCTGCGGCGTCGTGTTGAACACCGGCGGCTGCACCACGCCGCCCGACGACGCGCCCTGTTGGGCCTCGACGTTGAAATAGACAAAGTTGTCGACGACTTTCAGCAACGAGGTCTGGTTGTTCAGGGCCATCAGCTTGGGGCTGGACAGCACGCGGGTGTTGCCGAACTGGGAGAGCAGCTGGATCGAGCCCGAGATGTTGCCGAAGCGCGAGGTTGGGTTGGTGTAGCCGAGCGTGATGCTACCCGCTGTGAAGTCGCCGGCGCCGATGAGCGACTGCGTCAGGTTCAGGCCGTTGCCGACGTTGGTCGCCAGCCGGCTCCAGTCCACCCCCGCCTGGAACTCGTTGGAGAGTTGCACCTCGGCGATGGTCGCCTCGATCAGCACCTGGCGCTGCACCGAGGCGCCGATGCCGTCGAGGTACTGCTGGATCAGGTGGTGCTGCTTATCGGAGGCGAACACGTTGACGGTGCCGGCCAGCGCGTTGACCACGATGTTGTCGCGCATGTCGCCCGGCGCCAGCGGCGCGGGCTGGTTGCTGAACACCGTGTTGAACAGCTGGGTGGCGCCGGGGCCCGCGCGGGCCACGGCCTCGGCCTGCGCGATGCGTTCCTCGCGCTGGGAACGGGTCTGCTCGGCGCGCGCCTGCTTCTCGTCGGCTGACTGCGACTGGATGCGGCTCGAGTTGAGAATGGCGCGGATGTTGTCGCGCATCAGATCCCAGAAATTGGTGTTGGCCGTCGTTTTTATCTGCATGCTCGACGAGTTGGCGCCGCCCGAGGCGCCGCCGGAGGCTCCACCGGAGGCGCCGCCGCTCGCCCCGCCGCCCGCGCTCTGGCCGGTGATCTGGCCGGACGCGCCGATCGAGCCGGTGCTGTCGCGCTGCATGTTGATGTAATTGACGCGGTAGACCTTGAAGTACGGGGTGTCGGGCGAAACCACGACCGTATTGCCCTCAGTGCGGTAGCGCATCTCGACCTGCTTCGAGATCCGCTCGAGGAGGGCCGGCAGCGTCTCGTTGACGGCGTTCAGCGTGACCAGACCCTGAATGCCGGGATGCACGTCGATGTTCTGCCTGCTGTCGCGCGCCAACGCGAACAGCAGGTCTTTCACCGGGACCTCGTTGACCACCACGCTGAAGGTGGGCGGTTTGACCGTCGGCCTCGGCGGCGGCACGAAGCTCGAGGTGCGCGCGGGCGCCGGCACGCCTTCCGGCCCGATTTTCGTGTTGGCCGCGGAAATGTGGCCGGCGGAGGTGTTGTCGGGCAACGGGTGATAGCAGCCGGCGAGGAGCGAGAGCGCGGACGCGGCAAGGCTTGCCGCCAGCGCGGAGGGTGCGCGGCGCAGCTTGCGCGTGCAGTCGGGGGATGCGGACTTCATGACGGCCACCTTCCTTTCGTCGTCGGCCGGCGCGGGGACCGCAGTCCCGGCGCCGGTGAAGACGCTCAGGAAGGCTGCAGGGCCGCGATTTCGGCGCGTATGCCTTTCACCGTTCGAAGCAGGGGGCGGTACGCTTTGAGTTGCGGCGGCAAGGCGGCGAGTGCTTCCTGCGCGGCTCGCTTGTCCCCATAACTCCCGTATACCACCGTCAGCGACGGTTTCTGTTTTGCAAGGGTACGGTATATAAAAACTTCATTCATTTCAATATATTTGGCGATAACGTTGAGGTGTTGCTTTAGCTGCCCCTGGTCCTCGCTCCCCAGCAGCTGGATGGTGTAGGTGGTCCCATCGGCGTCTTTCAGCCAGGCTTCGGTCGCCACCAGACGCGCATCGAGGCTGTCGCTCCCGCGACTCCCGGGTTTTGAGTTAGCGCTCGCTTTCGGTTCGCCAATGTCTTTAGGTGCGAGCGTTTTTTCCGTAACTAATTGTTTTTCTTTAATTTCTTCCTGTTTTTGCGCAGGGGCTACCGCCTCAGGCACGGACGCTGGAGCAGGGGCCGGATCGGCAGCCGGCTTGGCCGCGGACTCCGCCGTGGCGGGGGTGCCGGAGGGCGCCGGCGCCGTTGTCGTCGGCTGGGCTTCCGCCGGTGCGGTGGGTACCACAGGTTGCAGTTGTGGCGTATTCGCAACATGCCACATGTAAGCCCCCACGCCGAGGGCGGCGCCCAGTGCGGTGAAGACCAGCGGGGCCAGCCAAGGCGGCCGCAACGCACGCTGCGCATCGGCGGCGAATTCGCTGTCGCGGATCGCGGCGCGGATGTGCTTGGGCTTGATCGTGTGGGTGTTCTCAGCGAAGGCGGCGAGCAGCGCCTTGTCGGCGATGAGGTTCACGCGGCGGGTCAGCCCGCGCGAGGCTTTCGCCATGCTGCGCACCACGGCCTCGCTGAAGAGGTCCGGCCCCCGGTAGCCGGCCGCGCGCAGCCGGAACTGCAGGTATTCGTGGACCTCGGCGTCGGCCAGCGGCGCGAGCGTGAAGCTGTGGGTGATGCGTTCGCGCAGCTGGCGGATTTCGGTCTTGCGCAGGTTGTCGTCAAGTTCCGGCTGGCCGAACAGCACGATCTGCAGCAGCTTGTGGTTCTTGGTCTCGAGGTTGGAGAGCAGCCGCATTTCCTCGAGAGTCGCGATCGGCATGCTCTGCGACTCCTCGACGAAGATCACCACCTGTTTGCCCTGCGCGTAGCGGTCGAGCAGGTACTCGTGAATCTGCTTGATGACTTCGAGGCGGCCCGCCTCGCGTGCCGGCTTCAGGCCCAGCTCGAAGGCGATGGCGCGCAGAATCTCGTCGGGGCCGACGCTGGGATTGGCGAGGTAGACCGTTTCTTCCCGCGCGCCCAGACGGGCCTGCAGCATGCTGCACAGCATGGTCTTGCCGCTGCCGACTTCGCCGGTGACCTTGATGACGCCTTCGCCCTGCGACAGGGCGTAGACCAGCGCTTCGAGGATGGGGCCGCGATTACCGCCGCCGAAGAAGAAATCGGTGTTGGGCGTGATCTTGAACGGCGGTTCACGCAGGCCGAAGTGGGCGTAATACATGGGCGTTAGCCGGCGCGCGGCTCAGCGGGGCGCAGCGGCGCCTCCCTGATTCTGGTAGTTTTGCATGCGGCTGTAGAGCGTGGTGCGGTGGATGCCCAGCAGCTTGGCCGCCTGCGACAGGTTGCCCTGCGTGAGCGCCATGGCGGCCTCGACATACGCGCGTTCCCATTGCTGCAGCGTGTCGTCCAGGTTGAACCCCTGCTGACCGCGCAAATGCTGCTTGGCGGCCTCCAGGGCGGTCTGGAAATCCGACGCGAAGGGCATCGCGCCGTTCTCCGGGGCGAGGCTTTCCAGGTCGAGTTCTCCCTGAAGCTGCTCGGCGCTGACGGTGCGTCCGGCGAACTTGGTGGTGAGCCGGATCACAATGTTGCGCAGTTCGCGCACGTTGCCGGGGAAGCCATAGTCGAGCCACAGCACCTCGGCCCGTGGATCCAGCGTGAACGGCTTGGCCTTGGCCTGCTGCGCATAGAAGACGCAGAAATGTTCGAGCAACTGGCGCTTGTCCTCGCCGAGGTCGCGCAGGGAGGGCGCCGCGATGGTGAACACGGACAGGCGGTGGTAGAGGTCGGCGCGGAAGCGCCCGGCGCGCACTTCCGCCCGCAGGTCGCGGTTGGTGGCGGCAATCACGCGGGCGTTGGACACGCGGCTCTGCGTTTCACCCACGCGCTGGAATTCGCCGTTTTCCAGCACGCGCAGGAGTTTGGCCTGCAACTCCAGCGGCAGTTCGCCGATCTCGTCGAGGAAAAGCGTGCCTTCGCGGGCGTCCTCGAAGTAACCCGACCGCGCGGTGACCGCGCCGGTGAACGAACCCTTGCTGTAGCCGAACAGCGTCGGCTCGACGAGGTTGGGCGAGATCGCCGCGCAGTTCAGGGCCAGGAAGGGCTTGGCTGCCCGCGGGCTGGCCTTGTGCAGGGCGGCCGCGATGAGTTCCTTGCCAGTGCCCGATTCGCCCTCGGTGAGCACCGGGAAAGGGGAAGGCGCGTACTGGGCGATCTGCTGGCGCAGCTTTTCGAGCGCGAGGCTCTTGCCGACCAGTCCGATGTCGGCGGCGGCGCCGACCTCCGCGTTGCGGATTTCCAGCGCGCGCGTGAGGAATTCCTGGATGCGTTCCGGCTCGCAGGGCTTGGCGATGAACTCGATCGCCCCTAGCGTCCGCGCGTGGCGTGCGTTGGCTTCGTCGTTCTGGCCCGACAGCACGAGGATCTTGATCGCGGGTGAGGCGGCGATCAGTTCGCCGATCAGCTTGAAGCCCTCGTCGGGGCGGTGCGGCGTGGGCGGGAGCCCGAGGTCGATCAGCGCGAGCTGGGGTGTTTCTTCGAGCTGGGTCAGCAGGCTTTTGACCTGGTTGCGCGACGCCGCAACGAACACTTCGTAGTCGCGCCCGAGCACGAAGTTGAGGGTATCGGTGATCAGCGGATCGTCGTCGACGATCAGCAACTGGGGCTTTTTGTCAGCGCCCTCTGGCATTGCGGCTCCCTCTCTCTAAAGACGGATTGTGCCAGAAGCCCTGTTTCGGTCGCTAAGCCGGAATGCGCGTCTCGGCACCCTCAGGCGCTTCCACGCAGGCCAGAAACGCCTGCTCGAGGTTCTGCGCCCCGTGCTGCGCCATGAGTTCGGCGGGCGTGCCGGCAAAGCGCAGCCGGCCGTCGTGCACGAGCGCCATGCGGTCGCATATCTCGGCGACATCGGCCAGTGCGTGCGAGCTGAAGAATACCGTGCTGCCCGCAGCGCGCAGGCGCTTCAGTTCGCTCTTCAGGCGCGCGCGTGCGAGCGGGTCCAGGCCGGAGGTCGGTTCGTCGAGCACGTAGAGATCCTTGCGGCAGGCAATGCAGGCGGCGAGCCCGAGCTTCTGCGTCATGCCCTTGGAATAGGTGCGTACCGGGCGGCCGAGCGCGTCCGGATCAAGGCCGAGGGCGTCCAGTCGGGCGTGCACTTCCGCTGCCACGTAGGGCGTGCCCTGCAGGGACAGCACGAAGGCGATGAAATCCCGTCCCGTCAGATAGTACGGCGGGTTGAAGCGTTCCGGCAGGAAAGCGAGCCGGGTCCGGGAACGCTCTTCGCGGTGCGGGACGCCATAGATGTCGATGCCGCCCGCATCCATGTCGCAGAAATCGAGCAGGCACTTGATGAGGGTCGTTTTGCCGGCGCCGTTGACGCCGACCAGGCCGAAACATTCGCCGTGCCGGACCTCGAACGTGCAGCCGTCCAGGGCGACGGTCCGGCCATAGCGCTTGCCGACACCGGCAAAACGGAGGGCAGGAAGGGCGGACGGGGCGGCGGCTGACATGTGCCTACGCTAGCCCATGCGTGGCCTGCCGACAAGCCGCGCCGGCGGCGGCCCTGCGCGAGTGGCGCCCCCGCAGGCAGTCCATTAAAATGCGCCGCTTCGCAGTCCGTCCGTTCTCCTTTCGTTTTCAAGGCCCTCCCCGTCGTGTCCGTACCTCCCGCCGATCCTGTTCGCACCGCCACTGCCCCGTCCGGCGCGGCACCGCTGGTGGACATCGCCGATCTGGTCTTCTCCTACGGCAAGCGGACGATCCTCGACGGCATCACGCTTAAAGTGCCGCGCGGTCAGGTGGTGGCGATCATGGGCGGCTCCGGCTCGGGCAAAACGACGCTGCTGCGCCTGATTGGCGGCCAGATCAGGGCCACCCGGGGCACGCTCAAGGTCGACGGTGAAAACGTGGCCGGTCTGGGCGACACCGCTCTTTACCGGCTGCGGCGACGCATGGGCATGCTGTTCCAGTTCGGCGCGCTGTTCACCGACCTGTCGGTGTTCGACAACGTCGCCTTCCCCCTGCGCGAACACACCGATCTGCCGGAGTCCATGATCCGCGACCTGGTGTTGATGAAGCTGCAGGCGGTGGGTCTGCGCGGCGCACGGGACCTGATGCCTTCGGAAGTCTCGGGCGGCATGGCGCGGCGGGTCGCCATCGCGCGCGCCATCGCGCTCGATCCGATGCTGATCATGTACGACGAGCCTTTCACCGGCCTCGACCCGATTTCGCTGGGGGTGATCGCCAACCTGATCCGTCGGCTGAACGATGCGCTCGGCGCGACTTCCATCGTGGTTACGCACGACGTGCACGCCTCGCTCAACATGGTGGACTACGTTTATTTCGTCTCCAAGGGGCGCATTGAGGCGGAGGGCACGCCGGACGAGATCCGCGCCAGCACGGTCCCCTTCGTGCACCAGTTCGTGCACGGCGAAATGGACGGACCGGTACCCTTCCACTATCCGGCGGCGGCGGTACTGGACGCCGATCTCGGCGTCGGCGTGCACGGCGGACGGAACTGACATGGCTAACGCGCTCGTACAGGGTGTGTCCAGGGTCGGGGCCTGGGCGATCGGCAGCGTGTGGCGGCTGGGCGCCCTCGCGCGGTTTTTCTGGTCAACGCTGCGTTATTCCGGCACCAGCTTCCGGCGTTTCCGGCTGACCGTTAAACAGGTCAATTTTCTCGGCAACTATTCGCTGGTCATCATCGCCGTGTCCGGAATGTTCGTCGGTTTCGTGCTTGGCCTGCAGGGCTACAATACCCTCCAGCGTTATGGCTCCGAGCAGGCGCTCGGCGTGCTGGTCGCGCTCTCGCTGGTGCGCGAACTGGGACCGGTGGTGACGGCGCTGCTGTTTGCCGGCCGCGCGGGGACCGCCTTGACGGCGGAAATTGGCCTCATGAAGGCGACCGAACAGCTGTCGGCGATGGAAATGATGGCGGTCAACCCGTACGCGCGGGTCATTGCGCCGCGGTTCTGGGCCGGCGTCATCGCCATGCCGCTGCTGGCTGCGATCTTCAGCATCGTCGGCGTGTACGGCGGCTACTTCGTCGGCGTGGTACTCATCGGCATCGACGAGGGCGCGTTCTGGGCCCAGATGCGGGCGAGCGTGGATGTGTTCGATGACGTCCTGAACGGCGTCTGGAAGAGCGTCGTTTTCGGGATCGCGGTGACGCTGATCGCGCTGTTCGAGGGCTATGACGCCCAGCCGACGGCCGAGGGCGTGTCGCGCGCGACCACCCGCACCGTGGTGGTGTCGTCGCTGACGGTATTGGCGCTGGATTTCGTGATGACCTCGTTTATGCTGGAAGGCTGGTAATGGAAAGAAAAACACTCGACTTGCTGGTGGGCCTGTTCGTACTGCTGGGGCTGGCGGCGATTCTGGCGCTCGCCCTGCAGGTGGGCAACCTCGCCAGCTTCAGTTTTGGCGCGACCAATTACAATGTCACCGCCAGCTTCGAGAACATCGGCGGGCTCAAGGTGCGCGGACCGGTGAAGAGCGCCGGTGTGGTGGTGGGGCGGGTCACGGGTGTCAGTTTCGACGACCAGAAATTCACCGCCCGTGTGACCCTTTCCATCGACAAGCGTTATAGCTTTCCGAAGGACACCTCGGCGGCCATTCTGACCTCCGGGTTGCTAGGCGAGCAGTATGTGGGACTGGAAGCCGGCGGCGATGACAAAAACCTCGCCGATGGTGATGCCATCATCCTGACGCAGTCTGCCGTGGTGCTGGAAAAGCTGATCAGCCAGTTTCTGTACAGCAAGGCACAGGAAGACCCGAAAAAGTAGGTTAGTGTGCGGTGACAAACGACAGGCGCCCGTGGCGCAGGAGATGACGCAAGATGGCCAGCCCGCTCAAGATGTTCAGCACGTTCGGCACATTCAATCCGGCAGTCCCAGGGCATTCCCGGCCGCAGCCCCTGCGCCGGCTCGCCCTGCTGGCGGGCGGCGCGGTCCTGGCGCTAGCGGCCGCGCAGGTCCCGGCGCAGACGCTGGCGTCCGCTTCGACGGGCGACGTTGCGCCAGACGCTATGGCCAAGTCGGTCACCGAGGAGGTGATGAAGGCTCTGCGCACGGACAAGGACATCGCGGCCGGCAACCAGAAAAAGCTGACCGACCTGGTCGAGACTAAAATCCTGCCGTTTTTCGACTTCTCGCAGATGACGCAACTGGCGATGGGCCGCAACTGGCGGGAGGCTACACCCGACCAGCGCAAGGCAGTGACCGCCGAGTTCCGCACGCTCCTTGTGCGCACTTACACTACCGCGCTCTCCACCTACAAGAATCAGAACGTTGAGTACAAGCCCGTGAAGCTGGCGCCAGGGGACAGCCGCGTGACGGTGCGTTCGTCCATCATCCAGGACGGGGGCCCCCCCATCAGCATGGACCTGCGGATGGAAAAGCAGCCCGGCGGCTGGAAGGTCTACGACGTGGCGATCGAAAACATCAGCCTGCTCGAAAACTGGCGCGGCCAGTTCAACACGCAGATCCAGAAGAACGGCGTCGATGGCCTGATCAAGGCGCTCGCCGATCTCAACAGCAAGTCGCGCGGCACCCAGAGCTGACCCCGTGGCCGCTGCGATCGTGCGCGACGGCGACGCGCTCCGCCTGAGCGGCCCCGTGACGATGGAAACCGCCGGGCCCCTCGCCGCGCAGGGCCGTGCGCTGCTGGCCGGGGCCTCCGGTCAGCCGGTGCGGACCCTCGACTTCGCCGGCGCCACAGCGCTGGACTCCGCGGCTGTCAGCCTGGCCGTCGAACTGATGCGGGCGGCGGGCACCCGGCTCGCGATCGCGCATGGGCCGGCCAGCCTCGCCATCCTCGCCGGGCTCTACGGCGCTGCCGACCTGGTCGGCGGCTGACGGCGCCGCCGCCATCACCGGCCCTCCGTCCGGCGCGTCACGATGACGCCCGCCATCGCCCTGTCCGGCCTGGCCAAGCATTACGGGTCGCCGCCGGCCGTGCGCGCGCTCGACGGCGTGTCCTTCAGCATCGCGCCCGGAGAGTTCTTCGGCCTGCTCGGCCCCAACGGCGCCGGTAAGACGACGCTGATCTCCATCCTCGCCGGCCTGGTGCGGGCCACGGCCGGCCATGCCGCCGTGATGGGCCATGATGTCGCCGCCGATTACCGCGCGGCCCGGCGCGCTCTCGGCGTCGTGCCGCAGGAACTGGTGTTCGATCCCTTCTTCACCGTGCGCGAGAGCCTGCAGTTCCAATCGGGCTATTTCGGCCTCACCCGCAACGATGCGTGGATCGATGAGGTCATGCACCATCTCGACCTCACCGGCAAGGCGAACGCCAACATGCGCAGCCTGTCCGGCGGCATGAAGCGCCGCGTGCTGATCGGCCAGGCGCTGGTGCATAAGCCGCCGGTGATCGTGCTGGACGAACCGACCGCCGGGGTGGACGTGGAACTGCGGCAGCAGTTGTGGCAGTTCATCCGCCGGCTCAACGCCGACGGCCACACCATCGTGCTGACGACGCATTACCTTGAAGAAGCCGAAGCGCTGTGCAGCCGCATCGCCATGCTGAAGGGCGGCCGGCTGGTGGCGCTCGACACGACGGCGAACCTGCTGAAGCGCGCGCCGGGTTGCGCGGTACGCGTGAGGCTGGCCGAGGATCGCCTGCCGTCCGCGCTGGCGGCCGTACCCGTGAGCCGGATGGGCGACAGTTTCCTCCTTCAGCTCGGGGATTTCGGCGACCTGGAGGGCGTGCTGAAAGCCCTGCGCGCGGCCGGCTGCACCGTGCAGGACCTCGAAGTGCTGCAACCCGACCTCGAACAGGTGTTCGTACGCATCATGCAGCAGGGCGGCGGTGCGGGCGGCGACGAGCGGGAGGCGGCATGAGCGCCCAACTGCAGGCGCCGGCCACCGGCCCGCACCCGCTGGCCGGCTTCTGGACGCTGTTCCGCAAGGAGTGGCTGCGCTTCTGGAAGGTGCGCGTGCAGACCGTGCTGGCGCCGATGTTGACTGCGCTGCTCTACCTGCTGGTGTTCTCGCACGCCTTGCGCAGCGTCGTCGAGCCGTACCCGGGCGTGCCCTATGCCGCTTTTCTGGTGCCGGGCCTCGCGATGATGTCGGTGCTGCAGAACGCGTTCGCCAATTCATCCTCGTCGCTCATGCAGTCCAAGATACAGGGCAGTATCGTGTTCGTGCTGCTGCCGCCCCTGTCGCACCGCGAGTTCTTCGCCGCCTACCTGCTGGCCGCGATCGCCCGCGGCCTGGTCGTCGGCGCCGGGGTGTTCCTGTTCACGGTCTGGTTCGTGGACATCCGCGTGGCGCATCCGCTGTGGGTGCTCGTATTCGCCCTGGGCGGCAGCGCGGTGATGGGCGTGCTGGGTATCATCGCCGGTCTGTGCTCGAACAAGGTGGACGAACTGGCGGTGTTCCAGAACTTCATCATCCTGCCGCTGACCTTCCTGTCCGGGGTGTTCTATTCGGTGCACAGCCTGCCACCCGCCTGGCAGGTGGCCACGCACCTCAATCCGATCTTCTACATGATCGACGGCTTCCGCCACGGTTTCTTCGGCGTGCACGACGTGTCGCCGTGGGTATCGCTGGCGGTTGTCGGGGGCTTCTTTGCGGTGCTGTCGGCGCTCACGCTGTGGCTGCTGTCCATCGGCTATAAACTGCGGCATTAGGAGCAATTCATGGTCAACCCCGACAGCATTAAAGAATCGATCGCGCAGGGCCTGGCCTGCGAGCACGTCGAAGTCAGCGGCGACGGCCATCATTTCGAGGCGGTCATCGTCAGCGAAGCCTTCGCCGGCAAGAGCCGAGTGCAGCAGCACCAACTCGTGTACGGCGCGCTCGGCGGTCGCATGCGCGAGGAAATCCACGCCCTGTCCATGCAGACGCTGACGCCAGCACAGTGGGCGGAGAAGCGCGCCAAGGGCTGATAACGCTCGATGGACAAGCTGGTCATCCGCGGCGGTGTGCCGCTCCGGGGCGAGATCGCCGTGTCGGGCGCCAAGAACGCGGCGCTGCCCATCCTGTGCGCGGCGCTGCTCGCCGCCGAGGAACTGGTGGTCGACAACGTGCCGGCACTGCACGACGTGGCGACGATGCTCAAGCTGCTCGGCCAGATGGGTGTTGCCGTCACCCGGGAGGGCGACACGGTGCGCCTTTCCGCCGCCGATATCGGCAACCGCACGGCGCCCTACGAACTCGTCAAGACCATGCGGGCTTCCATCCTCACGCTAGGGCCGCTGGTCGCGCGCTTCGGCGAGGCCCGGGTTTCCCTGCCCGGCGGCTGCGCCATCGGCCTGCGGCCGGTGGACCAGCACATCAAGGGACTGGAAGCGATGGGCGCGACGATCACCGTCGAGCACGGCGACCTGATCGCCCGCGCGGAACGCCTGCGCGGCGCGCGCATCGTGATGGACATCGTCACCGTGACCGGCACCGAGAACCTGATGATGGCCGCCGCGCTCGCCGAGGGCACGACGGTGCTGGAGAATGCGGCGCGCGAGCCGGAAATTCCCGACCTCGCGGCCTGCCTGAACGCGATGGGCGCGCGGGTCAGCGGCGCGGGCACCGACACCATCACCATCGAGGGAGTCGCAAGCCTGCGGGGCGCGCGCCATCGCGTGATGCCCGACCGCATCGAAACCGGCACTTTTCTCGTGGCCGCGGCCGCGACCGGCGGCGAAGTCAGGTTGACCGGGGCCCGGCCCGACACGCTGGATGCTGTCCTGGAGAAGCTGCGCGAGGCGGGTGCGATGGTCGCGACCGGCGCCGACTGGATTTCCCTGCAGCAGAAGACCCGCCCGAAAGCCGTGAATGTGCGCACCGCGCCCTATCCCGCATTTCCGACCGACATGCAGGCGCAGTTCATGGCGCTCGATGCCTTGGCGGACGGCACCGGCATCGTCACCGAGACGATCTTCGAGAACCGTTTCATGCATGTGCAGGAACTGAAGCGGTTGGGGGCGGACATCACGGTGGAAGGCAACACCGCCGTGGTGAAGGGTGTGCCGCAACTGACGGGCGCCATCGTGATGGCGACCGATCTGCGCGCTTCGGCCTCGCTGGTGATTGCGGGGCTGGCCGCGCAGGGGGAAACGGTGATCGAGCGCGTGTATCACCTGGACCGCGGGTACGAACATATCGAACAAAAACTGTCGACACTCGGCGCGCGCATCCAGCGCACGCGCTGAATAAAGCCGTAGCTGCGCCAACGGCGCGGCGGGAGGAGGGGATATGGGCAAGTCATCGGGCGTCCGCGAACAGGTGGGCGAGGCGGAATGGGCGCTGCGCTGCGAACTGGCGGCCGCGCACCGACTGGTCGCGCATTTCGTGTTCGTCGACCTGACCTACAACCACCTGTCGGTGCGCCTGCCGGACCACCCGTCCCATTTCCTGGTCAAGCCCGCGACCGTGTTCATGGAGCAGGTCACCGCCTCCAACCTCGTCAAATACGACCTCGACGGCAAGCAGGTGCTGGCTTCGGAGTACCAGGCCGCGCCATCGGCCTACAATATTCACGGCGCAATCCTGCGCGCCCGCCCGGACCTCAACGCGGTACTGCACACGCATTCGCCGGCCAACCTCGCCGTGTCGGCCCAGAAGCACGGCCTGCTGATGCTGACGCAACAGGCGATGCGCTTCCACGACCGGATCGCCTACTACGCCTACGACGGCGACGACGCGAGCAAGGAAGGCGCCGCGCGGCTGGCGAAAGGGATGGGCGACAAATGGCTCGCAATCCTGCACAACCACGGCGCGGTCGTGTGCGGCAAGACCGTGCCCGAGGTGTACATCCAGCACCACTTCCTTGAGCTGGCGTGCCGCGCACAGATCGGCGCGCTCGCCGGCGGGACGGAACTCATCACGCCCTCGCGCGCGTTGTGCGAGGCGCGCGCGAAAGAGTTTGGCCGTTACGGACAATACGATGCCAGCAGCCGCGACTGGATCGCGGGGCTGGCGCTGGTCTACAAGCGGTACCCCGATTACCAACAATAAAACCATCGTTTACAGGAGGAAGTCATGAGGTCGATAAAACTGCTGCGCGCGGCGCTGGCCGCTGCCATGGGTGTCGCCGGGTGTGTGATCGCGGTGCCGGCGTTTGCCCAGAACTACCCGTCCAAGCCTATCCGCTACATCATCGCGTTCCCGCCGGGCGGCTCCAATGACATCCTCGCGCGCATCATCGGCGCGCGCATGACGGAACTGATGGGGCAGACGGTCATCATCGACAACCGGCCCGGCGGCGGCGCCAACATCGGCGCTGAGGCGATCGCACGCGCAGCGCCCGACGGCTACACCGTCGGCAACATCAGCGCGACGCACACCATCAATGCAACGCTCTACCCCAAGCTGTCCTACGACGTGCTGAAGGATTTCACGCCCATCATCAAGGTCGCGGAGATTCCGCTGCTGCTCGCGGCGCACCCCGTGGTGCCGGCCAGGGGGCCGAAGGAACTGATCGCCCTGACCAAGACGCGCAAGCTCGCCTACGGCTCCTCAGGGGTCGGCACGCCGGGGCATCTCGCCGCCGAAATGCTGCGCGGCTACGGCGCGAAGGATCTGGTCCACGTCCCGTACAAGGGCGGTGGTCCGGCGGGTGTGGACCTGATGGCCGGCAACATCGAGCTGCTGTTCAACAACATGCCGGAACTGGTGCCCTTCGTGAAGGCGGGCAAGATGCGGGCGATCGCGGTAACCAGCGTCAAGCGCGACCCCGTGCTGCCCGACACCGTCACCATGATTGAAGCCGGTTTCCCCGGATTCGACCTCGGCAACTGGGTCGCGATCGTCGGTCCCGCCAACATTCCGAAGGACGTCGTCTCGAAGCTGAACGCTGAGATCAACCGGATCCTGCGCGAGCCCGCCACCCGCGACAAGATCGCGGCGCAGGGCTTCAACATCACGACCAGCACGCCCGACGAACTCGCCGCCTTCATCCGCAGCGAATACGACAAATGGGGCAAGCTCGTGAAGGTGTCGGGCGCCAAAGTGGAATAGCCGCCACCGCAGCACCGTCAGGGCAGGGGAAATCCCCGAACCACGGTAAAATCCCGTTTTCCCGGGGTTTTTCGCGGAATTTTCTGCAGACTGCCATGCCGCCCATCAGCATTGCCCTGTCCAAGGGGCGCATTTTCGAGGAAACGGTGCCGCTGCTGGCGGCGGCCGGCATCCGCGCGTCCGAAGACCCCGAAAGCTCGCGCAAGCTGATCATTCCCACCAATCGCCCGGAGGTGCGGCTGATCATCGTGCGCGCGTCCGATGTGCCGACTTACGTGCAGTACGGCGCGGCCGACCTTGGCATCGCCGGTGGCGACATCATGATCGAGCATGGCGGCGCCGGGCTCTACCAGCCGCTCGACCTTGGCATCGCCCGCTGCCGCATGATGGTAGCGGTGCGCAAAGGCTTCGACTACCGCGCGGCCGTGCAGCAGGGTGCGCGGCTGCGGGTCGCCACCAAGTACGTGAAGATCGCGCGCGAGCACTTCGCCGCCAAGGGCGTGCACGTCGACCTGATCAAACTGTACGGCTCGATGGAACTCGCACCGCTGACGGGGCTCGCGGACGCGATCGTCGACCTCGTGTCCACCGGCGGCACCTTGCGGGCGAACAACCTGCAGGCGGTCGAGGAGATCCTGCCGGTCAGCGCGCGGCTGGTGGTCAACCAGGCAGCCTACAAGCTCAAGCGCGCGGCCATCCAGCCGCTGCTTACCGCGTTCGAACGCGCGCTCGCGCGGGCGGCGTGATGAAACTGCGCCGCCTGTCCACCCGCGAGGCGGGTTTCGACGCCGCGCTCGGCGCGTTGCTCGCTTTCGAGTCCGCGCAGGATCCGCGGGTCGATACCGTAGTCGCGGACATCCTGGCGGACGTCAAGGTGCGCGGGGACGCAGCCGTGCTGGAGTACACGCGGCGTTTCGACCGTGTCGAGGCGACGAGTGTGCGCGATCTCGAACTCACGCGCGCGGCGATGCAGCGCGCGCTCGACGGCCTCGACCCGGCGGCGCGTGCGGCGCTGCAAACCGCGGCGGACCGCGTGCGTGCGTACCACGAACGCCAGAAGAGCGTTTCCTGGGATTACGCCGAAGCGGACGGCACGCGCCTCGGCCAGCAGATCACACCACTCGACCGCGTCGGTATTTACGTGCCCGGTGGCAAGGCCGCGTATCCCTCGTCAGTGCTGATGAATGCCCTGCCCGCGCGGGTGGCCGGTGTTGGCGAAGTGATCATGGTGGTGCCCACGCCCGGCGGTGAGCAGCACCCGCTCGTGCTGGCGGCCGCGGCGCTGGCCGGCGTGGACCGCGTGTTCACGATCGGCGGCGCGCAGGCGGTGGGCGCACTTGCCTATGGGACGCAAACCATTCCCTCCGTCGACAAGATCGTGGGACCCGGCAACGCTTACGTCGCCGCCGCCAAGCGCCGCGTGTTCGGCGTGGTCGGTATCGACATGGTGGCTGGCCCGTCCGAGATCCTCGTGCTGTGCGACGGCGGTACCGATCCGGACTGGATCGCCATGGATCTGTTTTCCCAAGCCGAGCACGACGAGATCGCGCAGGCGATTCTGCTGTGTCCCGACGCGGCGTTCATCGAGAAGGTAGAGCAGTCGATCGCGAAACTGCTGCCCACGATGCCGCGCCGCGCGGTGATTGAGGCGTCCCTGTCCGCGCGCGGCGCCCTGATTGAAACGCGCGACCTCGACGAAGCCTGCGCGCTCGCCAACCGCATCGCCCCGGAGCACCTGGAGCTGTCGGTGGCGAACGCCCGCGACTGGCTACCCAAGCTGAAGCACGCCGGCGCGATCTTCCTCGGCCGCTACACGTCGGAGTCGCTGGGTGACTACTGCGCGGGGCCAAATCACGTGCTGCCGACCTCGCGCACCGCGCGGTTTTCCTCACCGCTGGGCGTCTACGATTTCCAGAAACGCTCGAGCGTGATCGAGGTGTCGGCCGCCGGCGCCCGTACGCTGGGCGCAGTGGCGGCCGTACTCGCGCGCGGCGAAGGCCTGGCGGCGCACGCGCAGGCGGCTGAACTCAGGATGAAATAGCCAGAACGCCCAGGAGATGCGAGAGACGAGATACGAATAGTCGTGGCAGCCGGACCTTGTTTTCACTTCTATCTTCTCTCGTCTATCGCCTCTCGCTTTTTTGTTTTTCTGGCGGTCTTGGCGGCAAATCAATCATGGCCAACTCTCCCAAAGACATCATCCGCGACGACATCCGCGCGCTGGCGGCGTACCACGTCCAGGACGCCGCGGGCATGGTCAAGCTCGACGCGATGGAGAATCCCTACCCGCTGCCGCCGGCGCTGGCCGCCGAGGTCGCCGCCCTGGTCGCGTCCGCGCCGGTCAACCGCTATCCGGATCCGCGCTCGCCGGCGCTGAAGGCGCGGCTGCGCGAGGCCATGCAGATTCCCGCCGGCATGGACATCGTGCTGGGCAACGGGTCCGACGAACTGATCCAGATGCTGGCGCTCGCCGTGGCGAAGCCCGGTGCTGCGATCCTCGGCGTCGAGCCCTCCTTCGTCATGTTCCGCATGATCGCGACCTTCTGCGGACTGCGTTACGTGGGCGTACCGCTGAAGGCGGACTTCAGCCTCGATACCGAGGCCGTGCTCGCCGCCATGGCGCACGAGCAGCCCGCGCTGACTTTCCTGGCCTATCCAAACAATCCGACCGGCAACCTGTTCGACGCGGAAGCGCTCGAGCGGGTCGTCGCCGCGGCGCCCGGACTGGTGGTGGTGGACGAGGCCTACACCGCCTTTGCTTCGCGCTCTTTCCTGCCGGCGCTTGCGACTTATCCGCACCTGCTGATCATGCGCACCCTGTCCAAGCTCGGGCTGGCAGGCTTGCGGCTGGGACTGCTCGCCGGGCGCGCCGAATGGACGCAGGAGCTGGAGAAAGTGCGGCTTCCGTATAATGTGAATGTGTTGACGCAACTGGTGGCAGAAAAAGTGCTTTCGCAGGCGCCCGCGCTTGCCGCGCAGGCGCGGACGCTCGTTGCCGAGCGCGCGCGGCTCACCGCGTCGCTGGCGACAATGCCGGGCGTGACGGTGTTCCCGAGCGATGCCAATTTCCTCCTGTTCCGCGTGCCGCAGGCGAAACGGGTGTTCGAGGGATTGAAGGCGCGGCGCGTGCTGATCAAGAACCTCGACGGCGCGCATCCGCTGCTGGCGGACTGCCTGCGGGTGACCGTCGGCACGCCGCAGGAAAACGATGCATTCACCGGCGCCTTGCGCCAGACGCTGACCGAATCTAACGGAAACTAGCCGTGGCCCGAATCGCCAAAGTCGAACGCAACACCAACGAAACGCAGATCGCGGTCAGCCTCGATCTCGACGGCAGCGGCCGCACCAACATCGTGACCGGCGTGCCTTTCCTTGACCACATGCTGGATCAGGTCGGACGCCACGGCGCCTTCGATCTGGACGTCACCGCCAAGGGCGACCTGCACATCGACGCCCACCACACGGTGGAGGATGTCGGCATCACGCTGGGCCAGGCGTTCACCAAGGCGCTCGGCGACAAGAAGGGCATCCGCCGCTACGGCCATGCCTACGTGCCGCTCGACGAGGCCTTGTCGCGCGTGGTGGTGGACTGCTCGGGTCGGCCGGGCATCGAGTTCCACATTCCTTTCACGCGCGCGCGCATCGGCGAGTTCGACGTCGATCTCGTGCACGAGTTTTTCCAGGGCTTCGTCAACCACGCGATGGTGACGCTGCACGTGGACAGCCTGCGCGGGGACAACGCGCACCACCAGGCCGAAACGGCCTTCAAGGCTTTCGGACGCGCCCTGCGCATGGCGGTCGAAGCCGATCCGCGCGCAGCCGGCCAGTTGCCCTCGACCAAGGGAGCGCTCTGAGGAAATCGTGAATCGGGAAGGCTGAATGGGTTTCCCCCATTTCCCATTTCCCGTTCCCCATTTCCGGGGTTCGCATGGCTGACATCGTTGTCGTCGATTACGGAATGGGCAACCTGCGCTCGGTCGCCAAGGCGCTTGAGCGCGTAGCACCCGGCCGCCGTGTCGTCGTCAGTGACGACCCCGCCGCGATCGTCGCGGCCGAACGCGTCGTGGTGCCCGGCCAGGGCGCGATGCCCGACTGCATGAAAGCGCTCGATGCGCGCGGTCTGCGCGCCGCCGTCGTCGAGGCCGCGCGCAGCAAACCCTGGCTCGGCCTGTGCCTCGGGCTGCAGATGCTGTTCGAGCGCAGCGAGGAAGGCGACACGCCCGGACTCGGGGTGCTGCCCGGCGCCGTGCTGCGCTTCCCGCGCGAGCGGATGGTCGATACCGCCGGCCAGCGCCTGAAGGTGCCGCACATGGGCTGGAACCGCGTTCGACAGACGGCCAGCCACCCGTTGTGGGAAGGCATCCCGGATGGCGAGCGCTTCTATTTTGTGCACAGCTACTACGCGCAGCCCGCGGACGGTGCAAACCGTGAACTGACGGCCGGTGTAAGCGCCTACCCATTCGAATTCACGTGCGCGGTGGCACGCGAGCGCCTATTCGCGGTGCAGTTTCATCCGGAGAAAAGCCAGGCGGCAGGATTGCGGCTGCTGACCAATTTCGTGGGCTGGAATCCGGCGTGATGGACACGGGTGCGGCTGGCTTGTGCGGCGATGGCGTGTGCTATGATCATTTCGCGTTTTCCTTCCGCCACCCTCTGCACACTGCCGCGCGCATTTTCGCTGCCCCCTCCGTCCGGTTCACCTGATCCCGACGCCGCCCGATGCTGATCATTCCCGCGATAGACCTGAAGGACGGCAAGTGCGTTCGCCTCAAGCAGGGCGAGATGGCCGATGCCACCGTGTTTTCCGAAGATCCGGCCGCGATCGCCGTGCGCTGGGTCGAGCAGGGCGCGCGGCGCCTGCACGTCGTTGACCTCAACGGTGCTGCGGCCGGCAAACCCAGGAACGAACCGGCGATCAAGGCCATCCTTAAGGCGGTGGATGGCCGGATTCCCGTGCAACTCGGCGGCGGCATCCGCGACCTGGACACCATCGAGCGTTACTTGGACTCAGGTATCACCACCGTCATCATCGGCACCGCGGCGGTCAAGACGCCGGGCTTCCTGCAGGAGGCCTGCACCGCCTTTACCGGCCACGTCATGGTGTCGCTCGATGCCAAGGGTGGCAAGGTGGCGGTGGACGGCTGGTCGAAGATGACCGGCCACGACGTGCTGGACCTCGCGAAGAAATTCGAGGACTACGGCGTGGAAGCCGTGATCTACACCGACATCGGACGCGACGGCATGCTCAACGGCGTCAACATCGAGGCCACGGCCGCTCTCGCCCGGCACCTGTCCGTGCCGGTGATCGCCAGCGGCGGCCTGACGAACCTCGACGACGTGAAGGCGCTGTGCAAGGCCGAGTCCGATGGCATCACTGCCGCCATCACCGGCCGCGCAATCTACGAGGGCACGCTCGATTTCGCGGCCGCGCAAAAGCTCGCGGACAAGTTGAGTAAAAAGGACTGAGGACTCGGGACTGAGGACTGAGAGGAAACCAGCGCTCTCCCTGACCCCTCGCCCGCAGCTCGGTTGCCCTGCGTCCTCTGCACTTAGTCCTCATCTCTGTCTTTTATGGCTCTCGCCAAACGCGTCATCCCCTGCCTTGATGTCACCGCCGGACGGGTGGTGAAGGGCATCAACTTCATGGGTCTGCGCGACGCCGGTGATCCGGTCGAAGTCGCGCGCCGCTACGACGAGCAGGGCGCCGACGAACTGACCTTTCTCGACATCACCGCCTCCAGCGACGCGCGCGAGACCATCATCCCGGTGGTCGAGGCGGTCGCTGAGCAGGTGTTCATCCCGCTGACGGTCGGCGGTGGCGTGCGGTCGGTGGCTGACGTACGGCGCCTCCTCAATGCTGGCGCGGACAAGGTCAGCATCAACACGGCGGCCGTGCAGAACCCGGCGCTGGTCGAAGAAGCCTCTGGCTGGGTCGGCTCGCAGTGCATCGTGGTCGCCATCGACGCGAAACGCGTGCCGGGCGCCGATCCCGTGCGCTGGGAAGTGTTCACGCACGGCGGCCGCAAGGCGACGGGGCTGGATGCGCTCGAGTGGGGGCGGCGCATGCAGGCCGCCGGCGCCGGCGAAATCCTGCTCACCAGCATGGACCGTGACGGCACCCGGCTGGGCTTCGATCTGGAACTCACCCGCGCATTTTCCGACGCGCTCGACATCCCGATCGTTGCCAGCGGCGGCGTTGGTACACTTGCGCATCTCGCCGATGGCGTGATCGAAGGGCGTGCCGACGCGGTGCTGGCCGCCAGCATCTTCCATTACGGCGAGCACACGGTGGCCGAGGCGAAAAAACTCATGGCGGCACGCGGCATCGAGGTGCGGTAGGCTAGAGCCTGTTATGGACCTGAACGCGTGCAGCGAACGTGGGAATAGGGATTCAGTGCTAGGAGCCGATCGCGCCGCAGTGCCAGTCACTGTAAGCGTGAGGCGACAACGCAATGGGCCCCTAGTGCCGCGTTCCCTTCGGGTTGAGCCAAAAAGGCCCGTCTGCGTCGTTGCTCCTCGGGATGAGGGTCACTGCGGCCTCGTCGCGCCTAGCAGCCGAGCCCTTTTGGCTCAACGCCGCGCACGTTTAGTTCCATAACAGGCTCTGGCCGCATGAGCGAAGCGTGGCTGGATGAGGTGAAGTGGTCGGCCGACGGGCTGGTGCCGGCCATTGCGCAGAATGCCGGCTCGGGCCGTGTGCTGACGCTTGCCTGGATGAACCGTGACGCGCTGGCGCACACGGCCGCCACCGGCGAAGCGCATTACTGGTCGCGCTCCCGCAGGAAACTCTGGCGCAAGGGCGAGGAATCCGGCCACGTCCAGAAAGTAAAGGCGATCCGGCTCGACTGCGACAACGACGCCATCCTGCTCGAGATCGAGCAGGTCGGCGGCATCGCCTGTCACACCGGACGCGAGCGCTGTTTTTTCCAGGTGCTGGAGAACGGGCGCTGGAAAGCGGTGGAGCCCGTGCTGAAGGACCCGAAGGAGATCTACCGATAATGGACGCCAACATCCTGAACCGCCTTTCGGAGACCATTGCCGCGCGCGCGAAAGCCGACCCGGCAGAGTCCTACGTGGCGGCGCTGTTCGCCAAGGGCGACGACGCGATCCTGAAAAAAGTGGTCGAGGAGGCCGCGGAAACGCTGCTGGCGGCGAAAGACGGCGATCGGCTGCACCTGGTGCGCGAAGTCGCCGACGTCTGGTTCCACACCCTGGTGCTGCTTGCCCGCCACGGCCTCGCGGCGTCGGACGTGCTCGCGGAACTGCAGCGGCGGGAAGGCATCTCAGGAGTGTCGGAGAAGGCGTCGCGCCGGCCGTGAGCCGGCATTCAAGCCGAAGCGGTATGGTAAGGTACTGATTCCTTAGCAATCCTCAACGCAATTCCTCTTTAAAAGGAGGCAGCCATGGGCTCCTTCAGCATCTGGCACTGGTTGATCGTCCTGGTCGTCGTCATTCTGGTGTTCGGCACCAAGAAGCTCGGCAACATCGGCAGCGACCTCGGCAAAGCCATGAAAGGCTTCAAGGACGGGATGAAGAGCGACAACGCCGCCGAAGGCAAACCCGAGATCGGCGCGTCCGGCCAGGTCATCGAGGGCGAGGCGAAGAAGGAAACGACCAAGTCGTGAAGGCATCACGACGCGGTCGGGACCAGAGAGGCGATAGACGATAGACGATAGACGAAAGAGATTCGCGCCACGCCTGGCGTCGCAGCCTCTGCGTCTTTCTTCTCTCGCGCGGCTCCCATGTTCGACATCGGTTTTTCCGAACTGCTGCTCATCGCCGTCGTCGCGCTGATCGTGATCGGCCCCGAACGGCTGCCCAAGGTGGCGCGTACGCTGGGCGCGATGCTGGGCCGCATGCAGCGCTACGTGAACGACGTCAAGGCCGACATTCAGCGCGAAATGGAACTCGACGAGTTGAAGAAGCTGCAGTCCAGCGTCGAGGACACGGCGCGTTCCATCGAGACCTCCGTCTCGCAAGAGCTGTCGGCCGCCGAGAACGAGGTCAAAGGCGTCCAGCAGGCGGTGAGCGAAACGGTCGTCACGGCGCAGGCGCCCGTGGCCCCGGAGGCCTTGCCGGCCACGCCGCCAGCGGGACGCCAGGCCTGAACCGGGCCCCGGTCGCATCACCGCCCGCCCCCTGCCGATGATCGAACAGGACACCTTCATTTCGCATCTGGTCGAGTTGCGCGACCGCCTGCTGCGCGTGGTCGTCGCCATCCTGCTGGTCACCGCGGTGCTGTCGGTGTGGCCCGGCATCGGCGGCGTCTACGACCTGCTGGCCCAGCCGATGATGCAGTCGCTGCCCGAGGGCACGCGGATGATCGCGACGGGCGTGGTGTCGCCCATCCTCGTGCCGCTGAAGGTCACGATTCTGGCGGCATTCGTGATCACCCTGCCGTACGTGTTGTACCAGGCGTGGGCTTTCATCGCCCCCGGGCTCTACGCGCACGAGAAACGCATTGCGTTTCCGCTGATCATCGGCAGCACGCTGCTGTTTTTCCTCGGCATCGCCTATTGCTACTTCGTGGTGTTCGGGCTCATCTTCCGCGCCATCCACGGGCTGGCCCCGCAGGCGATCACGCCGGCGCCGGACGTCGAGGCCTACCTCAATTTCGTGATCACGATGTTCCTCGCCTTCGGCATCACCTTCCAGATTCCGGTGGCCCAGGCGGTGCTCGTGCGCGCGGGGGTGGTGACCGTCGAGAAACTGAAGGACATCCGCGCCTACGTGATCGTCGGCGCCTTCGTGGTATCCGCGGTCGTCACGCCGCCTGACGTGCTCTCGCAACTGCTGCTCGCGATCCCGATGTGCGTGCTGTACGAAGCAGGCCTGTGGATAGTCCGTTTGATTCCGACCCGGCGCGAGCCGGTGGACGGGGCGCCGGTGCCGGACCGCGAGGGTTAGTCCATGGCGGCTGCGCGACGGCGGCGGCTTGGGCTGAAGCCTTACGATTTACGACCGCGGCTTGGGCCGAAACCTTACGACCGCGGCTTGGGCCGCGGTGCCACCGGGACTTTGAGGGCGATTTCGTTCTTCCCGCGTTGGAGTTTCAGCGTGGCAGGGTCGCCGGGCTTGAGCGTCGAGATGATCCTGAGCGCCGTGGCCTGGCCGTCAATCGCCTGGTCGTTGACGGAGAGCAGTACGTCGCCGGGTTGCAGGCCGGCCTTGTCCGCTGGCGCGCCGCCGATCACGTCGGTGACCAGCGCGCCGCGCACGGTGCCCAGACTGAGCGAGCGCGCGAGTTCGGGCGTCAGGTCCTGCACGCCGATGCCGACCCAGCCGCGGGTGACAGAACCCTTTTCGACGATCTGTTGCAGCACGTCGCGCGCCGTGGCGGCGGGGATCGCAAAGCCGATGCCCTGATTGCCGCCCGACTGCGTGAAGATGGCGGTGTTGATGCCGACCAGGTTGCCGGCGGCATCGACCAGGGCGCCGCCGGAGTTGCCCGGGTTGATTGCCGCGTCCGTCTGGATGAGGTCCTCGTAGACGTTGAGGCGGGGATGCCGCCCGAGCGCGCTCACGATGCCGGCGGTGACGGTCTGGCCGACGGCGAAGGGGTTGCCGATCGCCAGGACCACGTCGCCGACCCGCAGGGCGCCGGAATTGCCGAATGCGATCGTCGGCAGGTTGGGGAGGTCAAGTTTGAGCACCGCGAGGTCCGTATCCGGGTCTTTGCCGACGATCTGCGCGCGCGCCTTGCGGCCGTCGGGCAGGGCGACGTCGATTTCGGTGGCACCGTCGATGACGTGGTTGTTGGTGATGACGTAGCCCTTGGTACTGACGATCACGCCGGAACCCAGATTGGGCACGCGCTGGGTCTGCGCCTCCTCGCCGCCGAAAAAGTAGCGGAACACCGGGTCATCCATGTAAGGATGTCGCTGCCGCTTGACCTCTTTCGCGGTGAAGATGTTGACGACGGCCGGCATGGCGCGCTGGGCCGCGTCGGCGAACGATGCGTTTTTAATCCCCGGGCCCGGCAGGGTCGCCTCGCGAACGGTCACGACATCGGTGCGCAGGAAGCCGGCGGTGCCCGGCAGCAGGTCGGGACGCAGCGTGTTGACCACGAACAGGACCGCCAGCGAAATCGTCACGGCCTGCGAAAAAATCTGCCAGAAGCGGCGCATCGGCGTGGGGAGGAGATGAAGGGGAGGGGGCGTTAGAATCGCGGCCGGAGGTTGCCGCCCATGACCATGCTCGCCAGAACCGAACTCGAAACCTACCTGGCCGCATATCTCGATGTGGCGCGGTTCCGCGATTATTGCCCAAACGGATTGCAGGTGGAAGGACGCGCCCGCGTGGCGCGGATCGTGACCGGCGTGACGGCATCGCTGGCGCTGATCGAGCGGGCGATCGCGCTGGAGGCGGACGCTGTACTGGTCCACCACGGCTGGTTCTGGCGGGGCGAGGATGCGCGGCTCACCGGTCCTCGCCGTGCGCGCGCCGCGGCCCTGCTCGCGCACGACGTGAGCCTGTTCGCGTATCACCTGCCGCTCGACGCGCACGCCGACGTCGGCAACAACGCGCAGCTCGCGCGCCGACTCGACCTCCGGCCCGAGGGGTGCTTCGGCGAGCAGGACCTCGGCGTGGTGGGCACGCCGGCGGCGCCGACCACGCTGGCCGTGTTCGCGGCGCAGGTCGGCGAACGCCTTGGGCGCGCGCCGCTGGTGATCGGCGAATCCGCACGGCCGGTGAACCGGATCGCGTGGTGTACCGGCGCGGCCCAGGGCCTGATCGAGCAGGCTGCGGCCACCGGCGCTGACGTCTTCCTGACCGGCGAAGCCTCGGAGCAGACCGTGCATTTCGCGCGCGAGGCCGGTATCGCCTTCATCGCCGCCGGCCATCACGCGACAGAGCGCTACGGCATCGAAGCCCTGGGGCAGCACCTCGCAGCGCGCTTCAGTGTGACCCACGCTTTCGTCGATATCGACAACCCGGTATGACCCGAAATACTGTCGAAGCTGCTGATTCAGCGGGTTTTTTTGGTATGGGGGCTTAATTTTCGCGCGGCTTTTCGGTAAACTCGCGGTTATCGCGCGCAGCGGCCTTTCTTTTTTCTTCCTTCAGCTTGTTTTCGTTTGGCGCGCCCACTCGATATTTCGAACTTTCAGGGACGATTCATGGCGGACGACAATCAACCCAACCCCGGCCGGCGCAAGATGCTGACCCTGGTGACTTCGGTGGCCGGCGGCGTTGCCGCGGGCGCGGCGGCGGTGCCCTTCGTCACCAGTATGTGGCCGTCGTCGGCGGTGCTCGCCGCGGGCGCGCCGGTGGAAGCGGACATCTCCCAGCTGAAGCCCGGCGAGCAGATGACCATCGAATGGCGCGGCAAGCCCGTGTGGATCCTGTACCGCACGCCCGAGATGCTGGCCGCGGTGAAGAAGGACAACGACAAGGTTGCCGATCCGAACAGCAAGAACGCGGGTCAGCAGCCGTCCTACGCACAGAACGAGTTCCGCTCGATCAAGCCTCAGTACCTGGTGCTGGTGGGGATCTGCACGCACCTGGGGTGTTCACCCGTGGACCGGTTGGCCGCGGTACCGGAGCCGTTCGATCCGAACTGGCAGGGCGGGTTCTACTGCCCGTGCCACGGATCGCTGTTCGATCTCGCGGGCCGGGTCTTCAGGAACAAGCCGGCGCCCGACAACCTGGAAGTGCCGCCCTACAAGTTCCTGTCCGACACCCGCCTGCTGATCGGCGCCGACGAGAAAGCGTAACGCCATGGCCGCCACCGACAAGCAACCCGTCGTCGTCACCTCCGCCGGTCCGCTCAACGCCCCGGCCAGCGCTCTGCTGACCTGGGTCGACCAGCGCTTCCCCCTGATGGCGCTGTGGAAAGACCACCTCGCCGAGTACTACGCGCCGAAAAACTTCAATATCTTCTACTTCTTCGGCGCCCTTGCCATGCTGGTGCTGGTGAACCAGATCGTGACCGGCATCTTCCTGACCATGCATTACAAGCCGTCGGCGACGGAAGCATTTGCCTCGGTCGAGTACATCATGCGCGAGGTGTGGGGCGGGTGGCTCATCCGCTACATGCACTCCACGGGCGCGTCCGCGTTCTTCATCGTGGTCTACCTCCACATGCTGCGCGGCATGCTTTACGGCTCTTACCGCAAGCCGCGCGAGCTCGTGTGGCTGATCGGGATGGCGATTTTCCTGTGCCTGATGGCGGAGGCCTTCTTCGGCTACCTCCTGCCGTGGGGCCAGATGTCCTTCTGGGGCGCACAGGTGATCATCAATCTGTTCGACGCGCTGCCGCTGATCGGGCCGACGCTTTCGACCTGGGTACGCGGCGACTTCGTGGTCGGCGATGCCACGCTGAACCGCTTCTTCGCGCTGCACGTGATCGCGCTGCCGCTGCTGCTGGTAGGCCTGGTCGCCGCGCACATCATCGCCCTGCACGAAGTCGGGTCCAACAACCCGGACGGCGTCGAGATCAAGGCGAAGAAAGACGCCGCCGGCCGGCCGCTGGACGGCATTCCCTTCCATCCGTACTACACGGTCAAGGACGCCATGGGCGCGGTGTTCTTCCTGTTCTTCTTCGCGGTCGTGATCTTCTTCATGCCCGAGATGGGCGGCTACTTCCTCGAGTACAACAACTTCATCCAGGCCGATCCGCTGAAGACTCCCGCGCACATCGCGCCGGTCTGGTACTTCACCCCTTACTACTCGATCCTGCGCGCGACGACCGAGGAGTTCACCTGGATGCTGGCCGCCGGCACGCTGGCGCTGGGCGGGCTGATCTGGTTCACGGCGAAACAGCAGACCGTGAAGCTGGCGGGCGTGGCCGGCGCGGTCATTATTGCGGCCGCGTTCTTCCTGATCAAGGCCAAGGTGTGGGGTGTGCTGTTGATGGGCGGCGGCGTGCTCGCCTTCGCCCTGCTGCCGTGGCTTGATCAGAGCCCCGTGAAGTCGATCCGCTACAAGGGCGCCCTTTACAAGACGGCGCTGACGGTCTTCCTCGTCAGTTTCGTGGTGCTCGGCTTCTACGGCACCCAGCCGGTGACCGAGCTCGGCACGCGCCTCTCGCAGCTGTTCACCCTGCTGTATTTCGCCTTCTTCGCGCTGATGCCGTGGTACTCGAAGATGGACAAGACCAAGCCTGTACCGGAGCGCGTGACATGCTGAACCCTCTTCTGAACGGCTGCGCGCGCGTCGCCGCCGGGGCCGTGCTGGCGGTTGCCAGCGCGGCGTCCGCTGGTGCGGCGGAGGGCGGCATGGCGCTCGACCGTGCGCCCGCCAAGGCGAGCGACGTGGTGTCGCTGCAGAACGGCGCCCGGGTGTTCGTCAATTACTGCCTGAACTGCCATGCTGCGTCCTTCATGCGCTACAACCGGCTGCAGGACCTCGGCCTGACCGAACCGCAGATCCGCGACAACCTGATCCTCACTGGCGCCAAGATCGGCGAGGTGATGAAGGTGGCCATGGATCGCAAGGAAGCGAGGGCCTGGTTCGGCGTGGCGCCGCCCGACCTGACGCTGTCGGCCCGCGCGCGCAGTTCGCATGCCGGCAGTGGCTCGGACTGGATCTACACCTACCTGCGCACCTTCTACCGTGACCCGGCGCGGCCGACCGGCTGGAACAATCTTGTCTACCCCAACGTGGCGATGCCCCACGTCCTGTGGCAGCTGTCGGGCGAGTTCGACGCGGTGGACCAGACGTTCAAGAGCCATGCCGAAGCCGCGTCGGCGCTGCGCCAGCAGGGCGGACTCGGGCGGGTCGAGGCCGGCATTACCCCGGGAGAATGGGTGCTGAAGACGCTCAAGCAGGCCACGCCGGGAATGCTGTCGGCGCTGGAATACGACAGGACCGTGGCCGACCTCGTTAATTACATGGCCTTCATGGCGGAACCGGCCCGCGCGCAACGCGAGAAAATCGGCGTCTTCGTGCTGCTCTACCTCGGCCTGCTGTTCGTGCTGGCCTGGCTGCTCAAGAAGGAATACTGGCGCGACGTGCACTGATCCTGGCGCCGCAACCGGCGCTGATCCGCACGACGCACGCTATACCCGCACCACGCACCGCCTGTCACGCGGCCTTCCGGCCGCGCGACCCTTCAATAAAACTCCGAGGAACGGAGAGACACCCATCATGATGACACTGTATTCAGGGACCACCTGCCCTTTCAGCCAGCGCTGCCGCAACGTGCTTTACGAAAAGGGCATGGATTTCCAGATCGTGGACGTGGATCTCCACAACAAGCCCGAAGACCTGGCGGTGATGAATCCGTACAACCAGGTGCCGGTGCTGGTCGAACGCGATCTCATCCTCTACGAGTCGAACATCATCAACGAGTACATCGACGACCGCTTCCCGCATCCGCAGCTGATGCCCGCGGACCCGGTCATGCGCGCACGGGCGAGGCTGTTTCTGTTCCGCTTCGAAAAAGAGATGTTCTGCCACATCGAGACGCTGGAAAAGGGCAACCAGAAGGCGGCCGACAAGGCGCGCGCGGCTGTCCGCGACAGCCTGGCGCAGATCGCTCCGGTGTTCGCCAAGCAGAAGTACATGCTGGGCGACGAGTTTTCCATGCTCGACGTCGCCATCGGCCCGCTGCTGTGGCGGCTGGACCACTACGGCATCCAGCTGCCCAAGCAGGCAGCGCCGCTCCAGAAGTACGCTGAGCGCCTGTTCAGCCGCCCGGCTTACATCGAAGCGCTGACGCCTTCCGAGAAAGTCATGCGCAAGTAGCAGCGCAGGCCGGTCATGTCCAAAGCGCGTTCGACCAAGCCGTACCTGATCCGCGCCCTGTACGAGTGGTGCACGGACAGCGGGTTGACGCCCTATCTGACCGTCAAAGTCGACGCCAATACGCGGGTGCCGATGGAGCACGTCAAGAACGGCGAGATCGTGCTCAACATCAGCGCGGACGCCACCCATCGGCTGACCCTGGGCAACGAGATGGTCCAGTTCGCGGCGCGCTTCAGCGGCAGCTCGCGCGAATGCTCGATCCCGATGACAGCGGTGGTGGGCATCTTCGCGCGCGAGAACGGGCAGGGCCTGGTGTTCCCGCCGGAACTCGCGGAGGAGGCCGGCGCCGAAACCCGGCCGGAACCGCCCGAGCCGCCGCCATCGCCGCCGCCCACCCGCCCGAAACTTCAGGTCATCAAATAGCCGGATGACGCCGACGCCGCCGGGCGTGCGCAGGGGCGGGGCTATAATTCCTTAATCGTGCGCCGGGTTAGCTCAGCCGGTAGAGCAGCGGTTTTGTAAACCGAAGGTCGCGGGTTCGACTCCTGCACCCGGCACCAGATTCCCCCATGGCGGCGTTCGGGTCGTTCGCCCTCCAGGAAGCGCCGCAGACGCCGGCCACGGTCGGTTATGATGGCGGCATCGCGCACGCGCACGGGCAATGCCGATTGCAGCGCGCCGTGCGCCCCACCCGTTGCCAGGGAGACTCCCGAATGAAAACCACACCGTTACACGCCGCGCTGCTCGTACTGGCTCTGTTAATGCTCGGCGGCTGCGCGGGCAGTGGTGGCCGCGTCGGCGGCGACACGCTGGCCAGGATCAAGAGCAGCAAGACCATCGTGATGGGCCACCGCGAGGCCGCCGTCCCGTTTTCCTTCATCAATAGCGAGGGCAAGCCGGCGGGTTATTCGGTGGATCTGTGCCAGCGCGTCGCGGCCGGCATCCAGACGCAACTCGGGTTGCCCGAACTGTCGATCCAGTGGGTGCAGCTCGACGCCGAAAACCGTATGAATGCGGTATCCGACGGACGGGTGGATATCGAATGCGGCGTGACCACCAATACGCTGACGCGGCAGGAGCGCGTGGATTTCAGCAGTCATATCTTCGTCGACGGCGCGAGCCTGCTGGTGCGCGCCGATTCCCCGATCAATTCCAAGGCGGATCTCAACTCGCGCCGCGTCGGCGTGATCGCCGGGACCACCACCGAGAAGGCGATCCGCGGCGCGCTGGCGAGCGAAGACCTCAAGACCCAGGTCGTCATCGTCAAGGACCACCTCGATGGCCTCGCAGCCATCGATGCCGGCAAGGTCGATGCCTACGCCGCCGACCGCGTGGTGCTGATCGGACTCGCGCTCAACTCCAAGGATCCGTCACGGCTGCGCATTCCCGACGAGTACCTCTCGTTCGAGCCGTACGCGCTGGTGGTGCGGCGCGGCGACCCCGACTTCAGGTTGGCGGTGAATCGCGAGCTCGCGCGGCTCTACCGCAGCGGCGACATCCAGCGCGTCTACAACCAGTGGCTGGGCCCGCTCGGCCGCCCGAGCGCGCTGCTGTTCGCGATGTACATGCTAGGCGGGCTGCCTGAATGAGGGTCGCGGCAGCGCTCCGGCGGATCCTCCCGCTGGTTTTGATGGCGGCAGCGCCGGCCCCCGTGCTCGGCGCGGAGGGCGGCCCCCTCTCGCCGTGCCGCGATTGCGGCGTCGTCCAGGATATTCGCCGCTTGTCTTTGCCGGTATCGCCGCGCGTCGATCCGCTGGCGCAGCGCCCGACGCCGGGGACCGGCACCTCGCCGCTGTTTTCGATCGGGTCGGACGGTTTCCACCGCGCAGATCCCTACGCCACCAAGGACCCGCTACAGAAGGTCGTGTGGGAAGTGACCGTGCGCTACGACAACGGCGCGTTCGGCGTGACGCGTGTGGAGCAGGAGCCGGAGCTGAAAGTAGGCGAGCGCGTGCGGCTGATCGAGTCCGGCACCGAGAATCTGTTGCAGAAACTGCCTCCCGCCAAGCCCTGAACCCTCGGGGCTCCGTCGTTCTCTGAAACCGGGTCCGACAGGTCGTTCAGTTATTTATTAACGGTTTTTGATGTTGTTTCTTGAAATGACGTGCAAGCGCAGTGACTTTGCTGCCTTCTCGCCTCCACGATCCCCCTGTAACATGCGCGCTCTTTTGCGTTCAATTGTCTCGCCGATCCTTGGCACCCCTCGTCGATGCTCATGATGCTGTCTCTGTTGCCCGCCCCAGTGTTGCGTTGCTTGTCGGTCATCCTTGTCGCTGCTGCGCTGGCGCCCTGGGGCGCATGGGCCGCCGATGCGGCGCCGCCCGGGGAACCGGCCAAGGCGGAATCGAACTGGGACCGCACGAAAAATCTGCTGTCCACCGTCTGGAACGAAGGCAAGCAGGAACTCTACGTCCCCGGTTATACGTGGCACAACCCGAACACGTACACGCAGCAGCAGCGCGACGGCTACACCACCTATGCGGCGGGCATCGGCTACGGTCGGAACTGGACCAGCGACGCCAACAACGATCACTCGCTGTATGCGATGACCTTCCAGGATTCGCACAACGACACCCAGCCAGCCGTGGGCTATATCTACCAGTGGATGTGGGGCCGCCCGGGGGGATGGCGCGCGGGCGCAGGCTTTAGCGCCTTCATCACCGCGCGTGCCGATACGACAGACAACTGGTGCAAGTACTGCCCGTTCCCCGGCGTCCTGCCGGTCGCTTCGATCAGCTACTGGCGGGTGTCGTTGATGGGCACTTATGTGCCCAAGGTCGGCAGCAACGGTGACGTCGCCATGTTCTGGGCCAAAATCAGACTCGACTGAGCGAACAGCGATTCAGACGGGCGGCGCTTCTGTGCCGTTTGTTCCGTTTGTTCCGTTTCCGATCAGGGTGGCCAGCGCGGAGAGGCTGCCCTCCAGCGGCAGCCCCAGTTGCAGCCAGACCACCCGTCGACCGCGCGCGGCCAGCGCGTCGGCATCGCCCCGCGCCTGTGCGTCCACCGTGTCCGCGAAGGGACGCCATTCGGCAGTCACGCGTGCAGGGTCCGCGCTCAGCATGAGGCAGGCGGTCTGGGCCGGACCACCCTTGTGCAGCTGGCCAGAAGAATGCAGATAGCGGGGGCCGAACCCGACGCTGACGGCGATGCCGAGACCGTTCGCCAGCTGTTGCTGGAGCCGGGCAATGGCCGGCGCCGCTGTTGCCGGCAACCAGCACAGCAATGCAAGGTGGTCACCGGCGCCCAGTGTCCGCAGTAATCCTTTCACCGCTGATGCGGGCGTTTGCTTGCGGTCGCCGGTTCCGGACGCCGACATCAACTGCAGCGGCGCCTGTTGCGGGTCCGCCGCCGCCGTGGCCGTTGCCGTCAGGTATTTCCGCGCGGCGGTCTTGGCCGCTTCGACATCGGGCTGGTTAAACGGATGCACGCCGAGCACGGCACCGGCGACGGCTGTTGCGAACATCCAGCGGAAGAGTTCTGCCCCGAGATCATGCGGGTCATCGAGTATGAAATCGATAACGGCGGCGCCCGCAGGCGCTGCGGGCGGTGCCGGATCGCCGCGCAGAGCCAGCCGCACGACCAGCTGATCCGCCTGCGCGGCGGTGTTGAGAGACTCTCTGGGCGGGGCTGCCACCGGCACGATGCCCTGGCCCGCCTTGCCAGTCGATTCCGCCACCAGCTGTTCGATCCACAGGGCGAAGGTATGCAGGCGTGGCGAACCGAGCAGCAGCAGCTTGTTGCGGCCCTGGCGCGCGGCGCAGCCGAGCAGCAGGCCGAGGGCGAGCCCTGGATTCGCCGGATCTTCGCCGTGGCATGCGGCGGCCATCGCTTCGGCGCGGTCGAGCAGGCGGTCGAGATCGAAACCGGCGAGTGCTGCGGCGAGCAGGCCAAACGCGGTCAGCGCGCTGTAGCGTCCGCCGACCGTGGGTTCGCCATGGAATACAGCGGCGAATCCGCGCCGGGTGGCTTCCTGTTCCAGCACCGTTCCAGGATCGGTCAGCGCGACGAATTGCCGGGCCGGCACCCGCAGCAGCAGCCGTTCCATCAGCATCCGCATTTCCAGCGTCGAGCCCGACTTGCTGGCGACGGCGACAAGGCATTGCTCAAGGCCGATGGTCCGCTCGGCTTCCGCCAGGTCTTCCGGGATCAGCGTGTCGAGGACGGTGATGGGAAGGCGGACATTCGCGGGCGCCAGGTTGCCGTATACCTGCGCGGCAAGGCTTGATCCACCGATGCCGCACCACAGGACGTGCGTCAGGCCCTGCGTCTGCGCTGCCGAGGCGCATTCCCGATAGGCAGCCAGGCGGGCGCGCTCACGCTGCGGCGCCTGCAGCCAGCCGAGCCACGCGGCTTCATCGCCGCCGGTCCAGAGCGTAGCATCGGCCCGCCACAGCCGGGTGATGCGGCCATCGCTCTGCCATTCTTCCTGCGCCTGGGCGCAGGCCGCAGCAAGTAATGCGGGCAGCGCGGGGGAGGGCACGCTCAACGCTGCGGGAAATCCTTGAACGCGGCGGCGATCGCGCGCTCGATGCGCGCGAAGTTTTCCTCGGAGTAACTTTCAGTCAGCGCTTCCGAGATGCGGGCCTGCCACACGAGCTGCTTCAGCTTGGGATCGACGAGATCCACGGTCAGCGTGCCCTTGCGGTAATTCGAGGTATCGAAACCGCCCATGTCCTGGCGCCAGCCGTAGCCGTAGAAACCCTGCCCGGGCCCTTCCATGAACACCCGTTGCTGCTGCGACACGCTGCCGGTGAAGTGCACGGCGAGCGTCGGCTGCTGGCCCTGCGCGGCGATCTGGTAGCCGCGGGTGGAGAGCTGGGCGGCGATCATGCCGGCCAGGCGCTGGCGGATCAGCGGATCAGTGATCGCGCCGGGTTCCTTGGGATCGGAAGTGACGAAGGCGAACGTGTTGTACTTCGACAGATCCGTCTTGGGATCGGTCGTGGTCTGCACGTTGGGACTGGCCGCGCAGGCGGCGAGCGCCAGCAGCGGCAGGCAGGCAAGGGTTCGAAACGAGAGGGTCATGGCGGTCTCCGATGCGGCGGGCAGCGTCCCGGCGTGCGCTGCGCGCGTCAACAGGGGCGCGCCGGGGGCTGATGGCAGGGAATAATACCCCAACCGTGGGCGGCTCCGGCGCACTGAAGCGTGTGTCTTGCCTCACGCATCCGCATGCGGCCGGTCCGGGCGCAACGAAGCGTTACTCAGACGCCGCGCTTGCGCGTTCCGCCCATCAGTTGCGCCCGTGCGGCCTTGAGTTCCGCGCGCTTGGCATCGTCTACCTTAGGATAATGCAGGCCGAGGCCGGCGAGCGTTTCGATGATGACCGAAGCGACTGCCACCCGCGTGAACCACTTGTTGTCGGCCGGGATCACGTACCAAGGCGCACATTCCGTGCTGGTCGCCCGGATCATGTCCTCGTAGGCGCCCATGTAGTCATCCCAGTATTCGCGCTCGCGCACGTCGGCGGCGGCGAACTTCCAGTTCTTCTCCGGCTGGTCCAGGCGCTCCATGAAACGCCGCTTCTGTTCCTTTTTGGAGACGTTGAGGAAGAACTTGCGGATCACCGTGCCATTGCGCGCCAGGTAGCGCTCGAACGCGTTGATGTCCTCATAACGCTCTTTCCAGATGCGTCGCGTGAGCAGCTTCGGCGGCAGATTCTGCGCCTTGAGGATGCCGTCGTGCACGCGCACCACCAGCACTTCCTCGTAGTAGGAGCGGTTGAAGATGCCGATGTTGCCGCGTCGCGGCAGCACCCGTAGCGAGCGCCACAGGTAGTCGTGGTCGAGTTCCTCGCTGGACGGGGCCTTGAAGGAATGCACTTCGCAGCCCTGCGGATTGACGCCCGACATGACGTGCTTGATGGTGCCGTCCTTGCCGGCGGCATCCATCGCCTGGAAGATGAGCAGGACCGACCAGCGGTCCTGCGCGTACAGCTTGTCCTGGAATTCGGCGAGTGTCGCGGCGCCGGCGGTGCGCAGCAGTTCGCGCGCCTGCGGCTTGTGCTCGTCGCCGTAGTCCAGCGTATCGTCCGGGTCGCAGTTCTTGAGCCGGAACTGGCGCGGACGATCGACGCGGAAGTGGTGCGCGAGTTTGGCGACGAGGCCGGCTGGTTTCATGGTGTGTACGGTTTCGGCCGCCTCAACGCAGCGGAGGCATCGTCTGCGACGTCAGCTTGTCCGCCTCGCTGACCCAGCCGCCGCCCATCGCCTTGTACACGTTCACCAGCGAGCTGTAGACCCGCCCGAGGTTCTGCGCGTAGTTAAGCTCGGCGGGGAACAGCTGCTGCTGCGCGTTCAGCACGGTCAGATAGTCCGTGTAGCCGCCGTTGTACTGCAGCATGGCCAGGCGTGCGTTTTCCGACAGCGCCTGGACGCGACGGATCTCGGCGGTGACCTGCTCGCCGGTCTTCTGGTTTGTCACCAGCGTGTTCTCGACGTCGGCAAACGCGGTCTGGATCACCAGCGTGTAGTTGATCAGCGCCGCCTGCTGGTCCATCTGGAACAGCAACTGCCCTTCCTTGACGATCGCGCCCTCGGTGTAGAGCTGCTTGTCGAGGGAGCCGTTGACCCGCGCCACGATGTTGACCTGCTGCGGGCTCTGCGTCTGCGCGATGTATTCGAACGTCACCGGCGTGTCGCGCGGTTCGAGCTTCAGCACCTTCACTTCCGCGGGCGCGGGCGGCGGGGTTTCCTGCTTGCTGCAGCCGGCCGCCGCCAGCACAGCCGCGAGGACCGCACAGCAGCGTACGACGTTCGCAAAAGAGTCGGTGTGGTGCAGACGGTCGCACATAGGGGGCTCAGGGGCGGAGGAGTGGGAGGCGGGTATGCGTAGCACGGCTGGACCACTACCGCGGGGAGCGGAAAGCCCCGCTTCGTGACGCGGATTATAGCGGGCCACCGGCACCCAAAACGGGGGGGCTCGCCGCTCGCAACAACGAAGATTGCGCGCCGATCGCCAGCCTCTTGCGCAATCCAGCGCAAGGTGGTGAGGGCCCTCACCCCGGCAGCGCCCGGCAGGTTCGGGCATATTTTTTTCGTCCGGCCGCGCCGGCTTGGAGTTTCCACAGCGCGGCAGGTAGAATCGCGCGCTTCTCCGGGCCGTTCCTCAATGTTTGAATTTTTGCGTCCGGCGTCCTCTGAAGGGCGCGGGACGTTGCCGCAGGCCCGGGCCGCAGCGAAACAGAATATAAATCGATGATCCGCGTAGAAAATCTCGTCAAAGCGTTCGGCGCCAAGCGCGCCGTGAACGACGTGTCCTTTGCCGTCGAGCGCGGCGAAGTGCTCGGCTTCCTCGGCCCCAACGGGGCGGGCAAGTCCACGACCATGCGCATCATCACCGGCTTCTATCCGCCGACTTCGGGGCGGGTGACGGTAGGCGGCTTCGATGTCGCCGAAGACCCGATTCCCGCCAAGCGCCTGATCGGCTACCTGCCCGAGAACGCCCCGGGTTACGCCGACATGACGGTGCACGGTTTCCTCGGCTTTGCCGCGGACCTGCGCGGGCTCACCGGCGATGCCAAGAAGAAGGCCGTGCACAAGGCGGTCGAGACCTGTTCGCTGGAAGGCGTGCTCTACCAGACCATCGACACGCTCTCGAAGGGCTACAAGCACCGCACCTGCCTCGCCCAGTCGATCGTCCACGATCCCGACGTGCTGATCCTCGACGAGCCGACGGACGGACTCGACCCCAACCAGAAGCACGAGGCGCGCAGCCTGATCCGGCGCATGGGCGCGAACAAGGCCATCGTGTTTTCGACCCACATCCTGGAAGAGGTCGAGGAAACCTGCACGCGCGTCATCATCATCGACCGCGGCAGCGTGGTCGCCAACGGCACGCCGGCGGAGCTGAAAGGGCGCTCTGAAATGGCCGGCGCGGTGCGCGTGACGGTGGCCGGCGTGGCCGGCACCGCGGTGGCGGACCGCCTGGGCGCGATGCCCGGCGCCGCCCGCGCCGAGCCGCTGGAAGACGCCGGTGGCCGCAGTACGGTCCGCGTCTATCCGAAAACGCGTGGCGCGGCTTTCACCGCCGCCGTCGCGCAGGCCGCGCAGGCCGCGGGCTGGCAGGTGGAAGCCCTGATTACCGAAGAAGGCCGGCTGGATGACGTGTTCCGCGCCATCACGCTGCCCGATACGGTCAAGCGTGGTCATGGGTTGAGCGCGTGATGAACGCGTGGACCAACATCAGGGCCATCGTGAAGCGCGAGCTGGGCGGCTATTTCAGTTCGCCGGTCGCCTACGTGTTCCTCGTCATCTTCCTGCTGCTGACGGGGTTCTTCACGTTCACCATCGGCAATTTCTTCGAGCGCGGCGAAGCCTCGCTGGTCTCTTTCTTTACCTGGCATCCGTGGCTGTACCTGTTCCTGGTGCCCGCCGTCGGCATGCGCCTGTGGTCGGAGGAGCGGCGCCTCGGCACCCTGGAATTACTGCTGACCATGCCGGTCACCACCGCGCAGGCCATCGTCGGCAAGTTCGTGGCGTCCTGGATCTTCCTGGCACTCGCGCTGGCGCTGACCTTCCCGGTCTGGATCACCGTCAACATCCTGGGCTCGCCGGACAACGGCGTGATCTTCGCCGGCTACATCGGCAGCCTGCTGCTCGCCGGCAGCTACCTCGCGATCGCCTCCATGACCTCGGCGATGACGCGCAACCAGGTCGTGAGCTTCATCGTCTCGGTGATGATCTGCCTGTTCCTGATTCTGGCCGGCTTCACGCCGGTGACCGACCTGCTGGTGCGCTGGGCGAGCCCGTGGTTCGTCGACGTCGTCGCCTCGTTTTCCGTGATGACGCACTTCGACAGCTTCCAGCGCGGCGTCATCGAACTGCGCGACGTGGCCTTCTTCGGTTCGCTGATCGGCTTCGCGCTGTTCGCCACCGGCGTCATCATCCGCAGCCTGCGGGCGGGCTGAGCGCACATGAACAAAAAAGCCCTCGAAACCCTGCTTCTCTCCACCGGTGGAGTGCTGCTGGTGTTCGTGATCCTCGTCGCCGGCAATTTCCTGCTGTCGGCGGTGCCGGCGCGCATCGACCTGACCCAGGGCGATGTCTACACGCTCTCCGACGGCACCCGCCAGGTGCTCGGCAAGCTCGAATCGCCGGTCAAGATCCGCTTCTATTACTCGCAGGGCAACAGCGCCGTGCCGGTCGCGCTCAAGACCTTCGCCAAGCGTGTGGAAGACCTGCTTGCCGAATACAAGTCCGCCTCCGGCGGCAAGCTCGTCATCGAGAAGCTGAACCCCGAGCCCGACTCGGACGCCGAGGATTCGGCGTCGCTCGACGGCGTCGACGGCCAGCTCACCAACGCGCAGGAGAAGTTCTACCTCGGTCTGTCGGTGAGCTTTCTCGACCAGAAGGTCTCGATCCCCATTCTCGCTCCGGAGCGCGAGCGCCTGCTCGAATACGACATCACGCGCGCGATCTCGCAGGTCACGCAGACCAAAAAAGCGGTGGTTGGCGTCATGAGCGCGCTGCCCGTGTTCGGCCGTTCGCTCGACCCCACCGGCGGCAAGCAGCCGGCCGATCCGTGGGTGGTGCTCTCCGAGTTGAAGCGCAATTTCGACGTGCGCGAGGTCGCGCAGAGCGCGGCCCGCATCCCCAACGACATCAAGGTGCTGCTGGTCATCCATCCGCGCGACCTGACGGAGGAGGGCGAGTACGCCATCGACCAGTTCGTGCTGCGCGGCGGCAAGCTGATCGCTTTCCTCGACCCGTACTGCTATTTCGACCAGCAGCGCGACGTGCAGAATCCCTTCGGCGGCACGCAGGCCACGTCCTCGTCCTTCCCGCGCCTGCTCAAGGCCTGGGGCTACGACATGCCGCTCGGCAAGGTGGTCGCCGACCTGACGTTCGCCAGCGGGCAGGGCGCACGCCTGCTGCCGACGCTGCTGAACCTGCAGGGCGACGCGCTGAACCAGGACGATGTGGTGACGAGCCAGGTCGGCACCATGCTGATTCCTTTCGGCAGCTGGTTTGTGCCGCTGTCGGAGGCCAAGGATGGCGCTAAAGATGCGGCCAAGGATGCCCCTGCCGCCAAGCCGCTGGTGACGGGGCTGACATCGACGGTGCTGGCGAAGACGTCGCCGAATTCCATGCTGGTCGATCTGATCATCGCGACGCTGACCGGCGAGCCGTCCACGCGCGGCTTCGAGCCTTCGGGCAAGGAGCACCCGCTGGCGCTGCGCCTGTCCGGCAAGTTCAAGACGGCCTTCCCGGAAGGCAAGCCGCAGCCCTACGCGCCGCCGCCCCCGCCGCCGAAGAAGGGCGAGAAGGCCGCGCCCGAACCGGTCGCGAAGCCCGCCGCGGACGTTCCGCACCTCACCGAGGCGAAGGAAGACACGCAGGTCGTGATCGTCTCCGACGCCGACATGCTCGCCGACGGCGCCGCGGTCGAAGTGCAGGAAGTGTTCGGCCAGAAGGTCATCGTGCCGCGCAACGGCAACCTGAACTTCCTGCAGAGCCTGGTCGAGCAGTTCGCCGGCGACAGCGCGCTGGGCAGCCTGCGCAGCCGCGCGGCGTTCTCCAAGCCGCTGACCGTGACGCAGAACCTCGCGCAGCGCGCGCAGGAGCAGTACCTCGGCAAGATCAAGGAACTCGAGGACAACCTGCAGCAGACGCAGGACAAGCTGCAGGCCCTGCAGAAGGCGCGCGGCGCCGGCGCCGGCACCGTGCTGACGCCCGAGCAGCAGACCGAGGTCGAGGCCTTCCGCAAGAAGTCGCTGGAGACCAAGGGCGAGCTGAAGGAGCTGCGCAAGACCCTCCGCATCGAGACCGACCGGCTCGAGTTCACCACCAAGCTCGTCAACATCGGGCTCATGCCGCTGCTGGTGGCGCTGGCCGGCCTGCTGCTCTTCCTGTCCCGTCGTCGCCGCACCGCCGCGCGCGCCTGACCGGGTATTTGGCTGCCATGTCCCGCCGCGCGCTGCTCATCCTGCTCGCCGTCTTCGCCGTGCTCGGCGGCGGCGCGCTGCTCTACATCTGGCAGAACGACGCGTCCTGGCGCAAGTCGGACATGCGGACCGGCGAGAAGCTCCTGCCGGCCTTTGTTGTCAATGACGTCTATGAGATCCAGCTGCGCGATGCGAAGGCGCAGGTTACCCTCATCCGCAGCGGCGACCGCTGGGTCATGAAGGAGCGCGCCGACTATCCGGCCAACTTCACGGAGATCGGCGACCTGCTGGTCAAGCTCTCCGACCTCAAGGTCGTGCAGACCGAATCGGTCGCCGCATCGCAGCTCGCCCGGCTGGATCTCGCGCAACCGCCTGCGCCCGGCGCCGATGCCAAGGCCGCGGAAGGCACGGGCATTGCCGTCGTGCTGAAGGCCAAGGACGGCAAGGAACTGGCGAGTCTGGTGTTCGGCAAGAAGGTGCTGAAGAAGGACCCGCTGAATCCGCTGCCCAACGCGAAGGACGGCTCGCCGGCCGGGCGCTATGTCTGGCAGCCCAGCCGTCCGCAGACGGTGGTCGCGATCGGCGACCCGATGCCGAACCTAGAAGTGCAGGTCGGCCGCTGGCTCGACCGCAAGTTCGTCAAGATCGAACGCATCAAGGCGATCGCCGGCCCGGGCTGGAAAATCGAGCGGCCGGAGGAATACGAGCCCTGGAAGCTAGTCGGCGGCGGCAACCTCAGCTCGCAGGCCGCTGGTTCCATCGCCGCCGTCGTCGGCAATCTCGCGTTCGAGGACGTCGCCATGGCCGTCAAGCCGGGCGATCTCGTGAAGCCGGTCACATTGACCGCGGAGACGTTCGATGGCCTGACCTACACGCTGCGCGCCGCGCGTCGTGGCGACACCACCGACGGTCTGCTGACGGTGACGGTCGCGGGCGAGCCGCTGGCCAAGCGTGCGCCCGAGAAGAACGAAAACCCCGAACAGGCGAAGAAGCGCGACGAACAGTTTGAGGCGGACCGCAAGCGGCTCCTCGACCGGCTGGCCTACGATCGCCTGCTGGCGGATCGCGTCTTCGTCGTCTCGGCGCAGACCGCCGCGCCCATCATCCTGCGCACGCGCGCCGACTTCCTGGCGAAACCGCCCCCGCCGCCCGCGCCGGGCGCGAAGAAGTAAACTCCGGCCATGAAGTTCAAGGTCGCTCCCAAGTCCCCGGTGTTTCCGCAGGCCACGCGCTGGTCGATGGAGAAGCGCAAGGGCGGCTACGAGTCCGACATCACCGCGATGGTGCGGAACATGCTGAAGGACGAAACCATCCTCGAAGACCAGCGCTTCGCGTGGGACCGCTGGCGCAACGACGAGCGGCTGGCCGGCAAGGAATAGCCCCGGTCGGGTTTAGCGGCCGGCTCCGGGCGCCTTCAGCACCTCAACGGCCACCGCCACCGACGTTTGCTCGTCCGAGAAGCTTACGTCCCCCTCCTGCACCAGGCACTGCAGCCGCATGTTCTTCTGCGCGAGTTCGGCCAGCGCCTGCGTGGTGGCCGTCGGCAGTTTGAACACCGTCAGCGAGGCGATCGCTCCCAGATCGGCGCCGCTTTGCGCCCACCAGCGGTCCGCGCCGCGGCCGTAGGCGTAGATCGCGACTTCTGCCGCGCGTCCTGCAGCCCGGCGCACCTGTTTCACCTCCGGCAGGCCCACGTCTATCCACTGCTGGATCACGCCGGTGAGGTCCTTGCGCCACAGCGCGGGTTCGTCCGCGCTGCTCAGGCCGTTGCCGAAGGCGAGCGCCGGATCGGCATGCAGGGCGAAGGCCAGCAGGCGCACCATCATCCGCTCGTCGGTCTCGGACGGGTGCCGTGCGAGCGTCAGCGCGTGGGTCTCGTAGTAGTGGCGGTCGAGATCGCTGACCTGCAACTCGGCCTTGAAGATGGTGGCGTTGAGCGCCATCGTGGCTGACGGTCAGCGCGCCACGAACTGGCAGGTCGTTTCCAGGATGCGCTCGTTCGCGGCGCCGCGGATTTCGCTGTGCACCAGGGCGAAGCTGCGCCCCTCGTGGAGCACGCGGGCGCGCACGTGCAGGCGCTGCCCGCGGCCGGGGCTGACGAACCACGTGCTGCAGTTGGACAGGCGAAAGCGCGGCGGCACCGCGGCCGTTGCCGTGCGCGCGGCGAGTCCGACGAGGACGCCGCCCTGAACATGCCCGACGCGGTTGCCAAGGTGCGGCGACACCTCGACTGCCAGCGCCGCGCCGTCCTGCACCGCGTGCGGAAGGCCGGCCCAGAAGTGGTCGATGAAGGGCGCCGCCGGCGTAGCGGCGGCCAGCGCTTCATCGCAGCGCGTCAGCACTTGTCGCTCGTGCGCTTCCAGTTCTGCTTCCCTGAGCGGGCGCAGGCGCTCACGCTGCGCTTGCTGCCACGGCAGCGGCGCGAGCTTCACGCCAGGGGGCGGCGGCAGCAGCACGAAGGCGCCGGCAGCAAAGGCGGCGATTTCTCCATCCGTGGTCACGACGGCATGCGACAGCGATTCCCGCACGTGCTCGCCGCGCGCGTGACCCATGAAGCGCGAGCGACACGCCAGATGCCCCGTCAGCGGCACGCCGGTGAACTGCATGGCGAGGCTGACCGTGGCCATGCGCGCGCCGAGTTCGGCGCCGGTGCGCGAGGTGGTGGCGAGCGCCGTGTCCACCAGGATGGCCAGCGCGGGCAGGTTGATGCTGCCGACCGCGTCGCGGCACCAGTCGCCGTCGCTGAAACTCAGCGTCGCCCGCTCGGTGCCCTTTAGAACGCCGCGCCAGCGCAGACCCATGAGGTAGCCGGGAAAGTGCAGGCCGGCGATGCGGCTGCCGGCCAGCGCCGTGAGTACGCGTTTACGCAGCGCGGAGGAGGGGACGGCGGCGCGGGTCATCGCCGGATTGTACGGGGAAGGGACTGTCCGATGCGCGCCGTCAGCAGTGAGAGCTTCGTCGACAGTAGCGCGCCAGCCGCCGCGCACGCGATTCCGCCGATCAGCACCGTGTTGCCCGCGCCGATCGCGTCCGCGGTTGCACCGGCGGCGAGCGCGCCGAAGGGCATCACGCCGACGAAGGCCGCAGTGTACAGGCTCATCACCCGCCCGCGCTTGTCATCATCCACCAGCGCCTGCACCAGCATGTTGACGGACACCGAGACGGTCAGGATGGAGAAGCCCACGATGCTCATCAGGGGCAGCGCGAACCACAGGCTGCGCGCGAACGACAGGCCGATGAGCGCGGTGCCGGCCGCGATCGCGGCGAGCGTGATGGCGGTCGGCAGTCGCGCCGCCGCCGGCCGCCACGTGAGCGCGAGCGTGCCGGCGAGTGCGCCAAAGCCCGCGGCCGAGACCAGAAAGCCCACCGTCTCGCCGCCGCCGCCGAAGCGTTCGTGCACCAGCGCCGGCGCCAGCATGCCGTAGGGCGTGGCAACCAGCGCCACGCACGCGAGGATGCCGAGCAGCACGCGGATCGGCTTGTGCCGCCACGCGTAGAGGATGCCCTCGCGCAGGCCGGCGAGCGCGGGCGGCGGGTCTGCTGCCAGCACGCTATGACGCGGCCGGATGAAGGCGAAGGAGCCCAGCAGGAAGACGTAGGTCGAGGCGTAGATCGCAAAGCACCACGCCTCGTCGATGCGCCCGATCAGCAGGCCGGCGGCGGCCGGGCCGATCAGCCGGCCGCAGTTCATGGTCAGCGACATCACGGCGACCGCATTCGGCAGGTCGCTGCGGTCGTTCATCAGTTCCGTCAGGTAGGCGTGGCGCACCGGCAGCTCGATCGCGATGAAGATGCCGAGGGCGAACTGCAGCGCGATGATCGTCGTCGGCGTCAGCCAGCCGAGAAAGGCGAACGCGGTCAGCGTAATGGCGTGCAGCGCCTCCAGCCACTGCGAGAGTAGCATCAGGCGGTGGCGGTTGAAGCGGTCCGCCCACAAGCCGACCAGCGGCGCGAACACCAGCACGGGCAGATTGGACGCGAAGGCCATGACGCCCAGCAGCGTGGACGAACCCGTCGTGCGGTAGAGGAACCACTGCAGCGCGATGATCTGCACCCAGTAGCCGACGATGGCAAACGCCTGCCCGCCGATGAACAGGGAAAAGTTGCGGTGGCGCAGCGCGCGCAGGGCTTGCAAGCGGGAGCACTCTCGTTGATGCCCGGCGCAGCCGTGCACCGGGGGCGCCGAGTATACGCCCGCCCCTAGAGCCTGCTATGGGCCTAAACGTATGCGGCGAACGCGGGAATAGGGGTCCAGTGCCAGGAGCCGATCGCGCCGCAGTGCCAGTCACTGCAAGCAGTGAGGCGACAACGCAATGGACCTCTAGTGCCGCGTTCCCTTCGGGTTGAGCCAAAAGGGCCCGTCTGCGTCGTTGCTCCTCGGAATGAGGGTCACTGCGGCCTCGTCGCGCCTAGCAGCCGAGCCCTTTTGGCTCAACGCCGCGCACGTTTAGGTCCATAACAGGCTCTTGTGGTTCCGCGGCGGGCCGGGGGCCGTCTGCTATATTCGAAAGGCGGTGTCGCGCACAGTCCCGCCAGTCCTCAGTCCTCAGTCCTCAGTTCTCAGTCCTTTTCTCTGCCCGTCCACAATGTCCGTCTATACCGTCTACCTGATTGCCCTCTGCAACATGGGCAGCCTGCGCGCGAGCAAGGTGCTGGTGACGCTGTACGCGCTGCAGCTCGGTGCGGGCCCGGCGCTGGCCGGCATCCTGATCGCGGCCTATGCCCTGAGTCCCATGCTGCTGGCGCTATACGCGGGGCGGCTCGCCGACCGCATCGGCGTGCGGCTGCCGATGCTGATCGGCTCCATCGGCAGCGCGGCGGGGCTGGCGATCCCGGTGTTTTTTCCGAGCGTGCCGGCGCTGTTCGTGTCGGCCTTCGTGATCGGCACCTCGTATATCTTCTATCACGTCGCCGTGCAGCAACTGGTGGGCATGCTGTCCACGCCGGAAAACCGCACCCGCAACTTCAGCGAGTACAGCCTGGTGCTCGCGGTGGGCAGCCTTGTTGGCCCGCTCGGGGCCGGCATCGGCATCGATCAGATCGGCCACGGCTGGACCTATGCGCTGTTTGCGGTCTTTCCGCTGATTGCGAGCGTGATGGTGCTGGGCACGCCGGCGCTGCGCGGCATGCGCGGGGAAAGCGGGGGCGAGGCGGTCAAGCGCCTGCGCGATCTCGTGACCAATCCGGCGATCCGCCGCGTGCTAATCGTCAGCGGCATCGCGCTCGCCGGCAACGATCTCTTCCTGTTCTACCTGCCGGTCTACGGCAGCCGGATCGGCCTTTCCGCCACGCAGATCGGCCTCGTGCTCGCGGCGTTCGCCGCCGCGGCCTTCGTGGTGCGCACGGTGATTCCGGCGCTCTCCCGGCGCCGCGGCGAGGCGGGGCTGCTGACCCTGTGCCTGATGATCGGCGGCGTGACCTACCTGCTGTTTCCGTTGTTCACGAACCCCTGGGCCCTCGCCGCGGTGGCCTTCGCGCTGGGCCTCACCATGGGCGTGGGTCAGCCGGTCTCCATCATGCTGACCTACTCGCGCGCGCCGGAAGGGCGCACCGGCGAGGTGCTCGGGTTGCGGCTCTTCGTGATGCACTTCACCCAGCTGACGGTGCCGGTCGCGTTCGGCGCCATGGGCGCCTTCATCGGCGTCGGACCGGTGTTCTGGGCGATTGCCGCACTGCTGGTCGGCGGCGGGTGGCTGAACCGCGGCGCGCGGGAAAAACCGCCCTAAGCTAGACGGTGCTTGAAGTAGGCGATGGTTTCGCGCAGCCCGTCCTCCAGCGACGTGGAGGGCTGCCATTGCAGCTTTTCCCGCGCGAGGCCGATGTGGGGCTGGCGCTGGCGCGGATCGTCCTGCGGCAGCGGGCGGAACGCGAGTTTTGACTTCGACCCGGTCAGCGCGAGGATCTGTTCGGCCAGCGCGCGCATCGAGATTTCAATCGGATTGCCGAGGTTGACCGGACCGGTGAAATCCGGCGCGCTTGCCATCAGGCTGACGAGGCCGCGGATCAGGTCGTCGACGTAGCAGAACGACCGGGTCTGGTTGCCGTCGCCGTAGAGCGTGATGTCCTCGCCGCGCAGCGCCTGCACGATGAAGTTGCTCACCACGCGGCCGTCATTGGGGTGCATGCGCGGCCCGTAGGTATTGAAGATGCGCGCGACCTTGATCGCCAGCTGGTGCTGGCGGTGGTAGTCGAAGAACAGCGTCTCGGCGCAGCGCTTGCCCTCGTCGTAGCAGCTGCGTGGCCCGATCGGATTGACGCGGCCCCAGTACTCCTCAGTCTGCGGGTGCACTTCCGGGTCGCCATACACTTCGGAGGTGGACGCCTGCAGGATGCGCGCTCCCAGGCGTTTGGCGAGGCCGAGCATGTTGATCGCCCCGTGCACCGAGGTCTTGGTGGTCTGCACGGGGTCGAACTGGTAATGGATGGGCGAGGCCGGGCAGGCCAGGTTGTAGATCTCGTCCACCTCGACGTAGAGCGGGAAGGTCACGTCGTGGCGCAGCACCTCGAAGCGGGGTTTGCCCGACAGGTGCTCGATGTTGTCCTTGCTGCCGGTGAAGTAATTGTCGACGCACAGCACGTCGCGGCCCGCGGCGAGCAACGCGTCGCACAGGTGCGAGCCAAGAAATCCCGCGCCTCCCGTCACCAGCACTTTGTTCAAGCGATTTGTACTCCCTGCGATGGCTGGGAATTGTAGGCCAAGGCCCCCGGCGTGGCTATGCGAAGCCCGGTGGCTCGCGCATAATCCCGCACCACAATCACCCATCACGCCGCGCAGCGGCGAGGATCCGCAATGAAAATCGCCGTCATCGACGACTACCAGAACGCCTTCAAAACGCTCGCCGCCGCCACCCGCTTGAAGGAACACGAGGTCGTGACCTTCCAGGACTCACTCAAGGACCCCGCGAGACTCGCCGAGCGCTTGAAGGATTTCGATGTGCTGGTGCTGACCCAGCAGCGCACGCCCTTCCCACGCGCGCTGGCCGAGAAGCTGCCCAAGCTGAAACTGATCAGCCAGACCGGCCGCAACACCAATCACGTGGACGTCGAGGCCTGCACCGAACTCGGCATCGTGGTGTCCGCCGCCGGCGCCGGCCTGCCCAGCCCAACGGCGGAACTCACTTGGGCGCTCATCCTTGCCAGCCTGCGCAGTATTCCGCAGGAAGTGCAGAAGTTGAAGGAAGGCGCGTGGCAGACCACGGTCGGCACCGGCCTGCACGGCAAGACGCTCGGCGTGTACGCCTACGGCCGCATCGGCAGCATCGTCGCCGAGGTCGGTCGCGCGTTCGGCATGCAGGTGGTCTGCTGGGGCCGCGAAGGCTCGCTGGCGAAGGCGAAAGAGGCAGGCTTCGAGGTGGCGGCCTCGCGCGAGGCTTTCTTCGCGGACGCGGACATCGTGTCCCTGCATATCCCGCTCAACCAGGAGACGCGTGGCATCGTCAAGCGCGCGGACCTCGACCGCATGAAGCCGACGGCGCTGATCGTGAACACCAGCCGCGCGCCACTGATCGAGGCGGGCGCGCTGGAAGCGGCGCTCAAGGCCGGCCGTCCCGGTTTCGGGGCGATCGACGTATACGAAGAGGAGCCGGTGCTCGGCGGCAACCACCCGCTGCTCAAAATGGCAAACGTGTTGTGCACGCCGCACCTGGGCTACGTCGAGCGCGCCACCTACGAGAGTTACTTCGGCTCCGCCGCGGACAACATCCTTGGTTTTGCCGCCGGCAAACCGGTCAACGTGATGAACCCGGAGGCGGTCGGCAAGCGGAAGTAACCGGTTCCGACCAGTCGGCGCAAAAAAAACGCGGCCCCTGGGCCGCGTTTTTCATGGGACACGCCGCCACATGCGTCAGCGCAGCATGTTGTCGATGGCGCGGAAGTGCTGGCGCGCGTAGGCGAGCAGCTGGCCATCGGTCGGATGGTCGACGGTTTCCACCGCAACGACCTTCTTCGACAGGTCGTGCGCGTGTTGCCCCAGGTATTTCACGAATTCGGTCTTGGCATTGGCCGGGCCGACCACCAGGATTTCCTGCGCGCCCGCCAGCGCTTCGATGATCTTGCCGAAGAATGCCGGATCCTCCGCGGCGTGGCCGGAACCCACCGCACCGCGCTTGTGGTGCAGGTGCTTGTGCGCTTTTCCGTGAATCAACTTCTTTTCGACATCCTCGCGCGTGAAGTGCTGCACGTGGGCTTCCGCGTGATCGAGCCAGACGACGGCATGGTAATGGGACATGGACGCTTCCTCCGCAAGGGAATGTGCCCAGAATAGGCCGCTGCCGCTGGCGGTCTTTGCGTTAGGTCAAACTTTCGGCGCGGACCGGCGGATGCCCATGAAAAAAGCGGCCCGCAGGCCGCTTTTTCCGGGCGCCTGTGCGCTCAGTGCAGGTGCCGGCGGTTGCGCGGCGCGGGCGACGTGCCCGCGGCCGACGGTTCTTCGGTCGTGTTGCTGCCGCGCTTTTCCCAGTCGCGCTGGAAGAGGTCGTTGACCAGCGACAGCACCTGGTCGACTTCGTCGCGGCCAAGGTAGCGCGACAGCGCCGCGTCCACGTCCTCGTTCGCGCACTGGCGGCGGACTTCCTGGATCGCGTCGGCGGTGGGGCCGACGAACATCAGGCCGAGGTCGTCCTCGCCGTTCTCGTGGTACCAGGTGACCTCGATCTCGGAGGCGTACTCGGTCATGGGGCCAAGGGCGTCCAGCGATTCGGAGAGGCGCGCGCCGAAGCTGCGGCCGATCTCGCCGGTCCAGCACAGCTCGAGCGTGCGCTCGCGCGGGTCCCAGGCCACGCCGGGCTCCTGCTGCTCGATGCTCTTCAGCTCGGTGATGTGCTTGAGCTCGCAGTAATCGAGCCAGGGCTTCAACGCCTCTTCGATGTGGACGATTTCCACACCCTTGGCCAGAAAGAGGGTGCCGTGGACATGCACTTCCTTGCGGCGCTGCGGGGTTGTCATGTCACTGTTCCGGGGAGGGGCATGGTAGGCGCAGGGGACGCGGTGAAGAATGCGGCCCTGCCGTGAGGGCGCGATTATAGCCGACGCGGCACTAACCCAATAATCCCAGCGCGCCCAGCGTGTCCTGCATCGCGGTGCGTTCCTCTCCCAGATACTCCGCCAGCGCGGCGCCGTCGAGATAGAAGGGTGCCCAGCAATGCGTCGCCAGCGCCGCCCGCCACGCCGCGCTGGCCGTAGCCCAGGCGCCGACCCTGTTCCAGAACGCGACCTGGTCCGGCGTCAGGCCGCGTGGTCCGGACAGGCCGCGCCAGGCGCCCGTGACGCAGGGCACGTCCTGTTCTTCCCACGTCGCCACGCCTGCATACGGGCCCGCCAGCCGCGCTGGCGCGGACACGGCAAGCACGCACACGTTCCCCGCTGCCATTTCCTTGAGCGGGCTGGCCGCGGTGACCACGGCGATGTCAGCGTGACCGGCCACGACGTCGGCGACGGCATCGAGCGCGGAATCGAACACCCTGATGGTGAGGCCCCGCGCATCAGCGCCCGCGTGCTGCGCCACTTGCGCGAGCGCGATGTGGTTGGGGTTGCCGAGCGACGTGGAGAGCGCGATGCGAAGGCGCTGCGCGTTCACGCGCAGCGCTTGCAGCAGATCGGCGCCGTTCTTGAGCGGGCTGTCCGTGCGCGCCGCGAACGCGATGTATTCATTGCACAGGATCGCCAGCGGCGTGTAGTCGTCGTGGTCGAACGCAGTGAGCCCGGTCAGGCGGTCGGTGGTGAGGTTGGGCGAACTGATGGACAGCACGTGCGGATCGCCCGCGCGCGTATCGAGATGCGGCCACGGCTTGCGCCCGCCATCGCCGGGCATGTTGACGAGCCGCATGGGCACGTCGAGCAGGTGCTCTGCTTCAAGCGCGGCGATGAAGGCGCGCGCGGTGCGGTCGAGCCCGCCTCCCGTGGCGGTGCCGGCGATGATCTCGACCTCGCGTTCCGGGCGCCACCCGGCTGCGGCGGTCATCAGGCGTCGCGGAACAGGCGGCCGGCGCCGGGGATCGCGCGCTTGTCGCCCAGCGCGCGCAGCATGCCCCACATCAGCGCCTGGTTGCTCGCGACGACGGGTTTGCCGGTGGCCTTTTCCACCGGCTCGATGCTTTCCAGCGTGCGCAGGTTGGAGCAGCTGATGAAGATGGCGTCCGTTTCCGGGCGGTGCACTTCCTGCGCCAGCGCCGCCACGCGCGCGGGCGTGACCTCCGCATGCGCCTCGGTGCCGAAGCCCTGGATGGCCAGCACTTCAAAGCCCGCTGCCTCCAGGTCCTGCTTCACGCGCTCGTTCAGCCAGGGCTTGTAGGCGCTGGCTACGCTGATGCGCCGGGCGCCGAGCGCGCGCAGCGCGTCCGCGATGACTGCGGCCGAGGACACGCAGGGGATGCCCGTCTCCGCCGCGATCGCCGTGGCCATGGCGCGGTCGTCGCGCTGGCCCTTGAGGAAGCCACCCGCGGTGCAGCCGTAGCCGATCACGCTCACCTTGGCATGGGCCAGCAGCGCCGCGGCAGCCGGCGCCTGGGTGCTGAGCGAGAGCAGGGCCTCCTCGGTATCGGCCGTGTGCGAAATGCGCTGGGCGTGGACCGACATGCCGTCGCCGGCCAGGCGCTGCACTTCATATTCCATGACCGTGTTCCAGGAGGGCACGATCAGGCCCAGCTTGCGTTCCCATGCGTCCACTGTGAAGGCTCCGGAGCCGTGCGGTAAGATCGCGTGAGCATAACAAAGAAGAGCCTTGCATCCCTCTCCCTCCGGGAGAGGGACCGAGGGTGAGGGCGCGCAGTGACGTACCTCTCAACAACTCAAGGAGGAGCGACATGAAGAATCAGGGCAAATGGTATTGGGGCATGGTGGCCGTTTTGGCCGTGGCCGCCGTCCCGCAGGCGCTCGCGCAGGCGTATCCGTCCAAACCCATCCGCATCATCGTGCCTTTCCCAGCAGGCGGCACCTCCGACATCCTGTCCCGTGCCGTCGGCCAAAAGATGACCGAGGAATGGAAGCAGCAGGTCATCATCGACAACCGGCCCGGCGCGGGCGCCAACATCGGCGCGGAGCAGGCGGCGCGGGCGGCGCCGGATGGCTACACGCTGTTCTGTATATCCACCATCCACACCATCAACCCGAGCCTCTACGCGAAGCTTGCCTACGACCCGGTGCGCGACTTCGCGCCGATCTCCCTCATCGCCGAAACCTCGCAGGTGCTGGCGGTGCACCCGTCGCTGCCGGTCAAGACGGTGAAGGAATTCATCGCCTATGCAAAGAAGCGCCCCGGCGAACTGAACTACAGTTCCGCCGGCAGCGGCAGCCAGCCGCACCTGACCGCCGAACTGTTCAAACTGCAGACGGGCATCGACATGGTCCACGTGCCGTACAAAGGCGCGCCGCCGGCGATGGTCGATCTGCTCGCGGGGCAGGTTGCGCTGACCTTCGCCACCGCGCCCTCCGCCGTGCCGCACGTGAAGTCCGGCAAGATCCGCGCGCTGGGCGTCAGCACCGCCAAGCGCATCACCGCGCTGCCCGAGGTGCCGACCATCGCCGAGGCCGGGGTCGCCGGCTTCGAAGCGAGCGGCTCCAACGGGCTCGTCGCGCCGACCGGCACCCCGCAGCCGATCATCGACCGCCTGCAGGCCGTGATCGTCAAGATCGTCAACGATCCGGCTACGAGCAAGTTCCTGAGCGAGCAAGGCGCCGACCCGCGCACCATGACGCCGGCGGAATACGGCGCCTACCTCAAGGCCGAGGTGGTGAAGTGGGCGAAGGTGGTGAAGGACTCCGGGGCGAAGGTCGATTGATCCGGTCTGGCGCGCACGACACGGATTGCGTCGTTGTCGGCGCGAGCTTTGCCGGCCTGGCCTGTGCGACGGCACTGGCGCGCGCGGGGATGCGCGTCACCGTGCTGGAGAAAAAAGCGAACGCCGGCGAGAAGCTGCACACGACCGGCATCCTCGTCAAAGACGCGATCGACCAGATTGCGCTGCTCGACGGCATGCCTGCGGCGCTGGTGCGCCGCATCGATGGTGTGCGGCTGTACGCGCCGAACATGACGCATGTCGATCTGTCCGCCCCCGGGTACTACTTTCTGGCCACGGACACGCCGGCGCTCATGCGCTGGCTGGCGGGGCGGGCAGAGGAGGCGGGCGCGCGGATCGCCTACCGGACGGCATTTACCGGGGCCGGGCGTATCCCCGGTGGTTTTGACCTTGGGGACCTAGGGACCACACGCTATCTCGTCGGCGCCGATGGGCCGAAGTCCAAAGTGGCTGAAGTGTTGAATCTGGGCCGCAACGAGAACTTTCTGGTGGGCATCGAGTACGAATATGCCGACGTGGAGATCGCGGCGCCCGACCGGCTGCACTGCTTCATCGACCGGCGCTTGGCGCCCGGTTACATCGGCTGGGTCGTCGCGGGCGTGGGCATCGTGCAGGTGGGGCTGGCGCGGCGGGCAGGCAGCGATGAAGCAACGGCCAACGCGGCGATGGCGGCTTTTCTGGACAAGATCGCGCCGGTATTTGACTTCAGGCACGCGCGCCGCGTTGCCGTCCGCGCCGGCATGATTCCGTGCGGCGGGCTGGTGTCGCCTTTAGCCGCGCGCCATGCGCTGCTGGTCGGGGACGCGGCGGGCATGGTGTCGCCGGTCACCGCCGGCGGTATTCATACGGCCCTGCGGCACGGGCTGGCGGCAGGACAGGCGATTGCCGATACCCTCAATGGCCGCGCCGAAGATCCCAGCTTGTCATTCGTGCGCTCGTATCCGACGTTCAGGGCGAAGCGTCTGCTGCGGTTCCTGTTCGATCGTTTCCAGAGTGATCTGGCTTTCAACCTGATGCTGGGGACGCGGCCAATGCGCTGGGCGGCAGGGATGATTTATTTTCATCGCAAGGGGGTTTTCGAGCTCGGAGCACAGGCCAAGCCCCGTTGACGCAGGCGAATACGCGCTGCCGCCTCTCCCCAAGCGGGGCGGTTCATGGCGAGTACGCCTGTTGCGCCTTATGCTTTGAGGCGATCAGATCGTGGATTTACCAATGCGATCACGAACGCTTCACCCACCGCCGCCATCAGTCTCAACCATCCATATATCTGCGTGAGAGCCGAGTTCCCTCTATCCGTAAGAAGTCGAGCAACCTCGCGCTTAGCGAATACATTACCCGATGAAGCTGCTTGAAGAAGAAGCGTACGGGCATTCTCCAAATTCTTTGGAATGACTACACACCCGGTCATCAGTTTTTTGCCAAGCCGACACATCGCTGGAGCGTAAGCTTGTGACGCAGAGGTGCGAAGGTACTTAATGCCTTCTTCAGTGCGACCTGTCTTTTCCAATAAACGCGCGCAATAGTAGCTGGCTTCTGCTGATCCGACGTCAGCGGCTTTTTTAAACCAATCTAAGGCGAGTGATGAATCTTGCTGCGTGCCTTTACCCTCAAGATTCATCATTCCTAAAAACACATAACAAGCAATATATCCTCTGCGTGCAAGTTCCGTATACGCCGCATAAGAGGTTTCAAATTGTTTCGAGTCATAAAGGCGGCGTGCATATCCGAAGAGTTCGGAATTAGAAATTGTCGAAAAATCTGAATTCGAAAAATTTCGCATGAGGAGAACTTGAGTAGTTCAAAACCATGGCGCTGTAGGGGAGCTTCCTGGCAGCGGCCAAGGTATTCCTCTCGACGGTGCAGGTAGGTTAGGTAAAGTCGGTGGCGATTGGTTAGCTGTTGGTCTGCAAATAGGCGCCATATCTGGAAACTTTGGAGGAGGTAAAGCATCGTCCGCGATTCCTCGTGCGACGCTAATGCTCATCTTAACTGCTTGCGGCAGCCGAAAGTAACGCATACCAATGGCTTCGGCAGCGACGATGGGCGGCGCAGCGACAGTGGCAAACATGATGGCGGAGTTTCCAACGTTCGACACATCCGTATTCCCATGGAATATCCAACCAACGAGTCCAAATGGATCGATACTGCTTATGGGATTGTTAGCAACGTATGAATAGGTGTTGACGCCGCCTCCAAGTCCGATCGGATCGCTCTGGATATACCTTCCACCTTGCGGATCGTAGTCTCTAAAGTAGTTATAAAACAGATTCGTCTCGGCGTCGTAATACGTCGCATGGGCGAGTGGCAGCAACGCGAACGTAATCAGCATGATCGATAGTGTTTTGCGCATGACTATCTCCCTCTTGTTTCCCTACCCATCGCGATGACTTCCTGACTGACGTAACCCAGCGCTTTCGCTTTCGCGGCGGATCGTTTGGCTTTATCCTGGTAGTTCGCCGCCTCCTCTCCCGACACGGCGCGGCTCATGGCAAGGTAGGCCTCGCCGAGCGTGTCATGGTAATCCGCGAACCGCGGGTTAAGTTCAGTTGCTTTTTCGAGATACGCAACGGTCTTGTTTCCACGCCCTTGCCTTGCCAGCACTAAGGCATTTGCCGCCAGCAGATAAGACAGAAACTCGCGGTAGGACAGGGTTCTGAGGTAGCTGCCACTCGCAAGGCTTTGCGCTCCGACGGAAAAGTCCTTCGCGTACACCTCGTCCGGGAAATATTTCCCGCCGCTGGTGGTCTCGATGTTCTGTTCCTTGAAAGATTCGTCAACATAGCGCACGAACAGATGATCTGGCGCGGCGACCGGATACATGGGCCACCCAAGGCGCTGGGCCACGGCGATATACAGCAGCGGCATCGTGTAGCAGATACCGAGCCGGGTATCGAGGATGCCGTTTAGGAAGTAATAAGCCTGCTGGTTTCTCGCTAACACCGCGCGGTCGTAGCGGATACCTTCTTGCTTGAAGAGTACGGTGTTGAGCACCCGGATGCGCTTCTCCGGATCCGTGGTGCCTTGACCAAGCCGACGGGCTTTGTCCGCGAACTCGTCGATGCGCTTCGAGTAAGCGGCGACGTCGAGATCGGGGTAAATCTCTTTTGCGAAGGTCAACGCCGCGAGACCGATGTCGAGCTGATGTTCGGGCAGGGACAACTGCCGCTGGATGTCGGGCGGGAAGTATCGATCGTCAGCAGCAGCGCACAGGCTCGCGATCATGAGAAGCGGCAGGGCGCAGCAGCGGATTAGTCCTTGAAGCAAGGTGCCTCCGAATCAGACGTGCTTGGCCATGATTGTTCGCTGCCACTGGACTTTACGCAAGTGAATAGGGTAATGGAGTAGATGCTTGAATACACGAGGGTTTCGCGTCAAGAATATCCAGGATGTACGGAGCTTAGGGTCTTTCGGTATGACACCGCTCCCGTCGTGATCTCATCGCCAGCCCTCACCAGCTCAAGTCTGCAGGCACGCTGTATCACGTCACTCTCGCGGTGACGGGCGCGAGGACCGCTTCCTTAGCAAACACACGGCGGATGAGTATCACCGGCTATCCGACTACCCCGATATCCCGCAACGCCGTCCCGAGCGTTCCGCGCTCCCGTTCCAGAAACGCCCCGATCGCCCCCGGCCCGAGATAAGTGTTAGCCCAGTACTGGCGCGCAAGTTCGGCATTCCAGGCTTCGCTCTGCGTGGCGGTGGCGAGCGCTTCGCCCCAGAACGCAATCTGCTCCGCGGTGATGCCCTGCGCGCCGATCACGCCGCGCCAGGTGCCGATCACGCAGTGCACGCCCTGTTCGACCCACGTCGGCACCCCGGCGAAATGCCCGCCCATGCGCGCCGGCGCGGACAGCGCGAAGGCGCGCAGGGTGCCGGCCGCGAGTTCCGGCACGGCGCTGACGGCGGTGATGGCGCCGACTTCCGCGCGGCCCTCGATCACGTCCGCAACGGCGTAGCGCGCGGAGTCGAAGACATTGAGCTTCAATGCCTGCACGTCGCCGCCCGCGTGCCGCGTGACCTGCCCCAGCGCCATGTGGTTGATGTTGCCGCGGGCGGTGGCCATCGCGATCGTCAGGGCGCCGGCATCGCGGCCCACGCGGGCCAGGAAATCCGCGCCGGTGCGGAGCGGAGAATCCGGCCGCACGACGAAGGCGATGTACTCGGTGTAGAGGTTGGCGAGCGGCGTCAGTGCCGCGTGGTCGAAATCGCTGACGCCGAGCAGCCGGTTGGTAATGATGGTCGGCGAGTTGATCGCCAGCACGTGGGCATCGCCGGTTCTCTTGCGCAGGGTGTCCCACGCGTGGCCGCCGCCCTTGCCGGGAATGTTCGTGAGCTTGATTGGCACGCCGGCGAGCGGCCCTGCTTCAAGCACCTTGATGAGGGCGCGGGCGGGGCGGTCTTGCCCGCCGCCGGCCGGGGTGCCCGCAACCAACTCGACCTCGCGGTCAGGCCGCCAGGCGGAAGCGGGGGCGGCCATTCAATGCGCCGCGGCGGGCGCAGGCTTGTTGCCGCCCGGCAAAAAGCACACGAGCAGGTTCGCGGCGATGATGGTGCCGACGAGGAAATAGAAGCCGGCGAACACACTGAAACGGTCTGCGATGAGGCCGAAGGCCAGTGGCGACACCGCCGAACCGAGGTGGGAGGCGGCGAACTGCAGGCCGACCGTGCCGCCGCCCATGCTGGCGGGCGCGGCTTCCATCGCCCAGGCGTGCATGGCGGGCCGCGTGGCGTAGAGGAAGAAGCCGAGCAGCGCGACGGAGAACACGAACCACGGCGTGTTGCCAGCGAACACCATGGCCATGATCACCACGGCCGTCATCACCATGCTGGACATCACCACGCGCTTGCGGCCGAGGCGGTCGGAGAGCTCGCCGCCGATCGGCCCGGCCGCGAAGCCGGCGACCTGCAGCACCATCATCACCACGCCGATCGCGGCGGGCTGGTACTTGAGCTCGTAGGCGAGGTACACGGGCAGGAAGATGAGCAGCCCGTTCTGCGTGGCCGAGCGGAAGCCGCTGCTGACGGCGATCAGCATTACGCTGCGATTGCGCAGCAGTTGCCGGAACTCGTGCAGGTACTCCTGCGTGCTGCGCTTGGCGCCTTTGGCGTTGACCCCGCCGCCGACCGCAAACGCGCCGAGGCCGACGAGGATGGCGAGCGACATCAGCATGCCCGGCACCACGTTGATCCACACCACCGTCTGCCACGAGAACACCGCCAGCAGGCTGCCGACCACCAGCGGCGCGAAGGCCTCGCCGAGGTTGCCGCCCATGCCGTGGAAGGACAGCACGCGGCCCTTGTTGTCGGGGAAGCGGTGCGCGAGCGTCGGGATCGCGGCGGGGTGCCAGAGGTTGTTGCCGATGCCGACCATACTCACGCAGACCAGCAGCCACCAGAAACTCGTGGAGAAGCTCATCAGCGCGTACGGCAGGCCGACCCACAGCAGCGACACCGCCATCAGGTAGCCCTTGCGCCCGTAGTTGTCGACGAACATGCCGCCTGGGATGTTGACGAGCGCGCCGACCAAATGCTGCACCGACATGATCACGCCGATCTCGGTGTACGAGAGGCCGAGCTGCAGGCCGATCACCGGCAGCAGGATGTAGAAGGTGCCCGTGTACCAGTGCGTGAAGCCGTGCCCGGCCGAGATCAGCCAGACTTCCTTGAACGTGCGGGGCGGGGCGGCAGGTGCGGGTGTGGAAGCCGGCGCGGTGACTGTACTCATGACGCGTGAATGATAGCACCGCGGACGTTGCTCCCGCCCGCGGTGCCGCATACCATTCGCCTCTTTGAAAATTGTGAGATGCAGCGTTTACCCGCGCCCTCATCCCCAGCCCTTCTCCCGGAGGGAGAAGGGAGCCTGTCTTCCCTCTCCCTCCGGGAGAGGGATCGAGGGTGAGGGCACGCAGTTGCGCCGCAGTCGCATGACCCTCAACACAACTCGAACAGGAAAGTCTGGCGGATGCCTTCCGATCTCAAGCGTTTGTTTCACCCCCGTTCCATCGCCATCATCGGCGCTTCGCAGGACTTCGCGACCATCAGCGGCCAGCCGCTGAAGCACCTCACCACCCACGGCTACGCGGGCAAGCTGTATCCGATCAATCCCCGCTACGAGGAGATCGCCGGCGTGAAGTGCTGGCCGTCGGTGTCCGCGCTGCCCGAGGCGCCGGACCTGGCCCTCATCCTGATCAACGCGAATCGCGCGGCCGAAGCGCTGCGCGAATGCGGAAAGAAGGGCGTGCCCTTCGTGATCGTCTTCACCTCCGGCTACTCGGAAACCGGCGGCGAGGGCATCAAGATGCAGCAGGAGCTGATCGCGATCGCGCGTGAATACAACATCGGCATCGTCGGCCCCAACTGCCAGGGCATGATTTCGGTGGCGGGCAAGACCTACGCGGGTTTCGGCTCCGTGTTCAACGCCACCTACGAAACGGGCGCGGTCAGCATGGTCTCGCAGTCGGGCGGCTTCGGGTTCTCGGTGATGAACCTCGCCTCCATGGAAGGCGGCGTGAACTTCCGGCAGATGGTCACCACCGGCAATGAGATCGGCATCAGCACGCTCGATTTCATCGATTACTTCTGCGACGAACCGGAAACGGCACTGATCGCGGTGTACATAGAAGGCCTGAAGGACGCGCACCGCCTGCCCGCCATCGCCGAAAAAGCGCTGGAGAAGAAGAAGCCGATCCTGTGCTGGAAGGTCGGCAACACGGAGCAGGGCCAGCGCGCCGCGGCGTCGCACACCGCCAACCTCGGCGGCGAGATGGCGCTCTACCAGTCCGTCATCCGCGACAAGGGCCTGATCCAGGTCGAGGACATCCAGGACGTGGTGGACATCGCGCGGGCGTTCGCGAGCGGCAAGCAGCCCAAGGGCACCGGGCTCGCCATTGTCACCATCTCCGGTGGCGCAGGCATCCTGATGACGGACGCGGTGGTGGAACGCGGCATGCAGGTGCCGCAGCTCTCGCCCGCCACGCTCGAGAAGCTCAAACCCATCGTGCCGTCCTTCGGTTCGCTCAACAACCCGATCGACCTCACCGCGGCCATCTTCAACAACACCGCGCTGATCCAGCAGGCGCTGCAGCCCATCGTGGAAGACCCTGGCGTCCACGCCATCGCCATCATCAACGCCTCGCTGCAGGGCGAACTGGCCGCAAAAGTGGCGGCCGAGATCGTGAAGGTTGCACAGGGCACGGATAAACCTTTCTACCTGAGCTGGAGCGCGATCCGTCCGGTGGCGGAGGAGGCTTACGCCCAGCTCGACGCGGCCCGGATTCCGCATTACCAGTCGCCGGTGCGCTGCGGCCGCGCGATTGCGGCGGTGTCCAATTACGCGGCGGCGCTGCGCCGGCATGTAGCCCTGAAAGGCGAAAAACCGCTGACCCTGACTAGGCCTGCGGCCCGCGCCACGCTCGGCGCCGCGCGCGAAGACCTCACCGAGTACGCGGCCAAGCAGGTGCTGGCCGAGTACGGCATCGGCGTCACGCAAGAGGTGCTGGCGACGACCCGCGAGGGTGCCGCCGCGGCGGCCGAGAAGATCGGCTTCCCGGTGGTGCTGAAGGTGAGTTCGCCCGACATTCCGCACAAGACCGAGGCCAGCGCCGTGCGGTTGGGTATCGCCACGGAGGCGGATGCCGCGCAGGCCTTCGACGACATCGTCGCGGGTGCAAAGCTCTACAACGGCAAGGCCCGCATCGAGGGCGTTCTGGTGCAGGAGATGGTGAAGGGTGGCGTCGAGGCCATCCTCGGCGTTACCAACGATCCGCTGTTCGGCCCGGCGGTCATGTTCGGCCTCGGCGGCATCTTCGCGGAGGTGATGAAGGACGTCTCCTTCCGGCTCGCGCCGGTGACGCGCACGCAGGCGCTGGAAATGATCCGCGAGATCAGGGGTTATCCGATCCTTGCCGGAGCGCGGGGCAAGCCGCTTTGCGACGTCGAGGCTTTGGCCGATACCATCGAGCGCTTGTCCGCGCTGGCGGTGGACCTGAAGGGCTCGCTCGGCGAGCTCGATATCAATCCGCTGTTTGTCTTTGAAAAGGGCCGCGGCGTGAAGGCGGCGGACGCGCTCATCAAACCGAAGGCGAAGCCATGAATCTTTCCGAAGAAGTCCGCCTGCTGTGCGCGGAACTGCAGCGCTTCATCCGCGAGGAAGTGGAGCCGCAGTCGCGCTGGATCGAGGAGCATGACGAGATCCCCGCCGGCCTCCTGCAGAAGACGCGCGAGATGGGGCTGTTCGGCCTCACGATTCCGCAGGAATATGGCGGCGTGGGCCTCGATCTTGCCGGCAAGTGCGCGGTCGAGGAGGAGATGGGCCAGACCAACTACGGTTTCGCCACCCTCATCGGCAACCATACCGGCATCTCCACCGCCGGCATCGTCGCGCTCGGCAATGAGGCGCAGAAGAAGCAGTACCTGCCGCGCATGGCTACCGGCGAATGGATCGGCTGCTTTGCGCTGAGCGAGCCGCAAGCCGGGTCCGACCCCGCGGCGATGCGGACGACCGCCGTGAAAAAGGGCGACCGCTACGTGCTGAACGGCGAGAAGATCTACATCACCAACGCGCCGGTGGCGAACGTGTTCACGCTGATGGCGGTGACCGACAAGAGCAAGGGCATCAAGGGCATTTCGGCCTTCATCCTTGAGCGCGGGTTCAAGGGCCTGTCGGTCGGCAAGAACGAACTGAAGATGGGCATGCACGGCTGCACGACCGCGCCCGTCATTCTGCAGGATTGCGAAGTGCCGGCCGAAAACCTGCTCGGGCCGGAGGGCATGGGCTACGTGCAGGCGCTGAAGACCCTGACCGCCGGCCGGGTCACGGTGGCGTCGCGCTGCTGCGGCATGATGGACAAGCTGATCGCCCGCAGCGCCGAATACATGAAAGTACGCACCCAGGGCGGCCACAAGCTCGCCGAATACCAGGGCCTGCAATGGATGCTCGCCGACATGGCGGTGCAGCGCGACGCGGCGCGCCTGCTGACCCGGCGCGGCATCGAGACGCTGATGCGCGGTGAGCGCGGCACGCTGGAAGCGGCGATGGCCAAGTTGTATGCGACCGAAGCGCTCGGCAAAGTGGTCGACGCCGCGGTGCAGATTCATGGCGGCATGGGCTACATGCGCGAGGCGGGCATCGAAACCACCTACCGCGACGCGCGCATCGTGCGCATCTACGAAGGCACGTCCGAGATCCAGCGCAACATCATTGCGGCACAACTCCTGAAAGACTGACATGACGACCGTTCAGAACCTGTTCGACCTGTCCGGCCGCGTGGCCATCGTCACCGGCGGCGCCACCGGCCTCGGCCTGCAGATGGCGGGCGCGCTCGCGGAGGCGGGGGCGAACATCGTCATCACCTCGCGCAAGAAAGAGAACTGCGAGGCGGCAGCACAGGGCATCGCGAAGCTGGGCGTGAAGGCCATCGCCGTCGGCTGCGATGTCACCAAGGCCGATCAGGTGGAAAAACTCCGGGACGAAACGCTGGCCGCTTTCGGCCGCGCCGACATCCTCGTCAACAATGCCGGCCGCGCGTGGGTCGCGCCGCCCGAGGACATGCCGCTCGACCGCTGGCAGGAGGTGCTGGACCTCAACATCACCGCGCCCTTCCTGTGCGCGCAGGCCTTCGGCCGCGAGATGATCAAGGCGCGCCGCGGCAAGATCATCAACATCGCCTCCATCGCCGGACTGGTGGGCCGCAACCCCAAGGCCTACAACTCGCTGGCCTACGGCACCAGCAAGGGCGCGCTGGTGAACTTCACCCGCGACCTCGCCGTGAAGTGGGCGCAGCACAACGTCCAGGTCAACTGCATCTGTCCGGGCTTTTTTGTCACCGATATCAACCGCGCGATGTACGAGAAGAACAAGGCGAACGTCGACCGCGAGATTCCGCTCGGGCGCACCGGCGGGCCGGACGATCTCAAGGGCCTCGCGGTGCTGCTGGCGTCGGACGCCTCCGCGTTCATGACGGGGGCGATCATTCCGGTGGATGGCGGGGCGGTGGCTTGGTAACGCCAGTCGATTCGCCGCCAAGAAACGTTCGTGTCAAACACGCAGTTCCCTGACGGCTGTTCCTGAAGCTCCCATCCGATAGCCGCAACGTTAGACCAGCGGTAAACTGCCGGAAAACCAAGGAGAGCATCCATGGCTGATCTCGTATCCGAGCTTGCAGACCGCGGTCGATCCCTGCCGCCGGAAGAGCGTGTTCGACTCCTGGACCTTTTGCTCGAATCGCTCCACGAGCCTTCGACCACGGAGGTTGAAGACGCCTGGAACAAGGAGATCGAGCGACGCGTCGCCCGCTACGAACGGGGCGAGGCAGAGTTGCACGACGCCGAAGACGTAATGGCTGAAGCGGCGCGAATTGCGCCTTGAAGCGTCTGCGTGTTGACGGCGATGCTCGCGCGGAGCTTTTCCACGAAACCAAATACTACGAGACCAGACGCAAAGGCACGGGGAAGCAGTTCCGCGAGGCCATCAATGCATCTTTTGACCTGCTGCGCAGCTTTCCACAGGCTGGCGCACCGGGCCCGGCGAATACGCGTAGAACCAAGGTCTAGGGATTCCCTTTCACGGTTGTTTATCGCGACACCGAGCATGAGATTGTCGTATTTGCTATCGCACCGGATCGGCAACAGCCGGGATACTGGCTGGATAGAGCGCTGAGTGGCGGCTAAACCCCCTTTCGCACGGGTCGTGCCGCCTACTAAAGACTGCTTGTGTCAGACCCGCGCTTTCCCTTGAAGCTTTTGCTCGCGCCCGGATGAACGGCCACCCCGAACGCGAACCCGTTGGCCCCGGCGAAGAGTCCGTCTGGGACTACCCGCGCCCGCCGCGGTTGGAGCCACTCGATGGGCGCATCGAGATCATCTTCAACGGCGTGCGGATCGCCGATACGCGGGGCGCGTACCGCGTGCTGGAGACCAGCCACCCGCCCGCCTATTACCTGCCGCCCGCCGATCTCCTGCGCGCGCACGTGCTGCCCGCGGCAGGGAGTTCGTTCTGCGAATGGAAGGGCGCGGCCGGCTACTGCACCGTGCAGGTCGGCGACCGGCGCGCGGATAAAGTGGGGTGGTTCTACGCGCAGCCGACGCCCGCGTTCGCGGCCATCAGGGACTACGTGGCGTTCTACGCGGGCCCGATGGATGCATGCCGGGTGAATGGAGAGAAGGCGCGCCCCCAACCCGGCGGCTTCTACGGCGGCTGGATCACCGCGAACATCCGCGGGCCGTTCAAGGGCGATCCGGGGACGATGGGGTGGTGACGCCGCGTGGGCGCAAAGACGGGGTTGCGCTCGCGGACCCGCCATGGGGAATTGGCTCCGGTCAGTCTTCCAGCAAGCCAACAAGGACGATGCCAATGCCCGGCATCCCGCGTTTTGCCGTGATCCCGGCGGCCATGCTCCTGCTGAGTCTGGCGGCGGGTGGCTGTTCCCGGCAGCCATCGGCGGCCTACCTGGCGGCCTGCGAGGGCCCGCCGCTGGGCACGATTGAACGACGCAACCAGGCGATGGAGGACGGCTACGAATTCAACCGTCATTTCGACTGTATCGACAAAGCGTCATTCGCGTTCATCAACGAACAGAAAGCGCGGTGGGCGGCCGCCAATACGCCGGAAGCCATCGCCCGGCGAAACGAGGAGCGGGCGAAGCTGATCGCGGACGAGCGGGCCCTTAAAGCCGCCGCCGCCGAAAGCCAGAGCGTTGCAGCCCCCCAGCCCGGTTATGTTCTGCGGAAGGTTGACGTCAATACCGCAACCGAGTCGGAACTGGCCGCGGTGGCCAGCGTGGGGCCCGAAGTTGCGGCGCAGGTCCTTGAAGCGCGGCAAAAGGGCCGCTTCAACGACTGGGCCGATCTGGTCAACCAGGTGATCGGCCTTCACTCGGCACAGAATGCGGCGTTTGCTTCCATCAGCGGCCTGAACGTCAACGGCCAAAGCTTGCCCGGTGCGCCGCCGGACGCGGAGATGGCGGCCGCCCTGCACAAGAAGTATCAGAAGATGCAGTGATGTCGAACGTTGGGCGTCATATTGGGTCGACATCGACGATTGACGCCTGAGCCCTTTGCTTCTTCGACTCAAACTGTGGAAGATGCTCGTGATTACGACGGCGAGCGGCGATTCAATTCCACTGGCTTTCTCGATACGGCCATCGTGACGATTTGCCACACGGAAGCCGAAGCCGAAATTCGCATCATCTCCATGCGAAAGGCGGAACCCCATGAAATCGAAACACTTGCCCGCTACCTCTAAGCCCCCAAGCTTGCGCGTTGGCCTAAAGGATGTCAGCCGAGAACAATTCTCCGCCGCAGTCAATGAACGCTGAGGCAAGCAGCGCGTTTCAATCATGCTGGATGGTGCGATCGTCGCTTTCTTCAAGGCCAAAGCCGGGTAGCGCGGCTATCAGACGCTCATCAATCAGGCGCTACACCAGCAATGACTGGCGAGCAGATTGAATCCACGCTTCGCCGGGTGATCCGCGGAGAACTCCATACGACGTGAGGTATCGGCGAAGTTCATCGCCTCAGCCATCGTGGCATAACTTTAGGTGGTGCGGACGGGCCGCGAATCCCGCGCGGGTGCTGGTAACAGTGCTGGCCCGCCGCACGCCAGGACGTTATGCAACAAATGCGAGCAGGCGTAGAATCGCGGTTGTTAATAACTCATACAAATGGTGATCAATCATGAGTAACCTCGAAGAGCTTGAACACAGAATCCAGAACCTTCCGACCAACGAGCTGGCGAAATTTCGTGAACGGTTTATCGAATTTGACCACCTAATTTGGGACAAGCAACTTGAGGCGGATTCGAAGGCTGGAAAGCTGCGCGGGCTCGTTTCCGAAGCGCTCGTGGATTATCAGACAGGCAAGGCCCGAGAGATTTGAAACATTTCGCGTTGCCAAAGTTTTGGGCGCTGTATGAAGCACTGCCGAACGATATCCGCGCTCTCGCCGACAAGAACTTCGAACTTCTGAAATCGGATTCTCGGCATCCCTCTCTCCATTTCAAGAAGATCGGCGAACTTTAGTCGATGCGCGTGGGCGCTCATTATCGGGCCCTTGGAACTGAAGTCGAACGCGGCGTCTACTGGTTCTGGATCGGAACGCACGCTGAATACGACAAGGTTGTCGCATAACCACGCAATGGACAACGACATTTTCAAAGGCCGCTTCGCGCCCTTTGGCCCGCCGTTCATGTCAAACGTTAAATTCTTTTTTCCCGCATAACACTTACTCCGCCTTCAGCCCCGCCGTCCGGATCACCTTGCCCCACTTGTCGATCTCGGACTGGATGAACGCGCCGAACTGCTCGGGCGTGTTGCCCACGGGGTCCGCGCCCTCGGCCAGCAGGCGGTCGCGGACAGCGGGCAGCTTGAGCATCGCCACCACCTCATCGTGGAGCTTCATGATGACCGGCCGCGGCGTGGCTTTCGGCGCGAGCAGGCCGTACCAGGTGGAAGACTCGTAGCCCTTCACGCCAGCCTCGGCCATCGTGCTCAGGTCGGGGAAGGTGACCGAGCGGCGCGCGCCGGTCACGGCCAGCCCGCGGACCTTGCCGGACTTTACGTGCGGCGTGCCGGAGATGATGCTGGCGAAGGTCATCGTCACCTGTCCGCTGATGACGTCCACCAGCGCGGGCGCGACGCCCTTGTAGGGCACGTGGAGGAGGTCGATGCCGGCGAGGATCTTGTACAGCTCCCCCGACAGATGTCCGCCGGAGCCGTTGCCAGCGGACGCGAAGGTCAAATGGCCCGGCTTCGCTTTCGCCAGCGCGGTCAGTTCCGCTACCGATTTTGCCGCCACCGCCGGGTGCACCACCAGGATGAGCTGCTGGCCGGCGACTTGCGTGATCGGTGCGAAGTCGCGTACCGGGTTATAGGGGAGGTTGCGGGCGAGGCTCACGTTCGTCGCGATGGACGCGATGGTGCCCATGATCAGCGTATAGCCATCGGGTGGTGCCTTCGCCGCCAGTTCCGCGGCGATCACGCCGCCCGCCCCGGAACGGTTGTCCACCACGACCTGTTGGCCCCACTTCTCGGACAGGTGATTGCCGACCGCACGCGCGAGCGTGTCCACGCTGCCGCCCGGCGTGCTGGGCACGATGATGCGGATGGGTTTCGTCGGAAAGGTTTGCGCGCAGGCGAGGGAACTCGCGAAGGCCAGCAACGGGATTAGGGATTTGGGATTGGGGATTAGAAACCGAGTGGCCATGTTCGCGCTCCTGGCGGTGCTTCTGGTCTGGAAATGCGGGATTGGAGATTCGGGATTGGGGATTTGAAACCCGGGTCGAGCGCGCCGTTGCGTCGCTTTCCAATCCCCAATCCCGATTCCCCAATCCCGCATTTGAAGTCTCACGGCTGAAACCCCACCGCACCCTCGTACTTCGCCAGCACCTCGGCCGCGGGCAAAAATTCCTCTTCAAGCTTCTTGATCGCGGGGAAGCCCATGAAGGCGTGCAGGTTGCCGACTGGATGGTCTTTGGTGCGGGCCTCGAAGCGCTTCACCGCTTCCACGTCGTCGCGCGCGAATTCCGCGAAGTAGTCGACCATGGCGGCCGTTGAGCTGCGCAGCGAACCGGTGGCGTTGGACACCATGGCGATGCCCAGTTCGTTCAGCCGCGCCACGGGCAGCCGCGGCGACACACCGGTACGGTTGAAGTGGAGCGGCCCCTTGATTTCCTTCGCGCAGCGTTCCAGCTCCACTTCGGTTGTGAGCGCCTCGGGGAAGATCATGTCGGCCCCGGCGTCGAGGTAGAGGTTGGACCGGCGGATCAGTTCGTCCACGCTGCCGCCGGCGACGCCGCGCGCGTCGCAGCGCGCGATCAGCACGAAGTCGGGGTCGAGTTCGCGGCGCACGCGGTCGGCGGCGCGCAGCTTGCCCACCATCTCCTCCGCCGGGACGATCTGCTTGCCGGCGACGTGGCCGCAGCGCTTGGGCGCGACCTGGTCCTCGATGTGGATCGCCGCCGCACCGGCGACGATGAAGTCCTCGACCGTGCGCATGACGTTGATGGCGTTGCCGAAGCCGGTGTCGGCGTCGGCGATGATGGGAATGGACACGGCGCGGGCGATGTAGCGCGTGATCATCACGATCTCACCGAGCGTCAGGAGCCCTACGTCGGGCTTCCCGAGCAGCGATGCGGACACCGCGTAACCGCTCACGCCGCAGCAGGAAAACCCCGCCTTTTCGATGATCATGGCCGACAGCGCGTTGTAAGCGCCCGGCTTGACGAGCGTGCGGCCTTCCTTGAGCAGCCCGCGCAGGCGGGTGCTGGCTCTGCTTCGCATGGCATTCCTCCTCGGGACGGGTGCCGGATGCAGCGAACACCCGGATCGCGACGGCGCCGATAGTCCGAGTCCGCGCCGCGGCTTCGTGGCATCATCGCGCAACCCGCCGCCGATCACAAGACGACAACACGCACGACGACGCGGGCGAACGTGGAGGCGTTTCTGTTTCCGCTTCGGCGCGCGCCGAACGCGCAACGGCACCCTTCGCGACTACCAGGAGCCTGCCCGTGATCCACCGCTTTCAAATCCCGAATCCCCAATCCCGAATCCCGGTCTTGAGAGCGCTCGGCGGCACCGCGCTTGCGCTGGTCGCCGGACTCGCGCCCGCACAGAACTATCCGAACAAGCCGATCCGCATGGTGTCGCCTTTCGCGGCGGGCGGCGGGGTGGACTTCACCGCGCGCTTCATCGGCCAGAAGATCTCGGAGGGCCTCGGCCAGACGGTGGTGGTGGAGAATCGCGCCGGGGCCGGCGGCGCGATCGGGACCGAGTTCGTCGCCAAGGCCCCGCCGGACGGCTATACGCTGCTGCTCGGCAGCGCGGGGCCGATGACCATTCTGCCCGGGTTGACCGCGAAGCTCCCGTACGACCCGCTGAAGGACTTCGCGCCCATCACGCTGGTCACCAGCATGCCGTTCGTGCTGGTCGTGCATCCGTCGCTGCCGGTGAAAACCGTCAAGGAGTTGCTCGCGCTGGCGCGGGCGAAACCCGGGCAGCTCAATTTTGGTTCACCGGGCAACGGCACGACGACGCACCTCGCGGAAGAACTCCTCAAGATGAGCGCGAACGTGGACATGGTGCACGTGCCCTACAAGGGCGTGGCGCCGGCGTTGACCGATCTCTTGGCGGGCCAGGTGCAGTTCATGTCCGGCGACCTCAGTACCGTGATGCCGCAGGTGCGTGCGGGCAAGCTGCGCGCGATCGCGGTGACCAGCAGCAAGCGCTCGGCGCAGGTGCCGGACTTGCCGACCATCGCCGAAGGCGGCCTGCCGGGCTACGACGCCAGCGGCTGGTTCGGGGTGCTGGCGCCGGCGGCTACACCCGTCGACCTCGTGACGCGGCTCCACGCGGTGATCGTGAAGGGCATCTCCACGCCGGAGGCGCGCGAACGTCTCGCTTCGCTGGGTGGCGACGTGGTCGGCAACACGCCGGCGGAGTACGCCGTGTTTCTGCGCGCGGACCTCGCAAAATGGAGCAAGCTGATCAAGACGATCGGCCTCAAGGCCGAAAGCGCCAACTGAGCCGTCTTTCCGCAACCACTGCATGTATCGACAAGGAATGTGACATGGCCAGCAAAGGCAAGCAGTTCAAGGAATTGATCTACGCACCGGAGATCCTGATCCAGCCGGGCGTCTACGACGGTTACACCGTCCGCCTCGTCGAGCAGGCGGGCTTCAAGGTCGGGTCCATCTCCGGCGCCGGCGTGTCCGAAAGCCGCATGGGCTGGGCTGACCGCGGGGTCATGACCTTCGACGAGAACCTGGCCAACGCGCGCCGGCTCGCGGACTGCGTCGACAATCTGCTGCTGCGGGTGGATGCCGACACCGGCTACGGCAACGCCATGAACGTGCACTTCGTGGTGCGCGCGTTCGAGAAGGCGGGCATGGCGGCGCTCATGTTTGAGGACCAGGTGTGGCCCAAGCGCTGCGGGCACATGGCCGGCAAGGCCTGCATTCCCGCCGGGGAAATGGTGCAGAAGGTGAAGGCGGCGGTGGATGCGCGGCACGACCAGGATTTCTGCATCGTTTCGCGCACCGACGCGGCCGGTCCGCACGGCGTCGATGAGGCGATCCGGCGGCTGAACCTGTACGCCGAGGCGGGCGCGGACGTCATGTACGCCGATGCCCTGCTGTCGAAGGAGGACATCGCGAAGGTGGCGAAGAATGTGCCCAAGCCGCTGATCGTGAACATGGGGCTGGGACTGCGCTCGCGCAAGACGACGCCGCTCATGTCGCCCAAGGAGTTGCAGGACCTCGGCGTGGCGGGCGTCAGCTATCCACGCCTGTTGTCCACCGCCGCCCTGCGGGGCATGATGAACGCGATCGAGGTCTTCAAGGAAGAAGTGGTCAAGAACAACCGCGTGGTGGACCGTCCGGACCTGCTGGTATCGTTTGACGAACTGAACGACCTGATGGGCATGCAGGTGCTCGACCAGCTGGACAGGAAGTTCTCGGCTTAGCGGGCCCGCTGCCCTCCGGGCGGCGCGGGCGGGACTATTTGAACGAACAGTGCTGGCGGCAGCGGCGTGCGTTGAGCCGGGTCGGCGGCGGGAGGATGGACCGTGGATCTGCGTGACCTTTACGAGCGGGGCTTGAAGCTCCGGCGCAAGTTGTTCGGTGATGCCGCGGTCGACAGGCGCATGAACGCGCTGGGGCCGTTCGGCGAGCCCCTGCAGAACATCGTGAATGCCTACGCCTACGGTGACGTCTGGCAGCGCCCGGCCGTGCCGCTGAAGACGAAGAGCCTCGCCATGCTCGGCATCACAGCGGCCATCAACCGGCCGGACGAGTTCCGGGTGCACGTCAACGGCGCGCTCACCAACGGTTGTTCGCCGGAAGAAATCCAGGAAATTCTGCTGCTCGTCGCCATGTACTGCGGGATACCGGCGGCGAACGAGGCGCACCGCATCGCCTACGAAGTCATCAAGGCGCGCACGGCAGCAGACGCTTAAGCACGCTTTATTGTCGTTTTCCGGAGGGGGAAACATGAAGACCAGCACACTGATCGCTGTTAGTCTGCTCGCGGTTCAGGCCGCAGCGCCGGCCGTCGCGCAGGAAGCGTTTCCGTCGCGCCTGCTCACGCTCATCAACCCCAACGCGCCCGGGGGTACTTCCGACATCGTGGGCCACGCCATGAGCGAGCCGCTGCGGCAGGCCTTCAAGCAGCCGGTGATCATGACCGGGCGCGTAGGTGCGGGCGGCGCGGTCGGCGGCTTGCACGTCGCGCAGGCCCCGCCCGACGGCTACACCATCCTCGTCAATACCGTGACCCACGTGCTGATCCCGATCACGGACAACGTGCTGGGGCGCTCGTCCAGTTACTCGGTGGGCGATTTCGTCATGCCAGCGCGCATCACGGCCGACCCGCTGTTGCTGGTGGTGAATCAGAGCATCCCGGCGACGACGGTCAAGGAGTTCATCGCGTACGCGAAGGCGAGGCCCGGCGAAGTGATCTACTCGTCGACGGGGCTGTATGGCAGCGCGCATATCGCCACCGCGATGTTTGCACGGGCCGCCGACCTGCGGTTCCTGCATTCGCCTTTCAACGGCGCGGGGCCGGCCATGATCGCCGTGCTCGGCAACCAGGCGAACATGTTTTTCGCGCCGGCCGGCGTGGCGACGCCGCATGTCGCGTCGGGGCGCATACGGGTGCTCGCGCAGTCGGGGGCCACGCGGGTGCCGCTGTTTCCCGACCTGCCGACGCTCCGGGAATCGGGACACGACGTGGATCTAATGTTGTGGACGAGCTTTTTTCTGCCGGTGAAAACACCGCCCGCCGTGGTCAAGGCGTGGCAGGCGGCGCTGCGCGAGAGCGCGCAGGACGCCAGGTTCAGGGAAGCCATGGCCAGGATCAACGTGACGGTCGACTACCTCGACGGCGACCCGCTCAGGGTCTGGTACGACACCGAGCTCAAACGCCTCGACCGTGAGGTCCGCGCGATCGGCAAGATCGAAGCCCGGAACTGACCGCCGCGCGGCTCACAGTCGGTAGATGCGGGCGGCGTTGTCGTGGAAGATGGCCCGGCGGGCCCCCGCGGGCAGGCCAGCCAGGCATTCCCGCATCACGGTGATGATCCGGTCGTAGGTCGTCCACAGCTTCTCGATCGGGTAGTTGCTCCCGTACAGGCACCGCTCGGCGCCGAACAGGGCAATCGTCTCCCGCACGACGGGTTGCCACAACTCGACCGAGCAATGATGCTCGAACGTGCCGAGTCCGGACAGCTTGACGCAGACGTTGGGGCGGTCAGCGAGCGCGCGCATGCCGGCGCGCCAGCGCTTCCATCCCTCCGGGCTGCGGTCTTCGAGCATGCCGGCATGCAGCAGCACGAAGGTGAGGCCCGGAAAATCGCGGGCGAGCCTCGCGGCGTCATCCATCTGGCTGGCGAAGACCTGCAGCTCGAACAGCAGGCCGCGCTGCTCGAGCTCGCGCAGGCCCGCGCGCCAGGCGGGGTCGTTCATCAGGTCGGGCCGCGCGGCGAAGCGGTACAGCGGCTTTTCATGCCAGTGCAACTGCTGGCGTATGCCGCGCAGGTTGGCGAAAGCCCGTTCACGATCCAGGGTCGCGGCGACGTCGGGTGCGGCGAGGTCCGCGTAGCCGACGATGCCGTGCGGATAGCCATGGGCTTCCGCCACTGATTGCACCCACGCGACTTCCTCGACTTCCCCGCGCGGCGCCACGTTGAGCTGGATGTAGACGGACTTCACCACGCCGTGCGGCGCGATCTCGCCGATCAGTTCGTCGACCAGATAATCGCGGCGCAGTGCCGCATAGTCACCAAAGATGCGCGGCACCTGCGGCCCCGCGAGCCAGGGGATTTCCCTGACGCGCCAGATATGGTGATGCGCATCGATGATCGGTTCTGTCATCAGGCGTTTACGCCAGCTGGCCGCCGGCGCCTCTCATTGGTTTGGCCCAGTGCGCCATCGGTCATTCCGGGCGGATGCCCGCGTCCCTGGCGCCGGGTTCCCACCGCCCGCGGCCGGTCTGGCACGTCCGGCGAGAAGCATTCGGGTCAACCGGTCTTTCTGGAACGATGGGCACGGCCAACGCAGGCGATGTTACCGCGGACGCGGGGGGTTGGCGGCATTGGTGCCTGAAGGCCGGTGCTATGATGGCCACGCACGCAACGAAGAATCCTGGAGTGCAGCCATGGGCATGACCATCGCCGAGAAAATCCTCGCCCGCAAAAGCCGTCAGCCGCATGTCGGACCGGGCGATCTCGTGACGGTGCGGGTGGATACCGTCATCCTGTTCGACAACAACTTCATGCCGAACCGCTGGCGCGAGATTCTCAAGGTGAATGACCCGGAGAGCCTGATCGTGGTGTTCGACCACCGCGTGCCTGCCGCAAACCAGCAGAACGCCGCGGCGCACGTGACCGGCCGCGAGTTCGTCGCCAAATTCGGCGTCAAGCGCTTCCACGACGTCGGCTACGACCAGGGCATCGGCCACCAGCTCGTCGCCGACCACGGCTACGCGCTGCCCGGCGACGTGCTGCTGTGCAGCGATTCCCACACCTGCGGCGCGGGCGTCTTCAACTGCATCGCGCGCGGCGTGGGTCAGCCCGACATCGTGTACGCCACGGTCAAGAACGAGACCTGGTTCCGCGTTGGCGAAACCGTGCGCTACGAACTGAAGGGCAAACTGCCGGTGGCAGTGACGACGAAGGATGCCTTCCTGCAGATCGCCGGCAGGCATGGCGATCATGCGACGCAGAACGTCGAGTACGGCGGGCCCGGCATCAGGAATCTGTCCATCTCCGCGCGCAAGACGCTGACCACCATGTCCGCCGAGCTGTCGGCCGAGTTCGCGACCTTCGAGCCCGACGATGTGATGCTGGAATGGGTGCGCGCCCGCAATCCGAAGCCGTTCGAGGCTGTGTATGCGGACAAGGACGCGCGCTACGCGGCGGTGCGCGAGGTCGACCTGTCCGCGCTGGAACCGCTGGTGGCCTTCCCGGACAGCGTCATCGAAAACTCGCAGCCGGTGGCTGCCGCCGCCGGTGTTCGTATCGATCAAGCCTTCGTCGGCTCGTGCGCGAACGGCACCTTCGAGGACCTGGCCCTGGTCGCGCAGGTGCTCGCGGGCCGGCGCGTCGCGCCCGGCGTGCGTTTCATCGTGACGCCCGGCTCGCAGAACGTGTTTCGCGAAGCGGCGCGGGCGGGAATCATTACCACGCTGGTGGAAGCCGGCGCGGTGGTCACGCCCGCCACCTGCGGCGCGTGTGGCGGCGGCCACCTGGGCGTGCTCGGGCCGAACGAGACCTGCATCACCGCAACGACGCGCAACTTCAAGGGCCGGATGGGCGATCCCTCGGCGAAGATCTACATGGGGTCACCGGCGACAGTGGCGGCGTCGGCGATCAAGGGGGTGATCAGCGATCCTCGGGAATTCCTGCACTAAAGCCTGTTGACCGCCAAGACGCCAAGGACGCCAAAAGGGTCAACCGAAAGTGATTCGAGCGTGAATCAGCATCGCGCCCTCACCCTCGATCCCTCTCCCCAAGGGAGAGGGCAGGTCTCCCTTCTCCCTTGGGGAGAAGGGCGGGGGATGAGGGCGCGCTTTCAGCCTCATCCACACTGTTTTTCCTTGGCGCTCTTGGCGCTCTTGGCGTCCTGGCGGCAAATCAGGGGTTTCGCATGAAATTCAGGGCTCGGGTCTGGAAGGTCGGTGACAACATCAATACCGACCTCATCCTGCCGATCCAGGCGTTCTACCTGTCGCCGGAGGAGCAGGCGCAGCACGTGTTCCGCGCCAACCGGCCCGGCTGGTCGGAGCAGGTGCAGCCCGGCGACATCCTGATCGGCGGCAAGAACTTCGGCATGGGGTCCAGCCGCCCGGCGGCGCGCTCGCTGAAGAACCTGGGGCTTTCCTGCCTGCTCGCGCATTCGCTGAACGGTCTGTTCTTCCGCAACTGCGTGAACTTCGCCTTCCCGGCGATGGATTGCCGCGATGTTGCGGCGGCCTTCGACGAGGGCGACGTCGCCGAAGTGGACTTTGACAGCGGGGCGGTGCGCAACGTGACCAAGAACAAGGCGCTGGAGGCGGTCGTGTTGCCGCCCAAGCTGCTCGATCTGCTCAAGGCCGGCGGAATCTATCCGTTGCTGGAGAAGGAAGGCGCGATCGCCCCCGCCAGCAAGAAAGCCTGAGCGTCAGCCCTCGCGAAAGCGGAACGCCAGCGACGGCTCCTCGAACCACCCGCGCTGCTTCCGCAGTCGCTCCGCCATCGCCAGTGCATGGGGCGCCGCTTCCAGCAGGATCGCCATCCGCCGCTCGTCCAGAGTGAGCCCCGCGCGCTTCACCATCGTGTTCACGTAAGACCGCGTTGCGCCATCGAGGTCGGGCACCACGGGCTCGTTGGCCTGTGCGGAGACCGGCATCAGCTTTACGCCGGGCTTCAGTTCGGGGCGGCGTTGGCGCCACGCTGTGGCGCGTTCGTAAGCGTCGCCCACGCGCAATACGGTCGCCTCGTCGAAGGGCCGGCCGATCACCTGCATGCCCAGCGGCAGGCCTGTCTGCGAGAACCCGTTGCACAGTTCCAGCGACGGCCCGCCCGTCACGTTCGACGGCGTGAAGACGCTGGATTTCTGCCAGAAGTTCACCGTGCGGTGCGCGTCGAGCCGGGGCGCCGGGCCGAAGCCGGCGGTGACCAGCACGTCGTACTTCGCGTAGAGCGGCTGCATCTCCGCAACGATGCGCCGGTGCTCGCGCGCGGCGGCGAAGTAATCGGCCGAGGTGAACAGGCAGGCCGGCAGGATGCGGCCGAGGAAATCGCGGCCGAAGTCCGCCGGACGGCTGCGCAGGTTGTCCGCGTGCACCGAGAAAATCTCCGTCTCCGCGATGACGACCTTCACATCCAGCGAATCCATCATCGGCCGCGCGCGGCAGTCTTCGACCGTCGCGCCGAGCTTGCGGAAGACGTCGAGCGCCGCCTCCATGGCCTGCCGGTGCTCCGGGTGCGCGGGGAGATCTTCCTCCCAGTAGTGGCGCAGCACGCCGATCTTCAGACCCTTGATGTTGCCGGTGAGGGCGGCGCGGTAGTCGGGGATGTCAGAGGGGATGCTGCCGCCGTCTGCGGGGTCGTAGCCGGCGATGCCCTGCAGCAGCAGTGCACAGTCTTCGACCGTCCATGCCATGGGGCCGCAGTGGTCGAAGGTGAAGGAGTTCGGGATCACGCCCGCGCGGCTCACCAGGCCCGACGTCGGCATGAGCCCGACGAGGCCGCAGAACGACGCTGGCCCGCGGATCGACCCGCCGGTGTCCGAGCCGAGCGAGGCGGGCACGAGCCCGGCCGCGATGGCCGCGCCCGACCCGCTCGACGAGCCGCCGGTGAAGTGTTCGAGATGCCAGGGGTTGCGCGAGGGCGGCCACGGCAGGTCCACGGATGGGCCGCCGTGCGCGAACTCGTGCGTCTGCAATTTGCCCAACAGGACCATGCCGGCGTCGGCCAGTTTGCGCGTGCAGGTGGCATCCGTCTGCGGCACGTGTTCGAGGCCGAGCTTCGAACCGCCGGAGGTCAGGATGCCCCTGGTGTTGTAAATGTCCTTCAGCGCCAGCGGCACCCCGTGCAGCGGCCCGCGCGAACGGCCGGCCATGACTGCGGCTTCCGCGGCCTTGGCTTGCGCGCGCGCGAGATCCCCGGTGACGGTGATGAAGGCGTTGAGCTGCGGGTCCAGCGCGGCGATGCGTGCGAGCAGGTGCTCCGTGTATTCGACCGGAGAGAGCGCGCGGGCCGCGATGCGGCGCGCCGCCTCCGCGATCGTCAGAAAATGCAGGTCGTCCCCCGCGCCCATGGTCATTCGGCCCGGATGCCTGCGTCCTTGATCAGCTTGCCGTAGCGCGCCAACTCTTCCCGCAGGTAGGCGGTGAACTGCGCGGGCGTGCTGCCGATGGCTTCGGCGCCCTCGTTGGCGAGACGCTCTTTCGTCTCGGGCGCCTGCACGGCCTTCACGAGATCGCGATTGAGACGTGCAATCACATCGGGCGGCAGCTTGGCGGGACCGAGCACGCCGAACCACGAGGCGATCTCGTAGCCCGGCACGCCGGATTCGGCGACGGTCGGAATCTCCGGTACGGCGGGCGAGCGCTTCGCCGTCGTCACGGCCACCGCGCGGAGGCGATTGCTCTTCACGTGCGGCATGACGGCGACGATGGGCGCGAACATGACCTGCGTTTCGGCGCCGAGCAGCGAGGCGGTTGCCGGGCCCGCGCCCTTGTAGGGAATGTGCGTGAGCTGGGCGCCGGCGAGACTCTTCAGCAGTTCCCCGGCGAGGTGGCTGGGCGCGCCGGTGCCGGACGAGCCGTAGTTGAGCTGTCCCGGCTTGGCTTTTGCGAGGGCGATCAGTTCCTTGATGGTGGTGACGGGAATGCTCGGATGCACGACCACAAGGTTGGGCACCGCCGCGGACAGCGAGATCGGCGCGAAGTCGCGCAGGGTGTCGTAGCCGAGCTTGGGATACAGGTGCGGCGCGATGGCGACGCTCGTCGATTGCGCCATCAGCACGGTGTAGCCGTCCGGGATAGCGCGCGCGGTCATCTCGGCGCCGATGGTGCCGGCGGCGCCGGCGCGATTGTCGACGACCACCTGCTGGCCGAGCATCTCGGTCAGCTTGATGGCGACGATGCGGGCGACGATGTCGGCGCCGCCGCCGGGCGCCGCGGGAACGATCATGCGGACGGGGCGGGCGGGGTAGGACTGTGCGTGGGCGACGCCGGCGGCGATGCCCGCGGCGAGCAGGAACAGACGGATCGGGTGGCGCATGGGGCTCCTCGGGACGGCGGGCTTGCGTGCCCGCTCATGGGGGTTTCGGTTACTATCGCCGCTCCGCACGGGGGCGTTCCCCGCGTCCGGCCACGGACATGATGCGGGCCCGATTCTACGAGCGAGGAAACCGAATGTCGAAGCTGACCCTGAAACATGCCCAAACCATCATCGAAGGCGCGCTGGCCAAAGCGCGCGAGATGAAGGTCAAACCGCTCGGCGTCGTCGTACTCGACGCGTCCGGCCATGTCGTCGCCTCCGCGCGCGAAGACGGCGCCAGCATGTTCCGGCTCGACGTTGGCATGGGCAAGGCGTGGGGCGCGGTGGCGATGGGCGATTCGAGCCGCTCGCTCGCGACGCGCGCCAAGGACAATCCGAATTTCTTCGTCACGCTGGCGGCCACCGCGGGCGGCAAGTTCCTGCCCCAAACCGGCGCGGCCCTGATCAAGGACGCAAACGGCGAGATCCTCGGCGCCGCGGGTGCCAGCGGCGGCACGGGCGACGAAGACGAAGCCTGCTGCATCGCCGGTATCAAGAAGGCTGGCCTCGCGTCTGTGCCGGCCGCCTGAAACACGGCGCGGAAGGACTGCGATGACGACGCAAACGAAGACCCCCGGCGCGGTGAAGGGCGGTGACGGCGGGCAGTTCATTTTCGAGCTGACGAAGATGGCCGGCATCGAGGCGGGCACCGGCTACTCGACGGCGCTGGGACCGGTGGTCGAAGGCGAGCGCATGCAGTGCGCGCTGGTGTCCAAGAAGCGCGGCACCGGCTCCAACATGCACTTCCACCCGAACGAGCAGTGGAACTACATCGTGAAGGGCACGCTGCGCGTGCGCATCGGGGACCAGCCAGAGCGGCTGTGCGGGCCCGGCACGCTGCTGTACTTTCCGGCCACCGTGCCGCACGCGACGGTCGCCACGCAGGAGGAGGATGTGGTGTTCTTCGCGGTGAAGGACATGTCGCACGGCATCATCGGCACGCCGGCCGACGGCAAGGCCACGGCGGGACACTACGATCCGGGCTTCGAACAAAAATAGGAACGCCCGTCCCGCAGGACACATTCCATCATGAGGGGGAGACATCATGAATCGTCGCGAATCGTTGGGTGCAGCCATGGCCGCGGCCGCTGCGCTGGGTTGGGGCGGTAACGTGGCCGCCCAGGGCAAGACCGCCGTGATCCTCGGCACCGCTACCCCGGGCGGCGGCTTTCCAGTTTACGGGGCGGCGTTCTCGGAAACCATCAACGAGACCGACGCCTCGCTCGACGTGCAGCCTAAAAATACCAAGGGCAGTACCGAGAACGTGCCGCTCGTTGAGGAGGGCAAGCTCGACCTCGGCCAGGCCACCGGTGAAGTGACCTACGAGGCGATCGCGGGCATCGGCCAGGCGCCGGTGAAGAACGTGCGCATCCTCTCCGCGATGTACTCGCAGTCCGGCATGTTCGTCGTGCGCGCCGACAGTCCGTACAAGACGATCGCGGACCTGAAGGGCAAACCGGTGGCGTGGGGCGCGAAAGGTTCGGGCCTCGTCGTGCTCGCGCGCTACGTGATGGATGGCCTCGGCCTCGACCTCAACAAGGATTTCGAGGCGATCTATCTCGACAAGGCAGCCGATGGCCCAGCGATGGTGCTCGATGGCCGCGCGGCGGCGCTGTGGGGCGGCGGTGTGGGCTGGCCCGGTTTCGTCGCCGTTGCCAAGGGTCCCGTCGGCGCGCGTTTCATCCCGCCGAACGCGGACGAGATCAAGCGCATTACAGCGAAGCACACCTTCCTCAAGCCGATCACGCTGCCCGCCGGGAGCTACCCGGGGCAGGACGCGGCCGTGCCCTCCGTCGGCTCGTGGGCCTTCGTGCTGGCGCGGGCCTCACTGCCGGACGACACGGCCTACCGGCTCGCGCGTGCTCTGCACAAGGGTGAAACGCTGATCGGCAGCAAGCTCGCCCAGGCGAAGGAGTCCACGCTCGCCAACACGGTTGCCGCCGCGCCGCGGGCGGACCTGATCCACCCGGGCGTCCAGAAGTACCTGCGCGAAATCGGTCTCGTGCGCTGATGCGCGTCGCAGGGGCGTTTCTGGCGGCGGTGTTGGGCGTTTGGGGAACCGCGCCGCGCGCGCAGGAGCTGGCCCCCTTCATCACCACGCCTGACGAGGTCGTCACCGCCATGTTGAAGATGGCGGGCACGCGCGATACCGACTTCGTCATGGATCTCGGTTCGGGCGACGGGCGCATCGTCATCGCCGCGGCGCGCGAGTTCGGCGCGCGCGGGCTGGGGGTAGACCTCAACGAACGCCTGGTGCGCGAATCGCGCGAGCGGGCGAAAGCTGCCGGCGTCGCCGACCGCGTGCAGTTCGAAGCCCGCGACGTGCTGCGGACTGATCTTTCCCGCGCCAGCGTGGTCACCATCTACCTGCTGCCGGACCTGATGGCGCAACTGCGCGAGAAGATGCTGAAGGAGCTGAAGCCGGGCTCGCGCATCGTGGCGCATCTCTTCGTGTTTCCCGGCTGGTCGCCGGACCGCTCGGAGGTGGTGCGCATCACCAAGCCGCATCAGGGCCAGGGCGAGGACAGCCGCCTCTCGCTGTGGGTGGTGCCCGCCGACGTGTTCGGCAACTGGCGCGCCGTGGCACCGGGCGCCGGCGGCGAGTGGCGGCTGCGGCTGCAGCAGAATTTCCAGCACCTCGATTTCGAGGGCACGGCGGGCGGTGCGGCGCTCGAGGCCGTCGGCGGACGGATCGACGGCGAGCGCGTGAACTTCGAAGGCCGCGCGCGCGTGGATGGGCGCATGACCGCTGTGCGCTTCGAAGGCCGTGCCGCCGGCGCGCGTATCGTCGGCGAGCTGGCGGTGGGCGAAGGCGCGGGCGCGAAGAAGCTGCCCTTCGTGCTGGAGCGGTGACCGGTTATTCCGCGTAGACTATGTGATATACGCCCTTGGCGTATATAAGGTATCATCCGGCCGTGTTCACCTTTGTTGAACTGGCGCCGTTTGCAAACGTCCGCGAGAGCTTGTCACGGATGACGAGTTCCGGGTTCGGGCGGATGTCGAAAGCTGCGCTGGGCGCTGACCGGGCGCGGCAAGCGTGGCGGCGCACGGATCATTTACTTCCTGCGGGTGAACGACGACGAAATCGTGCTCGTCACGATATTCGCGAAGAACGTGCGGGATAACATCGACGCGAAGCTGTTGAGAAAACTGAGGCAGGTCTATGAAGAAACCCGTTAAATTGCCCAAGCGCGACCTCAATGCCGAACTGCTTGCGGCCATCGGTGATGCCAAGGCTGGCCGGTGGGCCCGCAGGACCGAGTTCACCCGTCGCGCGGACGGCAGCGTGCGTCGGCGCATCGTGCTGAACGATGGCACGATCGAGCGTGATGACATCGTGCCGGCGCAGGACTGGGCTTTGGTGGCCAGGGCGGGGACCGGTTTGTCTCAGGCGCAGTTTGCGAAACTCATCGGCGTGTCCGTTCGCACCTTGCAGGAGTGGGAGCAGGGCCGCAAGAAACCCTCCGGCCCGGCGGAAGTCCTGCTGCGTATCGTTGCCCGCGATCCGGGTGTGGTCGAAGCGCTGGCGCGCTGATCGTCTGCGGTTTACGCGTATGCCCACGATCGGCCTGATTTCCGACACCCACGGCCTGCTGCGGCCGGAAGCGCTCGCGGCGCTCGAAGGCAGCGACTACATCGTGCATGCCGGCGACATCATGGACCCCGCCATCCTAGAACGGCTGGCGCGGATCGCACCGGTTACCGCAGTGCGCGGCAACAACGACCACGGTGCGTGGGCTGAAGAGATTCCCGGGACTGCCGTGCTGCGGATCGACTCGACCGTCATCTACGCCCTGCATGATCTCGCGGACCTGGACGTCGATCCGGCCGCCGCCGGCTTCCAAGTTGTCGTCTCCGGGCATTCGCACAAACCGGCCTCCGCGCAGCGCGAAGGCGTCTGGTTCGTGAATCCGGGCAGCGCGGGCCCGCGCCGGTTCACGCTGCCCATCAGTGTGGGGCGGCTGCGGATCAAGGACGGCACGGTTGCTCCCGAACTGATCGAATTGCCGTTCCGATGAAGCGCCATGTAACGACCGCCGTGGTACTGGGCGCGCTGCTGGCCGCCGCCTGTTCGGGGATGCCGCCTGCGCCGCCGCGCGCCGACATGGGCATGGTGCCGGTGGAGCGCGTCCCGCGCGAGGATATGCGGGCGCGCTTCGAGCGCGAGTTCAGGGCCGCCGACAAGGACGGCGACGGCGCGCTGACCAAGGCCGAGATGGAAGCGGGCATGCCGATCGTCGCCGCCGATTTTTCGAAGATGGACGCGAACAAGGACGGCAAGGTCACGCGCGAGGAAATGCAGCGGTTCCTGCAGGGCAAGGCGCAGTAGTCACTGGGTCATATCCAAAGAAAAAACGCGCGGTGAAAACACCGCGCGTTTTTTTGTGCTGGACGCTGAATCAGGCAGCCTTGGCGTAAATCTCTTTCAGCCCCGGCATCGTGAAGCCGATCGCCGCGAGTTCCGTGGCGAGCGAGGCTTGCTGTTCGGCGGTCAGCGGCATCAGCGGCGGGCGGGTGTTGGCCCACTCGGCGTCGCCGCTGAAGTGGGCGATACCGGCCTTGAGCGCGGCGATCATCAGGTACTTCTTGCCGAAGGTATCGCGGGCGAGATTCAGCGCCGCCTGCTGCACGTCCGCATCTGCGTTCTGCCACTCGCGGTAGAGCTTGTCGATCGCGCCCGGGTTGACGTTCGCGGTGGCGGAAATCGTGCCGACGCCGCCGTTGCGCAGACCCTGGAGCAGGAAGGACTCCGAGCCCACGAAGACGTCGAAGCCCTGCTTCGCAAACGCGTCGAGGAAGACCTTGGTGTTGCTCCAGTCGCCCGAGCTGTCTTTCATGCCGGCGATCTGCTGCGGGTAGCGCTTGAGCAGCTTCTCGACGAGGCCCGGCGTGATGCCGACGACCGCGATCGGGGGGATGTGGTACAGATAAATCTTCAGCCGCGGGTCGGCCACGCGCTCAATCACTTCGGAGAAGTAGCGCACCAGCCCGTCCTCCGGCACGCCCTTGTAATAGAAAGGCGGCAACATCAGCACGCCGGCCGCGCCGTGCTTCACCGCATGCGAGGTCAGTTCCACGGTTTCCGTCAGCGAGCAGGCGCCGGTGCCGGGCATCATGCGCGCAGGGTCGATCTTCGCGGCGACCAGCGCGTCGAGCAGCAGCATCTTCTCTTTCGCCGATTGCGAGTTGGCTTCGCTGTTGGTGCCGAACACCGCGAGCCCGCAATTCTGCGACAGCAGCCAGCGACAATGGCCGATCAGGCGCTTGGCGTCGGGCGACAGATCGTTCTTGAACGGGGTGACGACGGGCGACAGCACGCCGCGGATGCGATTGGCCTGGCTCATGGTGGGCTCCGGACGGAAAGGACGTAAAGGGGACCGAAAAATGTGGCGCGAAGCTTAGCACAATGGCCATGGGTGCTCTCCGTGGGTGCCGGGGTTTGCTAGACTCGCCGCTCACAAAAAAGCACTGGAGGAGACATGACGACTATTCACAGCAGCGCCGTGCTCGCCGCGGCGGCATGGGTGGCACTGGCGGGCGGTGCGCCCGCCGCGGCGCAATCCGCGTATCCCGCCAAACCGGTCCGCATCCTGATTGGCTTTTCGCCCGGTGGCCCCAGCGACATTCTCACGCGCCAGCTCGGCGCCAAGCTGTCCGAGGGGCTCGGGCAGCAGTTCGTGTACGACAACCGGCCGGGGGCGGGTGGGCAGATCGCGGCGGAACTCGCGGTGAAGTCGCCGCCCGACGGCTACACGCTGTTGATGGGCAACAACTCCATCCTCGCCGCCAACGTCACGCTTTATCAGAACTCGGGCATCGATCCCTTGCGCGACTTCACGCCCATCGTGATGGTGGCGGCGCAGCCGAACATCCTGGTGGTGCATCCCTCGCTACCGGTGAAGACGGTGAAGGAACTGATCGTGCTGGCGAAGGCAAAGCCCGGTCAACTCATCTACGCCTCTTCCGGCAACGGCGCGGCGGCCCATCTCGCCGCGGAACTCTTCCAGAGCATGACGGGCACGCGCATGGTGCACGTGCCTTACAAAGGCGCGGCGCCCGCGTTGTTCGACGTGCTCGCCGGCCAGTGCCAGTTGATCTTCGCGACCTCGTTGTCCGTGATGCCCTACATCAAGTCGCAAAAGCTGCGCCCGCTGGCGGTGACCACCGACAAGCGCACGCCGAGCCTGCCCAACCTGCCAACGGTGGCGGAAGCCGGCGTGCCCGGTTTCGAAGCGTCCACCTGGCATGGCGTGGTCGCCCCTGCGAATCTGCCGCAACCCATCGTCGAGCGGCTGAATGCCGAGATCAACAGGATCCTCAAGTTGCCCGACATCAACGATCGCCTGACGCAGCAGGGCGCGGACGTGCTCGGCGGTACCCCGCAGCAGATGACGGCACAGATCAAGATCGAAATCCCGAAATGGGCCAAAGTGATCCGGGACTCCGGCGCGAAACCCGACTGAAAGGCAGCATGAAAGCACTGGTTGTCGAAGAGCATGGCTCGCTGGAAAACCTGAAACTCGGCGAGTTGCCGGAGCCGGTCGTGCGGCCCGGCGACGTCCTGATCGACGTCAAGGCGGCCAGCGTCAATTTCCCCGATCTGCTGGTCATCGCCGGCACCTACCAGAAGCTGCCGAAGCGTCCGTTTGCGCCAGGCAAGGATTTCTCCGGTGTGGTCGCCGCGGTGGGTGCCGGGGTGCGCGACCTCAAGGTTGGCGACCGCGTGATGGCGCAGGCCGAGTACGGCGCCTATGCCACGCGGGCCGCGATTCCCTCAGGACAATGCTCGGTGATGCCCGACGCGATGAGCTTTGCGGAAGCCGCCGCGATCGGGCTTGTTTATACGACCGCGCATCTCGCGCTCGTCGAACGCGCGGCGCTCAAGCCCGGCGACAAAGTGCTGGTCAATGGTGCGGCCGGCGGGGTCGGGCTGGCCGCGGTACAGCTCGCGAAAGCGAAGGGCGCCACCGTGGTGGCCAGCGTCAGCACCGAAGAGAAGGCGCAGGTCGCGCGCGAGGCGGGCGCCGATTTCGTCGTGCGCACCGACGTGCCGGACCTGCGCGAGGGCTTCCGCCAGCAGGTCTTCGAGGCGATCGGTCCGCAGGGCGTGGACATCATCGTCGATCCGGTCGGCGGCGATGTATTCGATGCGAGCCTGCGCACGATCGCGTGGAGCGGGCGGCTGGTGATCGTCGGCTTTGCGGCCGGCCGTATCCCCGAGGTCAAGGCGGGCCTGCTGCTGGTGAAGAACATCAGCCTGATCGGCCTGCAGGCGAGCGACTACCGGGACCGCGACACCGCGAAGCTCCGCGCGGTGCACCAGGACATCTTCGCGCTCTACAGCACGGGCAAGGTGAAACCGCTGATCATGGGCACTTTTCCGCTGGCGCAGTATCAGGACGCGTTGCGGACCGTGCAGGCACGCAAGGTGCTTGGGAAAGTGGTGATCCTGATGGACGAATACCGCTAGCGTTTTTGGAGCGCTGCCCCCGTGCCGACCCCTGTGGTTTTGCTGTTTCGCGCTGCGTTCGTCGCCGCGGTGGTGCTCACCGTGGCGGGGTGCGGCAAGGAGGCGCCGCCTCCGCCTCCGTCCAAGGCCGCCGTGCAACCCAAGCCGCCAGCCGCGCCGCTGGTGGTCAGGGTTGGCTTCGCCGCGCCGCTCTCGGGGTCGGGCGCGCACATCGGCATCGATGCGCGCAACGGCGCGCAGCTAGCGATCGACCGGCTGAATGCCGGCGGCGAGGAGATCGGCAAGCGGAAAGTGACCTTCGAACTGATCGTCGTGGATGACGAGGCGACGCCGGCTGTCGCGGCCGCGGTGGCGCAGAAACTGGTGGACGCGAAAGTGGTGGCGGTGGTCGGCCACATCAATTCCGGCGCGTCGATCGAGGCGTCCAGGGTCTATGCCGAGGCCGGCATTCCGCAACTCTCGCCTGCCAGCACGCATCCGCAATACACGCGGCAGGGCTACAGCACGACCTTCCGGCTGGTCGCGACCGACGACCTGCAGGCGCCGGTGCTGGCCCTGTTCGCGCTCGACAGCGGGGCGAAGAAGATCGCGGTCGTTGACGATGCAACCCTCTACGGCAAGGGCCTGGCGGACGCGTTTGCCGCAGCCGCCCGCGCCGGCGGCGCGAAGATTGTGGCGCGCGAAAGCCTGGCGGGCGGCGATGCCGGCATGAAGACCTCGCTGGGCCGTATCCAGGCCGCGCAGCCCGACGTGGTCATGTGCGGCAGCGGTGACGTGACGGCGGGCACTCTGTTGCGGCAACTGCGGACGCTCGGCGTCAAGGCGCGCTTCCTCGGCGCCGACGCCATCAAGACCCCCCGCTTCATCACGCTGGCCGGCAAGGCGAGCGAAGGCGCCGTGGCGTCCGCGCCGGGCATCCCCCGCGAGCGCCTGCCGGGTGGCGACGGGTTCGCGCAGTCGTTCCGGCAGAAGTTCAACGCGGAGGTGGAGCTGTTCGCGCCCATGGCGTACGACGCGGTGAACGTGATCGCCGAAGCCATGCGGCGCGCCGGCGCGGTCGAGCCGGCCCGCTTCCTGCCGGAACTCGGCAAGGTCCAGTGGCGCGGCGTGAGCGGCGCCATCGCGTTCGACGCCAACGGCGATCTGCGCGAAGGACCGATCACGATCTCCAGCGTGAACGACGGGCGCTGGGAGCCGGTGCAGATCATCCTGATGGCGCAGTCCGGCGCGGAAAAGAAGTAGGGCGCCGCCGCGTTGGTTGCGGCGCGCCCTCGTCTCACGGGGCGGCGACGGGCTCCAGACCGCTGTCGGTGATGGTCTTGGCGGACGCGGGTGACGCCAGCAAGGCGATGACCGCGCGCGCGGCAACCGGGTGCAGTGCGCTCGCAGCAACCCCGGCGACGAAGGACGAAACCTTCTGTACTTCCGGCGGCAGCGGCGTGATGTGCGCAATGCCCTGCACTGGCAGCAGCTCGCTCAACTGCTGGAAGCCGATTTCCAGCTCGCCGCGGGCGATCACGGCGCCGACGCGCTCGCCGCCGCCGATCAGGCGGCTTTTGGGCAGCACCTGATCGGCGATGCCCAGCCGCTGTACCAACTCGCCGGTGAAGTACTTGCCGCTCTCGCTGGCGGAATAGCCGATGGACGCCGCCTTGAGCAGCAGGTTCCGCAGCGCCTCGACGGAACCGGCCTCCGGCTTCGGCGCGCCCGCGCGCACCGCCAGGCCGATCAGGGATCGTGCGACGAGGGCGTGTCCTTCGGCCATGACCAGGCCGTCGGCGATGAACCGGCGCATGACCGGTTCGGCGACGACGACGAGGTCCGCGATCTCGCCGCGCTTCAGGCGGTTCGGGATGGAGGTGTCGCCGGTGCCGATGGAGGTCGTGACGGTCACCACTTTCATCCCGGTCAGTCGCTCGACCGCCGGGATCAGCGAGAGATGCGCCGCCGTAAAGGCGCCGGAGGTCATGACCCGGAACTCGCCGGTCGCCGCGTTCACGGACGTTTGAACTCCAGCACGTCGAAGCCGGCGTAGCGGTCCACGAGGTAGACGAGGCCGCGATCGTCCAGATCGACGTCGTTGCTCTGCGGCGCGGCCTTGCCCGGCGCGGGCTCCGGGATGAAGTGCCCGACCTCCTGCGGCGCCATCGGGTCGGCGACGTCCACGATGCGCAGGCCGCCGGCGAACCACGCGCAGTAGAGCAGCGTATCGGTCATGAACTCCGCGAACTGGTGCGCGCCGAAGCGCCCGGGCGCGGCGCGGCTCCACGGCGAATCGAGCTCGCTCACCTCGAACATCGCGAGCGGCTGCACGTTCGCCATGTCCGTCATGTCGAAGGTCCACAGGCAGCCGTGCGGGCGCCCTTTGCGGCGCGCCATTTCCTCGGCGTCGTGCGCGTGGTCCTCCTCGTCGATGGCCACGCCGATGCGCTTGCCCTCGATGGGGAAGGGCACCGGCATGAACGTGTGCGAGGGCTCCGGAAACGGCGGATGGTAGTTGTAGCTCGCCACGGTCGTCGGCTTGCGGATGTCGGACACGTCGATCACGCGGATGCCGGCGTGCCAGCAGCCGGCCCACAGTTCGTCGCCGTAGCGCAGCGCGTGGTGCAGGCGGTGGCGCTTGCCGACCCACGCGGGCTGTTCCCCGCCGGCCAGATGCTGGCCCGGCATCCACCAGCGCGAGACTTCCTCGGGCTGCGCCGGATTGCGGAGGTCGTAGATGACCAGGATGTTGCCGACGTAGCCTTCCATCTCGGTGGAGATGTAGGCGTAGTCCGCGTCCATGTCGAAGCGGTGGACGCCGATGCCGCCGGTTTTCTGGTGGGCGATGAACTTCGGCTTCGCCCGGTCGGCGACGTCGTAGAGCTTGAAGCCGCCGTTGTGGTAGCCCTGCTTCGCCGCCGCTTCGACCATGGCAATGTCGGAAACCTGGATGCCGAGCTTCGCCGCGAGCTCCGCATCCGTGGGCGCGCGGCCGAGCGCGGCGGTCAGGCGCGCGCGCAGCGGCGGCAACTGCTCCGCCTTGCGGCCGATCGCGGTCATGTTGCGCTCGGAATTGACGATCATCAGGTCGCCGATCACGCGCGCCTTGTGGCTGTGCGACTCCGGGTCGTCGAGGAAAATCTGCGACAGCAGCTTCGGGTTGCGCGGATCCGACACGTCGAGGATGGAGGTGCCGAGGTTCTGCTTGTTGGGGATATGGCCGACGTAGGCGAACCGGCCCTCGACGCAGACCTGGCCGGCGCCGGGCAGATCGAGATGGGAGAGGCGGGTGACGTTGCTGGAGAGCTGGGCGGCGGGGTTCATCGTGTCCATCGGAAGCATCGGAAGGCTCGGCGGCGGCGTGCGCGGGGGAGTGAGATTCTATCCGACGCGGCCGCGGCGATCCTTCGCGATCCTTTGTGATGGAGCCCGTTCAGGTCCGCAACAGGCTCTAGAATGCACGGCTGCGTCAAACCTCATTCCTCACTGCAGGGTCAGCCGCGCCATGAGCGAACCGATCACCGACCAGAAGTTCCGCGAGCTTGCGGACGCCTTCATTCATTTGGCGAACGAACACGCCGAGACGGTACCGCACGACAAGCTGGCCGCGGCATTTTTGTATGGCGCTACCCGGTTCAATGCCTTCGTCGCGTACGCCGAGTCAACATCGCAGGCGCAGTTTTCCGCGGAGAAGGAAACGGCCGTGGCCTTCTTTCTCACGCAATACGAAAAAATGCTCCGCGAGCACCTCGATGACCACGAGAACAACTACGAGCGCTTCAGGGGCTAGCCGTCCCGATGCAGCAGTGGTGGCGGACACGCGCCGCTGGCTCGAGCGGGCGGTCATCGGCCTCAACCTGTGTCCCTTCGCGAAGGCGGTGTACGTCAAGGACCAGATCCGCTACGCGGTGACGGCGGCGCAGACCGCCGATGAATTGCTGGCCGCGCTTGGGCACGAACTGGAGGCGCTGGCGCAGGCGGACCCGGCTGTGTGCGACACCACGCTGCTGATCCACCCGCGGGCGATGACCGGCTTCCTCAACTTTCATTTCTTCCTGGCGGAAGCCGATGCGTTGCTCCGGCGCCTGGCGCTTGACGGGACGCTGCAGATCGCCAGCTTCCATCCCGGCTACGTCTTCGCCGGCAATGCCGACGAAGATATCGGCAACTGCACCAACCGTTCGCCCTATCCCACGCTGCACCTGCTGCGCGAGGCCAGCATCGATCGCGCCGTCGCGGCGTTTCCGGACGCGGCGGAGATTTACGGACGGAACATCGAGACCCTGCAGCGCCTGGGACATGCCGGCTGGCGCGCGCTGTGGCTCGATAGCGCCTGACGGCTGCTGCCTTCTGCATCGCAGCGGGTGCGGCGGCTGCGCGCAGCCAGCCGGGCGGACACCCCGTGCTTCACCGCACCGGCACCAGCGTTGCGGTCCACGGCTCCGTCGTCAGGCCTTTTGCGAGGCCCACCATGCGGTCGCCGTCGACGCGGCCGCGGTACTCGACCCTGTTCACCGTGAAACGGATGTCGTTCCCGCGCAGCCGCCCGTGTTCGACCGGCACGGCGAGCCCGTCGAGCTGGAACTGGCCGTAGACCTGCTGGAAGCTTTGTTCAAGGAGCAGGAAGGCGCCTGACGGCAGCCGCCAGGTGCCGGCTGCGCGGGCAGGCACGACGTAGAGGGAAAGAATGCACCAGCTCAGGCAGGGCTCCGCGCGCAGGCTCTCGTCCGGTTCCCAGCCGCCGCCGATTTCGTAGGTGTTGGACACGATGCGCGTACCGGGCTTGAGGGCGAGGAAGGCCGGCGCCAGGCGCGACAGGTGCGAGGGCAGCAGGAAGAGGGCGAGCACCGTGGCCGTTGAGAGATCCGCTTCGAACATGTCGCCCTGCGCGAACACCGCCCGGTCGCCCACGCCCGCCGCCGCGGCGTTGCGTCGCGAGAGTTCCACGAGGTCCGGGTTGTATTCGACGCCGAAGGCGCGCGCCCCGCGCCGCGCGGCGGCGATCACGTTGCGGCCGTCACCGGAGCCGAGGTCGATCACGGTGTCCTGCGGCGTCACGCCCGCGAGGTCGAGCATTTTCTCGCTGACGTGCTCGGGCGAGGGGATCCACACGACGTCCTTGCCCGGCATGCCCGGGACGGGCTGGTAAGCGCCTGCCGGGGTTTGCGCCCGCGGGGCCGTAGCGACGAAAAGCAGCAACAGCGCGCACGCGACGGCGCGGAGGCGGTACCGGAGCTGCGGGGTGTGCATCACGGAGAACAGAGAGGGCAAGGCGTTGGACACGCGAGATCTTACAAAAAGAACGCCCGCGGCGTGTGGTGACGCTGTGCCGTTCACCGCGCGGCACGATTTCCGCGCGAGCGGGCAGTCTCCGGCGGTAAACTCATGCCGGCACCGCATCAGGGGCAGATCACGTTGGGCGATTTCGAGTTCATGTTCAATCCGCGTGCCATCGCGGTCATCGGCGCGAGCCCCGAGGCCAACCGGCCCGGCGCGCAGACGATCCGGGCGCTGCAGGACAACGGCTTCACGGGTCAGGTCTATCCCGTCAACCCGAAGTATCCGGCACTCGCGGGCCTGCGCTGCTATCCGTCGGTTGCCAACGTACCGCAACCCTGCGACATCGCGGTCATCGCGCTGCCGGCGGATCTGGTGCCGGATACGATCGCAGCCTGCGGCCGGCACGGCATTCGCTTCACGGTCGTGCTGGGCGGCGGGTTCCGCGAGTCCGGGCCCGAAGGACAGGCACGGGAGCGGCGCATGCTCGAGGCCGCCCGCGCCCATGGCGTGCGGGTCGTGGGACCGAACTGCCTCGGCCTCGTGAACGTGCACGCGCGGGCCTACGCGGCGTTCGGCAGCCTCGCGCGGCCGCCCGTGCTGCCGCCCGGTCCGGTATCGGCCGTGATCCAGAGCGGCGGGTTCGGCAACAGCCTGGTGATCCGCTGCGCGATGGCCGGCATCGGTTTTCGCCTCGTCGTGGCGAGCGGCAGCGAGAGCGATCTCACCGCGCCGGAACTGATCGACGCGATGGTGGACGACCCGGAAACGCGCCTGATCCTCATGTACATGGAGGGCATCCGCGACGGCCGCCGCTTCGTCGCGGCGGTCCAGCGCGCGCTGGCCGCGGGCAAACCGGTCGTCGTCTGGAAAGCCGGCAACACGGAGCAGGGCGCCAAGGCGGCGGCGTCGCATACGGCGAACATGACGGGTTCCTACGACGTCTACCGCGCGGCCTTCCGGCAGCACGGTGTCGTCGAGGTGCACGAGATGGAGGAAGCGATCGACTGCGTGCAGGCGCTGCTGGCGTACTCCGCGCTGCCGGCCGGGGACGACGTGGCGATCATGGGCGGCACGGGCGGCTCCGCCGTGGTGTTCGCCGATGCCGCGGACCAGTACGGTCTGCGGCTGCCCGTGCTGACACGGCAAACGCACGCGGTGCTGCAACGGGTGCTCCCCGGCACCGCCTCGCTGGAGAATCCGATCGACTACGCGGCCGGCTTCATCACCAACGCCAACACCCAGCGCTTCCGTGAAGCCGTCGATGCCGTGCTCGCCGACCCGGGTGTGCATCAGCTCGGCGTGCTGTTCGCCACCACGACGGGCGAGGCCGCGGCGAATGGCGGCCGGGTGCTGGCCGAGGTGAAGCAGCGGCACGCGAAGCCCCTGTTCGCCTTCCTGTCGGTCCCGCGCGAAACCATGGCCGGTGGGCTGGAAGCGCTGGAGGACGCCGGCATCCCCGTCCTGCCGTCGCCGACGCGCGTAGCGAAGGCGATGAAGGTGTTGTCCGGCTATCAAAAGGCGCGTGCAGCGCTGCAACGGCAGGCAGTACTGTCGGCGCACGCGTTGCCTGCCGTCCCGACGGAGGAGGGAACGCTAAGCGAGCCTGCGAGCAAGGAACTGCTGAAGGCCTGCGGCATTTCCGTGACGGTGGACACACTGCTGCCCGCCGCGCCGCTCTCTGCGAAGGACGCCACGGGCTTTACCTTCCCCGTTGCGCTCAAGGTGGTGTCGCGCGACATCCCCCACAAATCAGAGATCGGCGGCGTGCAGTTGAACATTGCGGATGCGGGTGCGCTGACCATCGCCGTGCGCGACATGCTGGCGCGCGTCCGCGAGTGTGCCCCGGCGGCGGCGCTCGATGGCCTGCTGGTGTCGGAGATGATCGGCGACGGCATCGAAACCATCGTGGGCGTCGTCAACGACGAGGTGTTCGGCCCGGTGGTCGCCCTCGGCGTCGGGGGCATCTTCGCCGAGATCCTGCGCGACATTACCTACCGGCTCGCGCCGTTCGACCTCACCGCTGCCCGCGACATGATCGGCGAGCTGCGCGCAGCGCCGCTTTTTGCCGGCGCGCGCGGCAAGCCGGCGGGCGATACCGAGGCACTCGCGCAGACGCTGGTCATGGTGTCTGCACTGGCCTGGCAGTGGCGCGACCGCCTTGAGGAAATGGACATCAACCCGCTCTTGGTGCGGCCGCGCGGACAGGGCGTCGCCGCGGCGGACGCGCTGTTGCACTTTCGATCAACCGCACGCTGAAGGAGAACCGCATGGCACAAACGACGAACACGCACCGCCCGCTCGACCCGAAGACGGCGAAGGTCGGCTTCATCGGCATCGGCAACATGGGCGAACCCATGGCCGCGCATCTGATCAAGGCCGGCTGGGACGTGCAGGTCTACGACACGGATGCCGACAAGGTCCGCAGATTCACCGCTGCGCATGGCGGCAGCGCCGCCGCTGGCCTGGAAGCGATGGGCCAGCGGTCGAACGCGATCGTTACCATGCTGCCCGACGGCCACATCGTGCGCAAAGTCGTGCTCGAGGGCGCGGACTGCCTGGCGAAAGGACTCGCCCGCGGCAGCGTCATCATCGACATGAGTTCCTCCGCGCCCGTCGGCACCCGTGAGCTGGGCGCGGAACTCGCCGAACGCGGCATCGGGCTGGTGGATGCGCCCGTGTCGGGCGGGGTCAAGGGGGCGGTCAACGCCGCCCTCACGATCATGGTCGGCGGTGACGGGGCGCTGGTGCAGGCCGTCGATCCCCTGCTTGCGCCGATGGGGAAGCGGTTTCAGGCGGGGTCGCTGGGCTCGGCGCACGCGGTCAAGGTATTGAACAACTACGTTTCGGCCGCCGGCCTCGCCGCGGCGGCCGAAGCGGTGCTGATCGCCCGGCGTTTCGGCGTTGACCCGCAGACCGTCATCAATATCATCAACGCCTCCTCGGGGCGCAACAACAGCACGGAGAACAAGTTCGCCCAGTTCATCCTCAACCGGAAGTTCAGCTCCGGCTTCTCGCTGGGCCTGATGGCCAAGGACATCGGTCTGGCGATGGAGGTGGCGAAGGCCTGCAAGGTGGAGGCCGAACTCGGCCACGCCTGCCTCGCCCTCTGGAAGGAAGCCGAAACCGAACTGGGCGGCAAAGTGGACCATACCGAAGTCGTCCGGCATATCGGGGAAGATTGAAGGACGGGACGACCATGGCGCTCCCCGTCTACGAAGTGTTTGCGATCAAGTACGCGGAGCGCGCCGCGCGCCGGCCCGAGCACTTCGTCCATGGTGACCCCCACGACGGGCCGATGCCGATGGACTACTTCCTCTGGCTGATCAGAGGGGAGGCGCGCACCTTCGTGGTGGACACCGGCTTCACCGCCGAGGTCGCCGCGCAGCGCGGGCGCACGCTCCTGCGGCCCGCGCGCGAAGCGCTCGCGCTGCTCGGCGTGGACGCGGCAACCGTGCGCGACGTCATCGTGACGCACCTGCATTACGACCACATCGGTGGCTTTCATGACTTTCCCGCCGCACGCTTTCACCTGCAGGATAGCGAAATGGCGTTCGCGACCGGTCGCCACATGAAGGACCGGTTCTTCAACCATTCGTACGAATGCGAGGACGTGGTCGGCATCGTCCGCTTGGTGTTCGGGAATCGCGTGGCGTTTCACGATGGCGAAGCGGAGCTCGCGCCCGGCCTGACGCTGCACCACATCGGGGGGCATACCGCCGGCCTGCAGTGCGTGCGCGTGCACACCCGGCGCGGCTGGGTCGTGCTCGCCTCGGACACCACGCATTACTACGAGCACTTCGAGCAGCGGCGCTGCTTTCCGATCACCTACCACGTGGGCGAGGTGATGGACGGTTACGACACGCTGCTCAGGCTCGCCGCGTCGCCGCGGCACGTGGTGCCGGGCCATGATCCCCTGGTAATGAAACGCTACCCGCCGGTGTCGCCGGCGCTGGCGGGCATCGCCGTGCGGCTGGACGTCGCGCCGTCGGAATAGTTTCAGCGCGTCAGGATTTGCCCATTTTCGCGAACGCGTGCCGGTTGGTATGGCGCAGGCGCGTGGCGAGATCGACGGTAATGTTCGACAGCAGTTGCTGCACGATGTGCGGGTGACTGGCGCTCAGCGCGTCGAACGCCACGCGACTGATGCTGCTGATCACGACGTCGTCCTGCGCGACCACCGTTGCGGAACGCGCTTCGCGGTCGAGAAAGCCGATTTCCCCAATGGTGGCGCCGCGGCGCACGCCGGCGAGCCGCACGTCCCGTCCGGGCGCGCCCCCGCCGTTGTTTTCGTGCACGACGATGCTGGCCGTGCCCTGCAGCACCAGCAGCAGGGTATCGCTCGGATCGCCCGCCTTCACGATCACTGCGCCCGCGGGATGCAGCCGCTGCACCATGTGGCCTTCGATCACCATGCGCTCGGCGTCGCTCAGTCCCCGGAACATGCTGACCGCCTCCGCAAAGGAAGTCACTTCCGGCTCGCGCGGCTCCGCGTGCCTCTGGATGATCAGGTTCTCGGCGGCTTCCAGCGCGCGATCAAGGTCGGGCGCGAACACCGCGTGCGAAACGTGCTGCTCGAGCATGTGCGCCACTGCCGTGCCGGCGCCGGCGTGCAGCAGCCGGACGCTGCGGTTCGCGGCATGGCTTTCCAGCTTGGCGATCGTCTGCGCGAGGCTGGTGTCGATGTGGCGCACCCGCGTCCAGTCCAGCACGGCGCAGGTGACGCCGGGCAGTTGCGCGCGGATCGCCTGGTTGAGGAGTGCCGCCGAAGCGAAGAACTGGTCACCCTCCAGTTCGAACACCTTGATCGCCTGCCCGTGGGTGGCCAGCAGCTGCAGGTCCGCGCGCGAGCGCGCGCAGTTCGAGCTGAGTTGCTTGCCGCTCCAGACATGACGCAGCGGCTGGCGGCTGTTGCGCGCAGCGTACATCAGGAGCCCCATGGTCAGGCCCACGAGCGCCGCCACCATGATGTTGACGAGGACCGTCACGGCCGTCACGACGACGATCAGCATCAGGTCTTCGCGGGTCGCGGCCGGCAGTGGCCGCCGCCGCAGCCACGCGCCGAGCCGGGCGACGGACGGGCGGTCGTAAATCAGCCATGCCTCGAAGATCAGCGCGCCCGCGATCGCGGCGATCGGCACCCCACCCAACAGTCCGCTCAGGTGGACGACGGCCAGCAGCATCGCGCAGCCCAGCAGCACGGGTGCCCGCAGCCGGCCGTAGCGCGCGGTGGCGATCGACGCCTGCGTAGCGCCGGACACGCCCGGCGAACCGATCGCGCCGGCGAGCGTCATGGCGGCTGCCATCAGGAAGCTGTCCCGCGGGCGGTAGGTCTCGCGGTCGTCGCTTTGCGCGAGCAACTGGCCCGTGACGGCGGTGTTCACGAACATGAGGGTGCCCAGGATCATGGCGTTCTTCGCGAGTTCGCCAGCGATCGCCATGCGCGCGTCCGGCTGGGCCCACAGGGCGCCGAAGTCCGCGAGCTGCACCGGCAGCGTGAACGACATGGCGCCCTGACCCACCATCGTCGGCGAGAGGCCGGCAGCCATCCAGCCCGCACTCACGATGACGCCGCCGATCAGCGCGATCGAGGTGGACGGCCAGTCGGGCCGGAACCGGCGGCAGGCGAGACCGGCGGCAAACGCACCGGCCGCGATGGAGCCGATCACGGCCACGGTCTGGCCCGAGGCGAGCAGCGCCGCCACGCCCTCCACTTGCGAGATCACCAGCACGAGCGCGATGCTGTTCGCAAAGCCGGCGTACACCGGGGCCGGGATGTAGCGCGTAAAGCGCTGCGCGCGCATCCACCACAGGCAGCCGACCCACAGGCCCGCCGCCGCGCCCGTCAGGCACAGGAAGGCGAGCTTGACCCCGACGGTATCGGGCAGCTCCCACGCGGCGAGCTTGGGGACGAGCTGCTGCATCATGACGGCCAGCGCCGAGGCCTCGAAGAAGCGCGCCGAGTACAGCATCGGGCGCAATGCGTCGGCCGTGGTGACATGAATCCACATCAGCCCGAGCAGGCAGGCGTGGACGCCGTACACCAGGAGCGCGGGGTCGATCTGGGCGTAGAGCAGCACCGTGCTGCCGAGCGCCGTCGGCACGACGACGGCGGCGCCGTCCAGCGCGGCGCTGGCGGTTCTGAGGGGCGTGGGTTTCAAGAGGAGCTTGCGCGGCGCTCCGGTGTGGCGGTGCTCGTCCCCGCTGGTCTGCCGCATGCGCGGGCCGGATTATACGGGCCCGGGCGGGTCCGCGACGGCTCCCGGGAGGACGGCGGGGCGGTTTCGCGGAAACCCGGAGAAGGCGCGCCGCCGCTCAGCGCCGGTGCTTGCCGATGTCCCAGTCGTGGCCGTCGCGGTGCCGCCGGGGTCCGCCCATCGGGGCGTGGCGCTTGACGCAAATCAAGACGCGCCCGCGCGCATCGGCTACCCTGCGGCGAACCATTGCACATGGCGAACCGGCATCGCTCCCCTTGCGTGGGCCTCGGGGCGCGGAATCACAGGAGGCTTCGATGGCCGTTGATCTGGAAGAAGTGGCCAAGCTGGTCGCCGCGCTGGAGCGCGACCTCGCGAAGCTCAAGCAGGGCACCGGCGATGTGCGCGCCTTGCAGGAAGAGGTTCGGGCCCTTGGCGTGGCGCTCGAGGCGCCGGCGCCGGACGACGCTCACATCAACGATCGCCTGAAGACGCTGCACGGTGCCGTCGACACCATCGCCGAGGACACCTTCATCGCGGCCGACTACGCGGCCAAGATCGGACGCATGCTCGGGATGTAGGGCGCCGACGGCGTGGTCGTCCTGCAGTGGAACGGTTTGTTTGTGACAGCCAGGACGCCGCAGCCTTCCTCAAGCGGCTCTACCGGGAAACGGTAAAGGCCCTCGCCCATCCCGACATGAAGGAGCGGCTGGCGCAGGAGGGCGCGCAGACGGTGGGCAGTACGCTGGCCGAATTTGCCGCCTTCTTCCGGAAAGAGACCTTGATCTGGGCGGACGTCGCGCAAAAAGGGGGCCTCAAGGGCGAATAGTCGCGCAGGCATTACAAGAAGAAGCCCGGGCAGGCCCGGGCTTTTTTACGTTGCGCCTCTGCGGGCGCGGGTGCTTACGCCGCCTTCTTGCGATTCTTCTCCAGCCAGCCGTCCACCAGCGCCACGGTTTCGTCGACCACCGCGTTCTGCATGCCCTTCTGCTTGCCGGCGATCTGCACCAGGCGGTCCACCCGCTCAATGTTCGGCGCGCCGGCCGCCAGCGCGCGCGCGGCGGAGGAGGGGCTGCCGAGCGACAGCGCGGCGTTCGCGTACTTCTCGAACGGCACCATGTCCTTCTCGCTGGCGCCGAGCGCCACGCAGAGCTTGACCACCCACTGATACACCGAACGCGTGGCTTCGAGGTCGCTGTGCACGGCATCCTTGATCGGGCGCACGGTGTCCTTCTGCACGCACCGGTAGTTGCCGGCGAGCAGCATGCTCCACTTGGCGAGCGGCACGAACACGGACTCGTGCACCTTGAGCTTCACCGGCAGCTCGATCGGTTTGCCGTCGCCCGGATCGAAGCGGATCGCATCGATGTCGCGCTCCAGGTCGCGCAGGATCTGGGTGTGCGCGTCGGAATCGAAGCGCGCGGCCTTGAAGTTGGTCGGCAGCCGCACCTGCAGCACGTTGGCCTTGTCCTCCGGCGGGCGGAACGCCTGCGGGTCGGGGCTGCACAGCGTGAGCGTCTTTGGATCGAAGCTGTCCCAGACGGAAGCGTCGGTGAAGGCCGCGCGGCAGGCGTCAGCGTCGAGGCCGGGGATGCGCTTCAGGTACGGCAGGGGCGGCATGTTCATGATGGACATGCAGGGCACGCGGGACTTGGCCACCGCGTCCAGCAGTTCGCGTACGCCGGGGGAGCGGTACTGGGGTTCCTGCATCGCCAGCGCGATGAGGTCGTAGTCGCCCGGGTTCACGCCCTGCACGCCGCCGGCGGTCATCTTGCCCGGCAGATTCTTCGAGCGGATCTCGACCAGGCCTTCGCGTCCCTTGATCGGCATGCGCACGATCGCGCCTTCGCTGTTGATCAGGTCCGCCTCGGCCGGCAGACAGATCAGGTGCGTGTTGTGGCCGGCGAGCGCGAGCTTGGTGCCCAGCAGCGAGCCGTACGACGCGCCCATGATCATGATGTTGTACTTCTTGCCCATGGAAAATCTCCTTTGATGATGGGGGAACGGTCTGCGGTCTGACCCGGTTCGGGTGCAGCGTTCACGGATCAGCAGTGCCGTCCGTGTGCCGTTCGCCTTGGGGGGCCCAATGCTATTCAATCGAGGGGCGCTGCGCAATTTTCGCGCATGGTGCAGCACAGCACGGGGCCTGCGCATGGTGGTCAAGCGATGCGCCGCACGGGGTGCTGCGGATGAAACCGGTAAAATTTTCGCTCGCCGCCTGGTTCCAGGCATCAATCCCCGAAAAAAGTTCATGACCGCTCCCCGCAGCAGCATTCGCGTCGGCACCGGCGCCGGTTTCTCCGACGACCGCATCGATCCGGCCGCCGCCCTGGCCGCGCGCGGCAAGCTCGACTACCTCGTCTTCGAATGCCTTGCGGAGCGGACGATCGCGCGCGAGACCCTCACGCGCCTGAAAGACCCCGAACGCGGCTATACGCCCTATCTCGTCGAGCGCTTCCAGGCCGTGCTGCCCGCCTGCACGCAGAACGGTATCCGTATCGTCACCAACATGGGCGCGGCCAATCCGCTGGGCGCCGCGCGCGCGGTGCGGCGGGAGGCGAAGGCGCTGGGCATCGCCGACCTGCCGGTGGCGGTGGTGACGGGGGACGATGTTGCCGACCTCGTGCGCCAGAATCCCCAGTTGCCGCTGATGGAAAGCGGCGAGCCGGTCGAGTCCCTGCTGCCGCGGATGGCTTCCGCCAACGCCTATCTGGGCGCCGACGTCATCCGCGACGGACTCGCCACTGGCGCACCCGTGGTGATGACGGGACGCGTTGCCGATCCCTCGCTGTTCCTCGGCACCATGCTGCATGGCCTCGGCTGGGCCTACGACGATTACCCGAAGCTGGCGGTCGGCACGCTCGCGGGCCATCTGATGGAGTGCGCGGGACAGGTCACGGGCGGCTGCTTTATCGACCCCGGCAGGAAAGACGCCGAGGACGCGGTGAACATCGGTTTTCCGTATGCCGACATCGGGCAGGACGGCAGCCTGCTGCTCGGCAAGCTCGAAGATTCGGGCGGGCGACTCGATGTTATGACCTGCACCGAGCAGGTGCTGTATGAGATGCACGATCCGACGAGCTACATCACGCCCGACTGCATCCTCGACATCACCGGTGTCGAGTTCGCGCAGGAGGGCAAGCACCGCGTACGCGCAAAGGGCGCCAAGGCGCGGCCACGTACGCCGACCTACAAGGTCGTCGTCGGCTATCATGATGGCTACATCGGCGAAGGCGAAGTGGCTTATGCTGGCCCCAACGCGGTCGCCCGCGCGCAGCTGGCCGAGAAGATCGTGCGCGAGCGCCTGCAGCTGCGTGGTTTCACCTATCCCGAGATCCGGGTCGATTACATCGGCATGTCCAGCCTGCACGGCATGGGGGAGGGACGGCCCGAGCCTTACGAAGTGCGCCTGCGCATCGCGGCGCGCAGCCCCGACCGCAAGGCCGCGCTGGCCGTTGGCTTCGAAGTGCGCACGTTGCACGTCAACGGCCCCTCGGGCGGCGGTGGTGGGTCCAACGCCATCCGCGAAGTGCTGGCGGTCAAGTCGATCCTGATGCCACGCGAGCTGGTGAAGACTGCGGTGACGGTGGTGGGCGGCAAATGAGCGTGAAAGTCTACGATCTGGGCCACGCCCGCGCCGGCGACAAGGGCAATACGTCGAACGTGTCGGTCACGGCTTACGACGAGCGCGCCTGGAACATTCTGCGCGAGCAGCTCACGTCGGAGCGCGTAATGCACGCCTACGCGGAAATTGCCAAAGGCCCGGTGACGCGCTACGAACTGCCGAAGCTGCGGGCGCTCAATTTTGTCATCGAGAACGCGCTGGGCGGCGGCGTCACCGTATCGCTGGCGCAGGACATGCACGGCAAGAGTTTGTCGTTCAAGATGCTCGATATTGATTTACACGGAGAAGGCTGATGCAACGCCAACTGTTCGGACTGCTGATGGCCGTCACCGCAGCGCCTGTCGTGGCGCAGGGCTATCCCGACCGCCCGATCCGCCTGGTCGTCCCTTATGCGCCCGGCGGTGGTACGGACCTCACGTCGCGCCTGATCGCGCTACGACTGACCGAGCGTTTCAAGCAGCAGGTGATCGTGGACAACCGCGCCGGCGGGGCCAGTAACATCGGCGCCGAGATCGTGGCGCGTTCCGCGCCGGACGGCTACACGCTGATGATGGCGGGCATCAGCTTCTCCATCAACGTCAGCATCTTTCCCAAGCTCAACTACGATCCGATCAGGGATTTTGACCCGGTGTCGCTGGTCGCTACGGTGCCGCTGATCGTGGTCGTGCATCCCTCGGTGCCCGTGGCCAACATCAAGGAACTCATCGCGCTCGCCAAGGCAAAGCCGGGCACGCTCAACTACGCCTCCGGCGGCGCGGGCACCGCCAACCACATCGCCGGTGAGCTGTTCAAGTACATGACCGGCACCGACATCGTGCACGTGCCCTACAAGGGCGGGGGCCCCGCGCTGGCGGATGTCGTGGGTGGCCAGGTGCAACTGCTCTTCAACACGATGACTTCCACGGTCGGCTTCATGAATTCCGGCAAGCTGCGCGCGCTGGCCGTCACCGGCAAGCAGCGCTCGCCCGGCGTGCCCAACCTGCCGACGGTCGCCGAAACCGGCGTGCCGGGCTTCGATGTCGGCGCCTGGTTCGGCATCGTCGTGCCCAAAGGCACGCCGCGTCCGCTCGTGAACAGGCTCAACGCCGAGATCGTGAACATCACGCGCCTGCCGGAAGCGCGGGAGCAGTTCGTCGCGCAAGGGGCGGAGGCCATCGGCAGCACGCCCGAGGAATTCGGCCAGCACCTCCGGACCGAGATCGACAAGTGGGCCAAGGTCGCGAAGGCGGCCAAAATGCGCGCGGAGTAGGCCGCGTCCCACCGACGCAAGAAGATTCCGAACTCTGGAATCTTGTTCTACAATTCGGAATTAATGCGGCGGCGGGCGCGCGTCTGCCCGCGGCGCGCGGTCGCGGCCGGATCAACAGGAGCCAGCGTGGACAAAACGGCCGTCAAGCTGCTGCGTGCGTTCGAGTACATGTGCCGCGAGGAGCGGCCACTCGGGGTCAGCGCGCTGGCCGAAGAATTCGAGCTGACGAAGAGCAACGCGCACCGCATCCTGCGCACGCTGGTGAGCATGGACTATGTTTCCCAGCTCGAAAACGGCGAATACATGCCGACGCTCAAGGCCTGGGAGCTGGGGACGCTCGTTCTCAACCGCCTGGATTTCGTGCAGACGGCGCGCCCGCACCTCCGCAAACTCAATACCGATACCGGGGAGTCGGTGTACCTGGCGACCCTGAAGAGCACCGCGGTGGTGTATCTCGACGTGTTAGAGAGCCGCTATCCGATCCGGATCAACGCGACCATCGGCGGCTCTGGCCCCCCGCACTGCAGCGCCAGCGGCAAGCTGCTGCTGGCCTACAACCCGGCGGTGGCGGCGAATTACCTGGCAAAGCCGCTGCGGAAGTACACCGCCAAAACCCTGGTCAAGCCGGCCGAAGTCCAGCGCATGCTGGAATCCGTGCGGCGAGCCGGCTATTCCGTGAACGACGGCGAATGGGTGGAAGGCGTATGCGGGGTGGCCGCGCCGGTGCACAGCAGCCACCGGCTGGGGATCGCGGCCATCGGCATCACCGCTCTGAAGGAGCGCACCAGCCGCCAGGTTCTGAAGCAGTTCACCACGCTGGTGCGCGAGGTGGCGCAGCGCGTGTCGCGCGAACTGGGCTACCGCGAAACGGCCTAACGGCCGTCGTTTCTACTGCCGCGCCGGCGTGCTACGCCAGAAGGTGGCGACATCGGCACACGCCTCGATGGTGTTCCACGCCTCGATCAGGCGCCGGGTGTTGTCACCTGTGGCCGCCGCACCAAAGTCAAAGCAGTCGTCTATTTTCCCGCGCAGGTCCGCATCGTTCAGCGGGAATTCCGGCGTCCCGGGGATGTGCGGAATGTGCCGTTCGAGCGGGCCGTGCTTCCGGCTGTCGATGCGCACCGTTGCCGCGCGGCTGTTGTTCCAGGCCGGGTCCACGCGGACCGTGACGCGCCGGGCGAGGGCACCGATGTCGGTCGCCAAGACGGCTTCGGGCTCGATGTCCGCCACGCCGAAACGCGCCCGCAGCAGCGGACACGCTACCGAATACTGGACGCTGAACTGGGCGGTGACCTGCGGGTCCGGGTCGGGATCGAAGGCCGCGCCGACCAGGCGGTCGACGTAGGGGGCTGTCTCTTATACACA
>ENA-ORBV01000112-ORBV01000112.1-microbial-mat-metagenome-genome-assembly--contig:-NODE-112-length-164952-cov-11.604840_pt1 | contig 164952 bp, 149 predicted proteins | sample MGYA00237777_ERZ505514 | MGnify/ENA primary metagenome ERZ505514 (study PRJEB26160, sample SAMN06269048) | microbial mat metagenome | isolation source: Oligotrophic lake microbial mat | place...
AAAGACTTCAGAAACAAGATTTGGATACGCGTAAAACTTCTGGGAGAAAGTCAGGTTGCCTTGGCGAATGAGTTGGGATACACAAGCAACGTGGCCATTCATCAGATCGCCAAAAGGGTGGAAGAACGCTCCGGCAAAGACAAAACCTTGGAAGGTAAAATCCAGGCCTGGAAAAATCTGTTATATGTTAACGACTGACCCCCTGAGGTACTGACCCCCTGAGGTAGAACGCTCCGGCAAAGACAAAACCTTGGCAGGTAAAATCACGGCCTGGAAAAATCTGTTATATATTAACGACTGACCCCCTGAGGCACTAAAATCTGTTATATGTTAACGACTGACCCCCTGAGGTACTGACCCCCTGAGGTATCAGGTGCAAGCCCAACAAAAAACGATAAAGTAACTCAAACATAATTGTCGCTCATATGCTCTATTCCGCTCGCGAAGGCCTTCTCTATCTTGAGAATGGGAAACGCTTTTTCAACCGCCCGATCTACGCCAATCACAACGGGGATTTGGCGGTGGGCGGAGAGCTGCCAGTAATGCAGTTCACCTCGAAGACGCGCAGGCATGGATCCTTGCTGATCGCCTTCGCTCGCGGGGCGGACGCGTTCTGGCTGTATGAGGCGGATTCGGTCCAGGCGTTTTTCGGAGCCAACAGGATCGAGTGGCGGGTAGCGGACTCGCGAGTCGCCGGGTTGGCCATCCGGCTGCGGGTCGTGGCGCGTCCGGGCGGCACGGGCCTCCTGATGCGTGCCTCGGTTTCCGGTGCGCTGGCCGGAGACTCGCTCTACTGGGCCTTTGGTGGCGCAGGACAATCGGGAAATCCGCACCATGTCCTGGATGTCGGTGTGCACCCCGAGGTGATGGCAGCCGCATTCGATGCAAAGTCGGCGGTCGGCAACAGCCTGCAAATCGGCTCCGGACGTGCGAAAATTTCCTGGGAAGCCGAAGACAGCCTTTCAAACTGGTCCATCTGTGCGGGTGCCGGAGAACTACGCGGCGGCGATGCGTCCGCGTGGGAGAATCCGGAGGCGCTATGGAATTCGCAGGCGGGTGGAAGTCCATTGGCGGTCGGGAAAATCACCCTCGGTGGCGCTGTTAGCACAGGCGAAGAATGCCTGGACTGGCACTGCGCGGGCGGGGGTGAGGAAGAGGATCGATTCCTCGGTGCGGGCTCTGACTTTGAAGCAGCGTGGGCGCAGGCGGTTGAGTCCGGCAGGCGGGTGGTCGTGAAGACGCCGGAACCTCGCCTTGACGCGTTGGTTTCGCTTTCGTCCGCGACGATTGATGGCTCGTGGGTCGCGCCGGATTTTCTCCATGGCAACATGCTTTGGAACATGCCCTTCCCCGGCTGGCGAACGATGGTTGGAGCCACGGTGTATGGGTGGCACAAACGCATCCTGGAAACGGCAGCCACCTACCTCGCCTCGCAGTGCCACGAGTCCGATAAATGTCAGGCCGAAGCAGATCCGGAATTGCTTATGACTTCTCAATCGCAGAACTCCCGGTTTTTTGGCAAAGGCCGGATCGTGCGGAATCAAGGCGTCTACAACATGCAGTCGCAGTTTTTTGACCAACTCATCACGGCCTGGCACTGGACCGCCGATGCGGAGTTGGAAAAAATCCTCCGCCCAGGACTGGATCTTCATCTGGAGTGGATGCTGGAGTGTTTCGATCCCGATAACGATGGAGCCTACGAGAGCTACATCGACTGCTGGCCGACGGATTCCGTCTGGCTCAATGGAGGCTCTTCGCCGGATGCCACGAGCTATGCGTATCGCGGTCATGTCGCTGCGGCGGAAATGGCCCGGCGCGCAGGCGATTTTCGCGCAACAGCGGAGCACCAGGCCCGGGCGGAAACCATCCGGAGTGGATTTTTCAAACAGCTCTGGAGTCATCGGCTCGGCCATCCCGGAAAGACCCGTGAGCAGGCCGGGCACCGCAGGCTGCATGAAGATCCCTGGCTTTACAGCATCTTCCTGCCGATTGATGCCGGGCTTCTCGATCCCCACCAGGCGGCCAGCACCTTGCACTACTCCGCTGTCCACCTTGAAAATGACCTCAAACCTTACGGCGGCCGCACCGTGTGCTCCTCCAACTGGGTTCCGTCCGTCTGGTCGGTGCGCATCGACTGGCCGGGCGACAATTACGCGCTGGCCCTCGCCAATTTCCAGACCGGCTTCTATGCGGAGGGATGGGAGATCTTTTTGGGAACGTTTTTAACCACCGCATTCCACGGGTCAGGGCCGGGCAATCTCGGCCATCGCGCAGGGGGATTTGATTTTGGCGATTGTGCGCACCCCTTTGCGCGCACGCTCGTCGAAGGCCTCTTCGGATTCCGGCCCGACTACCCAAAGGGCGTGGTGATGATTGCACCGGGCTTTCCAGAGAGCTGGGACCACGCCTTGCTAAACCTGCCGGATGTCTCGATCTCGTATTCGTCCGACTCATCGGGAATTCGGCTCGATGTGGAACTGCAGGCCGCCGCCGCTCTGAATGTGCGGCTTCCCTTGCCCACGTTGGAGGGAATCGAAGTGTGGGCCAACGGCCAGCCCGCCGCCTTCACTCTGGGGAAAGGGATTGGCCGTCCGCTGATCTCTGTCCGCCTGCCTTCCTGCAGTCAGGCTTCCATTCGAATCACATTCCAGAGCCGCAAATCTTTCCAGCCTCCGATCCTCCTTGATTGCCGCCCGGGAGAAGCTGTCACAGTGGCACTCGATGGGCTGGAAATTATCGGAGCACCGGATCCACAAGGCGTTTTGGAAAGCAAAACTTTTTCATCCGGTCAACTTCATGCGAAGGTCGGACAGACGCCCGGCGATCATCTGATCCTACTCGAAACCAAATCTCCCGCAGGAAACTTTTGGACACCGCTGCGACTCCGCATCGAGCCGGAGCCGACGGTCGCAACCCCTGCCGCGTCAGATCCAAACAATGCCCGCTGGCAACCAGTGGATTTGCAACCGGTTTTGAATGCGGATGTCCGGGCGATTTTTAAACAGCAGTATCTAACCCCGCGGCCCCAGACCGTCTCCGTCCAGCTTGGCACGGATGGCTGGACGCCTTGGACATCGGTTTTCTGGAAGCACTCGCCGCCCCTGCCGGACTTTTCTCTGGTGGATTCCTTGCGCGGGACGGATGGCCTCCTAGCCACTCCGGAAGGCGCGCGGTTTTCCCTCGCAGGCTCCGGGCCGAATATTGCTTTCACTTCGTTGTGGGATAATTTCCCCACCCAAATCGAATTCGAGATCACGGCACCCGGAGAGGCGATCTGGCTGCTTGTGGCCGGATCGACGAACCCGATGCAATGCTCCATTGCCAATGCGGTTTTATGCTTTAAGCACGATGACGGCAGTTCTGGACGGCTGGACTTGGTGCCGCCGAGAAATTTCTGGGCTCTGGCACCGCTCCGCATCTCGGGCAGCGAACCAGGCCAGGAAGGACGCCACGACTACACATCGGAAGAAGACCGATTCTGCGTGCCGCAACCGCATCCCCCGCACGTCTGGCTCGGAGAAAATTGCCGCGCCATGGTTTATTGTTACACGCCACCAGCCGGGCGTTGGGTGCGTTCGGTGTCGCTCGAATGTATGTCCTCCGAAGTGGTCATCGGCCTCCTCGCCGCCAGCCTGATGAATCCGGAAGCCTGGACATACTAATGAGGACACGGCCTACTGCTGCTTGAGATAGAGGAGCATTCCCTGTCGCGGGGCAAGCCAGGCAAATTCACCTCCGAATGTATAATCCGCCCGTCCGGGGTAGGGAGCCATAGGGTTCGCGTCTTAACATTCAACAATCTCTAGCTAAAAGTTAGTTCACTCTCAAGATAGCCCTCCGCCAAAGGCGGATCTCCGCTTCGCCGCAATCATCCGCCTGAGACGGATTCGTTTGCCTACGCTCCAAAGACACTTGCAATTCGTGTCCCCCAAGGGGGAATAGTCGCTTTGCTGACCCCTAGAACCGGCTGGTCATTATCTCTTCCAAATACTTTTAAGTAAGTAAATATCCTCAATCTTCACCCCGGTCGATTTTATTTTTATTTCCTTGCTGTTAAAAAAGAACTGCTCCGTTAAAGCAGCCTCTCCATCATTGATAAAAACTTCCACAATAGACTGATCTACGATCACCCGAATTTTAATTGAGGGCGGATATTGCGGCACAGTGTAGGAATCAACGCTGGCAAAGTCAGCCTGAAAATCTGTTTCGGTTTTAGTTCTGTCGATCGAAAATTCTCCCTTCACATAAGACAAGGTCAATTGCCGATTCCCTTCCGCCATTAATGAGAGTGTTGTTTCTCCGGTCAGCACTGCTGAAAATTCAAAGGCGCTTGTAAAAACTTTGTTTTCCATAGCATCAATTTTTTTGCCCCTGATTGTTTCCAACCCTAAAATTGGTTGTTGTTTCAAAAATATCCCATTGTTTGTTTTTACTAAACTCAATTCTCTCGGAATGGACATGGCACCACGCCATGGCGAAGTGGGAATTTGATTTCCATATGCCCAATTATTTACCCAGCCAAGCATTACTTTCTTTTTCTGGGGATGATCTAAATTATTGTAAATAATGCCTGCATAAAAGTCCTTACCATAATCGATGTACTGTTCCGACTGTCCGGCACTGTCCCTATGAAATGTGTTGCCATCAAACTCACCTACAAAATATTGCATACCCACAAACTTGGCTCCTTGCGGGTGACCACCGGAGAGTGAAAGAATCCATTTGCTTTTGCTTTCATTTTCTATCGGTAACTCATACAGGTCGGGGCATTCCCAAATACGAGAGTCATCTCCTGCGCCTTTAAATTCACCCGTTAATTTCCAATTTAACAAATTTTTGGAATCGTAAAATTGAACGGTGAATAAATCCGGAACAACCAACGCCATTACCCATTTTTGTTGGGGCTCATACCAAAATACTTTGGGGTCGCGAAAGTCTATACGTTTTATGTCGAGTATAGGATTTTTGTCATAATGCTTCCATGTCCTTCCATTATCGTTGCTAAACGCCATGCTCTGATGCTGAACTAATACTGAATTGTTTTTGTGAACGTGTGAAGTGTAAATGGCCACCATCGCATTATTGCCAAAGCCTGCCGAGTTATTTTTGTCGACCACCACCGTGCCAGAAAAAATCATGGTACTATCACCGGTGGTTTTGTCCCGGTATTCGCGTAAAGCGATGGGCAGGTGTTGCCAATGAAGCAAATCGGTGCTTACAGCATGCCCCCAACTCATGTGCCCCCATGTATTGCCATTCGGGTTATGCTGATAAAATAAATGATATTCATCGGCCAAGTACACCAGTCCGTTGGGGTCGTTCATCCAATTGGCTTCGGGTGTGAAATGTATTTGGGGGCGGTGCAGCTCTTGATAATAGTTCATAGTTTGTAACTACTCAGTTAGATATTTCAGCTGGGGATGAATCACTCGTCGTTTAAATTTGGTGATGGATGACTGATGGTTTTGTATGGGTTTACTGGTTGAATGTCAAAGTTGAACCGCTGCCGGCGGAGTGGTGGGCGTCTGATCCAGAGGAGTAACGCCGCGTAGCGGCGAGCCCGCGACGCAAGCGGCAGCGGGCGCCGGACACGCCAGCGAGGTCCTAAGCGTGGGAAAGGAGGCCTAACCTTTGATCTTGCGAAGGCCTTTCTCCAACCACAAAAGGGCGGTGGCACTCCGAGGGGTCTCGGCGGGGTCAGTCGGCGGGGTCAGTCGTTAACAATTAACACGTGTATTGACAGGTTTTTTTGATGCGGGCAGATTTGGAGGATTGCAAGAAAAGGGAGGGTAAAACTTCCTGGAACAGTGTATCATTTGACGGGGCAGGGCAATGAGAGCGTCCAGTGGACTCCGTTAGATACTGGGGATGCCAGAAAGGAGGGAGCTCTTATCTGATTTTCAAAAGGATGGAAGCCAGACTTAAAAAGAATTGGGATCCCGGGTAAAACCATTATCTCTTAGAAAGTTGTCACAAGTCAATGGTTTATCCCGCAGACCACGTTAGTAGAGATCGATGTCCCCGGTTCATACCGGTTCCAATGCCCAGGCCAGATGGGCTCCTTTGGAAGGGTCTGCAATGGTAACTCGGAAGGGGTCAGTAACCTCTTGATTTACATGAGTGATGAATTCATAATCACAGTATGATTCAACTAGAAGCATGGTTTGGCAGATTTTTCACTTTGTTCATGGCGCTTGTTTTAGCAGCAACATGCGTTGAGGAAGTTTATGCGGATGGCGCGGCGAACCGGGTCAAGTTTAGCAAGAGTTGTCAGGATCTTTTGGTGGCAAGTGAGTTTTCGAAGCTTGAAGAGATGGGGCAATCTTTGAGAACAAAAAAAGAACGATTTTCGGAGGGGCTTTGGAAGTTGCGCATGTATTACCAGGGTTTAATCCCTGAAACTTCACTAAGTGGAAAAAAATTGGAGGCGTATGAGGCAAAAATCTCCGCGTGGGAGAAAGCCTATCCGGATTCACTTGCCGTCCCCGTTGTCAGGGCCAACCTTTATATTTATCTGGCTTGGGATGCGCGCGGTTCAGGATACTCCGATACGGTAGGTGCAAGTGGATGGAAGGTTTTCAAGGAACGGGTTCAACAGGCGCGGGATGTTTTGGAATTGTCCAAGAAAAAGGGAGGTGTCTGCCCTGAGTGGTACAATGCTATGATGTCGGTCGCCCTTGGCCAAGGCTGGTCACGTGCTGATTATGAAAGGTTGTTTGATGAGGCGGTTGTGGCGGAACCCACGTATTACGATTATTATTTTTCCAAAGCTCTATTTTTGTTGCCGCGTTGGTATGGGGAACCAGGAGAATGGGAAGTATTTGCGGAGAAAGCACCCACTTATCTTCCCTCAGAAGGAATGGTGATTTATACCCGCCTGGCCTGGGCCCAGGCCAGGCTTTACGGAAATATTTTTGAGGAGACGAAAGTTGATTGGCCCAAAATGAGGCAAGGGTTCAGGGATTTGTTAAGGCAATACCCTGACTCATTTTGGAATATGAAAAATTTTGCAGGCTTTGCTTTCCAAGCCGGGGATCGGGAGACGGCGCAGGAGCTTGTTGCTGTGATGGAGAAACACCCGCAACGGAAACTCTGGGAGAATGATCCAAAGCTCGCTCAAATCAAAGCTTGGCTGGGTAACCGCATGCAAACGGAGGAAAAATGGTCCTGGCAACTCCCGAAAAACGGCAAGATTAACTATCACTTCGCGGTTGCTCCAGATGAATCCGTCATAGCTGCAATAACGGAAGGCCAATCCACGGTTCATATTATTTCTAAAAGTACGGGTAAGCTTTTGGTTGAACATGAAGTAGGTACAGGGGATCTTACCTCCTTGGCCTATTCACCAGATGGACATTTTCTGGCCATTGCCGGGGGAAAGAAAAAGGGTTGTGTTATCGTGTTGAACACGGCTGATTTTAAAGAGCGGGGTAGAATTGGAGAGTGGGAGGGGGGAGCCTATGACCTCATTTTTTCGCCTGACTCCACGAAGCTTTATGCCGTAGGTGGGGTTGAGGGAAAGAAAGCTGAAGCGTGGGAGCTGGATGTGGCCACGGGGAAAGTCCGTAAACCTTGGGACGCCAATCATAATCATCATTTGTTTTTCATATTAATATCCAGAGATGGAAAATCTCTGGTTGTAAATTGTAACGGTAATATCCAAGTCATCTCCGCTGAAACGGGTGAGGATTTGCACAAAACGAGAAAACCCCTGCGAGGCCATATTCAGGACGGCGTATTCCTTTCTGACAACTCAACATTCATTAGCACAGGCGGGTATTGGCCGGACCGCGGTGGTTACCTGGACACCTGGAACACAGGTTCATGGGAAAGCACCCTATTGAAAACCGAACCAATGGGACCCTCGCGCTGTGTAGATCTATCCCCGGATGGGAAACTGTTGGCAGTAGGCTCAGATGATGGCGGAGTACGTCTGATCGACCCCCAAACGGGCAATGTACAAAGTATGATTTCCCCCAGGCAGGGAAGAATCATGGAAGTGCGCTGGTTAAGTCAAGGGAAGCAACTTTGTTTGGTGAATGAGGCAGGAGTGGTAAGTTTGTGGAATGTGCAAAAAAGTCCCTGACACTCTCCAATCTCTAAGAATTTTCCGGGTGATGAAGGTGCCTTGGTAAACGAAGCATGTGTAAACCTGGACAAGTGAGGCTCCGGCTCCGGCTCCGGGTTTTTCCAGGTAATCAGACCGGGTAAAAACACCGCCCACCCCATTAATGCGCAGTTGACCGGAGCTTTCTGGATGGATGGACCGCATGATGTCGGTGTTATGTTTCCGGATCTGGATGCCATCAAAGCCTCCGCTTTCTTTCAGAGCGATGGAGGAATGGTCAAGAGGTGTGTTGGTGGCCACAATTCCGCTGAGATGATGTTTGAAAATGAGTTGCAGGAGGTCGGCAATTTAAGATTCACCCGGAGCCGGGGCAATTTTCAAAAGGAGAGGTTTGGAGCCAAGTTCATGACTGGTTTGTTGAACGGCTTTTAAAATGGGATCAAGTGAGTGCGCAACTGGATGAAAGACTGCGAAGCTCTGACACGAAGCAATAATCAAGGGGTGAACCCTGTTGAAACTAAGAGCTGACAAGAAAGTCAGGCCGGCATGCCGCGGTCAACCTGCTGGGCGGCTTCTATGTTTTCCGGTTTGGTCAATTCTTCCAGGAACGTCTCGCTGGTGTTGCGGAAACGTTTCACGATGGTTTCGGCCAGTTGAAAGGTGAAGTCCGCCGCCAACTCGGGCTTGTGCTGGATGAAGTAGCTGAACTTGTCGTTGGAAATTTCCAAGGTGCGGACCGGGGTGAGACTGACCACGCTCGCCGTAGCCAGGCCGGGGTCGAAGAGATTCATCTCGCCGAAAAACTGACCCGCAGAGAGAGTGCTGAGAACCACCCGGTTGCCATCGACCATGTGATAGACCTCGACCTCTCCGGCAAAGATGAGATAGAAGGTGTTCTGGAGGCTGCCGGCTTCGACCAGGTGGGTGTCGGCCTTGTAGTTGTTTTCCTGAAAGAACAGGTCGAGGAGTTGGATGAAGCTGGCATCAAAGCCCCGGAAAAGGGTCATCCGACTGATTTCGCTGAAAGTAATCGCCATAAGGTTCCTGCTGTGGTGTGCTGACGGAGTCAGGTTAATGCAAACAAGAGAGCAAAGTAAAGGTTACGGATGAAAGCACGGCGTCTTTTTTATGAGGGGAAAGTCCAGGGAGTCGGGTTCCGATACTCGATCAAGCAGATCGTGGAAGGTTTTGATCTCTGCGGAACCGTGGGAAATCTGTCCGACGGGCGGGTGGAGTTGGTGGTTCAAGGCCTGGAAAAAGATTTGAATGAGATGCTGGAAGCGGTGCTGGCCAGCCATTTGAAGGGCTTCATCAAGCGGATTGAAAGTTATGAAGTGGCAGTTGACCCCAAGCGCAGAGGATTTATCATTTCAGGGTAAACCCTAGGAGGTGTGATCGCCAATTAATCTATGACAGTGAAAGAATCAGTCGCGACACATGCAATCCAAGCCTGCGGACTCAGTAAGAAGTTCAAACTGCAGTGGCGCCGTGGTTGGCTGCTGGCTTTGGAGCCCCTTGATCTTACCGTGAGCAAGGGTGAGGTTTTCGGATTGCTGGGACCGAACGGGTCCGGGAAAAGCACCACCATGAAGCTTCTTTTGGGGCTGCTCAAACCCAGTTCCGGCACGGCAACGGTTTTTGGGGCTCCGGCCGGTTCGATGGAAGCGCGGTCCAAGCTGGGATTTCTTCCTGAGAACCCCTATTTTCCCCATTTTCTCAGCGGTCGGGAAGTGCTCCGTTATTATGGCAAACTCAGCGGGCTTTCCGGCAAGACGCTGGAATCCCGCATGGATGAGCTGTTGGAGTTGGTAGACCTGCAGGAGTCCAGGCACCGCACGCTGAAGACCTATTCCAAAGGTATGTTGCAGCGTATCGGCCTGGCCCAGGCCTTGTTGCATGACCCGGATCTTCTGCTTTTGGATGAGCCAACGGCTGGAGTGGATCCCCTGGGTTCGCGGCAGATCCGCGACATCATTCTGGATTTAAAAAAGAGGGGTAAAACCATCGTATTTTCCTCACACCTGTTGGAACAGGTACAGGAGGTATCCGACCGTGTGGCGATTCTTCATCTGGGACAAAAACTCAGGGAGGGAAGCCTGACCGAGTTGCTGGAAGTTCCGGATGAGTTGGAAGTGCGGGTCAAAGACGGTGGCTGCGATGAGGAGACCATCCGCCAGGCATTGAAGGCGGCAGGAATGACGGATGTGGAGATATCACGGCCCCGGATGAAACTGGAGGATTACTTCATTCGTTCCCTGCCAAAGCATGGACAATCACCCAAAGTCAAATGAAAGCCAGCCTGCAACGCATCGCCACCATTGCCCTGAACACCTTGACGGAGGTTTTACGTCAGCGGGTCTTGAATGTCATTTTTTTATTCGGGCTGGTCATGGTGGGAGGCTCTTTTTTCCTGACCGACCTGACCTTCCAGGAGGAGTTCAAGTTCCTCAAGGATCTCGGTTACGCGGCGATCAGCATTACGGGAACCTTGGTGGCGCTGATGGGCGCGGCCCAACTGATACCTGCGGAAATTGAACGGAGGACGTTGCACACGCTTTTGAGCAAGCCGGTGAGACGTTTTGAATTTGTAGTGGGCAAATACTTGGGCCTTCTGGGGTTGATCACCCTGATGTTGGCTATCATGTCACTACTCTTTGCCGGAGTGCTGGCCGTGAAGGAACATCTGGAACTGGCGGGCGTGCAGGGTGCAGCTGACAGTGAGGAGCTTCGTCTATACGTGGAGTCCGTTCTCAGCCAGTCCCGTGATCCCCGACTGATCCAGGCTTTGGCCCTCATCTGGGCGAAGCTGGCGGTGGTGACGGCTATTTCAGTTTTTTTCTCCACCATTGCGACCTCCACCATTTTTATTGTCTGCACGACGCTCCTGGTTTATTTCATCGGTCATCTGCAAAGTGTGGCCCGTCAGGTTTGGCTGCAGGACATGGCCGGGGCATCGCTCCCCAAGAATGTGTTGCTGGCGCTGATCGCTTTTCTCGTCCCTGATTTTCAAAGTTACAACCTCATTGATGAGATCATTGCCGGAAATGCCATCGCCTGGGTCAATTCCTTGGAAATTCTGGCTTATTCACTTCTGTATGTGGCGGTGGTTTTGGTGGTGTCTTCCCTCATTTTTGAGGATCGCGAGTTATGAGATACCGGTTCATGGCGCTGCTCGTTCTGTTGGGTTGGTCGGCGGTGAAAGTCCCCTGGGAAATGCGTATGGCCGAGGAACGCAGCCGGCTGATGTATGGTGCCGATGTGGCGCCGATGTCCATGAAGCTGCGTGACAGTCTGGGGCAGGGTATGACCCTGGCGGCTTTGGGCGGGTTTCGTGGGATCGCGGCCAATTTTCTGTGGCTGGAAGTGACTTCAGCCTGGGAAGAGCAGCAGTGGACGCGACTGAGAACCCTGGCGGATATGGTGGTTCTGCTGCAGCCCCGGGTTTCTTTTTTCTGGGAAAATGCCGGCTGGCATGTGGCCTATAACGCCAGCGTTTCCGTTGAAAAATATTCGGGTGAGACCAAAGGGGCGAAGAATGTCGAGTCGATGCGCTGGATCAAGCAGGGCATCGACTTCTATGAGCGGGGTATCCAGGCCATTCCGGAGAAACCCAAGCTTTACGAAATGCTGGCTCTGCTTTACCAACAGAGACTTGGAGATCATGAAAAAGCCGCCTATTATTATGAATTGGCTTCCCAAAAAAAGGGTGCGCCGGTTTATTTGGAGCGCTTTGTCGGCTTTTCTTTGGAAAATGCGGGCAAAAAGCTTGAAGCCTACAACTATTGGGTGAAGCTTTGGAAGAGCAGCGCTGAGCATGGACCGGGCCCCCGTCGTTGGTCCATGATCGAGGAAAAGATCAGAAAATTTGAAAAGGAACTGGATATTCCACTAGATAAACGGATTTTCCATGAGTAGCTTCGATCTTTGAAGCGGAGAGTTTCTTGTGAAATTTGGAATATTTGGAGACATACATAGCAACCAGGAGGGTTTGGAAGCCGTTCTGGAGGATATGCAGAAGCAAAAGGTGACCCATGCGGTCTGTCTCGGGGACATCGTAGGCTATAATGCCAATCCTTCCGAGTGTCTGGAAATGGTGCGTGCCCTGGGTTGCCCGATCGTAAAAGGCAACCACGATGAAGAAGCTTCCGAAGACCGGGACATTGAACATTTCAATCCCCTGGCATTTGCCTCGATGAAATATTCCCGGGACGCCCTTTCCGACGAGCAGAAAAAGTATTTACGTTCCATTCCCTTCCAGAAAACCGTCGGAGATTTCACCATTGTCCATTCCACTCTGGATGGGCCCGCACGTTGGCAGTATGTCTTCACTGCCGTAGATGCGGAGGCCAGCTTTACTTATCAGCGCACCCAGGTCTGCTTTTTCGGGCACACGCATGTTCCTCATCTGTTTGTCAGGGATACTGCTGTGCATGAATTTTTCTACAAAAGGGTGGTTCTTCAGCCTGACAAACGTTATTTCGTGAATGTCGGTTCTGTCGGTCAGCCGCGTGACGGTGACTGGCGTGCGGCCTATGTCATTTACGATTCCAAGGATAGAACCATCGAATTGCGCCGTCTTCCCTATGATCTGGCCAAAGCCCAGGAAAAAATCATCAGTGCCGGTTTGCCCGATCGTCTGGCGGAACGTTTGGCCAATGCGGTTTAGTCCCTGTCCTGCGGACGATTCATGAAAATTCTGGTGGTCAAACCGACAGCTCTGGGGGATGTGGCCCAGGCACTTCTGGTGGCACCTTTGTTACGTAAGATTCCCGCCTGCACGGAACTGGTCTGGTTGGTGGACGAAGATTACCAATCACTGGTTCGTTGCAGCCCTCTGGTTGACCGTGTCATTCTCTTTCCCAGAAAACGTTGGAGGGGGCGTTGGTTTAATCTCGAGTGTCTGGCCTGGCTGCGCCGACTGAGGCAGGAAAAATTTGATCTTGTCCTGGATCTTCAGGGGCTGGCGCGCAGTGCCCTCATGACCTGGGCGACGGGCGCAACACGAAGAGTTGGATTGGCCTCCGCGAGGGAAGGGGCGGTTTTGGCCTACACGGATCTGGTGGCTGACACCGAAAAACATGCGGTTGATCGTTATGCACAGGCCGTGGCTGTTGTGGCCGACTTGGAAATCCCCCTTGAACACACCTATCTCGAGGTCAAAGAACGAGAGGCTGCTGCCTTGCCTGGGGGATTGGTTCCCGGCCACTACACCGTGCTGCATCCCTATTCTCTCTGGGCCAGCAAACTGTGGAACTGGCAGAACTATGATACGTTGATCAGGAATGTTCCTCAGGAAACCTTTGTCCTGGTGGGGCAGGGCCCCTTTTTCCCTGTTTTGGCAGACAACTGTATCGACTTGAGAAACCGCACGGATCTGGATGCCTTGCTTTCCGTCCTCAGTCATTCCCGCGTGGTGATCAGCACAGATTCTGGTCCTCTTCATCTGGCTGCGGCTTTTGGCAAACCGGTCATCGGACTGTTCGGCCCGACTTCCGTTGAAAAAACCGGGGCCCGATCCAGAACCGGACGCATGCTTCAAAGCCCATTGTCAGGCACGCCCGACGGCTATCGTCAGCGCTATCCGGATAAAAAATGGGTAAGCGTGGGCGTGGAGGAGGTGGTCAAATGTTGGCAGGAACTGGCTCATTTCGAGCAAAAATAGTTAAAAAATCAATTAAGATTTTTAAGAATAAAACATATTAATAGCTATAAGTCCTTGATGGACAGTGCTATAACAAGTTGCAATCGTTTGTGGCACTATTCTTGCATAATCTTCTTTGTGTTGTAACCTAAGAATTAGAAAATTTCATTTAACATCATAAATTAAACAAAAGGACACAAGATGAAGCTACGCTCACGAAAAAACAGAAAATGGACTAGAGAAATGGTCGGCGAAGAAATACGTAAATGGAGCGGCGAAGGGAATGCCCTATACTCCCACAACGTTCGCAAAAACTTCCAGGAACTCTTGGCCGCTGGCATACGCTATTTCGGCAGTTGGAAAGGAGCCGTCGAGGACTCCGGTATTTCCTATCAGGAAGTCCGCAAATATCAGAACTGGTCCAAGGACCTGATCGTGGCCAAAATCCAAGAACTTTATCAGCAGGGCGTGGATCTTTCCTTTCGCTCCATGATGCTGAGCAAGTACAATTCCATGGTTTACGCCGCCATTCGTCCCAACCACTTCGGTCGCTGGAAGGATGCGCTGTCTGCCGCCGGATTGGCTCCTGAGGAAATTTACCGTTACCGTTCCTGGGACGAGAGCACCATCCTGGAAGAAATCCGACGCCTCAAATCGGTTGGTGCGGATCTCAGCTCGAAAACCATGGACGAGACTTCGAATCCCCTGATCGCCACTGCCCGCCGTCGTTTCGGCAACTGGGGTGCTGCAGTCGAAAAAGCCGGCATTGATTATTCCAGCGTCCGCCGTCGTCGTCACTGGACCAAGGAAACGATCGTTGAAGGCATTCGTGAACTCAAAGAGCGCGGAGTCAAGCTGCACAGCGGTGAGGTTCGTAAAGCAGCTCCTGCCTTGTTCGCCGCCGCCTGCAAACCTCGTTTCTTCGGTTCCTGGTCCCAAGCGCTCGAGGCTTCGGTCGGTGAAACTGTGGCTGTGGAATAAGCTTTTGTCGTATCACGGATCGGCATAGAAAGCCCGGCCTTCCAAGGTCGGGCTTTTTGCCGCCTTTTTAGTAGGAGGGCTGAGATCTCTTCTTGCTTTAAAGATGTGTTTTCACTATTTTTCAGTTATGAAGTCGCGTATCACCATCCTGTTAATGGTTTTAAGCCTTTTTTCGGTCAAAGGTTGGGCTCAGATCACGATGACGATGTCTTTTGACCGGGAAACCTATCTTCTTTATGAGTCGATTCCTGTCAAAGTCGATATCACCAACATAGGCGACCAGTCTATTACTTTCCAGAACAACGCCGAAGGTTTTTCCGACTGGGTCAGGTTCACCATTTATCGTGCTGACGGAAGCAAGGTTTCTTCCGAGAAAGGTACAGAACTTCCCCCGCTTACCCTGCCGGTGGGCGAAACCCGTTCCGTGATTATCGATATTACTCCGGCCTATTCCTTACGGGAGACGGGTCAATATACCATTCAGACCGTGATAACGGTTCCGGGCAAAAAACCCTTTATTACGGGATCACGTATCTTCTACATCGGAAAAGGAGACACGATCTGGTCGGAGCAACGCGTAGAAAGCGGGTCCAAGCGTGTTTACTCGCTGATCAAATTTTTAAGCCAGAGAGAATCCTTCCTTTACGCCCGGGTGGAAGAGCCTTCCAGCAACATCGTTTACGCGACCCAACGGCTGGGAAGATACACTGCATTTACCGATCCGGTGGTCAGGTTTGACAGTGCAGGAGGTTTACATGTCGTCCATACTCTCTCCGGGCAGACCTATCGCTACAGCGCGATGGACAGTGATGGGGGCTTGACCAGCCAAGAGGACCGCATGATCCAGGGTGAAAGGCCGTCCCTGGTCAATAATGGTAGTGGTGGAATCCGCTTCATAGGCGGAACATCCATGCAGGAAAAGAAAATCCGCCCAAAACTTTCCGAAGGTCAGCAAGGGCTGATGTAATAACCGGGCCGCAAGCACCACTTTCCCAGTGCGCGGGCAATTGAACGATATCAATGAGGAACTTCTTTGGTTCCGGAATGGATGGCCACAATCCCCATGGTCATTCTTTGCCAGTGAACCTCCTTAAACCCTGAGTCGCGCAGTTCCCCGGCTATCTCTTCAACCCGGGGGAAATGTTCCACGGTACTGGCAAGATAGCAGTAGGCCTGGGGATCAGGGCAGAAGACAGAGGCCAGCTTCGGCATAACATATTTCAGATAGAAAAAATATAGACCGCAGAACCACTCCTGGGGGCGTGTGAATTCCAGAATATGCAGAGATGCTCCTGGTTCCAAAACACGCAGAATTTCCTTCATTGCAGTAATTCTGTCCCCGAAATTTCTTAACCCGAAAGCAACTGTGGCGGCGGAGAAACTGTTGACGGTGAAAGGGAGCCGGAGGGCATCGCCAGCCACCAGGGTGGGAATGCCTTTTTTACGGGCCTGGTCAAGCATCGGGAGACAGAAATCACACCCGACCACTTTCAGATTTTTCCGGATCAGCATCCGCGCGACATCGCCGCTGCCTGTGGCCAGATCCAGAACCCTGCTGGATTTTGAGTTTTGGGTTTTGAAACTTTTGACCACTGCGGAGACCAGGCGGTAGCGCCACCAGAGGTCGATTCCCAGGCTGAAAAAGCGGTTTAGAAAATCGTAGGGCTCCGCGATACGCCCAAACATGGAGCGCACCGTGCGGCCATGTTCAAGGGGCAAGGCCGGGGACATCACTCCGTTAAGAGCCGCTGCCGGACTTGACGGATTCCGTGTTGGCATCTGAGGTGAAAACCAGTTCCTTGTCCTTCAGATTAATATTGACCACGGATGAGCTCTTGATCGTTCCCCGGATCAGTTCCTCTGCAATCGGATCTTCCACGAATTTCTCGATGGCGCGGCGAAGCGGACGTGCTCCATAGGCAGGGTCGTAACCCTTATCGATAAGATACTCGATCGCTTCCGGGCTGATGTTGAAGCTGATCTCGCGCGCTTTGAGGCGCTCTTCCACCTTGGCGATTTCCAGATGAACGATCTTGCTTAGATGCTCGCGGGTGAGCTGATGGAAGACAATGATGTCAGTCAGACGGTTAAGGAACTCGGGTTTAAAAACCTTCTTGGCTTCACCCAGGAGCTTTTCTTTGACTAGCTCATAGTTATTGTGATCTGACTCATTGGTGCTGAAGCCGACAACACTTTGCTTCTTGATCAACTCGGCCCCAACATTGGAGGTCATGATGATGATAGTATTGCGGAAGTCGACCTTGCGGCCCAGACTGTCGGTGATCTGTCCGTCTTCCAGAATCTGGAGCAGGATGTTCCAGACGTCCGGATGGGCTTTTTCGATCTCGTCAAAAAGCACGACACAATATGGACGGCGGCGCACTTTTTCCGTGAGCTGACCCCCTTCTTCGTAGCCGACATAGCCCGGAGGCGATCCGACCAGGCGGGAGACATTGAACTTCTCCATGTATTCGCTCATGTCCAGTTGGATGAGGGCATCGGTCTCGCCAAAGACATTCTGGGCAAGTGCCTTGGCCAGGTGGGTTTTGCCTACGCCGGTGGGGCCGAGGAAAATAAAGGAACCGATCGGGCGCTTCGGGTCTTTAAGATCGGCACGGGAGCGGCGGAGTGCCTTGGCCAAAGCCTGGACACCTTCTTCCTGGCCGATGACTTTTCCTGTGAGTTCATCCCCGATATTGATCAGGCGTGAGGTTTCCTTTTCTTCCAGGCGGGTGAGGGGAATCCCCGTCCACTTGGAGATGACGTGCATGATGTCGTCAGGGCCAACTGTGACAATTTGTTCGTCACGATGTTTGCGCCAATCAGCCAGACTGGTTTCAAGTTTTTGCTTGGCGGCTTTTTCCTTGTCGCGGAGGGCGGCGGCTTTTTCAAAATCCTGTTCCTTGATGGCGGTTTCCTTGTCCTGACGGATGGTTTCGATGGTGCCTTCCATTTCCTTGAGTTCGGGAGGGGTCATGGTGGCCTTGATGCGGCAGCGGGCTCCGGCTTCGTCCATGATGTCGATGGCTTTGTCAGGCAGGAAACGTCCGGTGAGATAGCGGTCGCTGAGTTTGGTGGCTTCGATCAGCGCCTCATCGGTGATTCTGGCCTTGTGGTGCTGCTCGTATTTGGGTCGTATGCCTTTAAGGATGAGGATGGTTTCGGCCACACTCGGGGCTTCCACCTTGACGCTTTGGAAGCGGCGTTCCAGAGCGGAATCCTTTTCGATATACTTGCGATATTCGTTGAGAGTTGTGGCACCCACACACTGGAGTTCACCGCGTGAGAGGGCGGGTTTGATGATATTGGAGGCATCCATGGCGCCCTCGGCCGAACCGGCTCCGACGATGGTGTGCATTTCGTCTATGAAGAGAATGACGTTCTTGGCTTTCCGGATTTCTTCCATCACGGCCTTGATTCGTTCTTCGAATTGCCCGCGGTATTTGGTGCCTGCCACCATGAGGGCCAGATCCAAGGTGATGACTTTTTTGTCGCGCAGCAGCTCTGGAACATTGCCGGCTATGATTTCCTGGGCCAGACCTTCCACGATGGCGGTTTTGCCCACACCGGCTTCCCCGATCAAAACCGGATTGTTTTTGCTGCGGCGGCAAAGGATCTGCACGACGCGTTCGATTTCGTTTTTACGGCCGATAACCGGATCCAGATCGCCTTTGGCGGCAAGCTCGGTCAGGTCGCGCCCGAACGCTTTCAGGGCCGGGGTTTTGGATTCCTTTTTTGAGCCTCCGGCGGAAGCCTGACCTCCAGAGGTGGATCCCTCCTGGCTGGTGGCGGAAAAATCTTCTTCCTGCTCGTTCCCTCCTTCGAAGTTGGGGTCGAGTTCTTTCAGGACTTCGTTGCGTGCTCTTTCCAGATCCACATCAAGGGTTTTGAGAACACGTGCGGCCACGCCGTCACCTTCGCGCAGAAGGCCCAACAGAATGTGTTCGGTTCCAACATAGGAATGATGGAGGGCTTTGGCTTCTTTGCCCGCTAGGGCCAGGACTTTTTTGACACGTGGGGTGTAGGGAATGTTGCCGGAAATTTTTGTGTCCGGACCTGAACCCACCTGCTTTTCCACTTCCATCCGGACGGTTTCCAGGTCCAGGCCCATTTTTTGCAGCACATTGACCGCCACACCCTGGCCCAGCTTGATCAGACCGAGGAGAAGATGCTCGGTTCCGACATAGTTGTGGTTGAAGCGGTCGGCTTCCTTTCGTGCAAGGGCGAGAACCTGCTGGGCGCGTGGAGTGAAATTGTTCATAGGTTGGTTTCTTGAAAGCTGGCTCTTAGAAAAGTTTCAATTTTTTAATGTTGGGGGCAGGGATGGATTTGAGTTTGTCACGGAGCAAATCGGAGCGGAAGGCATCCCTCTCTTCCGCATTGAGTTTCCGGTCAGCGGCCTTTTGTAAATGCGCTGGTTGGGTGAGTACAAACAGTTCATCAATCTTCTCCCTCAAGCTATTCGGGAGGATGCCTAAGTCCACCCCTAAAATAAGGAGGGACAGAAGATTCAGGGCCTCTTTGGAAGAGATGGAGTAGGAATGCTGCATGACCCCGTAAGCCCGGCCGAGTTGATCCGCGACCATGCGGCCCTTTTCCTGCAGCAATTTCTGGCGGGCATTGACTTCGTGTTCGATCAGGTGGTTGATGACTTTGGTCAGGCGATCCAGAATTTGCCGCTCGCTTTCCCCCAGCGTCATTTGGTTGGAGATCTGAAAAAGGTTGCCGAGTGCTTCCGTGCCTTCGCCGTAAAGCCCCCGCACGGCCAGTCCTATCTGGTTAACGGACTTGATCACCTGATTGATTTGCTCACTGAGAACCAAGCCGGGGAGATGAAGCATGGCCGATGCCCGCATGCCGGTGCCGACGTTGGTGGGACAGGCCGTGAGGTAGCCAAGTGTCGGGGAGAAGGCAAACTCAAGTTCTGCTTCAAGTTCGGTGTCGATTTTGTCAATGGTCTCCCATGCGGTTTCCAACTGGAAGCCGGGGTAAATCGATTGCAGGCGCAAATGATCTTCCTCGTTGATCATGATGCTGAGGCATCTGCTTTCACTGACAACGAGGCCGCTTCCGGAGTTTTTGGCGGCATGTTCACGACTGATCAGGTGTTGTTCCACCAACATCTGCTTTTCCAATGGATTGAAGGTTTCCATCGTCTGGTCGATGGCTGCCAATTTCATCCCGGGCAGGTGGCGCATGGCCGGGTGGAGGATATGGAGCAGTTCCTCCCGTTGGGCTTTCTTGAGCCAACCGGGGAACGGTTTGTTATTTAGGTTACGGGCCAGACGGACACGGCTGCTCATGACGATGCCGTTGCCGGCCGGTGTGTCTGATTCCGTGCTTTTACTGGCCGTTCCCATAAGAAACACACTAGACCCTGGGACATGAAAATGCAATAGGAAGGCAATAAAGCGGCAAGAGCTGGTTGTCTTTCCTGAAAGACTATGCATTATGACGAGGATGGCGGAAAACCCGTTACAAAGAGAACACATGCCCCAGGCAGCGAAACCGGAGTTCAGTGCGACCACGGTGATCGATTTGAAGGGATTGTTGGGTACGATCAAGCAAGCCAAGGGTGAGGGCCAACTGCCCGCGGGCATCGGTGAGGACTCGAATTTGTTGGATATTTTCGCCGCGCAGGCGGAATCCCTGCGGGAAAGCCGGGCCGAACCGGAAAAAATCATGCCTGTATTGCTTGGTAAAGTCGGTCTGCCCAAGGACCACGTGCTTTGGGGTGCTGCCATCCGGGCCAGTGAAATGGCCGGGGAGGATCAGGATAACCATCCTACCTATCACAGCCCCCACCATGTAACGGAAGTGATTTTGGCAGCTTATTGCCTGGGTATGCGTGAACACCTGCCTCAGGATCGCGTGGTGGAACTCCTGGTTGCAGCCGCTGCCCATGACCTGGGCCACACCGGTGGGATGAATAAAACAGCCTACGAATTGGAAACCATGGCATATCACATCATCCACCCCGTTTTGGTGGAGTGCGGTTTGGAAGAGGACTCCATCGAGCGGATTGGGCGCATGATAGTTTCGACCGATTTTACCAACGGCGTTCCGATGGTGCGTCAGTCCTACCGCCATTATTATGATCACCCAAAGGATGATGAAGACCGCCTGCTCGCGGCCCAGTGTGTGATCCTGACTGAGGCGGATGTGCTTTTCTCCTGTTTCAGTGAGCACTATAACGACCGTCTGAGCCAACTTTTGTCCGCGGAGTGGAACCGTCAGGAGACTCTGAGCCTGAAAGAGCGCATCGGTTTTCTTTCTTCCGTGGAATTCATTTCGGATGCGGCCAAACAATTGGGTCTCGAGGAACGCCGTAAAAAAATCTGGCAAAACCTGACCCGCCGCACCGGACGCATTCCCTACCCCTCCGACCTGCCCGCTCAACCTGCCGCTGAATAACCTAACCCGTTGGACAGTAGTTGACGAAGAAAAGGAGGCGGACTGGCTTTAGAACTCTTTTGTCTGGGTCCGGGTCTTCGAGGTCGTCTGCTGAATTGATTTTGTATTTCCCGTTGTTCGTGGTTTACTATTTCCCCCCCATGTTTGAAATAAGCGAAAAGCCCGGGATGGTGGTGAGTGCTCTGCTCATCAGTGTCTATCTGAAAAAAGAGGAGCATGATGAAGCCTTGAGCCTGTTGGCGGAACTTGGCGAACTTGTCGACACCCTTGGCGTTCCGGTCAAAGGAACCATGCTTGTCCATGTCCGTGCTTACCACGCAAAGCTTCTTATCGGCACGGGCAAGGCTGACGAAATCGTAGCCAAGGCCAAAGAACTGGGTTGTGATGTTATTGTTTTTGATAATGAACTATCACCCGCACAGCAACGCAACTGGGAAAGCCTTTCCGGCCTGGCTGTGATTGACCGGCAGGAAGTTATCCTCGATATTTTCGGTAAAAGAGCCCAGACGCGGGAAGCACGGCTTCAGGTTGAGCTGGCGCGCGTCGAATATTCTCTGCCCCGGCTCACCCGGGCCTGGGGTCACCTGGGTAAAATGGGTGGGGGGATCGGAGGAAAAGGGGAAGGGGAAACCCAGCTCGAAGTCGACCGCCGTCTTACCCGCAAGGATATTGACAAACTCAAGGCCGAACTGGTTGAAGTCAAACGTCAGCGTGCCACCCAGCGCAAAGAACGGCAACGGGTGCCCGTGCCTTGCCTGGCCATTGTTGGTTATACGAACGCGGGCAAATCGTCATTATTGAAAAAACTGACCGATGCCAATGTCCTGGTGGAAGACAAACTTTTCGCGACACTCGATACCACCACCCGCAAGCTGATGCTTCCCAGCAAACAGAGCGTTCTATTGACCGATACGGTGGGATTTGTCAGAAAGCTTCCCCATCGCCTGATCGAATCCTTCAATGCCACGTTGGAAGAATCGATGGTTTCCGACTTTCTGATCCATCTGCTCGACGGCAGCGATCCGGAGGTCATGAAATACTATGACACTACTATCAAGGTTCTGTCGGAACTGGGTGCGGAAAACAAACAGATGGTGACAGTCTTCAACAAAATTGACCGGATCACGGATAAGGCGGACATTCTTTCGCTCAAAAATCATTTTCCCGACGCGCTCTTTATTTCGGCCATGACCGGTGAGGGATTGGACGACCTGTTGCACCGGATGGATGAACTGATCGCTGACAGGGCCGAGCGCCACAAGCTTCGGATTCCCCTGGAAAACCAGGATGTGGTGGCCAGACTTTACCGCGAAGCGAGTGTGCTGAGTTGTGAGTATCTGGAGGACGGAGTCTCCGTCACGGCTCTCATCCCCAAGCTGATCCTGGTAAAATACCAGGAATTTCTGGAAAAGAAAAAAGTCGTCCCGAATAAGCTCCTCACAAAAGCTGAGCGCCTGGCAAAGAAGCTTTAACCCTTTGTATTCCGTCGTCCTGAACGAGGCAAAGGAACCACAGGCGGTTCTTTCAGGTTATAACCAGATCGTGGCCCTTCGAAATATCACCCGTTATTGCCTGTGGATCCTTCACTTTGTTCAGGATAATAAAAATGGAGGAAGCGAGTAGGGCATGAATACATCAAACAAAACCCAGCTTTGGAAACGATTTCTTCAGGATGACATCCGACCCGGTCTGCAGCCAGTTTTCCAGCACCGTGGCATAAACACTGCGGAAATCGACCTGGTGCTTGAGGTCGCCTTTGTCCAGGTCTGTCAGGCTGGGGTAATCGCTGTGAACGCCTGACTTGACCTTTCCACCCAGAAGGAACATCGGACCGGCCACGCCGTGATCGGTGCCTCTGGAGGCGTTTTCTTCGACCCGGCGGCCGAATTCACTGAAAGTCATGATCAGCACACGTTCAAAATTTCCCTGCTGTTTCAGATCGGCAACAAAAGCGCCCAGGGCCGATGAAAACTCCTTCATTAGTCGGCTATGTGAACCCAACTGGTCGGCATGGGTGTCGAAGCCGCCCTGGTTGGCGTAATAGATGCGCGTGGGCAAACCTCCGGCGATCAGCTGTGCGATCAATTGCAGGTCGGAAGCCAGCCTGTTTTTGGGATACGCGACGGAAGACTGGTATTTAGAGGTGATTTTCTGGACATCCTGAGAACTGAGCTCGGCGTCCAGCGCGGTGCGCTGAAGGAAGTCCATGTTTGTCATTCCGTCCTGTAACGGCGGCATGGCACCCCCCAGATTTTCAATGGAAGATCCGCTGTTGTTTCCTGCCACATTGCCGGAATCGGATTCCTGCATCATGGGGGAGCCAGTCAGGGCCTCGGATTCGATAAAGCGGTAACGGTTGGCATTGGCCATGGCGATGCCGATGGGTTTCGGTCCGAGAAAGGCCTGGGGTGGCATGGAGCCGATGTTGACCCCGACCGTGGAAGGGGCTCCGGTACAGGCGTTGTCGAAGTAACGGCCCAGCCAGCCGTAGTGTTCGTTTTTATCCGAGTCGGAAGCCGTCTGCCAGATTTCCATGGAACGGAAATGGGATCGGTTTGGGTTGGGATACCCCACGCCATTGAGAATGGCGAGATCCCCTGAATCGTAGAGATTTTTGAGCTCGGCCAGTTGCGGGTTCATCCCGAAACGGTCGTTGATTTTCAAAACCGCCTCTTTCGGAATGGCGATATTACGGCGGGCTTTGTAATAGGCGTCGTCACTGTAGGGGACGAGGGTATTGAGTCCGTCATTTCCCCCGCCCATCTGAAGTACAATCAGGATGCGGCCATCCTTGCCATTGACCACCTGGGTTAGAGAATCGGCCGCCAAGGAATCCATCTGAAAGATGGTGCTGTTGAGAAACGTGGGGAGGGTCCAGCTTGCGGCGGCTCCCATCAGGCTGGAATGTAGGAATTGACGGCGTGTTTTCATAGGAGGCGGGGTTCAGGCATTCAGTTCAGTTGGAATTCGGGGCGGATCATGATCTGGTAAATCAGTGCTTTGACCTGTTCGTCGTTCAACACCCGGTCAGTGTCGGCCAGGGAACTCTGAAGTTTTTTCAGCATGGAGGGGGATGGGCTCGAAAGCAGAAGGCGCTCGGCCAGTTGGGCAACGAGTTCGTTGCGATTCTGGCGGAGATCGGCCGGTGCCAATTTGGCCACATCGACCATTCCCGGCGCTTTGCGTTTCATGACTTTTTGGGCTTTCATGATCTTTTGTTCCATCATGGTGCTGCTGTTCTCATCGATCATTGTGCCTTCACCCATTTCTTCGCTGGCGGCTTCTTTCTTTTTTTGATCCTGGCCGGCCTCGGCAAAACGTTTGAGCAAGTCACCCATGCCCAAGGATTCGGGTGTTCCCCCGTAAACCATCATGTGGGCGACGTTGTGCCGGAGCATGAGGGTGGTCGTGCTGATCCAGGTGCGTCCCCCATCCCAGCCTTTGACACTGGGCGGTTGGAGGAGGTTTTGTCCCAGTTGATTGAGAATGGTGGTGCTGAGGCGGGGAAGGCTCCGCTTCGAGTCCAGGCTTTTCAACATGCCGACCCACCATTGCACCGGGCTCTTGATTTGGGTCTGGAGGGCCTTGGTGGAGTAAAATTCCCTGGAAAGAAACATGCGTTTAAGCAGGGGCTTGAGCTCCATTTTTTCACTGCGGAAGGTGGCGGCCAGGCTGTCGATCAGGGCGGGTTCTGGATTTTCGTAGGCGAAGAAGGTCCAGAGCTTGGAGGCCAGATAAAGTGCGGACTGATCCTGTTTCAGAATCACCTGGACGATGTCTTCGTCCTTGAAGTTACCGCTGTCGCCGAGGAATTTTTTTCGGCCGCCGTCAAAACGCTGGGGAACATAACGAACCGACTGCTGGAAGCGGTCTACAGTCCATCCGGTGAACGCGCGGGCGGATTCCTTGATGTCTTCTTCGGTGTAATGACCTTCTCCCAGAGTGAAAAGTTCCATCAATTCACGGGCATAATTTTCATTCGGGGCCTCCCGACGGCTCTGGTTCCCGTCCAACCAGACCAGCATGGCGGGGTCGCGTCCCACTTCCACCAGTAGTTTTTCGTAGGAGCCGTTCCCCATGCGCCGGAAGAGGTCGATTTGTTTCCACATGAAGTAGGCCATTTTGACTTTCTCGGCACTGGTGGCGAAATGGCCGTGCCAGAAAAGCGTCATTTTTTCCTGGAGGGGGCGTGTTGTGTTTAACATCCTATCCAGCCACCGTTCGCGTAGATTCTGGATGTTCTGGCGCTGCATCCGCTGCATTTGCTGTTGGATTTCTTTGCGTTTTTCCTCGCTCATCTTCCGAAGTTCGCTGCGGTCTTTGACCAGGTCACCGTGGCCCGGCACGGCCCACTCCGGTTCTTTCGTATCATCCGGAATCTTTTCCCAGTCCACCAGCTGGTCAACGGCCTGCTCCGATGTCAGTTGGGTGAGCGCGTTGACTTCGTCCCCTGTTCCTCCAAACCCGGCCCTCCTCAGGAGATGGGCTGCTGTAGTGCGATTCCATTCTGAGGCCGGGAGAGGTTCGAGCATGGGGATTAAACGGCGTGAAGTGCCTGGAGTTGCGTTTTTTTAATCAAAGCCGGGAATGAGTGCCCGATCAACATGCGAAAGGACGTTATAAGTTGGAGAAAAAAGTGCTCTTCGCATTATGAGCCATCCCTTTCCGATTCTTCATTCGCGACCTTTCGCGTGTTTCGCGGGCACTCCAACGGTTTTCGGGATTTACAAAAAAGGTTGCCTAGACCCTTGGAGATTTGAGATTCTGTTTCCTTATGAAAATTGCAGTTCTGGCAGGAGATGGTATTGGTCCCGAAGTGATGACAGCTTCCTTGAAGGTCTTGGATCATGTCGGTGACAAGTTCGGTTTCAAGATCCACAAGACCGAAGCGGTGGTCGGCGGTGCCGCCATTGATGCCACCGGCAAAGCTCTCCCTGACGAAACCATTCAGATCTGTCGCGACAACGAAGCCATCCTTTTCGGATCCGTGGGAGGTCCAAAGTGGGAAACCCTGCCTCCCAATGAGCAACCCGAGCGTGCAGCTTTGTTGCCGCTCCGAAAAATTTTCGGCCTCTACGCCAACCTGCGTCCGGCCATCTGCTACCGCGAGTTGATTGACGCATCTCCCCTTGACAACCGCCGGATTCCCGATGGTTTCGACATGCTGGTCATGCGGGAGCTGACCGGGGGCATCTACTTCGGCCAGCCCAAGATGACCGAAAAGACCGCGAGAGGCGAGCGGGCTGTTGATACCCTCGTGTATGAAACCTTCGAAATCGAGCGTGTCACCCACTTGGCTTTCAAGGCGGCCGCCATGCGCCGGAAGAAAGTCACCCTGATCGACAAGGCCAACGTCCTGGAAAGCAGCCTGCTCTGGCGCAAGACGGTGAAGGAGATTTCCAAAAGCTATCCCGACATCGAATTGAACTTCATGTATGTGGACAACGCCGCCATGCAGGTGATGCTGAAGCCGTCCCAGTTCGACGTCATGCTTTGTGAGAACATGTTTGGCGACATCCTCAGCGATGAAGTTGCCGCAGCGACGGGTTCACTGGGACTTCTTCCCAGTGCTTCCCTTGCTGAGGGAACCTTTGGTCTTTACGAACCCAGCGGCGGAACCGCACCGGACATTGCGGGCAAAGGCATTGCCAATCCTATCGCGCAGATTCTTTCTGCCGGATTGATGTTGGAATACACCTTCAAGAAACCCGAACCGGCCCAGGCTATGCGTGATGCCGTTCAACGTGTCATTGCCAAAGGTATCCGCACGGCAGACATTGCCTCGGTGGATTCGACCAAGGTCGGGACTGAGGGCATGGCAGCGGCGATTATAGCGGAACTTTGAGTGAACAGAAGACAACGAAGTTCACGAAGAAGCTTGCGGAACTGAAACTTTAAGAATTTAACGTCAAGACGCAGAGGCGCAAAGTTCGCAAAGGGGAATTTGGTTGAATCGTGTTAATTGGGTATAGCCCTTGGTTAAGGCGATCAAAATACTTTTACAACCAGTCCTGGAACCCTGCTGAACTCGACTTGAGCAGATTTCCGTAAAATCCGGCTCAGGAACGGGGTTCGATCACGTATAGACCGGTTGTGATAAGATAGGCATCTTCCAGGGACATGCGTTTGAGTTCGTGGCCGTAGCCCCAACTGTCGCTATAAATGATTTCTTTTTTCTCCGGGTTGTAGCCGATGATCAGCCGCATGTGTCCGCCTGAGTCCTGTGGCAGCTTGGGCGTTTCTTCCACCCACCCCAGATAGACTGACCAAGCCAGCGGACGCCCCTGATCAATCGTTTCTGAGGTGTTGCTGAAAAATTTCTCCACCTTGCTGCCACTTTTCAACTTCACATCGCGGAGAACCTCCACGTTCATCCGTTGGTAAAACTCGCCGATGTGAATAACCCCGGATCGTGGCAGGTCTAGTTCATTCTCTTTTTTTCTTTTCGCGGCACGGTTGTAGTCAGCCACCAGATCGAGAAAATCCTTAAAGTCGAAACTTTGGCGTTCGTCAATTTTGAGACCAAGCTTGTTTCCCATACCCCTGAGGGCTTTGACCAGGGATTCGGGATCGGTTCCGCCCTGTCCACTGGAATTGGCCTGCTGGGCCAGTTCGTGCTGGTTCACTTCGCTCCCGTAATAGCGCAGGATGCGCTCCATCGTGGCCACGGCGCAATATCCTTTCTGCCCTTGATCCACCATGGGAATGCCCTCAATGAGGACATCGCCGCCGACCGGACGTTTGACGCGTTCGTTGAAGTTGACCAGGCTGGTTTCCGCCTTGCGTTGGACAAGAAGATCCTCCTTTTGTAACCCGCCCTTAAGCAGGGTGAGGTTGACGAATTCCGGCCTTTCCGTCCGGCGGCTTTCACCATCCTCCCGGACGCGGGAATAAGCGGCATCGAGACGATAGGATGCGGTGGGACTGAGCCAGCCTTTGCTTTGTCCCCGGATGCTGGAGCTTTTCAGCGCATCCCCGAGATCCTCACCTGCAACACCTGATCGGGCGTCCAACATTTTTTCTGTTTTGCCGATGAATTCCACAAAGGCATCGTCGCTGATGCGTCCGGCGTCTCCCCGGTTGTATAGGGAGAGGAAAACTTCGGAAAGGGTTTCGCCGTTGAAGCGGAAAATAATTTCGAGCACCGGAAGTTCGTTGAAGGTCATGGGGCCATTGGCGCCCCGGAGTTCTTTTTCTTCCTGGGAGACCCAACTAAAAGGTCCTTCATTCAATTGTGGAACGAGTTGTTTTTTTCCTTGTTCGGCAAAGATTTCCGGACCCAGGAGTGAGTCGAGAACGAAGACTTTACGTTCGCGTTTTTGTGCCTGGGCGAAGCCATGGGACGGGAGCAAGGAGAACAGGCAGAAAAAACTTAAAACCAAAACAGAGGAAGCATTCAGGCCAGAAGTGGTTCCGTGGTGTTTCATGGTGGTGGTACTTACACTAATGAGGAGCCTGTTCCTTGTCAAAAAGAACAGGCGGGGTTAGAGCAGGACCCTGTACGTTATTCTGGAACGGCATCCAGGTCGAGGAAGGCGTGATCGTTCATACCTTTTTGAAATTTTTTAATCAGAGCGGTCGGCTTGAACCCCTTAAGTTTGACTCGCAGTTTGACCGGTGTTTCAAGAGGTAATTCAGCCCCTTTTTCAAAAGATTGCTTATCAGGATAATCTCGTTGCCAGGTGGCGAGGGTGGTGGTTCCATTTTTGACGACAACACGGACATGCATGGTAAAATGCTAAGGCAGGAGCGGAGTTGTGTCTAGTTTTGATACACGAAAGGAAAGATCCCGATTGTTTTGCCAAGAGATCGCGGAGTGTGTGCTGAGTTTCAAGTTGTAGCCGCGACCTCCGGGTCGCGGAAGAGTGGTAGGAAGCACCGAGGCTCGGAGGCCTCGGCTACAATAAGAGCAGAAGTTTTTTACAGTTGTTCTGTGGGTCCGCTTTCGCGGAGACCGCCGGACTCTACTGGGTTTACTGATCTTCGTACAAGAAAGTAAGGGGAGTGCTACAATCCGTGCTTATAAAGGAGGATGAAGCAAACCGATGGATTGACAGGCTATCAAAAGCAGTTGGAACAAAGGCGGTTGCGTGCCGGGAAAATGCTGGAGAGAGGGATAAGCCAGGCTGAAGTGGCCCGGCGATTAAAAGTGAGTGAGGCCTCGGTCAGCCGGTGGGCAGCCCAATGGAGGCGGCAGGGACTTGGCGGATTGCGCTCACATCAACCGGCCCACGCGCCGGGCCGGTTGAGCTTTCTGAAGCAACAGGAGGTGAACGGAGGCTTGCAAGCCGGAGCGGCCAAGTGGGGATGGAGTGACAACTTTTGGACACTGGCCCGGATCGCACAGATGATTAAAAAGATTTCGGGGGTGTCCTATCATGAGGCTCATGTATGGCGCCTGCTGCAAAGCTGGGGCTGGAGTTGTCAGCGCCCAGTGGGCCGGGTCAGCCAGCGCAACGAAAACACCATTGCCCGGTGGAAAACCCAGACGTGGCCTGAGATTAAAAAAAAGCCCGCTCTCAGAGGCGAGGCATCTACTTTTTAGATGAAAGTGGGTTGAGCACCCGCCCCCATCGGGTGCGAACATGGGCGCTTCGAGGCCATACCAAGCAGCACGGGCTGCGCAACCACGCCGCCCCCAATCACGCTCAACTTGAAAGCCGGGGCAGAAACCACCTGCAACACATTCAAAAACGCCCCAGCCTCATCAACTCTTTTTGGAAAAAGGCAGGCCTAAAACCCACTTAGTTATACAAGGCTCAGTAAAGGATCAAGGGAGGCCTATCCAAGCCGGGAAATCATTGAGATCTGTGGCCGATGCTGAGAGAGAATAAACCGGCAGACCTGACAACTCTTCCAGAATGGCAGGATTGGTGGCGCTGGCCATGTCTTCGGGGCAGTTGTGGAAATTCATCACGATGCCTGCGATTTTACAACCCGAGGCACGAATACTTTCAATCGTCAGGAGGGAGTGATTCAGCGTTCCAAGCCCGGCGCTGGCGACGATGATGACCGGAAGATTCAAATCGCGGGCGAAATCGCGGACCCAATATTGTTTGGTGATGGGAACCAACCAGCCTCCTGCTCCTTCGATAAGGAAAGGGCCCGAGTATTTTTCGGTGATGTTTCGGACAGACTGAATCGTGTCTTCCGGAACAAGAGGACGTTCTTCCACCACACAGGCGGCGTAGGGGGAAAGCGGAGGCAGTAAATGAACCGGATTGATCTGGTTCAGGGTAAGCACCTCATCGTTGGCTTTGGACAGGATTTCGACGTCCGTCCGTTCGCCACAACAGAAAGGTTTAAGCGCCAGGGCGGGAATGCCCTGGCCCCGCAGGTGGCGGGTCAGAAGCGCGGTGAAATAGGTTTTGCCGATGCCGGTGTTTGTTCCGGTGATGAAGAAGCTGTTCATGGCAAGGAGTATAAGGTTTAACGTTTTAAGTTTAAAGTTAAGAAGGTGTTGTTTCTTGGTTTGCTTTCTTAACTTCTGTTCAGACAGTTTTTTCGATGGCCCGGTATAAGGCGTCCACCATCTGTTCCAGCTCAGAATCCGTTGTGCAGTAGGGCGGCATGAGAACCAGCACATCGCCGACCGGGCGTGTGAGGAGGCCGTGTTGGCTTGCAGCCTGACAGATCCGGGTTCCGATGCGTTTTGCGGATGGAAAGGGGCGTCCGGCGGCCGGATCTTCCATCAGTTCAATGGCCAGAATAGTTCCCTCCCTCCGGACATTACCGACATGCGGATGTTTCAAAAATTGTTGTCCCAGAGCGCCTAGCGTTTCCCCGATGTGTTCTCGCCCTGCCTGATGATGAATCTTTTCCAGCAGATCCAGACTGGCCAGAGACGCGGCACAGCCGAGGGCATTTCCTGTATAGCTGTGGCCGTGGTAGAAGGTTCTGGAAATGTCTCCACGAAACCCATCAAAAATTTCCTCACTGATTAGGGTGGCTGCGATGGGAAGATAGCCGCCACTCAAGCCTTTGGCCACTGCCATGATGTCAGGTTTCACCTTTTCATGTTGGAAAGCAAACATTGGGCCCGTGCGTCCGAAGCCGGTCATGACTTCGTCCAGAATCACTTTAGCCCCGGCTTCCTGGGCGAGTTTTGCCGTGATTTCCAGAAAGCCCGGGGGATGCATGATGAACCCTGCCGCGCCCTGGACACGGGGTTCGAGGACGTAGGCGGCCAGTCGGGGGCCCAGTTCATTCAAAACCTTTTTGAAGGCAACGATGACGGGATCGTTTTCTTTGATGATGTCTGCGGAATGATAAGGGCATCGGTAGCGGGAGGGCGGAGTGAATTCGCGGGTTTCGAAAAGTATATCCCGATAGGTTTGATGAAACAGGGGGCTGTGACCAAGACTCATGGCTCCGACGGTGTCACCATGATAGGCGGAGGAGAGTGAGAGAAAGATGCGGCGTTCAGGTTGTCCGTTTTGTTGGTAATATTGAAAGACCATTTTCAGGGCGGCTTCCATAGCGGTGGATCCATCGTCCGAAAAAAAACAGCGCTGTAGCCCGGAAGCCAAACAGAGTCTTTGACCGAGCTGCGGGGCCAGTTCGTTGCTTAGGCCCAGGAAAGAGGAGTGTGCGATAAGATCCAATTGGTTTTTGATCGCGTCGTTGATTTCCGGGCGTCGGTGTCCATGGAGGTTGGTCCAGATGGAGGAATTCCCGTCCAGATACTTGCGGCCCAGATCATCCGTCAGCCAGCTTCCTTCCCCGCTTTGGATGACAAGCGGTTTGAAGTCGGCAGCGAGCCAAAGGTCAGCCGGAGTGAACGGATGCCAGAGATGCTGTTTGTCGAGCTCGGAGGGTGAAGGCATTAAAAAATTTTAACCACGTATGGATACGAATAAACACTAATCCTATGGTTTACGATGCGTCTTTAAGAAGACCCGCCAAGGCAATTATATGGTTCGGAGTATGATGACTGTTCAGCGTGACACGCAGCCGCGCGTGCCCTTTGGCTACGGTGGGGAAGCGGATGGCGGGAACCAAAAAGCCGGTTTCCTCCAGTCGTTTGGATAGTTTCAGGGCTGTGCCTTCGTCACCCACTGGTATGGGAAAAATGGGTGATCGGGGATTTCCGCATTTTACGAGTCGATGGAATAGGGCGATGTTGCTGAACATGGAGAGGCGTCGTTGCTCTCCTTCTTCCGATTGTAAAATTTTCAGCGAGGCTGAAGCGGCAGCAGCAAGGAGGGCCGGCTGGGCTGTGGTGAAAAGAAAGCTGCGGGCGCGGTTGGTTAGAAGTTGGATTAATTCCCTGCGGCCGGTGATGAATCCCCCACTGACACCAACGGCCTTGCTCAGGGTTCCCATTTGGATTTCAACCTGGGAGGAAAGGCCGGATTGGAGGCAGAGTCCTTTTCCTTTCGGTCCCAGGATCCCCGTGGAGTGGGCTTCATCGACCATCAGCCAGGCATCGTATTTTTCTTTCAGGCCGACTATTTCCGCCAATGGTGCGAAATCGCCGTCCATGGAGTAGAGGGACTCGATCACGATCAGAATCCGGGTTGAAGGGGAATGGCGGCGTATTTCCTGGAGAATTTCTTCCAGATGTCCCGGATCATTGTGGGCAAAGACCCTGAGTTTGGCCCCGGACAACCTGGCTCCATCGATCAGACAGGCATGGGCCAGCTTGTCCAGGATAACGACATCGTCTGTCCCGATCACCCCGGTGATGGCACCCAAGGCTGCGGCGTAGCCATTTGGAAAAAGAAGTGCGGCTTCTGTTTCTTTGAATGTGGCCAGATCCTGTTCCAGACGGGCATGGAGTCCGGTGGTTCCTGAAATCAATCGTGCGGCCCGGGCTCCTAAGGAGGGTTCTTCTTGCAGACACGCCATGGCCGCTGTTCGCAGAGCCGGGTGGGAGGCAAGCCCCAAATAGTCATTGTCACAAAAGCGGATCAAATCGTGAGGGGGCACACGAAGTTCTCTTGTCCGTAATGAATCCTGATCTTCCTGCAGTAGTTGCCGGAGAGCTTCCTGAAATGACATGGGGTATTTTTAGACAGAAAATTGCACAAGCCTACAAAATTTTGCGTTAAGTTCCTCGTCGCTCCTTTTCAACGGGGTCAGTTAACGGGGTCAGTCGTTAACAAATAACATAATCCCACGACTGACCCCATGGACATGGATTCTGCAAGAGCGGGTGGATTATTTTCTGACACCGTTGACCATGAAGAAGGTGGGTTTATCCCGGGATTGCAGGACAGCTTCGTGGGGCTCGGTATCAGGGGGGAGCGGAAAAGCTACGAGGTCGGCCAGGGCTCCGGGTTTGATCACGCCGAGTTCATCTTCCAATCCAAGGGCTTTGGCAGGAGCCGTGGTCACCATCTGCAGCCAGCTCCGGGCGGAGAGTTCGGGATAATTCAGGCGGGCCCGGCGAAGTTCCTTGCGCAGGTCCAGAGTGTCATTGCTGGCCAGACTGTCTGTTCCGATGCTGATGTTGCAGCCTATCGATTGCAGTTTTTCCAAAGGAAAACGGGCGTGTCCGAAATAGTCGTGGCATCCGGGGCAGTGCACGACATTAAGAGGGTTTTCCTGTAGGGCCTGGAAGTCGTAGTTCTGGAGATAGTTCATGTGGACGGCCAGGCATTTTCCGTTCAGGAGTCCGAATTCCAGAAGATGGGAAAGAGCCGAGCCCTGGCCGCAGTCCTGCATATCGCGTCCGATACTTTTGAGGAATTCATACATAGGGCCTTCGCCATAGAGAAACATTTCCTGTTCTTCCACGGACTCCGCGATATGGGTGGTGATGGGTAGTCCCAGTTCTTCACTACAATGTTTGGCCAGGCGGTAAAGCTCGACGCTGGAAGTATAGGGGGCGTGCGGGCTCAGGCCGAAGCCTCCCAACCATCCGTCCTGCCCCTGGAAAAAGGTCAGGGCTCCCATCAGGGCCTCGTCTTTCTCCATCCGGGCCCGCAGGTCGATCAGTTCCAGAAACCACCAGGTGCGGATGGGTGGAGGACCCATTTTAAGGAGAAGCTCGGGAAACGCCTCGATATTCAGGACGGTGGTGCAGCCGCTATCCATGAGCTGTTGGAAGCCGTCCTGGATGGAGGTAAGGAAATTTTCCGGAGTGTAGCTGAGTTTGAGGGAATTGATTTTCTTGATCCATTCGGTGAAACCCTTTCCGGAAAAAATGGCACCGCGGAATCCCGTGTAATCCAGATGGCAATGGGCATTGATCAAGCCGGGAAGAAGAACCTGATCGTCAAGATCGATGACTTCCTCGCCAGGAAGAGGCTGCAGATAGAGGCCTACTTCCCTGATCCTTTCACCTTCCACGCGCAGGGCGGCGGGTCCGCTGAGAGCGGGGCCGGTCATCGACAAAATCTGGGAGGCGCGGATGAGCATCGATAGTAACTTAGCATCAGGCACCAGGATGCAAACCAAGACTCAGGCTGAAGTTAATAACCTGATGATGAGGAAAGTGACGAATGTTCAGGTCTTGATCCGGGCTTCTTCGATTTCCTGCTGGATCAATTCCCGTTCCTGTTTGTTAAGACGGTCGATGAAGAGAATCCCGTTGAGGTGGTCGACTTCATGTTGCACTGCCCGTCCCAGGAGGCCGCCGGCATCAAAGGTCCAGGTTTTACCTTCCAAGTTGGTTGTCATAACGCTGATGCGGTAGCCGCGGCTGACATCAGCGGAAAGGCCGGGAAAACTGAGGCAACCTTCATGGTCGAGGACTTTTTTCTTGGTCAGGGTGATTTTCGGATTGATGAGGACAAGGGGCATGTAGTCCTGGAGATTGACCTCTTTGTCATTCATCCACATTTTTGAGGGGCGTTCGATATCGGGAGGGATTTCAATCACAGCGAGTTGCAGATCTTCGCCGATTTGCTGGGCGGCCAGTCCGATGCCGTGGGCATGGCGCATGGTTTCCAGCATGTTTTCCACCATGGTTTTAATTTCGGGAGTAAGGGAGGTAATTTTGCGTCCGGCTTTGCGCAGGATGGGGTTCCCGTATTGAACAATTTCCAAAACCATGATGAACAGAAGATAACGAAGAAAACAAAGTTCGGAAAAGGATTTTTTTATTGGTTCCGGACAGGATCAACCTGTGAATGCCATGTTTTAAAGGTGGTTTGTGGAAGATGATTAAAAGGCCGATGAGGTTGTTCAATAGCTTTATGTAGGCCATGAGGCGTGCTTCGTGATGGGTAAAATGGCTTCAACGGCCTTCCCTTCGATCAGAAGACAATCTTCCACCAGAATAACGACCACAGGGCTCATCAATGACCAAGCCCTTTTATTTGAGTTCACCCTTTTTTTTGAGAGCTAAAGGAAATCTTTTGCAAATGGAGTTCATGCTTTAAACAACGCTCATAAAAGGATACAAGCAATCCGGAGCCTAATTCCCGATGAACTGTAATGGCTGCCCTGATAACCAGAGAACTAAGCTTGTCTGCCTGTGGAAAAAGGGGAGGCATGGATTTCAACCTTTGCTCTCTTTGTTGACTTTTTTGTTCAATTTTCTTTTTTGCCGTCTTCAGTCAGGAGGGAAAGGTTGGCGATACCGGCTGCTTTGGAGGCATCCAGGACTTTGACAAAAAAGCCCAGGGGAATACCGGTGTCAGCCTTCAGAATGAATTGGGCATTGGGCATGAGGGTCCGACGTTCTTTCAGGGCGGCCTCAAGATCGGCCAGAGGGATTTCCTTAGAGCCGATGAAAATCTTTTTGTCTTTGGAGGCCAGAATCGTAATGGGCTCCCCGGGTGTTTCCTCTTTTGTGCCTTGCGTGGCTTCCGGCAACTGGATCTGGATCTGGGGTTGATCCTCCTTGAATTCGGAGGTAGCCACGAAAAAGATCAGGAGGATACACAGAATATCAATCAGGGAGACGATATTGATGGCCGGAGGATGTTTGGCCTTGGAGTAGAATTGCATGGGCTGCCGGGGTGACTGGTTGGATCAGTCTTTGGGGGCTTCGAGATAGAGCTTGGTCAATAAATCCATGCAGATGGTTTCCATCTCGACTGCCAGGGCTTCAATTTTTTTGGTGTAGTAACTGTTGGCAATGAGGGAGGGGATGGCTACGACCAGGCCGGCAACGGTTGTGTAAAGGGCCTCGGAGATACCTTTGGCAATCAACATGTTCTGGTCGGCCCCGCCTTTGCCGATGGTGGAAAAAATAACGATCAGACCGGAAACGGTGCCGAGGAGTCCAAGGAGGGGACCAATTCCGACGGTGATTTCCAGGACGATCAGGCCGCGTTCGAGGCGGGTGACTTCGCGGCGGGCCTGGGTTTGTACGGCCTCGACATTCTCCGCCTTGGTCCAAGGAAGGTGTTCCAGTCCAATGCGCACGAGTCGTGCCAGGGTGGTGCGGCCGGGAGCGGCCAAACTGGCGATTTCCGAGGAGGCCTGTCCGATCCTCAGGTTGAAGATGGCGCGGTAAAGGTTGTCGGCAATGACGTTGGCCCGGCGCAGAGCCAGTCCCCTTTCAATAATAAAGGTGACGGAAATGATGGACAGCAGAACCAAGGGCACCATGAAGGGGCCGCCTTCGATGAAAAAATTAGCAATATTTTTGAGCGTGGACATAAGCGGAGAAGTCAGCAACCTACGGATTTTTTGAGTGAAATCCAGAGGGAATTCCGGGGTTCAATAGATGGTGAAAGTGACCTCTTCCCAGTAGAAGTCACCTATTTCCTGCTGCATGCTGGCGGGAAAAGGCACATTGAACTCTGTTTTGAGATCCAGAATGGAGCGGCGTGAGATGTTCAGCAGGGCGGCCTGGGCGCCTCCCTCGACCACCTGTAGGTCGGTAATATCGCCGTTAGAGCTCACCTTGAAGCGAATTTTGACGATGCCGATGCTGACCTGGGCGGAATCCTGCCGGACATAAATATACCAGCGGGAGCCGATGGCCCGGTAGAGTTTGGCCTTGTAGCGTCCCATCTCGCTTTCCTGGGCACCCAGAGATGAGGTGTCACCGATGGCTGCCCCGCCGTCGATGGTGGTGGTTCTTTTTTGGGCGGAGAATACTGCGGGGGCAATGGCCTGCGTGGCCGTGGTGCTTTGGGTCAATGCCGTGGCTTCCTGCGTTTTTTTGTCCACGGGATTTTTAGGTTTGTCGGCGGTGCTGATCATTCCGGAGCTGCGCAGGGGAATATTCTGGGAAAGCTCCCTGCTGGTGGCCTGTTTGGTTTGTTCCGCCGGGGTGGATTGTTCTTTGGGTTGGACCTGTTCTTTGGCGGGACTCTGGGGGGCGGGTTTGGCCTCGGTTTCGGGAGAATACTCCTGGTTCCGAAGGGTCATACCACGGATATCCACCCCGGTCTGGTTGGGCAGGGCCGCGTTGCCCTGGCCGGCCTGTTTACTGCTGGCCATGGTGGAGGTTTCGCCTTCGAAAGGGGTGGGCAAAGGGTTGCTAGTGGGTATGGATTCAGAGGTGTCGACAAATTGCTTTTGTTGGGGGACGGCTTCCAACAGGGCGGGTGCAGGCGGAGGCGGTGAGACCAGGCGAATATTGATGCGGTTGGAACGGGGAGGCTCCGGAGCCAATTTGAAACTGGCTGCAAAATTAAAGGCAAGAAAAAGGATGAGAATATGGAGCAGAACTGACGCGGCAAAGATTCCAGCCAGGATAAGCGGCGTGCGGTCTTCCTCCATTCTGGATTCCAGATACATAGTTGCAACTTTAGCAGAGATTGCCCTTTTTGTACAATCTAAAGAAGGGCGGTTTCATAACTCTCTTCCAGCATCCAGGAAAAGGGATGTTTCTTCAAATGTGTGTGGAGTTCATCCAGATTCTCCACCAAGGACTCCAAAGAGGCATTATTGAAGTGGGGGAGGGGGCCTACATTTGGTAGCGTGGAGAGCTTTTGTGTTTTCTGAAGGCAGGTTCCAGACATTTGTACAAACAGCAAACTGGAGGGATAGAAATTGGCGAAAAACGGTTGTTCCGGGTCAGCAGCATCCGGGTCACGCCGGCGTCAGAAGCGATCAGGTTCCAGGCTCTGTCCAACTGCGAGTAGTTAAGTTTCCACTCAAGGATGCCGATGCGGGAGGGCAGGCGATAGATGAAATCCAGTGTGCGGTGGGGTGTAGCCGGAAAAAATCAGGATGGCTGGGATAACAGGGGGGAGATCCCAGGGCTACCGGGAATTTGAATTTCTGTGGGTGCAAAGGTTCGCCATAACACGTGATGTCGAAATGACGATCCAGGAGACGTTGGAGCAGGCTGCTTCCGCTTCGCCCCCAACCCAGGGTCACAAAGGGGTGATCGGCATGGGGACGGGCGCGTCATCAGCGGTGCTAACCCAGAGGTAAAATCAAACGCTCAAGGGATTAAATGGTGGGTCATCTATGAATACAGAAGATTTTGCCGGAGGGACTGTAAACTGGCGGCGCAGATTCAGACTTAACCATTGCAGGGACAAACGACGTGGATCGTTGGTAAGATCTGGAAGAAGGTCGGCCTTTATGGCAAGGGTCTGACTACCACCTTGTTCCCGGCTGATCTTGAAATTGGAACGCAAAGAGCAGGGCCGAGATCCGATCCAGGTCAAGTAAAGGATTTGTCCCGCGATTTGGAGACTGAGGGTGCGTGCCTGTTTGGGTTGGATTCCGTATCCCAGATTGGCTTCGAGGGTATACTCTCCCTCGGGAAGTTCCATAGCTATGGAGGCGGAGGGTTCTGACCAGCGAAACAGAAAGTTTTGCTGGAGTTCAACAGGGTAAAAGCCCTTCAATCGGGAAGCGGGGATCAAGGAAGGTGAATAGACGAAATGTTCCGGCCCCCACTCGGGAAGAACCGGTTTTTCGAAAGGTGAAAGATCCGTCACCGTCACAGAATTCAGGGGTTCCGGGTGAAGCGGATAGCGTTGAAGGGCTGTCATAATCAACTTTTGTAGGCGTTTATCACGCAGGGCTGTTCCGGAATGTTCGTGTTGTTGCAAGCAGGCTTCGGATAAAAAAACATGGTTCTTCAGGTAATCGGAAAGTTTTACCCGGTCGCGGGCGGCGTAGACTTCTTTCCAGGTTTGGATCGGAAGCTCCACGGCCGTGCCACACGGCCAGTGCGTTGGCTCAAAAGCCATTTGCCGGTATTTGTTTAGCCAATGATCATAGCCGGTAATGAAATAATGTGCATGCCAGCCCCGACTGATTGTCGGGATGGGGACAAATTCCGGCCTGTTTGGGCGTGAAGGGGATTGTTCGGTGGTCCAACGGTGGGAATCGAAGCTCTGGACCGGGGCTGAAGCGCGGACAAGACATTTCCCCTGGCGGTGGCCCAGGTAGTTCTCCCACAAGGAAGTGGTGCCGGTCAGAGGATTGTTTATGGATCGCCCAAGTGGAGGGTTTCCCTGGAAATAAATCTGGTCTGCAAAAAAAGATTCCGCCCATTCGCGGCAGGGAAGGACTTCGCGGGTGACCAGTTGCACCTGCAGGATGTTATTGGGTACACTGGATAGGAGAATACGCAGGTCCGCATCCCGGCAAAGTTTATCAGGATCGCTTTCGTGGATTGAAGCTCCTGTATTGTCGGCATAAGCGAATTCGTCTGGATCGAGAATCATCAACCAGTCGAGTCCTTCTTCCCTGGCCCAGACCATTGCCTGATCCATGGCCAGGCGGTGGAAGTCGCTGATGTAGGAACTACCAGCAGGCCGGACTGTCACCTTGCAGACGCGGACTCCCGGGAAACGCCTCCCAATGTCTACGGATTGATCAGTGGAACGATCTAGGAAAAGGTAAACGCGTTCGACCCCAATCATCCGATGATAGGCCAGATGGGCCGGGAGGAAGTATGCCTCGTTTTGGACGCCCATGACCAAGCCGATTCGTGGAAGAGAGGGGCGGCTCATCGGTCGGACTTGTCGCGGGAAAGAGGAAGCAGGGAGAGGCCTTCCAGTGGCTGGGGAGGATTAGCCCCGACCAGATCAAGTAGAGTGGGGGCTATGTCCAGAATCGATCCGGAAAGCTCCTCCCGGATTTGTGGGATATCAGGCCCACAGGCAGCAAAAAACCCTTCTGGACTGTGGGTTGAGGCCCGCAAAGAGGGGGCGGGTCCGAAGGCGCCCAAGGTGGGTGAAACGAAACCGTTTCCATCTCCCGGAGGGTGCCATTGCACCACTAGATCTGCAGGAGGGCGGTCATCTCCGGTTTGAAAGGGGGAGTCGCGGATGGGGATCACGGCTTTGACGGCGGCCAGGCCGGTGGCAGGATTCTTCAGATCCATCAACAGGGAGGTCAGGCGGGAGCATTCTTCCTGGAAGTGCTTCGGAAGGATTCTGCCACGACTTTCGCGACCGCGGATATTCAGGCGGATCAAGCCGTCGGAGAATGTAGGCAGGGCAAAGGCCCGCATGTAAGGCCTATATTTCTCTAGCCACATACCAGGTTGATATTCACAGTGAACCGATTTGTGTGGGTTCTCTGGATAGGGAGGCAGCCGCAGCCCGGCGTCCAGGGCGGCTGACACACTGGTTCCGAAACATTTTTTCACCCACTCTTGGAAAGCATTCGGACGGCGCCGCAGATGCCAGCATTCCATCACCCAGTTGATGATGCCGGCCTGGGATTCGGGGGAAGGTCCCCTGCCGGGATCGTCGTAGACAAAGGCACCCCGGCCATGAAAGGAATCCCGCATCAACAGGTCGGCCAGAAGGAAGGTGTTCGGAACTTCATCCGAATAGGGATGGATACCCTCGTAAGAAAAAACAGCCAGATTCCAGGAGTCTTGGAATCGTTCCATCAAAATCCCGACGGAGCGGTCAAGGTGTTCATGAAGCCGGCGGAGTGGACCCCAGGGGTCTACGGTTCCAAGGACGGCCACCGAGTCAGGGTTGGGAACCAGATAGTGGCCGGCTTTATGCATATCGGCATAATTTGCCAGGAAAAGGCTCCAAGGTCCGCGATCCATAAGGTTTGATAACATCCTGGTGCGTAAATTGATACCAGCGTGCAGGTTGTCAATCATCCGCTGCATGTCTTTGGCGTCCTGGAGCACGCTGAAATCGTGGGTTCGAATCGGAGGCACCCCAAATTCCTCATCCAGTTCGCGGCTCAGATTTTCGGGACGTGAATCGGTGGGGGTCATCGGGGAATGGCAACCCCAGTTGCGGATCTGCCAGCCATGAATGTTGTCATGAAAATTGAATTGAGGCATGTCAATGGCGGCCACCCGATACTCCGGTCCCAAGGCGAAATAGGGCGGTCGATGTTTGTAGTCGTAAATGCCGCCATGGGTTACACGGTAGGAGGATGGGTTGTAGTTGTGGATGCCCCAATAACGTGAAATCTCCGGTGTTGCCCCTGTAATGGCCACCGTTTGTATGATTTCCGCTCTTGAATGAGGCAGGGATTCAAGTCGCGCATGAAAACCGGAGTTGAATAATTTCTGAAGATGGGGCAACCGCCCCTCATTCATCCACTGACGTAAGAGCGTGTAATCCACCGAGTCGAGAGAGAGACCCAGGACAGGCCGGTTTTTGTGCATCTGTGTCTAGTAGGAGTAGGAGGAAGTTTTGGCAACAGCAAAATCAGCCGATGGCAGGAAGGTGGCGGCCGGCAACTCGACGGCTTTTCAAAACTTCAAGCCAGAATATTTTTTCAATTTCAGACGTTCTATAGGTTCGTTTCAATGAGCGGGAGCGCAGTCTTTTCATTTCCTCCTCTCCCAAGGTGTGGATGTGGGTATTGGTTTTCTGTTTTTCATGGACGCGGAAACAGCCCATAAAAAAAGGCCATCGTTGAAAACGGCATCCGGTTTCCTGAAAACGAAGGAGCAGATCCCAGTCCATGGCAAAATGAAAGGTGGGGTCAAGCCCTCCGGCTTTTTGATAGGCGGAAGCCCTAAAAAACAGTGTTTCCTGGGGAACGAAGTCGACCCGCTTGAGTACTTCCGGATCGTGATCCGGAAGATACCAGCGTCCGACCTCCTGATCCGAGGGATCGATGATAATGCGGTGACCGTAGACAACATCGATATCCGGATGGTTAAGAAAGAAATGATTGATGGTGTCCAAAAGGCCGGGAAGGTATAGATCGTCAGAATTCACCCAAGCCATGATATCATCAGGTCCAGGATCCAGTTTTAGAAATCCTTTGAGAATAGCGTCCGTCTGTCCCTTGTCCGGAGAGGAATCGGCAAAGGCAACGCGGTTCCGGTAGCGTTCGAGGATGCTCTTGGATCCGTCATTGGAATTCCCGTCCTGTATTCCGTAAGAGAGATTGGGATACTCTTGATCCAGGACACTTTGCAGTGTCCGTTCCAGATACTCACCCTGTTGGTAGGAAGGCGTTACCAGGCAGATACGCAGTTTTTTTTCTGTGTTAGGAAGTGCAGGCAGCCTGGGTATCAGGGCCATGGGGCGGCCCGGGTATTGATGCAGCAGGCCCAATTGGTATTCGGACTTGCCTGGACGGGCCCTCAACCTGTTCAACTGGGTGATCATGAGCTAAAATGGAATGTCAGGACGGCATTTTCCCGGTTACGCGAAACAGGGGATCGGAGACGATTTTTTGTGAATTGGCGTAGGAAGGTAAAAAGTGTTTCCAGGATCCCGGACGGAGGAACCCCCGGGTTTTGGGTGCCAGCTCCAACATCCGTTGAAAAAATCGTATATAGAAAACAGGCCTGTGGAGAAAGCGCGGCAGGCGCCAGTTCAGGCATTGTTCCGCGTGCACGCAGGCCAACTCATGGGCATTTCTGGGGGAGATAAGTCCCTTGTTATACCTGGCCTGAACAAGGCAGGACTCCTCGATAAGCTGCTTCCGGTATTTGAACGTTTTGGCGCCCGGATGACAACGTGACCCTGCCAGGGGTTCATTGAGAAAATAGACCCGGCCGACACTGGCGACCCTTAACCAGTAATCATAATCAAAGGATCCGAGCAGGCTTTTGTCAAAAAGTCCGATTTTTTGTGTAAGACCCGCACGCCAGAAACAGGCGGGCTGGCAGATGAAACATTTTTCCTGGAGGGCCTCCAGATCCCATTTCTGCACGGGATATGGCCTGAGATAGCGTCCGTTTTCATCGAGATAATCGCCACAGCCATAAACGAGATCAACATCGGGATGCTTTTCAAAAATAGCGGCAACTTTTTCCAGGGTTCCGGGGTAGAGGATATCGTCGGAATTGAGATAGCAGAGGATGTCACCACGGGCTTTGGCCAGTCCCAGGTTGATGGCCGCTGCCTGGCCTCCATCCGTCTGACTTTCGAGATGCACCGGGTATGGGCAGGACTGGATGAATTCCTGCAGCAGCTCCAGTGATCCGTCTGTGCTGCCTCCGTCCTGGATGATGACCTCGAATCCCGCCTGCGATTGATATTTCAGACTTGTCAGAGTTTCCGCCAAAAAAGGCTGTTGTTGAAAGCAGGGGATAATGATGGAAAAAAACAAAGGCACCATCACTGTCTAAAAAACTTCCCTGCCGACAGCAAGAAGCAAAACTGCGGGGCGAAGGGGGATGAGGTCAGTTCTGCTTTTTGAGTTGGGGCAATTTCACCAGCGAGGCCTGGCCAGGCAGATCCACTTTGTATTCGGCCAAAAGGGTTCCCTGGGCGCGCAGAAGATCGGCCAATGAGTTCTGATAGTTCACCATGGCGCGGAGTTCCTGGGTCCGGGCTTCGGTGGCATCCCGTTGTAGTTGCAAAACGGTGTAACCGGTGGAGATCCCGGCTTTCAGTTTTTCCGCCTCGGCCAAGGCCACTTTTTCCGAAAAAATCCGGGCACTGCGGCTGGTGTCGTATTTCTGTTTGCTGATGTTCACGCTGCGGGCGGCGTTGTCGACTTCGACAATAATGTTCTGTTCCAGATCCTTGATCAGCAGCAGCCGTTGTTCCTTGCGCAACTGGGTGGCGTCGCGCCTCGCCCTCTCGCTGGTGCTGCCGAGGGGAATTTCCACGGAAAGACCCACGGCCCAATCATCGTCACGGGTATCGGCTACACGGTTGAAACTGCGGCGGAAGCTGGTATCGAGGCCGTTGAATCCGTAACTGCCACGCAGATCAATGGTTGGCAGGAGTTGGTTTTTGTCATAGGCCAGACGGAGGTCGTCCTGTTGAGCCAGGCTGAGAAGACTTTTGTAGTCCCGGCGGTTTTCCAGGCCGGTGGCAGCACTGTAAAGAGGATCGGGTGCCAGCGCGGGATTGGGAAGCGCGTCGGTCAGATTGAGCTGCGTTTTTAACAGCGGTGTGATGTCCCTTGATATCAGCCGTTTGAGCAGATTGGCATTCTGGTAGATGGCCAGGTCGGCATCGAGAACCTGACCGAACCGTGTGGCAGCTTCACTTTGTGCCTGGGAGACATCCAAAGGAGTGGCACTTCCCAAATCGAGCCTGGCCTCATTGTCGGCCACCAACTGCTCGGCCAAAATCAGGGAAGAACGTTTGGAGTCGGCATCGGCCACGGCAAAAAGCAGTTCGTAGTAGGTTTTTAAAACATCGAGGATGATGCCCTCGACGTTATAATAGAAGTTGGCATTGGCTGATTGGACTCCTTTGATGGCGATTCGGCGCGCAGCCAGGTTGACCTGGGTTCCTGCATTCTTGAGCAAGGGCTGGGCAAGAGTCACCCCGGCAAAGGAATCAAATTCGTTGCGGAATCCGTTGAAGCTGTTTTCCGTATTGAACGTGTCCGCCGTGATGCCTACCTCGCTGCCCAGTGGCGTTTTCTGGATCAAGCCCACGCTGGCACGGCTGTTGCGGGCATTGGTGGATGCTCTGCCGTCGGCGGCCTGCTGCTCGGCTGTTCGCGGGGTGCTTCGTTCCGCGTATTGAAGGTCGGCCCGGGCGGTCGGATCATAAGCTCCATCGGCGATTCGGATTTCCGTTCCGGCGATATCCGGAGTCACCCGCTCGATGGCCACGTTGAGGTTGTTTTCCAGAGCCAAGGCAATGGCGTTCTGGATGCTCAAGGAAAGTTTACTGATCCCGGCGGAGGGAGCTTTTTCCGCAGGGATAATATCCGGGGCTTCCTGTGAATGTAGGGGGGATAGAAGAACAAAGCCGAGGGCCAGCACTGAAACCAAAGCCCGGGCTCTGTGTTCCATACATTGGAAGCGATCAGGCATGATCGGAAAACACGGTTTTGCCCAGTTCCATCTTGAGGGAGTCCAACCCTTCCTTGTCCTGGGCAGAGATGGAGATGACAGATTGGCGGATTTTTTTACGGAAGTTTTTCAAATGGGTTTCCGAATCGGGCAGGTCCATTTTATTGCCGATGACGACAAAGGGTTTTTCTGCCATTTCTGGGTTGTATGTTTTGAGCTCTTTGCGCAATTGACGGTAATCCGCGACAGGGTCCCGCTCCTGGCCCGACATGTCGATAACGAAGGCCAACAGCTTGCAGCGTTCAATGTGGCGTAAAAATTCAAAGCCAAGACCGACTCCTTCACTGGCGCCCTCGATCAGGCCCGGGATATCCGCCATGGTAAACTTTTTGTAATCTTCCACATCCACCATACCGATCATTGGAACAAGAGTGGTGAAAGGATAAGGGGCGATTTTGGGGTGGGCATTGGACAGTGCAGCGAGGAGGCTGCTTTTTCCCGCATTGGGAAAGCCGACCAGACCGACATCGGCCATGGATTTGAGTTCGAGGATATACTGGCGTTGTTCTCCACGACTGCCGGGTTCGCAACGGCGGGGGGCGGTGTCGTTCTGGGATTTGAAGTGGAGATTGCCGCGTCCCCCGCGCCCACCTTCTGCCAGGGTAAGTTTTTGACCGGGCTCCGTCAGGTCGCTAACCTGCTGGCCCAAGCCAGGATCAATGGCGCGTTCGAATGTTTCATCGGTGACTGGGAGCTCGAAAATGACAGTCCCGGGTGGAACGCCAATGACGAGGTTTTTGGCGGATTTTCCGGTTTTTTGTGCACCCCTGCCGTGGGAGCCACCTAGGGCATAGTTGTGGGGCTTGTATTTGATATGAACGAGATTGTTCAATTGAGGATCCACTTCGATGATGACGTTGCCTCCCCGCCCTCCATCGCCTCCGTCCGGACCACCGAGAGGAATGTATTTCTCACGTCGGAAAGACATACAGCCATCGCCTCCTTTTCCACCGCGGGCCCAAATACGAACACGATCAACGAACATAGTCGGAGCAATCTACCCACTTTTTTCATGAAGAACAGGTAAAAAGTCGGATTTGGATTTTTGCAGAGCGGGGGATGATCCGGGTTAAAAATCAGGAAAGAGTTCGGGTTGGTCGTTTTTTTCTGCCGTTCCGACGAGTGCGAGGCAACGGGCTGAGATCCAGGAGAGAGAGCCTCCCAGAAGAAGAGGAAAGAGGGGCCACCAGATTTTACCCAGATCATAAGACAAAAAAGAGCCGATACAGCAGGCGGTCAGATAAAGAATAAGCAGCGAAAGGCTGCCAAGTCTGGATGGTAACAGAGCCAGAGCTCCGGTGGCCGTGCAGGCGACGGCGAGGAATAAAAAATAAAAGTAGCCGTTCATCTCTGAACTGAACCTGGCGGAGAGCAATTGGCTGACGACTTGATAGTTCAGATAAACTGAAGGAAGGGGACCGCCGGGGCTGTTGATTTCGCGGTAGGTGCCGGGGGCTTCCGTGCCGACGAGAATGATGTGGCGGCGTATGTCGTGGAAACTTTCCGTTCCAGTCCCGCCATTGCGCAAATCCTCTGCTGAAATGATGGCGGAGTAAAACTCTGTGGAAGGGGGATGGGTGCGAAAGATGCGGTGATCAATCAGCATGCGGCAGTCTGCGTCGACGGGTATTTTGAGGAGGATCTTTTGTTGGGTATCGCGCAGAATGATGTAAGAGCCGGGTTGAATGCTGCTTTTGTTCCATTCGGCGCCGAGGTGGGAGGCCGCAATCTGAAGTGAAAAAGCAGGTTTCCAGAGACTGTCTTGCAGGAAAGCCAGCGGCACTTTGCGGAGTTCTCCGGCAGGAGATTGTAGCCAGCGTGACTGGGCGATGAGGGCGGAAGCCTGAAGAGGAGCTGGATGGGGCTGGGAACCGCTTTGGGAAAGAATGACCGAGGGAAAGCGGGCCATTTGGTTGGCGAGTTGTATATCGTAGATCGGGTAGAGAGGATCCCCGTCCTCCAAGGGGAGATCCAAGGCAACGACGGATGGTGCGAAGGGGCCGAGCGTATTGAGAAGGATGGCATAGTCGAGGCTGGACCAAGGCCAGGTTTGGTCGCCGGTTTTTTGGATGGTGACAAGTTTGAGGGGCAATTCCTGGAGCGGAGCCTGGAGTTTTTGATAGTGTTTGAGGAGTTGATTGTCCCAATGGCTGAGCAGATCGGACTGCCAGAACAGTGTTGAAAGGGCGAGTGAAAGGAGTATGGCAACCCAGGGAAAGAAGGATCTGATCAGATGGAAGGAAGTAGCCATAGGTGGTATTTACTTTATTGAAGGTAAAAAGAGCGAAAAAGTACAGCGATTTAAACGAAACAGCAACAATGCGTCATCAACAGGCGGGGCATTTCGATTAATAATTGAAATAAGAGCAACTTTTTCTTGCCATGACATAAGCGCTGCGGCTTACTTTCGGCCTCTTTTTTATGTTTTTGCCACTTTTTGCAGCTGCCGGTTACGAGGGTTTGCCAATGCAGGCCCCGACGTTGACGACGGTCTTCGGCCTTCCGATCACCAACTCCATGGTGGTTTCCGCCTGCATGGCGCTGATCATTATCATTTTTGCACAAATCGCAACACGCAACGTTTCCTTGGTTCCCGGCGCCGCTCAAAACTTTTTTGAAATCATCATCGAAAAGCTCGGTGGCATTCTTGAGGGCGTTCTCGGCTGGGATTTGATGAAGCACACCTTTTGGTTCTTCGCCTCTATTTTTATTTTCATCCTGGTCTGTAACATCCAGGCATTGATGCCAGGTGTCGGCACCATAGGTTACGGCAGAGGGTCAGCCTGGCACAGTCTTGAGCATGTGTCCCATCCCTGGTTGCGTGGCGCCAATGCAGATGCCAACATGACTATGGCCATGGCTTTGGCTTTCTTCATGATGTGGATTTATTGGGCGATCAAGTTCAATGGTTCTGTCGGTCTCGTGAAGCACATCTTTATTCCCAACGCCAAGCTGAGCAGAGGCATCTTCCTTCTCGTCCTTCCCTTCTTTATCTTTATCGGTCTGATCGAAATCGTCTCCATCATGGTGCGGCCCATTTCGCTCACCTTCCGTCTTTATGGAAATATTTATGGTGGTGAGGCCATTATTGATCAGATCAAACACATGTCCCCAAACATGACCGTCAAGACGCTCGGGTTGCTGCCTATCTACACCTACGAGCTGTTGGTCGCCCTGGTCCAGGCTTTGGTATTCACCCTTTTGACTGCGGTATTCACGGCGTTGATCTGCCGCCACGATAGCCATGCTGAAAAAAATGGCCAAGAGGAATACAAACATTGATAACACTTTGTGTGCCAGACGGTGGTCACCTGCCGGGGTACGCGATACAAAACTCAGAAAAAGGATAAAAATATGGAAGGTAATATTCAAGTATCAGTGGCAGCCCTGGGCGCTGCTCTCGCCATTGGAATGATTGGAGCTAAGGCTGCGGAAGGCGTTGCCCGTAACCCCGGTGCAGCCACCCCAGTCCTCGTTCAATCCATTCTCGCGATGGCGTTGGCTGAAGGCGTGCTCTTCATCACCATCATCATGGGTAGGTAATTGATGCGGCGGCCATGCCCTGTCAAACGGGCGTGGCTGCTTCTTCAACCTTTTCCTGTAACGTAAAGAAAATGATTCTATGAATGACTTTTTAATTCTGGCTGCATCCGATGCTGAATCGAGCTCCATGGTCTCGGACATGGCCCTCAAGTTTGAAGGTGTCGGCGTCAATGCCAGCGGCCTCATCGCCCAGTTTATCGTTTTTGTCACCCTGGCTTTCCTGCTTAAGAAATTTGCCTTCGACCCCATCCTCAAAGTCATGGATGAACGCCGTAACCAGATCGCGGACTCCCTCAAGAATGCGGAGAAGATCAAAGGCGAACTCGCACTGGCTGAAGCCACCCGCAAGGAAATTATCCAGAAAGCCAACGCGGACGCCACGGCCCTGATCGAAGAAGCCAAGAAGAGCGCAGATGTCATCGGTGGCAAGAAAATCGCCGAAGCCACCGCCCAGGCCGAATCCGTTCTCCTGCGCGCGGAAGAAGCTTCCCGCCGGGACCGTGATAAAATCATGTCTGATTTGAAAAAAGAAGTCGCCGGTCTGGTGGTTCAAACCACGGCCAAAGTCATCGGCAGAACCCTTACCCCTGAAGACGACAGCCGTCTCCGCAAAGAAGTGGTCAGCCACGTTTCCTGAATTTAAGACGACTCCATGAAAATCAATCGCGAATCCCGATCCATGGCCAAGAAGCTCTACAACGCATGTTTGTTGGGCGGCATCATTGATGAAGCGCGCACCCGCAAGATCGTGGGTTATTTGGTGGATCACAAACCCCGCAATTATTTCCCCATCCTGACCCGGCTGAAAAAGCTGATCTCCCTCAAGCTGGCGGAATCCAAGGCTCTGGTGGAATCGGCTGTGCCCCTCGGATCGGGTCAGCAGGAAATCGCCGACAAGATCAAGAAAACCTTCGGTTCGCATGTCAGCATCAGCTTCTCCCAGAAAGCCGAGTTACTGGGCGGACTTCGCATCACCGTGGGTAGCGAAGTGTGGGACGGCAGTGTCCAGACCCGCCTGAAAAATCTCGAAAACAGCTTTTAATATTTAAACCGCAGAAACCCAAGAGAACATTATCGTTATGAGCACATTGCTGGAAGACATCGAATCACAAATCAAAGGCCTTAAAACCGAAACGGCCAAATCCAACGTCGGAACCGTCCGTGAAATCAGCGATGGCGTGGCCAAAATCGAAGGCCTCACCGGCGCCGCCCTTAACGAAATGCTGGAATTCCCCGGCGGCGTGTTCGGTCTCGCCTTGAACCTGGAAGAAACCGAAGTCGGTGCCATCATCCTTGGCAACTACCTCGGCATCAAAGAAGGTGACCAGGTCAAAACCACCGGCAAATTGCTCCAGATCCCGGTAGGTAAAGGACTCCTTGGACGTGTCGTTGACATGCTCGGCAATCCTCTCGATGGCAAAGGACCTGTCGAAAGCAGCGTTTCCTATCCTCTCGAAAAAATTGCCCCCGGCGTCATGAAGCGCAAATCGGTCACCCAGCCCGTGCAGACCGGAATCATGTCCATCGACGCGATGATCCCGATCGGACGCGGTCAGCGTGAGCTGATCATCGGTGACCGTGCGACCGGTAAGACCACCATTGCCATCGACACCATCATCAACCAGGCCCGCATCAACAAAGCCAGCGAAGGCAAAGACGGTTTTCGCCCTCTCTATTCCATCTACGTGGCCGTCGGTCAGAAGCAGTCCAACGTGGCCCGCGTCATCGGCGTTCTCGAAGAAGCCGGAGCGATGCAATACACAATTATTGTTGCGGCGACCGCTTCTGATTCCGCCACCATGCAGTATCTGGCTCCTTTCGCCGGTGCCGCCATCGGTGAGTGGTTCATGGACAACGGTCAGGATGCCTTGATCGTGTTTGACGATTTGTCCAAGCACGCCGTGGCTTACCGCCAAGTGTCACTGGTTTTAAAGCGTCCTTCTGGTCGTGAAGCTTACCCCGGTGACGTTTTCTACCTGCACTCCCGTTTGCTCGAGCGTTCCGCGCGCGTCAACGAAGCCAGTGGCAATGGTTCCCTCACGGCTCTGCCCATCATTGAAACCCAGGCCGGCGACGTTTCCGCCTATATTCCGACCAACGTGATTTCCATCACCGACGGTCAGATCTACCTCGAAACCGATTTGTTCTACCAAGGTATCCGCCCCGCTATCTCGGTCGGTCTTTCCGTTTCCCGTGTCGGTTCCGCCGCGCAGATCAAAGCCATGAAACAAGTGGCCGGTAAGATCAAGGGTATGTTGGCCCAGTTCCGTGAGTTGGCCGCTTTCGCCCAGTTCGGCTCTGACCTGGATGCGGCCACCAAGGCACTGATCGAACGCGGTCAGCGCATTGTTGAACTTTTTAAACAACGGCAATACAGCCCGATCCCGGTTGAGATCCAGGCGGCGGTGCTTTGGGCGGTGCAGAACAACTACTTCGATACCGTCCCGGTGGACAACATCCGCGACTATCAGAAAAAGCTGACCGAATACCTTACCACCCGTCAGGAAGGTCTTCTCGCCAAGATCCGCGACAAAGCCGCTTTTGACGACGAGATCACGGGTGAGCTTAAAAAAGCTTTGGGCCAGTTTGCCGAAATTTATAAGGCTTGAGGAAAAGAAGAATTCCGAAGTCACCGCGCTTAAAACCTTAAACTTAAAACTTAAAACTTAGTCACATGGCCAATACCCGCGAAATCCGCCGTCGTATCAAGTCGATCAAGAATACGGCGCAGATCACCAAAGCGATGCAGATGGTGGCTTCCTCCAAAATGAGGAAGGCCCAGCAGCGTGCGTTGGCCGGACGTCCATATGCCACGATATTGGATGAAGTGACGGCCCACCTCGGACAAAGTTCCGGGGACATCACTCACCCCCTACTGGAGAAGCGTTCGGTCAAAAAACGTGGAGTTCTTCTGATCACCTCGGACAAAGGCCTTTGCGGTGCGCTGAATACGAACCTTTTGCGCGACGTTCTCAGGGACGACACGGGTAATGTGGTTTATGTCACCATCGGACGTAAAGGACGAGGCACCCTGGCCCGCACAGCCAAGAACATTTTGGCTGACTTTGAACTGAAGGAAAATTTTAGCTTCCGCGACAGCAAACGCGCCAGCAATCTGCTTCTGGACAAATACCTCGCAGGCGAAATTGACACCATTGAAGTTTATTACAACAAATTCATCAACACCCTGGTGCAAAAGCCGACTTTGACAGGGTTGGTCCCGATCCAACCGGAACTCATTAATAAGTCCGAAACGCTGAAAGTTGGGAATGATGAATACGTTTTCGAACCGAAAGCCGAAAAGCTGCTCGGTGACCTGCTGCCTTTCTTTGTGCATTTTGAAGTCTATCAGCGCATCCTCGATGCCCACGCCTCCGAGCACAGTGCACGTATGGTCGCCATGAAAAGCGCCACGGACAACGCCAAGCAGATCGTTAAAGACCTCACCCTCGAATATAACAAAGTTCGTCAGGCTTCGATTACCACCGAGTTGTTGGAAATCAGCACCGCCCAGGCCGTGTTGGCATAAACCTTTTAGAAAACAAAGACACAGAACATCGTTCAGATCATCCAAAGAAACATCGTTATGAATACAGGTAAAATCGTGCAGGTCATCGGTCCCGTCGTGGATATAGAATTCTACGACGGCAAAGTCCCTGCCATCTACAACGCGCTCACCATCGACTTCACGGTGAACGACAAACCCACCAAACTCACTGTGGAAGTGCAGCAGCACCTTGGCGAAGGCTGGGTCCGCGCTGTGGCCATGTCATCCACCGAAGGTTTGACCCGCGGCATCGCGGTGGTCGATACCGGCGCTCCGATCTCTGTTCCTGTGGGTGAAGGCGTTCTGGGCCGTGTGTTCAACGTTCTCGGCGAACCTGTCGACGAACGCGGGCCTGTCATCTTTGATAAAAAATACCCGATCCATCGCGATGCGCCCCTTTTGGTCGATCAGGACACCAAGCCTTCCATCCTGGAAACCGGGATCAAGGTGATTGATCTGATCTGTCCCTTCACCAAGGGCGGAAAAGTCGGCGCCTTCGGGGGTGCCGGTGTCGGTAAGACTGTTGTTATTCTCGAACTCATCAACAACATCGCCAAAGGCCATGGGGGTTTCTCCGTCTTCGCCGGTGTGGGTGAACGTACCCGTGAAGGAAACGATCTCTACAACGAAATGTCTGAAGCTGGTGTTATCGCGTTGGAAACCGATGAAAAGGGCCACCCGATCCTGGACAAGGATGGCAACACCATTCTTAAGCCAGGTAAATCCAAAGTGGCCCTCGTTTACGGCCAGATGAATGAGCCTCCAGGTGCCCGTCTTCGCGTTGCTTTGACCGGTCTGGCCATGGCGGAATATTTCCGTGACGAGAAAAACCAGGACGTCTTGCTCTTCATCGACAACATCTTCCGTTTCTCCCAGGCCGGTTCCGAAGTGTCCGCGCTGCTTGGCCGCACGCCGAGTGCCGTGGGTTACCAGCCGACCCTGTCCGCTGAAATGGGCCAGCTCCAGGAACGTATCACTTCAACTAACAAGGGTTCCATCACCTCCGTGCAGGCCGTTTATGTCCCTGCGGATGACTTGACCGACCCTGCACCGGCCAACACCTTCGCGCACTTGGATTCCACCATCGTGTTGGAACGTTCCATTGCTGAGTTGGGTATCTACCCGGCGGTGGATCCTCTGTCCTCGACTTCCAAAGCTCTGGCTCCGGAAATCGTGGGTGAAGAACATTATGCTGTTGCCCGTGGCGTGCAGAAGGTGTTGCAGCGTTACAAAGATTTGCAGGATATCATTGCGATTCTTGGTATGGACGAATTGTCCCCTGAAGACAAACTCACCGTCTATCGTGCCCGTAAAATCCAGCGTTTCCTCAGCCAGCCCTTTGCGGTGGCCGAAATTTTCACCGGCACCAAGGGTGAATACGTCAGCATCCAGGAAACCGTCCGTGGCTTCAAAGAGATCCTTGATGGAAAACATGATGGTGTGGGTGAAAGCGACTTCTACATGAAGGGTGGCATCGACACCGTCATCAAGAAGTAAAAGCGATCAAATACCTTTTCACTAAACACTTTATTACTTCTCATCATGGCCACTCTACACCTTGAAATCGTTACACCGGAATCCAAAGCCTATTCGGCTGAAGTGGATTCCGTGGTCTTGCCGGGTTTGGAAGGGGAGATGGGAATTCTTCCCAATCACATCGCCATCATGACCGCGATCAAGCCGGGAGAACTTCGCGTCATTAAAAACGGTAAAGAAGAATCCCTCGCGGTCGGGGAAGGTTTTGTTGAAGTGAAGAACAACAAGATCTCAGTCCTGACCGAAGCCGCCATCAACATCGAGGATCTGGACGAAGGAAAAGTGGAAGAAGCGATTAAACGCGCCCAGGATGCCCTCGACAAAGCCAAGGATATGGACCCCGAAGAAGTGGCAACCCTCCAAGCATCTCTTCTGCGTTCCACCGCCCATTTGGGCCTAAAGAAACGCAGGCGCGGTTAAACGGTGGTGTTCCAAGACAGATTACAAAAAGGCCATCATAAGGGATGGCTTTTTTGATTTCTGCCATATGACATCAAAGATTCCCTTGGTTCAAGGCGGTTCCGCTGGAATGATTCAGGTTTTAGTACATCCATGAACATAAAACCTTTTAACAACTTCATTCTCATGCATGTCAGAACCATTGAAATGGTCGGTGTGCTCATGCGCATCTTCAGTTTTTCCTTGGTCAGTTGGCTGGGTCCGGACAGTCCCTTTCTCTTTGTCTGGATTTTCAATACGATTGATGCCATCGCCCTTTCCTGGTGCGCGATCTTGAAAAAGGACAAGGCGTATACCGTGCTGAATCTTTTTTGGATACTGATCGGCCTGATAGGTATTTACAAAGCGGGGGCCGGCTTCGGCCATTGAGAATAGGCAGACCGCACCAAGTTTTCCTGTTGAAAAGGAAGAGGTCCGCACCGGCCGCGGGATTTTACTTTACCAGAAGTACCATTTTCCGGTGTTGAGGACATAAAGTCCCAGAAGCAGGTTGGTGACACCGTGGGCCAGGATGACATCTCCAAGGCTCTTGGTTCTGATGAAGATGGCTCCGTAAATGATTCCCGCCAGCAGCGCCACGGGAGCCAGGGCGCCGTGAACCGAAGCGAAAAGCAGTGTAGTCACCCAGAAGGAGAAATGGCTGTAGGTTCCTAGCTGGACATCCTCGAAATTTTCTTTGATGAGGTAGCGCATGAGAAATCCGCGCCAGAAAAGTTCTTCCATGACAGGCACGACAAGGGCGGCTCCCAAAATACGGAAGGCTACCAATCCCCAGGCAATCTCTTTGTTTTCAAAGAGGAAGGGATTGAAGCCCCCTTCCATCTTGCCCATAGAGATCATGGGGCCCAGGCCAATCCAAAGCGTGAAAACAAAAACACCTGCACTGACAGCCAAGGCGGGACGTTTCAGGTCGAAGGAGGGCAGCCTGGAAAGAATCCATAGAATAAACAGTCCCACTGCAACCGTTTTGATGGGGTAAATCAAATACACGGCCGAGGAATGGATGCCTTCCAGAGCTAGAAAGATCATGAACAGGACAAAGGGGGCGACAAAGGGGAAGGCGGGGTTTTCCTTTAAACGGGTGTACATGGCAGTTTCCATTTTTCACTTTTTAGTTTTCAGTTCAAGCAGAACCGAAAAGAAATTTGTCGTGGAGTCGGTAAAGACGGTTTACTCTAATGTTCCTTATGGCACAAAAACGTCATATTCCGGTTGTCCTCAGCATTGCGGGTTCCGACAACAGCGGAGGAGCTGGAATCCAGGCCGACCTCAAAACATTCACGACCCTGGGAGTCTACGGAACAACCGCGATCACCTGTGTGGTGGCCGAACATCCAGGCAGGGTCAAAAGCATTACACCCATTCCGGCCAGGGCGGTGAGGGAACAGATCGATCTTGTTTTTGAGGCCTTTCCCATTGCTGCTGTCAAAACGGGGATGTTGTACTCGGCGGAAATCATCGAAGCAGTTGTATCGGGTCTGAAGGCGCACAAAAAAAAGAAGCCGTTTTTCTTGGTAGTGGATCCTGTGATGGTGGCTACCAGCGGAGCTTTGCTTTTCAAAGCGGAGGCACTGGAGGTCTTGCAAAAAAGGCTGCTGCCCTTGGCCGATCTGGTGACGCCGAATCTGGACGAGGCGGAGGTCTTGTTGGGCCACCCGTTGACGAATTTGGCTGAAGCCCAGGAGGCGGCGGTTTTTTCCCAGCAGATTTGGCGTGTCCCTTTCCTGATCAAAGGAGGGCATTTAAACCTGAGCCAGGCAACGGACTTTTTGTTTGATGGAAAAACCATGCACAGTTATCAGGCCCCTACTGTTCGGAAGATCAAGACCCACGGCAATGGATGCACCTATTCGGCCGCCATCGCGGCAGAACTGGCCAAGGGAAAGACGCTGCACGCGGCCGTAAGTAGTGCCAAAAAATTCATCACCCGCGCCATTCGGGATCATTTCCGTCTGGGACAATTTCAGCCCCTGAATCAGTTGCCCTAAACCGGATCGAGTAGGTGCGGGAAGGTAACAAGTCTGAACGTGGAGTCGTTGACCTTCCAAATGCCCGATCCAGATTTTTAGCGACATCCGGCGGCTTACGTGGGCATTGTTCTAACATCTCATGAAGGCCCGGAAACCCGTGACAATCTATCCCCTGTTCTGGATGGCTTTGGCTGCCGGGGCTGGAATTGTGCTGGCCAGATATTGGCCCCGGGATTTCCTTCACCTGGGTCTGCTCTCGCTGCTTTTTTTATCGGCTGGCCTGGGGTTCAGGGGCTGGAAAGGCAGCCTGGGTCTTCTTTTGGCTACGGGGTCTATCTTTCAATTTTATGCCCAGATGAGGGAACAGGCTCTGCCGGAACATCATCTGATACGTTTGATCGGAGATCGAAGACAGAGTGGTGAAATGGTTCTTCATGTATTGGATCTGCCGGTTCTCAAAACGAATGAAGCCGGAGAACGCCGTCTGGAATTCACCGGGAATGCGGAATTCTTTGTGGATTGGGAAGGAACGCACGCCAGCACAGGAAAAGTCCGTGTCACAGTGAACAAGCCGGGGGCTCTTCGGATTGTTCCTGGCCAGACCCTGAGGGTATACGGATTCTGGGAGAGGCCGTCCTCCACGCAGAATCCCGGGGAGTTTGATTACAGGGCCTATTTGGAAAACAAGCGCATTTACTACCTTCTAAAATCCAATGGGGAGTTGGTTCAGGAAGTGCGTGCCAGCCGTGACCTTTTGGGTCTGGTGGCTTTTCATTTGCGTGAACACATGCTGGCTGTGCTGAAAATGGGGCTTGAAGAGGATCCCCAGACCTCGGCACTGATGGCCGGGATGCTGTTCGGTTACAAAGAGGGTATCGCGGAAGATCTGGAAGAAACGTTCCGGGTTACCGGAACACTCCACCTTTTTGCAGTGAGCGGCCAGAACGTCGCAGTTATTCTGGGGATGTTATTGGTGCTGCTGCAGGTGAGTGGTTTGATCCGTTGGCGCTGGGCCTGGATGCTCCTGCCTTTCTTGCTGGTTTTTTGTCTGGCGACAGGGATGCAGTCGAGCGCCGCCAGGGCCTTTGTTATGGCGGCATTGGTTGTGATGGCCTGGGCCATCTACCGGCCCGCCAATATTTTCAATGTGCTGGGGGCGGCGGCCTTGTTTTTATGGATAGTGGAACCTTCCGAACTTTTTGATGTGGGGTTTCAACTGTCCTTTTTTGTCGTTCTGGGAATGGCCATGGGAACAGAACCCTTTCTGACCTGGTTTTATCAATGGGGAAAACCTGATCCATGGATACCCATAAGGCTGATCCCCAAGTGGCGCCGCAGTCTGGATAGGATATATTATGCTTGTTGCGGGGTGGTGGCGGCATCGCTCTGTGCCTGGCTTGCATCACAGGCTCTGATTCTTTATTATTTTCATCTTTTTGCTCCGGTAACCCTGCTGGCCAATGTGGTTGTGATGCCTTTGGCAGCACTGGTTTTGACGGCGAGTGTACTTTCTGTCACCGCTTCCTTGGTCTCTACCACAGTCTCTGTCATCCTCAATCAGGTGAACTGGCTTTGTCTGCATGTTTTGGTTTTGGTGGTCGAACAACTGGCACTTTTTCCCGGAGGGCATTTTTATGTGGCCAAGCCGGGGGATGGGTCGTCGCGGGAAGAGCTGGTTTTTACTGTTTTTCAAAGTAGGCAGGCCAGTCCTCTCCTTATCCAGACGGGGGGCGAAAACTGGTTTCTTGATACAGGCGGCATTTACACATGGAAATCGGCCATCAACAGGCAACGGCAAAAACTGGGAATCAACCGGCTGGATGGGATCATACTTGGCCAGGCAGGAGCTGATCACATGGCTTCGGCGGTGGATGTCCTGGAGCAATTGCCATCCTCAACATGGGTGGAAAGCGGGTATCGCAGCAAATCCCGCACCCTGCATGCGTGGCTTGACCGGATGGAAGAGAAAGAAGTGCCCAAACAGTTTTGGCGACGTGGAGATATTATTTACTTAAAGGGCGGCACTCAGGTGGAAGTTTTATGGCCCGGAAAGAAACGATTTTCCGAACGTCAAGAGGACCAGGGCTTGGTTCTGCGTTTCGTTAAAAACGGGAAAGCCCTGCTGTATGCCGGGGATATTTCCAGCCGGGTGGAGGAAGAGATCCTGGCTTCGGGATCGGATCTGAAGGCAGAAGTGCTCATCCAGGGCGAAAACAGTCGGGAAGACAATCTGGGTTCCGCATGGCTGGAGGCTGTCTCTCCCCGTTTTTTGATCCGTCCGGAGAGAGGGTTCAATCCGGATCGGGGGATGAATTGGGAAAAAATGGAAGAGTTAAAGCAGCGGCTTATCGGTCTCTTCCAGATGGAAGAGACCGGAGCCCTGCAATTTCGCATTGGCCAAGACGGAAACAGTGATTTAAGGTCTTGGTCTTCGCAGGAAAAAACCTTTAAGTAAACTTACACATGCGCGGCAAGCTAGTATCCGGAGATGAAAAATGGGGATTCGATATCCCCCGGATTGTATTGGGGCGCGGGCCGACCTCGGATATTAAAGTGTCGGACTCCGGGGCCTCGCGCCAACATGCGGAACTCTGGATCAACTATCATCAGCAATACATGGTGATGGATTGTGGCAGCCGCAATGGCACCTATCTCAATGACAAGTTGGTCTGCGGACCGACACTCCTGAGGCAGGGTGACGTCGTCCGCATTGGTGAGCAGCGTTTTGAATTCAATGGAAATACGGCCGGGCAAGGCCAGGCACCCACCAGCATGATCAAGACGGGAGTTGCAGCCCAGCCTCCCCCTAAATTCCCTATCATTATGCTGGCCATCCGTCTTTTTGAGAATAAAGAGGTTCTGGCAGCGGAGCCGATCGTGCATAGTTGCGGATTGGGGCAGTGGTTCAGCAAGCAGATGGAACTCGTGGCGCACAATCAGGGATATACCAATCATCTGGGAAAACGTCTGATTTTCGCCTATTGGCAGGCCGAAGAAGGCCAGCTGGGTCAGGTTTTGCAAAAGGCCGTGGCCTGCGCAGGGCAATCCCTTCGTCTCACCGCATCTATGGATGAAGAATTAAAAATGGCACTCAGCGGGGTGGCCGGTGAATCCCTGATGAATTCTGTGGCGGCGGTCCATCTGGGCAAGGTGGAAGGAAAAGAAGTGGGGGCAGAAGGATCCGAGTTCTACATGATGGTCGGAAACGAAGTGGAAACCTGTGTGGATCTGACACTCAAATCACCTCCTTCCCTGAAGCATTTTGTCTGTGTGGAAAATGTTTCCAAACTGATGCCCGGCCTCGCCAAAAACCCCCTGACCCTTTCGGTCATCGGACCCAAACAACAGAGCACCATGCTCTATCAGGTCGGGATCTGAACATCCGGGGTGGCCAGGTTCCCGTCTTTGCCTGAGTCCGTCTACAAATCAATCCAGCTGTTGCCGTCTTTTTCCAACAAGGCTTCCGATTCAGTCGGCCCCCAACTTTTCACGGGGTAGCCAGCCACGGGTAACGAGGCCCAACCTGCGGTCACCGCATCCACAATGCGCCATGCCTCCAGAACTTCGTCCGCACGGGTGAAGAGGGTGGAGTCGCCAACAATGAAATCATGGAGAAGACGTTCGTAGGCTTCCGGGGAGTAGGAACCGAACTTGGATTTGTAGGCAAAGTCCATATCGACCGAGCCCATGGCACTTTTGCCCGGGACTTTGGCGTTGAAGCGTAGATGGATACCTTCGTCCGGTTGCAGGCGGATATGGAGCCTGTTGCGGTGCAGCAATTCGCAATTGTCCGTGCTCTTGAAGAGGGCGAGGGGAGGGCGCTTGAAAACAACCACAATCTCACTGGCCCGTTTGGTCAGAGCTTTGCCTGTCCGAAGGTAGAAAGGAACCCCGGCCCAGCGCCAGTTGTCGATCATGAGCTTCAGGCCGACATAAGTTTCCGTGGTGGAATTTGGATCCACGCGGTCGCTTTGCCGGTAGCCTTCATATTGGGCCCGTATGGCGATCCTTGAGACATCTTCCGCAGTCGGGGTTGAAATGGAGCGGAGCACTTTGACTTTTTCATCGCGCAGGGCTTCTGAATTCAGGCTGCCGGGAGGTTCCATGGCGGTGATAGTCAGAAGCTGCATGAGATGGTTTTGCACCATGTCACGAACAGCCCCGACGCCGTCATAGTAGCCCCCGCGGGTTCCCACACCTTCTTCTTCCGCCACGGTGATTTGGACGTGATCGATGAGGGATCGGTTCCAGATGGGCTCATAGATGGAGTTGGCAAAGCGGAAATAAATCAGATTTTGAACCGTTTCCTTGCCAAGGTAATGGTCGATGCGGTAGAGGCTCGACTCATCAATGACACCTTTGAGGGAAGTGACCAGGGCTTTGGCGGATTGGTAGTCGTGGCCGAAGGGTTTTTCGATAACGACGCGGCCGGCTTTATCTCCGGTGCCGACCAGCCCCACGCGGTTGAGCTGGGTTACCACTTCCTGGAAAAACTCGGGGGCAGTGGCCAGATAAAAAAGAAACTGTTGGATGCCCTTGTTTTTCTGCAGCTCTTCAAGCCGTTTTTTCAGGGAGTCGAAGGCGGCTACATCATCGAAATTTCCCACATGGTAGCTGATGTGTTCCTTGAAGTTGTTCCAGTCGCTTGATTCGATTGGGGCGAATCGTGAAAACTTCCGGGTGCCTTCTTCCATTTCCTGACGGAAAGAGTCGTCTGATTTTTCCCGGCGGGCAAAACCGATGACTTCAAAATGGTCGGGAAGGGCTTTTTCTTTAAAGAGTCCGAAGACTCCGGGCACCAGTTTGCGTTTGGTCAGATCGCCGCTGGCTCCGAAGATGACCAGGGCAAAAGGTTTGGCGTTCCTGCCGGGTTGGGCAATGGCAGTGAAGTTCGGTTCCTGTGGCATAGTGGTTTCCGGGTTTGCTTGGCAATATGAAGCCTGACTATCGGGTAAGCAGGCAGGATTTCAATCCCTTACTTCACGCAATTGTAGATGGAAATCAGACCACTTTTGGACTCGATCCGGGCCGCAGGAAAGGTGGTGTCGGTCTTTTTTTCCAGTTTGGTCAGCCATTCTTGTTTCCCACCACCTTTGGAAACAAAAAGGATCTCCCGTGCCTGGTAAAAAAGCCGGTAGGTCATGGTCAACCTCGTGCTGTCCATCTGGGGAACCCAGTTCGAGGTAGTATAATGTTCGGCTGCTTCCAGGGCCTTGGTTCCTGGAAAGAGCGATGCGGTATGTCCGTCGTTGCCCACGCCCAGCAGCACCAGATCAAAACGGGGGGGGTGTCCCAGTTCTTTGTTAAGCCGCTTGTGGTAATCGGTGGCGGCCTCCTCGGGTTTGCTTAGCTCAGTGCGCCAGCGCTCCAGCCGGATTTTGTGGGGATAAAAGGATTCATAAATCATCCGATAATTGCTGTCTTTGTGGTCGGAGGGAACCCAGCGTTCATCCCCGATATACAAGACGGTGGAAGACCAGGGCCATTCGGTGGCAGCAATCGCTTTGTAAAAACTTTCCGGACTGGAGCCTCCCGAAAGGGCCACATAGAAGGTGCCGCGGGCGTTGAGGGCCTCTGTCCCGGTTTCCTGCCACTTTTTGATGAGGGCCTCGATCCATTGCTCTTCCGATTCAAATTTGAAGTGGTTCATGGGTGACAACATGAACCTCAAAATCCGCAGCTTAGGCAAGGAAAAATTAACTCTCTTTTCTGCTTCCCACCCGTGGGTAAACGAGTTAGAGACAATGCCCATGGGTCTTCTAGACGATCTCGATCTGAGCAAACAAATCCAGGAAAAATCGGAGTACAAGGACAAACTCCAAAAATACCAGTTGGAGGTCCTGTTGCTGCAGCGGCGTCTGTTGGAGTCGAAGCAAAACCTGATCATGATCTTTGAGGGTCCGGATGCTGCCGGCAAAGGAGGCGTGATCAAACGGTCGATCGAACATCTCGACCCCCGCCACATCCGTGTTTACTCCACGGTGAAGCCCTCAGAGGATGAACTGCGCCACCACTATCTCTGGCGTTTTTGGACCAAAGTGCCGGCCCAGGGCGAAATCGCCATTTTTGACCGCAGTTGGTACGGACGTGTGCTGGTGGAGCGGGTGGAGGGATTTGCTTCCAAGATTGAGTGGAAACGGGCTTATGAGGAAATCAACAATTGGGAGAAAAATTTGGCCGACAACGGCTCTTTCATCCTCAAGTTTTATCTGCATATCACTAAAGAAGAGCAATTGGAACGGTTTAAAAAACGTGAACAGGATCCTTACAAGCGCTGGAAGATCAATGACGAAGACTGGCGCAACCGGGAAAAATGGTTGCAGCATAACGAGGCGGCGGAAGAAATGTTCGAAAAAACATCCCAGGCCTATGCACCTTGGAATTTGATTGAGGGGAATTTCAAATGGCATGCCCGCACCAAGGTTTTGAGGCTGATCAACAAGGCGCTGGAGGCGGGCCTGGTCAAATCAAAACCTGTCTAATGAAGAGCATGAGCTCATCATTACCAGAGCGTCCGGAGTGGACCACCCTGATCAAGGTTTATTTTTATGATACCGACGCGGGAGGTGTCGTTCACAATGTGGCCTATCTTCGTATCATCGAACAGGCCCGTTCGGATTTTGCAGAGTACCTTGGTTGGAAACTTGGTGATATGTCCGGCGAGGGTGATTGTCCTGTGGTATCCCGCACGGAAATCGACTACCTCAAGCCGGCACGATTGGGGGATACCATGCGGATTCAGGTCAGATTGACCGGCATGGAAAGGGTCCGCTTTCACTTGGAATTTGCCATCCTGCGGGATTCTGACGGGGCTCTTTTGGCCAGGGTCAAACAAGTCATGGTTCCCGTTTCATTAAAAACAATGAAGCCTGTGGCGCTCAGAAAAGATTGGCGCGAACGCTGGCCGGAACTGGTCTCTTGAGGAAAGAACAGGGATCTGTTTTGGCCCTGATCGCAGAAAGTTTTTTTGTCAGGGAAAATGCCCCGCTAACAGGCCCTAAATATGCCTGGAATCCGCTTCATCTTTTTTGGCGTAGCCGGTTTCCTGCCGCTGGTGGTTGACTTCGTTTTTCTTCAGGTAAGCCTGGAAGACATCTTCGGAGGTCATACCAAGGCACTGGGCGATGGAGATGAGGAAATGGAACAGGTCGATGACTTCCACCTTGGCGTTCTGTTCATCGAATTTCTGATATTTCGCCCACCATTTCCAGGGAACACTGTCGATCAGTTCAGCCATTTCCTGACTCATGGCGCGCGTATAGTTGAGGATCCATTTGGCTTTTTCTTCCTCGGTCAGGTTGTCCAGATCGACTCCGATCCGTTTGTTCAGTACTGCCTGGAGGCGGAAAATTTCTTCCAATTTATCGGGTGTGCTCATTCCCTAGTTGTGAAGGAGGGAGGCGGCTGAATCAATAGGAAAAACAGGGCTTTTCTCTTTGCCCGGGCAATGTAGGAACTTGCCTTACTTCCTTGTTGCCGCTTAATTGACTGTCTTATGGAAGATGTTGTCATTATCGGCTCGGGATGTGCGGGATGGACTGCCGCTGTGTATACGGCCCGGGCGGGCTTGAAACCGCTCCTAATCACCGGAGTTCAGCCCGGCGGATTACTTACCACGACAACGGTTGTCGAGAACTATCCCGGGTTCAGCAAAGGTATCGACGGCAACCAATTGATGATGGAGATGCAGGAGCAGGCCGCCCGTTTTGGAACCCGCGTGGAGTACATGAGCAAGGTCGAATCCGTGGATCTGAAACAGAGGCCTTTCAAAATCGTGTATGACGGTAAAACGGTGGAATCCAAAACATTGATCATTGCCACCGGGGCGGGTCATCGTCACCTGGATGTGCCGGGGGAGCATGAATTGGAAAACAAGGGGGTAACCTATTGTGCGACTTGTGATGGAGCTCTGCCTATATTCAGGAACAAGCCCCTCGTTGTGGTTGGAGGTGGAGACTCCGCCTGTGAGGAAGCAATGTATCTGACCCGTTTTGGTTCGGAAGTGTATCTGATCCACCGCCGTGATGAACTCAGGGCCTCCAAAATCATGGCGCAACGGGCACTGTCCAATCCCAAAATCAAGCCCGTCTGGGATTCAGTGGTGGAAGAGGTGCTGGATATTTCCACGGATACCGTCACTGGAGTCAGGATCAAAAATCTGAAAACCGGTGAGTCAAGTATATTGGATTGTGCGGGAGTTTTTGTGGCCGTCGGGCATATTCCCAACACCCAGCTTTTTCAGGGTCAGATCGACATCGAGGACTCTGGCTATGTCAAACGTTACGAAGGAAGCCGTACCAATGTGGAAGGGGTCTTTGTGTCGGGTGATTGTGCGGACTCCGTTTACCGCCAGGCCGTCACGGCGGCAGGAATGGGTTGTATGGCGGCCATTGACGCCGAACGCTATCTGGCCTCGGTCTGAGCCATGTAGTTTAAGTTGGAAGTTGAAGTTCAAACTGGGGCGAAATCGCTTAAACTTTACACTGTAACTTATTTTGCAGCGGGTGGCAGGGAGTTCAACATTTCGCGCGCCTGATTTCCCCCGCCGCTTTCTTCATGGGCCGAAACATAATCGGAGAGGGTTTGGCGTGCGGCCAGGAGATTGTTTTCCTCAAGATAGATGCGGGCAAGGCCGATGGAGGCCTGACCGGAAAAGGCGTGGGAGGAGCCGGAAGCAAGAAGGCCATTGTAGGCGGCCTTGGCTTCGGCTGTTTTCCCTGCGCTTTCCAAGGAGACGGCCAGAGCCAATTCAACCGCAGATGCTGCCGGGTGTTTACTGAATTTTTTCAAGAAATCCTGATAGAGCGATACGGCTGCTTCATAGTTTCCTGAGGAGGTTTCTTGCTGGGCGAGGTCGATGGTGGCAAGCGCGGCGGCAGAACTAACAGGGTAGGTCTGGATGATTTTCTTCCATTCGCCAGCTGTAGCGGAGCTTGCGTAAAGCTTGAAAGCTTCCTCTTCTTTGGATTGTTTTCCTACCAACCACCAGGTCAGGCCGCAGGCCACGATAAGAAGGGCGATCAGGGCAAAGACAAGGGGGTAAAGGTTTTTGGTCAGGAAAGCTTCGCCCGAATCCAGGATGCGGGGGTCTTCGAAAGAGAGGGGTTCTTGTTGAGCCATAAGATTCCAATATGGTTAACCTGTCCCGTTGAGGCAAGACGAAAGCAGAAGGGATCAAACGGAAAAAACCGCGGGCTTGTCAGCGAGGCCGGATTTTGGCATGTTGAATTGCTTCTTTTTTACCATGAACAAAAGCCAATTCCTTATTCTCAATGTTCTTGCAGTTCTATTTTTGCTTTTGACCGGGGTTCGTTTCCTGTTGGTCAAAGATCTGGAAAGCAAGAGGTCAACAATCGCACAAGTCCAGGCAGTGGTTTCCCAAGGTCGGGAATCCGAACAAGTTCTCCGTAGAATCATCCTCCGCTTGAATCAGTCCGCCCAGCGTGAGCCGGACCTGAGAGATTTGTTGAAACAGTTTAATGTGAAGGTTACAAACTCTCCGGCCCAGGTGCAACCGGCGGCGGCACCGATTTCTCCCCCCGTGAAACCCAAAAGCTGATTGAAACACTGAAAAACTTACCAATGAGCACTCCTGAACTTTCCAAAAGCTCCACCCAGTATACGGCCTTCTGGCCTTTGATCATCATTCTGTCCACGGTTCTGATTATTTCCGGATTCGAGCTGATTAATCTTCTCGGCCAGCGCCAGCAACTACGCCTTGTCTCTGCCCAATTGGAGAAGCCCGCACAGCAGGCCCAGCTTATCAATGGCACGCTGGGGAAAATGAGCAAAGAGCTTCTTCTGCTTTCCTCAAACAGTGAAGAAGCCCGAAAAATTGTCCGGGATTTCGGCATCCAGATGCGCCCGCCCGAGGTCCCGGCAGCCAAGAAATAACCAGCCCTGAGGAGAAAAGCTCCAGCAGAATTTCCTGGAACTGCGGAGTTTAAGAACCATCCGTCGAAGGCCAAACGAACTCCCAGAATTCCCGGCTATTTTCGAGCTTATCCCAGTCAATCCAATGATTGGTGGAGGGCTGGATGACGAGCTTTCGGGGCTCGTTCATACCCTCATACAGTTTTCCGGCCATCCAGGCGGGTGTAATGGTGTCATCCTCCGCCGCTACAATGGCCGTCCGTCCGTGGTAATGGCGGATGGCGATGGACGAGTCCCATGTGTCGCGCGTCAATCCTGAGGGAATGATGAAAGCCGGAAAGCGGAGAGCTTTCCAGAGAAACAGCCTGGCGGCGTCGGACATGCTGGTGAACGGGGTGATGAGGAGAAGCGCTTGTGGTTGGGGTCGGGCCTGAACGGCTGCTTGGACGCTGACTCCGCTACCCAGGGATTGCCCCACCAGGAACAAAGGCAGATCCGGACGTTGCAGGGATTTTAGTGCCTTCTCCGCTGCCAGGCTGAGGGTCTTCTGGTTGGCCTTGCCCCCGCGGAACCCGTAGCCCGGATACTCCAGGACATAAAAATTCCAAAAACGGTTCGGAAAGGCTTTTTCCAGAGTCTGGTTCCAGGCGGTGTAGCCTAGGGCATTATCGCCATTCCCGTAGAAAAAGACCCAATTGGCACGGGCTTTCGGATGGATTTTTTTGAATCCCTGGTAAGGTTCCTCCGAACTGTCCCAAATTTCAAACCCCGCTTTGCGCAAGTCTTCCCGGATTCCGCTTTCCAAAACCGGGCGCCCCGTCTCCGGTAATGCACCCGGATACATAAGCAAATCCTGGCGGAGATACAGCACTCCCAGCAGAGCGAAGTAGCAGGCCAGGCAAGTGAATGCGAACAGCCTCAGGCAGCGAAAAAACATGGCGGGCGTTTTCTACGGAAGAGGATCAGGCCCGGAGATCGCCCTTGATCAACTGCTCACCCAGATCGACAAAGTAGGCCTGGGCCGCATCATCCAGCAACTGGGGGGAAATGTTGATCGGAACCTGATGGTAACGGCAGGAATCCACCACCAGATCCAGGATGTCACGCGGCAGACAGCCGCGGAAGGGGCGGCTTTTCGGACGCATATGTTTGGCCACAAAATAATCCACCACTTCGTCGCTGTAAGGCACACCTTTTCCTTTGCTGACAATCTGCCAGATTTTTTTGAAATTTTCCTCGCTGGGGTTGTTGATCGGTATTTTGTAGCGGAGACGCCGGAGGAAGGCTTCGTCCACCAACTGGCGCGGATCGAGATTGGTGGAGATTACGAGGAGTTCATCGAAAGGGATTTGAATTTTTACCCCAGTATGCAGGGTAAGATAATCCACCTTCTTTTCCAGGGGCACAATCCAGCGGTTCAGAAGATCCTTGGGATCCATGCGTTGGCGGCCAAAGTCATCGATCATGAAACAACCGCCGTTGGCCTTCATTTGGAAGGGGGCTTCGTAGAAGCGCGATTCTTCGTTCCAGATCAGATCAAGGGAATTAAGGGTCAACTCGCCCCCCACCACAATGACCGGACGGCGGATGAGACGCCAGCGCCGGTCATATTTCTGATGAAGGCGCGCATCATCGGCCGGATCAACTTCTTTATGGTTATAGTCGTCAAAAAGGCGGATGATCGCGCCGTTGACTTCAATACAATAAGGGATGAAAATGGATCCGCCGAAGGCTTCGACAATACGTTCTGAGATGGTGGTTTTGCCGTTGCCGGGAGGTCCGTAGAGGAAGATGGACTGGCCGGAGTTGGTGGCTGGTCCGACTTGGCGAAGAATTTCCTCGTCAAAGACAAGGCCGTTGAAGGCGGCTGAAAGTTTGCGCTGGTTGACCTGGATGTTCCGGATGCTCTGGGCCTTGACGGCGGCGACATAGGAATGGATCGAGACGGGTGCCGGTCCGGAGTAAGCGGATTGCTCAAAACATTGTGCGGAACGTTCCCGTCCCGCGTCGGTAATGGCGAGAACATAGGAGATGGCCTGCATATCCCCTTTGATGACTTCCAGCAGTTTGGTTTCACGAAGCTGCTCCAAAACAGGTTCAACAATATTGAAATAAGGAAGGTTGAGTTCTGTCGCGATGTCGCCTGCGACCATGACACTCCGGCCGCTGATGGCCTTAAGGATCAGGCCTTCGAGCAAAACGGGGTTGATATCCAGCACGTCAAGGCTTTCCGGTTCCGGAGGCAGGAAAAGAGCTGCTCCGGCAAAGACGTCTTGTTTTATTCCATTCACTTGAGCCGTAAGGGTTTAGGGTTGATCTAAAGACCAAGATCAGTTCTGCCAGACTTGATGCCATCAGGCAAGATTTAAGCTTTTTTATTTGCACGATTCCTTTGTGGATGGGTGCCGGCAAGGGGAATTGGGCAGGAACCGCGCCTCGCCCCTCCCCCTTTTTTAAGCAGGAGAAAGCGGCGCATGCGCAAATTTGCAAACTCCTTTATTCACAAAGCTTTACGTTCTGAGTTGACGTCGGGTGGGAGAATATGGTTTAAAAGGGAGCGTTATGGCTGAAAAGGTTGTAACGTGTAGGGATCCGTTTCATGTCCGACATCATTAAGCAGGTATACACCGATGTTTTTGAGCACACTTTTGATGAAAAAGGACGCCTGACCGTGCCCAAAGAATGGCGTGGAGACGGCTTTGAGTTTTTGTTGGATCTCATCCCTTCCACTGAGGGGTGTCTTAAAGTTTACCCTGGCTCCTACTTTGCTTCAAAAATTCAGCAACTTGCTAGTCATTCCTTCGAAGATCCCCGCCGCAAACAACTGGAAAAGTTGGCCCCTCTCATCCAACGGGTGAAGATCGACGAGCAGAACCGCATCAGCATCAAAGACAAGCTGCGCAAACAGGGCCCGTTGGGGAAAACCGCCATGCTGGTTGGACGTTTTGATCATTTTGAGATATGGGATGCCCAGACCTGGAAAGCGGATGCTTCCGAAGATTTGACTTTCGAGAAGGTGATGCGGGAGGCGGGTTTGTGACTCTGGTTCGTCAGGCGGAACAACGCCTTGCAGAAAAATTCCTGCAACTGAAATCCGGTTCGATGTCAGCCCTTCACCGTCAGGTGCTGCGCCAGCGGGTTAATCGTTGCTGGGATCTTCTCCAGCAACAGCAAAAGCAACAGCAGGCGGATGCCGAAGGCCGGATCAAAGCCGGGCGGCGGGAATGACGACGGAACGGTTGGGGCAACCGGGCCATCGTCCGGTTCTCTTGGATGAAGTATTGGAAATATTGAGACCTGGAAACAACATGATGATTCTGGATGCAACCTTTGGACGCGGCGGCCATTCCTGCGCTCTGCTTGAGCGCGGTGCGGATGTGCTGGCTTTCGACCGTGATCCAGAGGCTGTTGCAGCCGCCGAAATCCTTGGCGGGAAACGCGGGGATCAGCGTCTAAAAATCCGGCGGGGCAATTTTGCCGACCTGGCGGCGGATAATTCCCTGACAGGTTTCTTTGACGGTGTGTTGATGGATCTGGGTGTTTCCTCCCCCCAACTGGATCAGGCATCGCGCGGCTTCAGCTTTCAGCAGGACGGCCCTCTGGACATGAGGATGGATCCGGATCAGTCACTTTCTGCCCGTGAGATTGTGAATCAGATGGGTGAATCCGATCTGGCATCCCTCATCCGGCGGCTGGGAGAAGAACCCCATGCCAGAAAAATTGCCTCCCACATCGTGCGGGAGCGGTCAGTCCGCCCGATTGAAAGCACCTTGCAACTGGCTACTTTGGTCGACAAGGCTGTTGGTGGCCGCAGGGGCTCGAAAATCCACCCTGCCACCAAAACGTTTCAGGCAATCCGCATCGCCGTTAATGCGGAACTGGAATCACTCGATGCCATGTTGAAATGCCTGCCGGGTCTCTTGAAAAAAGGTGGACGACTCGCGGTGATCAGTTTTCACGCGCTGGAAGACCGCAGGGTCAAAGAATTCATAACAAAACACAGTGAGGAAGAAATCCGCGACGGAGCCTATGCCTTCGGGCGCGCCAATCCTGATTACTGCCTGAAAAAATTGGGCCGTTGGCTGCCTACGGAAACTGAAGTCAAAAACAATATCCGCTCGCGCAGTGCGCGGCTGCGGGGGGCGGAGAAAGTTTTATGAGCCGTAACCGTTTGAAGCAGGGAAACGGGATCCAAACCAAGAGGTTGTGGAAGCTTTTTGCCGCCTGCATGGTTTTGACCGTTTTCGGACTGGTTTATGTTTTCATGCAGATCAACACCATCCGGCTGGCGGATGAGAACAAAAAACTTGAGATCGCGCGTGACGAGGTCCGGAAAAAAAACGAGGGCCTTCAACTGCAAATCACGCTCTTGAAGCAGGCCACCGTTCTCCAGCATAAATTAAAGCGTCTTAAAATCGCCATGGTTCCTGTTTCTCTTCTGCAGGTCATTCCGGCGCAGGTATCAGCCATGCCCCAGCGGGATATCCGCCAATTGGCGCGGGCGGTGGAGGAGGGCCCTTGAATTCCGCTCTCCAGACGCGGGCCATGACAATCTTTGTGTTGTTTGCCTGCGGTTTCACGGTTATTTCGAGCAGGTTGGTCTATCTCCAACTGGTCAAACACGAGGAATACCGGGATAAAGCCATCAGCATGCACTACCGGATTGTTCCCATGCCAGCGCAACGCGGGCGCATTCTGGATGCCAATGGGGGCATTCTGAGCCAGACAGTCACCGTCACGGATCTCCGCATAGATGGCAAGCTGGCTTTGGAGAATCCCCAGGAAATCGCGGATATCGCAGAAACTCTGGGCTGGTCCCTGGCCAAGCTGCAGATCAATCTGTCCCCTGAAAAGCGTTATATGATTCTGGCCCAGGATTTGAATGCCGAGCAGGTGGAGATTTTGAGACGTTTGAAATCCAAATCCCTGATTTTTGAGCCCCGTTCCAAGCGAAGCTACCCCAACGGGGTGGAGGGCTCGCATGTTGTTGGCTATACTAATTTGGCAGAAAAATACATAGGCGATAGTAACATCCGTATCAATTTTGAGAAAGGTGCACTAGGAATTGAGAAGGTCATGGACAATGATCTGAAGGGGGAGCCGGGCGAAAGGCGGATTGTCAAAAGCGGCAATAAAATGGAAATTGCAGCCTATCGTCAAATGGAGCGCCTGCCTCGGGACGGTTTGGATGTGGTATTGACCATCAACCGGGCCGTCCAGCATGAGATCGAAGTGGAGGCGGAGCGGGTTTACAATGAATTCAATGCCAACGGGGTGAATATCGTTGTTGTACGCATCGGCACCGGGGAAATCCTTGGCATGACCAGCCGCCCGACTTTTGATCCCAACGACCGCAGGACCTTTGAGAATCTGGAGAATCTTAGAAACCGTCCGCTCACCGATCAGATCGAGCCGGGATCCACGTTCAAGATTGTCAGCCTTGCTGCCGTTTTAAATGAAAAAATCATGAGCACTGACACGATGATTTTTTGTGAAAACGGAAAGTTCCGTTATGCCGACAGGGATCTTTATGATACCTCCCCCCACGGCATAATTTCCCTGAAGGAAGCTTTCACGGTATCAAGCAACATTGCCTTTGCCAAGGTGGGCCTGGCTCTCGGCGAAAATGTTCTCTACAGATATATCAAACAGATGGGGTTCGGTGAGCTGGCTCAGAACCCGGTGCAGGCCCTTCGTCCTGAGGGAAAAGGGCTTGTTCGCAGTGCGGGCCTTTGGACCAAAGTTGATCTGACCCGTGCTCCTATTGGTTATGGGGTGGCTGTTACCAATCTTCAGATGTCGATGGCGGTGGCAGCCATTGCCAATGATGGCAAGTTGATGGAACCCCGGCTCGTTAAATCCGTGGTGAATAAAGATGGCCGGGTCGTGAAACAATTCATGCCGCGGGTGGTGCGCCAGGTGGTTAGCAAGGAAACTGCAGACAAAGTCATCGAGGTGATGAAGCATGTGGTTCAAGAGGAAGGCGGGACAGGCAAGGCGGCCAGGGTAAAGGATTTTACTTCTGCTGGAAAAACGGGCACGGCATGGAAGAATATAAAAGGACTCTATCCCAAAGGCGTCTATTATTCCTCTTTTATCGGTTTTTTACCGGCGGATAATCCGGAATTTCTTGTCTCCATCGTGGTGGATGAGCCCAAGGCAACGCAGAGTGGTTCTGCCCATATTCCCTACGGGGGTAAGGTGGCCGCACCTTCCTTCAGCCGTATCGCTACCGAGGTGGCTGAAGAACTGGGGCTTCAACGAGAGAATGGAACATCGGTTTTGGTCGACCGCAGGAGGAGCCCATGATCCTGCAGGATATCTTCCGGGACGTTCCACTCAATGCCCAATCGGGCGACTTTAATTGTGAAGTGCGTGCGTTACATTACCGCTCATCCGAGGTTAGGCCAGGTGATCTTTTTTTTGCGTGGCAGGGGGAAAAGGCGGATGGGCATAGTTATATAGAGGATGCCTTGAACCGCGGGGCGGTGGCCTTGTTGACTGAAAAAATGACCTCCGTCCCCACTGGTATTGCCTGGGCCATGGCCGAGTCGGGGCGCCGAACGCTGGCTTTGGCTTCCGCCAATTTTTTCGGGCGTCCGGCGCAAACCCTGCAGATGGTGGGCATCACAGGCACAAACGGTAAAACATCCACGGCAACGCTTGTTCATTATTTGCTGGAACGTGCCGGAATCGTGGCAGGACTTCTGGGAACGATTGAATACCGGATCGGCTCGGAGAGGGTGGAAGCGTCCAGAACCACACCGGAGAGTCATGAACTTCAGAAAATGCTGGCCGGGATGCTAGACCACGGCTGCCGCGCTGCGGTCATGGAAATATCCTCCCACGCTTTGGTGTTGAGCCGGGTGGCGGGGATACCCTTCCGGGTGGCGATTTTCACCAACCTGACTCAGGACCATCTGGATTTTCACAAGGATATGGAAAGTTATTTCAGGGCCAAGGAGATGCTTTTCACGGGATTGTCAGCAGGTGCCACGGCTGTGGTGAACATTGACGATCCCTACGGGCGGCGACTGGTTGGTTCTCTGCCCAAGGGCGTGGAGCTGAAGACTTATTCACTCCGTGGTCCCGCCGATTATGAAGCACGGGATTTGGTCTGCACTGACAAAGGCGTTTCTTTCTCTTGTCATATGAATGGAGAAGTTATCCCGGTGAATGTCCCTTGGATGGGCGAGTTCAATGCCGCCAATGTATTGGCAGTGATTGCCGCAGTCAGAGCACTCGGTGTCACAGGCTCCCAGTTGCGTGATTGGTTACCGGAGGCTCCTTTTGTTCCGGGGCGCATGGAACGAATCCCCGGCTCAGGAGAGTTCCAGGTGCTGGTGGATTATGCCCATACGGATGATGCGGTAAGAAATCTGTTGCAGAGCCTTCGTCCCCTTGCGCGGGGTCGTCTGCGTATTTTGATCGGCTGCGGGGGTGACCGGGATTCAACCAAAAGACCTCTCATGGCCCGCGTTGCCTGTGAGCTTGCCGATGACGTGTTTTTCACCTCTGACAACCCGCGCAGCGAGGATCCGGACGTGATCCTGCGGCAAATGTCGGCTGGAGTTCCTGATTTTAAGAACGTTCATGTGATAAAAGATCGTGAAAAAGCGATACAAAGCATGATCGAGTCCGCCCTATCGGGGGATATTCTTGTCCTGGCCGGAAAAGGTCATGAAAACACCCAGGAAATTGCCGGGGTTAAACTACCCTTTTCCGACCTTGAGGTTGCCTCACGCTGGTTGAGGGGGAGTCAATCATGAAACCGATTTCCCTAACAGAGTTGGCTTCAATGGCAGGCGGAGAGCTTGTCGGAGGACAGGGTGTGCGCCATGCTGTTCGTGTCTGCACGGATTCCCGAAAAGTGCAGCCCGGCGATTTGTTTGTGGCGTTGACTGGGGAGACGTTCGACGGCCATGACTATGTTACAGAAGTGCAAAAATCCGGGGCGGTAGCGGCCATGGTTTCGGATCCGGAACTGCGCGACAAGATTTCGGGTTCTTTCAGCCTGATTCTGGCTGAGGATACTCTCAAGGGTCTGCAAAATCTGGCGCGTTCCTATCGCCAACAGCTTTCGGTCAAAGTGGTCGCGGTAACGGGCAGTAACGGGAAAACCAGCACCAAAGACTTTATAGCGGCTGTTTTGGAAAAGAAATATCGAACACATAAAAATTCCGGGAACTTCAACAATCATATCGGTGTTCCCCTGACAATTTTACAGATACTGCCTGAAGATGAATGGGCTGTGGTAGAAATGGGAATGAACCATCCGGGGGAACTGGATGTGCTGGTGGACATCGCAAAGCCGGACTGGGGTGTTATCACCAGCATAGGCTGGGCCCATATCGAGGCATTTAACAGCCAGGCAGATATAGCCTCCGAGAAGGCCTCCGTCGTCCGCCGGTTGTCGTCCGGGGGCAGGGCGTTTCTCAACAGTAACGATAAATATTTCCCCTATCTGAAGGCCCAGAGCAATGTGCAGGTGAGATCAGTGGGCAATTCTTCCGCAGCTGATGTTGGTTTGCAACTGGCCCGTATCACGGAATCCAGTGCTGAATTCAGCTTTTGTTATAAAGGGGAAAGTTATCCTGCAAAGATCAATGCACCGGCCTGGCACATGGTTCAAAATGCGGGCCTGGCCATAGCCGTGGGTTTGGAAGCAGGGGTTCCTATGGAAGAGATTGCCGCCGCCCTGGCCGGTTGTGATCCGGGCTCCAACAGGCTGAATATTTCAAAATTCGGCCAAGGCCTTCTCATCAATGACACTTACAACGCCAGCCCTGATTCCATGGCCGCAGCATTTGAGACATTGGCCAAGTTGCCGGTGGCCGGACGACGCGTGGCCCTTTTGGGCTCCATGGGCGAACTTGGAGCCCATTCCGACCGCCTGCACATCGAAACGGGACGCAGGGCGATCGAATCCGGTATTGAGATTCTTTGCGCCTATGGATTCAGTGCCGACAAACTCCTGGAGGGGGCCTTTTTGGCCGGTGCCACGTCCAAACACGTGCGAATCTTTGATTCACACGAAGTTCTGTACAATTTTTATGAAAGCGCCAAGCTGCCTGGAGATGTTATTTTGGTTAAAGGTTCGCGCAGCCAGCGCATGGAGCGTGTGGTTGAAATGCTCGTACAGGGGGGAGAACAGTCATGCTCTATTACCTGAGTGAACTTTCGTCACACTGGGGGCCGCTCCGTATTTTTGAATACGTCACCTTCCGTGCCATGGGCGGGGCATTAACTGCCTTTCTGGTGAGCCTCTGGCTGGGACCTTTAGCCATTCGTGTCCTTACCCGTTTGAAATTGGGTCAGCCAATACGGGGAAAAGAGGAGGTGCGTCAACTGGCGGATCTTCATGGTAGCAAAAAAGGAACACCGACCATGGGCGGGTTGATTGTTCTGATGACCCTGACAGGTTCCTGCCTTTTGTGGGCCAGGTTGGATAATATTTATGTGTGGGTCGTACTTGTTCCGACGATCATGCTTGGAGCCCTGGGGTTTTTGGACGATTACCAAAAGGTGACAAAGAAAAAATCCGATGGCATCAGAAGCTGGCAGAAATTGTTGGGGCAAATCCTGATTGCCACGGCGGTTGGAATTTTTCTCATTTCAAATCCTGCCACCCAGGAATCAGCTACCAGCCTCCAGATCCCCTTTATCAAATACACCGTGGTGGACGACCTGGGATGGTTTGCCGTCCTGTTCTTTATCCTGGTCATTTCAGGCTCATCCAATGCGGTTAACCTGACCGATGGACTCGATGGGCTGGCCGCAGGTTGCACCATTTCCGTGGCTGTGGTCTTCGGACTTTTTGCCTATCTTACGGATAACAAAGACTTCTCGGCCTATCTGCTGCTAAACAGGGTGCACGGGGTTTCCGAACTCTCGGTTTTCTGTGCTTCGTTGACAGGTTCCGTCCTGGGATTTCTTTGGTTTAACTGTCATCCGGCCAAGGTTTTCATGGGTGATACCGGTTCCCTGGCCATAGGTGGTGCCCTGGCCCTGGTGGCCATCTGTGTCAATCAGGAGCTTTTACTGGTGATTGTCGGTGGAGTTTTTGTCATGGAGGCCATGTCGGTTATTTTGCAGGTAACCTCCTTCAAACTGACCGGGAAGCGAATTTTCGCCATGTCACCGATCCATCATCATTTTGAACTTAAAGGGTGGAGTGAAACCACGGTCGTGGTGCGCTTCTGGATTCTGAGTGTGGTCTTTGCCCTGATTGGGCTGGCCAGTCTGAAACTAAGGTGAGTGATGAATCCAGCATTTAAAACAGTCGCCGTGCTGGGAGCGGGTGAAAGCGGCCGGGCAGCAGCAGAACTTTTGGCTTTGAAAGGAGCCGTTGTAATCCTGAGAGACAGTTACACGAACGATCGGATTGAAACACTGGCCAAAAAGCTGGCGGAGATCGGTGTGCTAGTGGAAGCACAACCGGGGTCCTACACGTCCAGCCGATTTGACCTGGCTGTTTTGTCTCCGGGCGTTGACCCCGCAGTCTCCATGGTGTCGGCCATCAGGGAAACCGGAACAGTGATCATCTCTGAAATTGAACTTGCCTTCCTTTTGACAGACAAGCCAGTAATAGCCGTTACCGGAACCAACGGAAAAAGTACAACCACGGAGCTGATAGAAAAAATACTTCTGCGGGCGGGGATCAAAACAGAAGCCTGTGGAAATATCGGAAAACCTTTCAGTGATGTGGTGCGCGAAAACCGGGATCTGGATGTCATCACACTGGAAGTAAGTTCGTTCCAGCTTGAGGCGATCAAAACCTTCAGGCCTTATGTTTCAGTATACCTCAATTTGACCCCTGATCATCTGGACCGCTATGCCACGATGGAGGAATACAAGGCTGCCAAGGACCGGATTCTGATGAACCAGAAATCGGGGGATTATGCCGTGGTGAATGCCGATTTGGAACTGTCGGATACAGGAGCCAAGAAGATCACGATCAGCGGGCTGCATGACAGGGCGGATTATGTATTGCGGGACGGCTGGTTGTTTGCCTTTGGGGAAAAAGTGATGGAGCAGGCGACAACACGTCTGACAGGTCCGCATAATGCGGAAAACATGCTGGCAGCACTGGCTGTTGCGGATATTCACAAAGTTCCCCGTGCGATTACCGTGGCAGCCTTTCAGGACTATCAACCTTTGCCTCACCGCTGCGAAAAAGTCAGGATCCTGGAAGGTGTTGCCTATATCAACGACTCCAAAGCAACCAATATTGATGCCATGGAAAAGGCTCTCATGGGTCAGGGTAATTCCGTGGTTTTGATCGCCGGAGGCAAAGACAAGGGCTTCGATTTTAAACCCATGCAGAATATCATCCATGAAAAAGTAAGACACGCGGTGTTGATCGGGGAAATGCAGGAAAAGTTGGAGGAGGCATGGGGAGAGGTCACCGCCTGCCACAAGGTGGCTGATTTCAAACAGGCTGTGGAACTCAGCCGCACATTGGCTGTGGCGGGCGGGGTGGTGCTGCTTTCGCCCGGCTGTTCAAGTTATGATATGTTCAGGAATTTTGAAGAGCGTGGGGAAATATTTCGAAATCTGGTCAATCAATTGACATCAAACAAATAAAAGGAGAAATACAATGAACGAAGAAATAAAAACACCGGCAGCGAATGGTAAGCTGTCCACGATCTTTTTGGTCGTGTTGGGATTGCATGTGGCGGTGATTGTGGCCTTTATCGCCTACAATCTGTTGAAGGGAAACACGGAATCGGTGCCGGAGGTTGCAGATGTGACAACGACGCAGGAAGCGGCTCCTGTTGCTGAAACGGCAGAGTTGCCTTCACCTCTCCCGTCACTGGAAACACAGGCAAATCCCCTCGTCGAAACAGGGATGGCAGCGGAAGAAACATATAACCCGATGAGCATGCCGTCACCCGCTGATCCGATCTACTCGACCAACGCGGTGATTCAGCCCCGTTCTCTGGAGACAGTGTCAACAATCGTTCCAGCCATCAAACCGGTTGTCGCGGCAGGGTTGGGTGGCTATACGGTCAGAAAAGGCGACAGTCTCGCCAAAATTGCCCGCATTCATCAAACGACAGTCCAGGAACTGCGTGCAGCCAACGGTATCACAGGTGACATGATCAGGATCGGACAGGCACTCAACATCCCCGGAGGTCAAACGGCGCTTGTCTCCTCCCCGGCCAAAGCACAGGTTGTACCCGTTGCTGCCGTTGTGAATGCCCAGGTTCCGGTCAAGACAGGATTCTCCGAGTACACCGTGGTAACAGGTGACACTCTCTGGAAAATTGCGAAAACTTTTAATACGCAACCCTCCCAGATTGCCAAACTGAATGGCATCACGGATCCGTCAAAGCTCAAAGTGGGTTCCATCATCAAAGTGCCCACCAGTTCTTCCCAGGAAGCATCCGCACCCAAAGCGGAACCGGTCCGCACCAACGTGCAAAATACCGATGTGGCCATGGTTCCCCAGCCAGAACGCCAATAACGGTCTAATAAACCAACCATCATGCATCGCAACGGCGTTTACATTCTGATCTTGTCTGTGCTGGTCCTTGTTTCGATAGGGCTGGTCATGTTGACGAGTGTCGGCGCCTTTGTTCCCGCCAATCAGGGGAATCCGGCATATTTTATCACACGCCAATTGATCTTTCTGCTCATCGGAGCCGGGGCCTGTATTGTAGCGGCACGTTGGGATTACCGTCATTGGACAAAATACGCGTGGGTGTTGGTCGTTGTGGGATTTGTCCTGATGATGGCCTGCTTTCTTCCGAAGGTGGGTGTGCGTATGAATGATGCGAACCGCTGGTTGAACCTGGGTTTCGTCACTATCCAGCCGATGGAGCTGGCCAAGATTGGCCTGGTCGCGCTTCTGGCATTCTGGATGGGAACACACCAAAAAACAATTGGAGGATTCTGGGACGGTGTTGTTATACCAATGGGGTTGCTGGGTTGTATGGGGCTGTTGTGTGCTTTTCAGAAAGATCTGGGAACCGCCTCGCTGATGCTGCTCATCGTAACGCTGATGATGTTTATCGCGGGCACCCGTCCCGCTTACCTGATCCTGATGGTCATGGCGGGATTGGCGGGAATCATTGTGGTTGCCATCCATGATCCGGAAAAAATGGATCGCTTGCTGGCCTTTCTTCATCCGGAGCAGCACAAGCAGGACGGGGGTTACCAGATATGGATGGCCTTGATTGCTTTTGGCTCGGGGGGATTGAGCGGTCTGGGCCTTGGAAATGGGGTGCAGAAAATGTTCTATCTCCCCGAAGCGCATACGGATTGCATCTTCCCCATTGTGGGGGAAGAACTGGGTCTGATTGTCACCTTGTTAGTGGTCTTTTGTTTTCTCCTTTTGGCCCTTTCAGGTGGTTATATCTCCTGCCATGCTTCCGATACAACCGGGTTGCTGCTGGGTTTCGGTGTGACGGCATTGATCTGTCTGCAGGCTGCCATGAATATGGCGGTGGTGACATCCCTGATGCCGGCCAAGGGCATCGGGCTTCCGTTCATCAGTTATGGGGGAACCAATCTCCTGATCTGTCTGACTTGTGTTGGTATTCTTCTTAACATCCACCGCCATGCCCTGTACAGTCCTGTCAAAAAAAGGGGGGCCCTGCCCACCATGATCAATGAGAGGATGTAATGGCAACGATCGGCATTGCATGTGGTGGGACAGGCGGACATTTGTATCCCGGTCTGGCGGTGGCTGAAAAGCTGGAGGAAGCAGGCCACCGGATACGTCTTTATGTTTCCAACAAGGAAATCGACCGGACGGTTCTGAAGCATTATGCACAGTTTCCCAGTGTTGCCTTGCCCACCATTGGTTGGCCGGGCTTGGGCCCAGCGGCCCTGCGTTTTTGCCGGAAATTCTACCAGGCCTACAGACTCAGTGTTGGCGAAATTCGCGAACACCGGCTATCCGCCGTTTTAGGCATGGGAGGATTTACCTCCGCCCCGCTTCTATTGTGTGCCTCCCGTCGAAGAATTCCCACCCTGCTGCATGAGTCGAATGCCATCCCCGGCAAGGTTACCAGAATGTTGGCCACTCAATCGGACAGGGTTTTGTTGGGCTTTTCGGAATGTTCACAGTATCTTAATAAGAGCGACTGCCGTATTACCGGGACTCCGGTGAGATCGACCCTCCAGCGCTTGAGTCGTGCGGATGCGGCCGCCCACTGGGATTTGCATCCGGAACGTTTGACCGTTACAGTGATCGGGGGTAGCCAGGGGGCTTCAGGTCTGAATCACTTGATCATCCAATGTCTCCCGGATTTGGCCAAGTGGAAGGATCGTATCCAGATGATTCACCAGACCGGCCCGCGTGATGTCGAAAAGGTGGAGGAGAGTTACCGGAAGGCGGGAATTCCCGCACGTGTTTTTGCTTTTTGTGAACGTATGGAAATGATCTACAGCATGTCTGACATCATGGTGGCACGTTCCGGTGCGGCATCGCTGACTGAAATCAGTTGCTACGGCCTGCCCTCGATCCTGGTTCCTTATCCACATGCAGCTGAAGACCACCAGGTTTTTAATGCCCGCATTTTTGAAAAAGCCGGGGCAGCTTATATGATCCGGGAAACTGCCCCGGGGCAGGAGGAGTTCAAAGCCTGTCTGGATCGTTGGATTTTGGATCCGGAACTTCGTGCGGCGGCGGCCGGGAAATCCCCCGCTCTGGGAAAGATAGACGCAGCCGAGCGGGTGGCGAGGGAGGTGCAGGATGTCCTCTGATAAAAGCATACCGGAATTATCGCAGTGGCTGAAAGAGGAAAAGAGGCATGTTCACCTGATAGGGGTGTCTGGCAGCGGAGTTATCGGCCTGGCCAGAATTTTATTGGAATCAGGGCATGTCGTGTCCGGCTCCGACCTGCAATACGGCGCCCAAATCCAGGAACTGGTGGACAAGGGACTGTGCTTCAAGCTTGGCCATGCAGCAGAAAATGGCGCGGGAGCCGGTCTGGTTGTTTATTCCACGGCCATCCATGAGTCGAACCCGGAACGTTCTGCGGCCTTACATTCCGGCATTCCCCAAGTGCGCCGGGCCGAATGTCTGGTGGCATTGGCCGATGCGCGTGATCTTCTGATTGTTGCCGGGACTCACGGCAAGACAACATCGACCGTCATGTTGACATCCGTGCTGAAGGAGGACGGGCGTGATCCTGGGTTTTACATCGGAGCGGATGCCCCTGCCTTTGGCGCAAGTGCCGGAGCGGGCCGGGGCGAAGCATTTGCCGCCGAAGCCGATGAGAGCGATGGCTCGATCCTTTTGTATCACCCTCACGGAACATTGATCCTGAATGTCGAAGAAGATCACCTGGACTATTACCGGGATCTTAACCATATCCTGGAAGTTTTCGGCCAGGTCGTGCAACAAACCAAAGGCCCCGTGGTGGTGTGTGCCGACGATAGTAATGCCCTTTCGTTGGCCGCGTTGAAAAACGATGTCGTTACCTATGGATTAAAACAGCCCGCCCGATATGAAGCTTACGACATCCTGTTAGAGGAACGGGGTTCCATGTTCCGGCTGCGCCGTGATGGAGTGGATCTGGGCGATATACGGCTCTCTATTCCTGGCCTGCACAACGTGAGCAATGCCACAGGTGTCATTGCCCTGGCCATGAGTTATGGCGTGGCTTTTGAATCCTGCGTCAAGGCCATGTCCCGGATCAGGGGTGCCAGCCGCCGTTTTGATGTGCGTTACCAAAATGAGGCCTATTTGATCGTGGATGACTACGCCCATCACCCCACGGAAATCCGCGCAACACTGGCAGCGGCCAAAAGAACCGGTCGCAAAAGAGTGGTGGCGGCGTTCCAACCTCACCGCTACTCCCGCACCCTGCATTTGAAAGAGCAGTTCGCCTCGGCTTTTGCTGATGCGGACCGCGTGTATCTCACGGAGATTTATGCGGCAGGAGAAAAAGCCCATCCTGAAATCAGTGGCGAATCGTTTTACCGCTTCGTCAAGGAAGTGGCCGGGGAAAAAATTCATTACTCCCCGAGCAAGGAGCAGTTGGGAATGGATCTGGCGGTTGAGTTGGGTGAAGGCGACTGCATTCTGACAATGGGAGCAGGAGACATACACAAGGTTGCGGAAAAAATGGCAAGTGATCTCAAATTGCTGGAGGAGTTACGTCATTACGTCGGACGTGAAAGTGTGCTCAGGCCCTATGAATCCATGCGTAAACACACCTCACTGAGGGTGGGAGGGCCTGCCCAATTCTGGTTTGAGCCCGCCACTGAAAAAGCGCTTTCCCGAATGTTCGAGGCCTGCAATGCCCGCGGATTGCCTGTCACCCTGATTGGGCGGGGAACCAACCTGCTGGTCAGGGATCAGGGTATTGAAGGAGTTTGTATTTACATGGGACAAGCCGCCTTTACGGAAATTTCCATCCAGGGCGACCGTATCCGTGCGGGGGCGGGGGCAAGGCTCAAGGATATTGTCTATCAGGCCAAAAAAGCGGGGTTGGGCGGGTTCGAGTTCATGGAAGGAATCCCCGGAAATCTGGGTGGTGCCATGAGAATGAATGCCGGGGCCATGCAGGCCTGGATCATGGAAGTCGTTGATTCAGTACGACATATGAGCAGACAGGGTGTTGTCACTGAAACGCCTGCGTCCGGAATCGCCGTCCACTACCGCAACGTACCACTGTTGGAAAAAGAGGTGGCACTGGGCGCCGTCCTTCGTGGAATTCCCAGAGGGGAAGCCGAAATTTCGGACATTTTGAAATCCTACAGCAAAAAAAGATGGTCTTCGCAGCCTGCGGCCCCAAGTGCGGGCTGTACATTTAAAAATTCCGAGCATATACCTACAGGTAAGTTGATTGAGGAACTCGGACTGAAAGACACGATCATGGGTGGAGCAAGGATATCTCCGGTGCATGGTAATTTCATTGTGAATGACGGAGGAGCAACGGCGGAGGATATCCTGGGTCTGGTGGAAATGATCAGGGAGAAGGCAAGGGTTGAACGCGGGATCGAACTTGAGTTGGAAGTAAAGGTGCTTGGTGGATAACATGATGATGAAGAAAATAACCGTGTTGAAAGGGGGGATCTCGTCCGAGAGAGAGGTATCCCTGCGCACCGGTGCGGCTGTTGAGGCGGCACTGAAAGCCATGGGATTCGTGGTTGAATCCGTGGATGTGAAAAGTACAGACCTGTCACTACCTGAAACGACGGAGGTTGTGTTTATCTGCCTGCACGGAACTTTCGGAGAAGACGGTGAATTGCAGGCGCAACTGGAATCACGAGAGATTCCTTTCACGGGTTCATCTTCCACGGCCTGCCGTTTGGCATTCAACAAATTGCGGGCCAAAGAAAAATTTGCCGAGGCGGGAGTTCCCAGCCCGCGGGGTGGCGTCTGGCTACAGGACACCCTATGGCCTTTCCCCTGTGTGATCAAGCCTGTGGCGGAAGGATCCAGTATCGGAGTACACATTGTGCGCTCGAATGAGGATCTGCTTCGGGCCAGGCTGGATTCTTTGGCGGCAGGCAAGCCGATGATGGTGGAGGAACTGATAGGTGGCCGGGAGGTTACGGTTGGAATTCTGGCGGATACTGCACTTCCCGTGGTGGAGGTCAGAACCAAGGATGGATTTTTTGATTATACGAACAAGTACACCGCAGGATGCAGCGAGCATCTGTGCCCCGCGGATTTTCCGGCTGAAAAAACACGTGAAATCCAGTCGGCGGCACTTGCGGCATACAGGGCTTTGGGTTGTCAGGTTTATTCCCGCGTCGATGTGATGGTTCCCGAAACAGGATCTGTACAAGTTTTGGAAGTCAACACGATCCCCGGTATGACCGAACTCAGCCTTTTGCCGGATGCGGCCCGGGCCGCCGGAATCAGCTTCAACGACCTTTGCCGCCGGATCCTGGAACTTTCTTTGGAGCTCCGTTCATGATACGCCGGGCTCAAAAACGCAACAAACGCATGCAACGGACGGTGTTGCATGTGGCGGTGAACCAAAAGGTGCAGAATAAAAAGCTCTACAACCGGGTACTCTGGCTGGGTGTGGGGCTGATACTGATGACCGTAATCGGGATCGGAGTCCATGTGGCATCCAACACCATCATCCGTAAGGCACTTTACAGTAATGATGATTTCACCCTCAAAACCATCGACGTGGAAATCCAGGGTAGTGTGACCAAGGCAGAAATTGTGGATTGGTCTGGAGTGCGCATGGGACAGAATCTGATGACCTTGAACCTGGCGGAGATTCGCCGGCGCCTGGGAAATATGCCCTACATTGCCTCGGTCCGGGTGGAACGTGACCTGCCTGACACTCTGCGCCTGGTCGTGGTCGAGCGTCAGCCTGTCGCCCGGATCAAACCTGACAGCCCCTCCGGAAGCCGGTTGGCCCAGCCGGTCTACTACATTGATGCTCAGGGCTATATCATGAAACCTAAAGCCGGTGAACGTCTGAAGCCCTTGCCCGACATCACTGGGATATCTTATGAGTATGTCCAGGAAGGCGTCCGCACGGAACGTTTTGAAATGATCAGTGCCCTTTCACTTCTGCGGCTGGCAGATTATTCAGCCCTAAAAGGAGAACTGGATCTCAGCAGGATACAGGTTGAAAGCAAAGGGTATCTGTTGCTCCGGACCCGAAGCGGCGGTTTCATCCGTTTCCGGACCAACATGCTGGATCAACAAATGCAGCGATTACAGGTCATTTTTGATGATGCCAGGCCCAAAGGACTTTTTATCCGCAGTGTCGATCTGACGCCGGAACGGAATGTTCCCGTGACTTATTTCTAAATAACAAATAAATAAAAAGAAAAAATTATGTTCTCGATCTTCAATAAAAACGACTCCGAAATCATTGTGGCCATGGAGGCAGGAACCAGCAAAGTGACTGTTGCCGTTGCCGAATTAAAATCGGACGGAACCCTTTTTCTGATCGATGTCGGTGAATCTGAATCCGCCGGCATCCGTAAAGGGGAGATAGTCGATTACTACCAGGCCCAGAAATCCATTACTGCGGCGATTGCTGAAGCCGAGAAAAAAACGGACAGTGAGATCGGTGAGGTTTTCATATCCCTGAGCGGTTCCCACATTGATTCGCGCACGGTGCGGGTCAAGACAACGATCGAGAACGAGGACCACCTAGTCTCCAGCCAGCAATTGGATGATTTGAACGAGATGGCGCAGACGACGGTGCTGCCTGCCGGTCAGATGGTGATCCATGAATTGTTGCAGCATTACTATCTGGATAACGGCCAGGCGACAACAGAGCCCCAGGGATTAAGTTCCCAGAGCCTGGAAGCCAGCTATCATATCATTCACGGCATGCAGACACGTCTTGAGACCAGTGCACGTTGTGTAGCGGATCTGGGCGTGGCGGTTCAGGGATGCGCCCTGGCTTCCTTTGCTGCGGCCCAGGCAGTCCTGACGGCAGAGCAAAAAGAATTGGGTGCTGTCGCCATTGATATGGGGGCCGGGGTGACGGACTATATCGTGTATCATAACGGGGCCGTCGTGCACACCGGCGTCATCGCCGTCGGGGGAGACCACATGACCCAGGATATTTCCCTTGGTCTGAAACTTTCCTTTCCTCGCGCCGAACAGCTTAAAAAACTGCATGGGCTGCTATTTTATACACCTTCGAGCGGTCCTGAAACAGTCACACTGGACCGGCAGATGAATGAAGATGAACGCGTCATTTACCTTCAGTCGCTGGCCCAGATCATGGCAGCGCGGCAGCGGGAGACCCTTGAACTGGTGAAGTCGGACCTGGAGAAGAATGATCTCTGGCCTCTGATCTCCGGCAAAGTATTCCTGACAGGCGGAGCTTCCCGGGTTCGTGGGTTACAACGGATGGCCGCCCAGGTCTTTCCGGTGCCTGTGCAAACGGCCCATGAGCTTACGTTTGAAGGCGACCAGACGTACAGCAAACGACCGGATCTTTCCACGGTCCTTGGTCTGCTTCGTTACGCCCAACGTATCCGTATGTCGGCACCACGCCCCAAGGGCTGGAGAAAAGTGCAGGAATCCTTCAAGGATATGCTCGGGGCCGTACGCTTATTTTAATTAGGAACCGTAATCAACAATCACCAAGACGAGGAGTTTCTTATGATCGAATTCAAGCACGACAGTATGTTTCGCGTCCCTGAAGCCGGCGATTCCGGGGGGCAATGGATTATTGGGCTGGGTTCCTCCGGCGTGAATGTCCTTGATCAAATGGTCCTGGAAAACGAAGGTGTGCGGGGGCTGATGATTTTCGACACGGATGAAACCTCGGTCAGGGGCAGCGTTGTCCTGGAAAAAATGTTGATCGGAAAAAAAATGATCCGGGGTATGGGAACAGGTGGAGACCCGGAACTCGCCCGCCAATTGTTCCGGGCGGAAAAAGATGAAATCAGGGAATCGCTCAAAGGAACCCGACTTGCTGTTATCGTGGCCGGGCTTGGCGGTGGAACAGCCTCGGGGATGTTGCCGGAGTTGATTGAACTTCTCAAGGAACTGGGAGCGGCCACTATCGTGGTGACAGCAACTCCTTTTGTCTTTGAAGGAGGACGTCGTCGTTCCCAGGCCAGCCAGGCGCTGACAACATTGCGGGCATCTGCGGATGCGGTGCTTTGTTTCTCCAATCAGAGCCTCATGCAACTCACGGATGACAGCTCGGATCTGCGCACGGGCTTTTCCAAAATGAATTCATTGTTGGCCAAAGTTGCCATGACCCTGCGCCGTTCGGTGACCCAGCGTGGCCTCATGCAGGCCAGCCTGGCCGATATCCGGCAGTTGGCGCATGATTCCGCCGTTGGATCTGAAGATCATCTGCTCTGCCGTGCCGGCTTTGCCGCTGCGGGTGGAGATAATCGAGTCGAGGATGTGGTTGAGCATGTGCTGGCCAGTCCGCTGCTTCAGGATGAGCGTCTCTGGGTGCGTGGCCACTCCATGTTGGCCAGCCTCACCGGAGGCTCTGACATGTCCATGAGCGAGTTTCAATCTGTCATGCACTACCTGCGCAAACAGCTGCCGGTGGAGATACCGATGATCACAGCCGCCAATGTTGATAGCAACAAGCGTCAGCACCTGGAATTGACCCTGTTGATGACAGGCAATTGGGAAGAGATGGAAGAAAACGCGCCGCTTCTGAAAAAAGAAAAACAGCAGGAACCTCTCGTCGTAGCCCAAAAGAAAAAAAAGGCCGTGGTGGAAAGGGCTCCTGTGGAAGCCGTCATCAAGGAAGAAGAGCTGCAGAAGGAAGAAATTTGGGAAGCGGAAGAAACAGTGGAAGAGCCACAGCCAATCATGGCTGGGCACCATGAGGACGAAGTGGAGAACTGCGAGCCGGAGTTTGATGGCTTTGCCTCCATCCGCTCAAGTTCCAAGGAGGAAACTCCCGAGCGCTATTTCAATCGTCAGGAAGAGCTGCCTCTGGACAAAAAAATTCCCCGGGGCCGTTTTGAAAAATCAGCACCCACCATGTGGGATGGCCAGGATCTTGATCAGCCGACCTTCATGCGGATGGGAATCAAAGTTAAAATTTAAACAGATCAATTTTTACCTTGGCGCGGGAACCGCGCCTGGAGAAATCTATGCGCTTCCCTCACCTGGCCGGACCTCATTCCAAACTTTTTTTCCTCCTGGTTGCGGCAGTCTTTGGAATAAGCTGCGACGCCTATTCCTCGGTCAAGTTGGGCTCGGATACGATGGTGGCTTTGGGTTATCCAGGACTTAAAGGTAAAAGGGTGGGGTTGGTGACCAATCCCTCCGGCGTCAATGCCCAGGGAGTTACAACGATCGATCTTCTGCGCAGGGCCCCTGGAGTCCGACTGGTGTCCATGTTCGGGCCTGAACACGGTGTCTATGGTGACATCAAGGCGGGAGACTATGTTCCCACCCGCAAGGATTTTCGAACCGGCCTGATGGTGCATTCCCTGTATGGAACAACCCGCAAGCCGACACCGGGCATGTTGAAGGATCTCGATGTCATCGTTTACGATCTTCAGGATGTAGGAGCCCGGAGTTATACCTTCATCAGCACGCTGGGACTTCTCATGCAGGCGGCGGAAGAAAACGGGAAGGAAGTGGTCATCCTTGACCGTCCCAATCCGCTGGGAGGAAATCGTATCGAGGGCGGAGGCGTCGATCCTGCCCTTCGTTCTTTTGTTGGGCAGTATGATATTCCTTATGTTTACGGGCTGACGGTTGGAGAGATGGCCTATTGGATCAATGATAACTATCTTGAACGACCCTGCCGTCTGACGGTTTTCCGCCTGGGTGACTGGAACAGGAACATGTCCTGGGGCGACACCGGTTTGCGTTGGGTGCCAACGTCGCCCAACATCCCCGCGTGGGAATCAGCCGCCGGTTATGTAGCTACTGGTTTGTTGGGTGATATCGGGATCACCAACGGGGCCAACGTTCATCCCAAACCGTTTCTGGTGGTGGCAGGGGAAAGAATCAACGAGCAGGCACTCGCTGCGTCCTTGAATCAACTCGGGCTGAAAGGTATCGGAATCCGTCCCACGGTGTTTTATCCCAGTTCAGGAAAGTTCACGAAGGTGGCCTTTCGTGGTGTCGAACTGACGCTGGATCCGCGTAGTCCGGAGAGTTTTTTGAAATTAAACTTTCAGGTCTTGGACGCACTGCGCGCAATTCAGCCGCAGAAGAATTACTTTGTCTCGGCGCCAAAGAATTCACTTTTGATGTTCGATAAGATCAACGGTGGTCCGCGTAACCGCAATGCTTGGTTGTCCGGTAAAAATGCCGATGCCATTGCCCGGACATGGAAAGCCAAAGAAGACTCCTGGAGACAGGAACGTCAAAAATATCTTTTATATCCTTAGATCACGGACGTTTCGGCCTGCCACGGCCCCTGTCGTGCTAAAACGCCTGCCTTGAAGCCGGTTCATCGAGCCGGCCTACAACTTTCCACCGAAAGTCATTGTTTTTTGCATGGCCTTCTATAGACGATTGGGCAGCTACCATGGAACTTGCCCTCATTGATGCCATCGGTCCTTTTTTTCGGAATCACCCGAAACGCCGTATCAATTGGTCAAAAATACCTTTTACCCTTCTTCCTTTCGATGGGCCGGATTACACTCTTTACTGGGAGAATGTGTGGAACGAACTCGGCGACTTTGCCGCCAAGGTTTCCACTTTGGGTTACAACGCCGTCACCCTGGATGATGTCATCCATCTTTCCGATCACCCCTGGCTGGAACCGGAGATCCTTCAGCGCAATGCCGTTTTCCGTCAGGAATACCGTCACTTGTTTGCTTTACTGCGTTCCCACGGTTTGAAGATTTATTTGACCTCCGATTTTCTCAGCGTTTCCATGGCAGTGGAACAACGGCTGAAAGGACGCGTCGGTGCCGCTGTTGATTGGTATGCAGAGGTGGTCGATGCCTGCATGGCCGATTTTCCGGAAGTGGAGGGGATTGTCCTGCGCATCGGGGAAAGCGATGGGGTGGATGTCACCGATCCCCTGCGCAGCCGTCTTTATCTCCGCAACGAGCAGGAGGTCAACCGCATGTTGCAGCGTCTGCTTCCGGTTTTCGAACGGAGACAACGCCGTCTGATCTTCCGCACCTGGACGGTGGGGGCTCATCTGATTGGCGACCTCATCTGGCATCGCGACAGGTTGGCCTCGACTCTGCGGGGGATTGAATCACCGGCCTTTGTTCTTTCCATGAAATACGGCGAGAGCGATTTCTTTCGCTATCTTCCGATTAACCGCCATTTTTTCCGGATTGATATTCCCAAGATCATCGAACTCCAGGCCCGCCGCGAATACGAGGGGGCGGGGGAATATCCTTCCTTCATTGGCTGGGATTGCGAGCATTACGCACGGGAACTGGCCGGTGCCCGCAACATGCTGGGTTTTTCCGTCTGGTGTCAGACCGGGGGCTGGCATTCCTTTCGCCGTCGCGCATTCCTGGAACCGTCGGCTGTCTGGATCGACCTGAATGCCGCAGCCGCCATCCACATTTTCAAGAACGGAGCCACGGTGGAAGACACGGTTACTTCCTTCTTTGGATCGGATCGTGCTGCCGGGGCTTTGGAATTATTGCGACTCTCCGATGTCGTGATTAAAGAACTCCTCTATGTGGAAGAGTTTGCCCGTAAGAAGCTCTTCTTCCGTCGCGTCCGTATTCCACCTTTGCTGCACGTTTACTGGGATTCCCTTTTCATAAACGAGGCTGTCCGCACCATGCTTTCGCATTGGGTGTTGGATCCGGAAGCAGCTGTACGGGCAGGAGAAGCCGCTTTCACGCAGTTTGACCGCATGCAGGAACTGGCCCGTGAATTGAAACTGCCGGAGGATGACATTCTTTTCATGCGCGATACTTTTGCGTTGGTTCTATTGGCGCGGCGATATTATCTGTTGCCGCCCGACCCGGACTTTCCGGCCCGGATCAAGGCCGCCAAGAAAGCCTACAAAGCCCGCTGGCCCAGATCGTTACGGAATCGCTATCGTATCCGCACCGGGCTCAGGCCCTTCTTCCTGACAAAGCGCACCGCAACCTGGGTCATGCACCTGCTGGTGCGTGGGCAGCGGGGTTACCGTCCCGTGCTGGACCGGCTCTTCACCCTCCGGGCTTTATCCTGGATCTACCGCCTCTTCCGCGCCCGGCATGAAGAAGCGTTGCCGAAATTCGTCCGGAAAACCGCCATGGGAATTGACAGTTTGTTCAGGTAAAGACTTCGTTTGGTTGGTATCCGGAGTCTCCTGTCCGTCATAGCCTCGGCGATGTCGTAAGCAATAACCCCCCTATTCCCATCTTCCAGCCTGTCTCTGTTTTCCGTTTTAGCCGCAGTTTCCAAATCTCGGTTTTCTTCGCCTTTTCCGCATTGCAGGTCGGGGCGTTGACCCGACATTCTGTTTTACCTTTTTATCGGAGGGACGATCTCCGTGTCGTCCTCTTCTCTGTAAGGTTCCCCATCAACAAAGAAAAGCGTTCATCGGTTATAGAAACCACAAACGCCAGGAGAATCCTGCGGTTCGCTACCACGATTTGAACCTGAAAACAGCTCAGCTTTCCGGGTCGATTATACATTCTTGAAGGTAACGTTTCACATCGAACAGTTACTTTTTAGCTAATAACAGGGCCATTCAAGAACGTTGCTGTTCCCGCTGTTGCCTATTATTTTTTTAACGACTGAACTCCAATGCGCGCACGCACTTACCCCCCAACGCACGTAGTGGATTTAGCCTCACTGCCCCGAGACGACCCGGTGTGTCTGGTCGGAACCGCCGGATGCGGACCCGCATGTCCGGTGGTGTGGGGGCCTTGGCCAGCCTATCGGTCAGTCAGGGCGATCCGATCAGACCACTTCCTTATTTTCTTTAGATTAACGGGGTCAGTCGTTAACAATTAACAGGTTTCCAGCATCAAAAGAGCTCTCCGGACACCCTTCGGGGCCGGGACGTTCCACCTGCGCGGCTCTCGCCAAGTTCGTTTGTCTGCGTCACCTACAGACACTAGCAATTCGTGTTTTCTGCGTGGGAATAGCCGTTTAGCTAGCGCCCGGGTAGTGTAGCGCTGCCCGGCTGCTTCGCCGTAGCAGAGGCGAGGGTGCACGAGCTAATGGGACAGACAGAGCTTACAGTGGGGAAGGGGATGCCGTTTCATCCCGACAGGGGGGGCAGGCCGAAACGGCCTACAGGGCGAACGTGAAAATGGGGGGGGAGTCGGGTCGGCGCACCGAGCTACGACTAGGCGAGGAGTTTTTGGCGGAGTTTGGTTTGTTCTTTTTGCATGTTCTCGAAGTCCTTGTCACTTTGGTCGTCCCGACCGCAGAGGTGGAGCATGCCGTGGATGATGTAGGTGAGTAGTTCGTCCTCGAAATTCAGGCTTTCGATTTTCTTTTGTTTGAAGGCGATTACTGGACAGATAATCAGCTCGCCATGCATGAACGTCATGACGTCAGTCGGAGTTGGGTCGTGGAAGAATTCGTGATGAACCTTTCCACTGACAGCGGGTGTGACGAAGACGACATCCACCTCCCTGATTTCCTTTGGCCAGCTTTTCTTCAGCAGGCGGGGGAGGGGTTCAATGCGCTTCTGTAGTTTCTTCAGGCTGAGAGGATGCCGCTTTTGCCTGTTGAACAGTCGGATCACGATCCCGGTCTTTGGAGCTTGTTTCCCGTTTGGTGCGTGGGTAATCGATGCGTGCATGAAGCATGTTTTTCAGTGTGTAGATGAAACGTTCGGTGATGATGGAAATTTCGTTGAAGGTGAGTTGGGACTCGTCGAGTTGGCCTTCCTGAATACGTTGGTCGATAAGCTTTTTGACCATCGCCTCGATATTCTGGGAGTTGGGCTGGCGCAGGCTGCGGGAGGCGCTTTCGATGGTGTCAGCCAGGGAGATGATGGCTGATTCTTTGCTTTGGGGGATCGGGCCGGGGTAGCGGAAGCTGCGATCTTCCACCTCCGGGATGTCGTCTTCCCTTAGTTTCATGATTTTCATGCCGGCCATGGCGTCTTCTTTCTGTTGCATGGCCTTTTTGTAAAAGTAGTAAACGAGCGAGGTGCCGTGATGTTCGCGGATGACATCGATGATGGGTTGGCGCAGGCCGAATTTGAGGGCGAGGTTGATGCCTTCCTTCACGTGGGAAATAATAATGAGGGAACTCATGGTCGGGTTGAGTCCGTCGTGGGGGTTGGCTTCGGGGGAGCTGTTCTCGATAAAATAGTCGGGTTTGGCCAGTTTGCCGACGTCGTGGAAGTAGGAACAGACCCGGCATTGGGTGGGGTTGGCGTCGATGGCTTCGGCAGCGGCTTCAGCCAGGGAGGCCACGCTCATGCTGTGCAGGTAGGTGCCGGTGGCTTCTTCAGACAGTTGTTTGAGGAGAGGGTGTTTCAGGTCGGATAGTTCCAGCCAAGTGATGTCGGTGATGCGGTCGAAGATCCATTCAAGCACGGGAAGAACGGCGCTGACGATCAGGGCGGTGAGGACGCCGAGGAAAATGGCCCAGACGCTCTGGACCACAATAAAGCGCATGTCGGGGTTATAAAGAAGGCCGAGAAGGAGGGCGCAGCCCAGTCCGACCAGGCTGACTTTGACCCCGGCCATAAGAATATCGGTACGGCGGCGGATGCGGCGGGAAAAGAGAACTGCGGAAAAACCGGTCAGTAGGCTGCTGAGCAAAGTGTCTGGACGCCCGGGATCGAGGAAGATTCCGCCGAGCAGGGCCAGGAGGAAGGCGATGATGTATCCGGCGCCGGGACCAATCAGGACGGTGGCCAACATTGGGGCGATGGCGCAGGGAACAAGGACGGCGGCCAGGGGGACGCTCATGACGCTCATGACGTCTCCATAGACGTAGAGGGATTTGTTGACCATGAGGTTGGTCGCTATCAGAACCACGAAGAGCAGCAGTAGTTGGTTGCTTTTCCACACTTCACGGGCGGCCAAGGGAATGAGAACGATGCCGACCAGCATGACAAGAAAGCTCAGGATGGAAGTTTCCGCGAGGGATGATTCATTCTGCCAACTGCCGATACGGATGAAGAGGATCAGGCCGAAGGTGAGAACCGCGTAACGCAGGATGGGGCTGCAATCCAGCATATCCCGCCACTCGTCTTCTGGAGCCAGACGGCGGGTTTTGCCGCAGGAAAGGCCTTTACGGATGAGTTCCTTTTTTTTGAGCCAGTTGAACATGGTGGGGAGAAGGTGGGATGAAGAAGTGAAACGTGGGATTACAAGCCGATGCTGGTCTGTTTTTCGCCCCGGTGTTTTTTATAGGCGTGGACGATTTTGGAGACCAGTTCGTGCCGGACTATGTCGGCCTCATCGAATTTCAGAAAACCGATGCCCGGCACTAGGCTGAGAGCCTGGACTGCTTCGACCAGGCCTGATTTGCGGTGGTGGGGAAGATCCGTCTGGGTGGGATCGCCGGTGACAACACAGCGCGAGTTCTGGCCAAGCCGGGTCAGGAACATGAACATTTGTTCCGTGGTGGTGTTCTGGCCTTCGTCCAGAATGACAAAGGAATTGGCAAGAGTCCGTCCTCGCATGTAGGCGAGGGGGGCGATTTCAATGATTCCCCGCTCGATATAACGTTCGACTTCTTCTTTCTCAATGAGGTCCTGCAGAGCGTCGTAAAGGGGGCGGAGGTAGGGCAGAATTTTTTCTTCGAGATCTCCCGGGAGGTAGCCGAGGCTTTCGCCGGCTTCAACAGCCGGGCGGGTGAGGACGATACGGCTGACTTCTTCCTTTTTAAGAGAAGAAAGGGCCATGGCAACGGCTAGGAAGGTTTTGCCGGTTCCGGCCGGGCCGATGCCGAAGGTGAGGGCATGGTTTTGGATCATGTCCACGTAGGCGCGTTGGGTGAAGGTCTTGGGGACAATCACCGCTTTACGGGGTGAAAATTGCAGGCGGAGATTCCAGAGGTTTTCAAGGGAGGCACTGTCCCCCTCTTTAACGGCCTGGAGAGCGAAACGGAATTCGTGATGCCGAATTTTCAGCCCCTTTTGGGAGGCTACATTGAGGACACGGAAAAGTTCTTTGGCCAAGGCAATGGCATCGCCTGTGCCTTCCAGCTTAAGCCAGGCATCGCGGGAGGTGACCTTGAGTCCCAGGGCGCTTTCCATTTCCTGCAACAAAGCGGGATCGGAGCCATAGAGGGTGGAAAGAGCGCGGGCACTTTCAAAGGTCATGGTTTCGACTTCGGGTCGGATAGTAAGGGTTTTCACGCTAATTAGTTAATATACCTGAAATGACTCTAGCATAGTGGCCTGAAATGGAAAGATGGAAGTCGGGAGAGGGAGAAGTGCATGTTTAACGCCAAGACGTTAAGACGCCAAGACGCAAAGGTCGTAAAATCAAAAGCATAAGTGGGCTGGATAAAAGGGCTGGTTATTGAACGCATTTAGAACAGGATTTAAGTAAGGGTTTTTAGCAGCTTGGCGAATCTTGGCGATCTTCCTTTAAAAGGATTAGACTTTCATCAGGCTTCTGGAACGGAGGGTTAATTGATCCAGAAAATGCTGGGCCAGAGGGGTTAAGGTTCCCCTCCAGTAGGCACCGACAGGGAGGTTTGGGAAATGGGGCAAGGGCACTTCTTTGACCGTTTTGGGAAGTCGTGCCTGGGGAACATGGACCCATAAGCCAATGCCAAGACCCTGGGAAACATAGTGCGAAACAAGATCCTGGCCGCTGGCTTCGACCGAGATGGGCCATTGCATCTGAAGTTTTTGAAGTCCTGAATCGAAGAGGCGGGTGAGAAGTTCTTTCTTGGGCAGAGAAATGAGTGCCGGGCGATTTTCTTCAGGCAGCTTGAGGACGGCCTCCAGCGATTTCAGGTGTTTGTGGGCGGGGCCGGTCAGAAGAACAAGAGGCAACTCCGCGATAAGACGGGTTTGGTATTCGGAGGGTAGGCCCCGTTCCAATACAGTGACCGCCAGGTCGGCTTCCCCGGAATCCAAAGCGGCCTGGGCCTGGGCCTGGTTGCGTTCGTAAAGACGGACTTTGAGCCGGGGGAAATCTTTTTTTAGGGATTTGAGAAGATGCGGAACATGATCGCGGAGGACTTCGCCCAGACCGGCGACCCGCAGTTCCTGGGAAAGTTCGCCCCGCAGAATGGATTCCATCCGATCCAATTCCCCGAAAAAGGGCCGGATAAAATCATAGAGGTGTTGTCCCGCCGGGGTCAGGCCGAAGGGTTTGCGGCGGAAGAGGGAAAGCTTCAGGTCGCGTTCCAGTTGGATGATCTGGGCACTGACGGCGGGTTGCTGGATGGAGTAGGGCATGTTCCGGCAGGCATTGACGATGCCGCCATGGCGTGCGACGTAGTAAAAAAGTTCCAGGTGGTGGACATTCATAAATCGATTCAATCAATAGGTAGCATAAAATTATCGATTTTGTAAATAGCACGGATTTGGTTAGCCTGTTGTTGAATGGATGTCACACTGGCGTCCGGATTGATAAAAAGACTATGGACAACTCCGGTTGGAAAAAAAAGGTTCGCGATGTGCTTTTGAAGGGCTTGACCCGGATCTACACTGTCAGGGTAAATGGAGGCGAGGCCCTGCCTTCGGAAGGTTACGGCGTCCTGCTTGTCTGTAATCATGTCAGTTATGTGGATGCCATTATTCTTCAGATCTCCTGCCCGCGCACGATCCGCTTTTTATCTTTTGAAGAATTTTTCAAGTGGCCCCTGCTGGGAGCTGTTTTGAAATTGTTCAAAGCCATTCCGATTTCCTCCCGCCATGCCAAGGATGCGGTGGTCAAAGCGTCGGAAGTTCTCAGGCAGGGCGATGTGGTTTGTATCTTTCCGGAGGGGAAGTTGACAAAGAGTGGTGAACTGCAGGAGTTCCAAAAAGGTTTTGAATTGATCGCCCGCCGAGCGCGGGTGCCGGTGCTTCCTGTTCATCTGGGCTCGCTCTGGGACTCCATTTTTTCTTATCAGGGAGGCCATGCCTTTTGGAAATGGCCCCGGCGCATTCCTTTCCCGGTGCAGGTCACTTATGGTGGGTTGATTCCTTTCGGCGACGCTAGTACTGAAAGAGTCCACCGGGAGGTTTTGGCGTTAGGAACGCGGGTATCGGAAGATTAACTTATGAATGATTCATTAAAAAAAGAACTGAGCGACATCCGGGCGAAACAAAAAGTATTGTTTGAGTCCTTGATGGCACTGGATGAAAATCTCAGAAAACTAACCGACACTCTCAATTCGCAGGAGGAAACCACGGGGCCAATCCCAACCGAGGTTTCTCCCCCGGCTCCTGCCTTTGCCACTGCTTTTGCTTCAACTGGGCTTTCCTCGCCTGGCCCGGTCTTGCCCCCGCCGCTCCCGTCCGTTCCCAACGCGGGATCCTCCTTTAACAAGGAGAAAAAGGAAGTGCCTGTTTCGGCCTGGGAGGAAACAAAGCACGTGGAAGCCGTTTCTCCAGCGTTTACCCCGGAGAGTCCCGCACCGGTGAAAGAGGGGGATTCGTTTGAATTCCGTCTGGGCCAGGTCTGGTTGATCCGGCTGGGGGTTTTGTTGTTTCTGACAGGGATGGTATTTCTGGGTAATATGGCCTATCACAGTTTTATTACCAAGCTGCCACCTGTGGCCAAGGCAATCGGCCTCTATGTGATTTCAGGCGGCTTGGTAGGGTTGGGTCTTTTTCTGGAACGTTGGAGGGAATCGCTCAAAAACTACGGGCAGGTGTTGTTGGGAGGCGGGCTGGCAGCGGTGTATTATACCACCTACGCATCCCATTTTGTACCTCAATTGAAATGGATCGAAAGCCTGGGATTGGCCGCGTTGTTATTGTTTGGCTGTGCGTCTGTGATCACCTGGATGGCGGATTGGAAAAAATCCCAGACATTGGGAACCATGGGTTTGCTTTTGGCCTATTACAGCTGTGTGATCAACCCGGTCTCCTGGTTCACCCTGCTTTCCAATCTTTTGTTGGGCGCGGCTGCGCTGGCTTTGTTGATCCGAAATCGCTGGAGCATCTGTTCCTGGCTGGCTTTGCCCGCGACCTATGGGGCTTATGCCTATTGGCAATTTATTCGGGGTGGGATGGAAGAGGGCGTCGGAGGATTTTGGATAAGTGCCGCCTTTCTGAGTTCTTACTGGTTGCTTTTTACAGTCGGTATTTTCCTTTGCCGCTCCGGACAATGCAGTGATGAAGGGAAGGCCTCCTTCATCAGTCTGAATAACATTCTGTTTTATGCGTTGATGTTCTTCTCGATGCCGAAGGTGTTGCATGAGCCCTTCCTCTGGGCGGGAACCCTGGGATACGGAGTCTTGCTGGTCGGGCTGGGGGCATTGGCCGGTGTGAAAGCCAAAGAGGGCCCGGCGTTGTGTCATGCCTACGTGGTGAAAGGTTTGTTGTTTCTCACGGCGGGGTTTTTCCTGAAGTTTTCAGGCTATCAACTGTCCATGGTGCTGGTAATGCAAAGCGCGGTATTGCTTCTTGCGGCACGTGATCCGTTCCGTCTGCTTTTTCGCATCGGGGCGGGTGTGACGGCCTTTGTGGCCCTGGCCGCAGGGATTGACGTTTTCATGATAAAAGCTAACGCATCCCTATTTGCCGGATTATTTGTTAGTCTGATTTTCCTCTTCCAGGCATGGTGGGAAGGCTTCCGTCATACCGGAGAGGGGCAATCGCGGGAGAGAATTCAGGCCTTTTCCATGTATTATGTGGTGCTGGCCATGATTGCTTCCCTGATAGTGGGAGTGGTTCATCTGCCCCTGCTTTGGAAGGCCCCGGTTTTGGCTTTGCTGGCGTTGGGGCTTACCTGGATGGGACCGCGGCTGCGTTTGCCGGAATTGAGTGTCGGGGCACAGGGCTTTCTCTGGACTGCCCTGGGAGTTTGGTTTTGGCAACGGGTGGAGGCCGTGCCTCCCTGGTGGAATATGCTCGTTGTCCTGGGCTCGGTGTTGATGCTTAGCGCCTGGTGGCAGAGGCAGGGCAGGATATGCATGGAGCAGGCTTTGGTACAGTTGGGTGTCTTTTTTGCGGCCCTGGCTGTTGTCGTGATGTTGTATCTGCGCCTGGAACCCGCCTGGGATGCCTACCAATGGATTATCTACGGTGGTATTCTGGCTTTTGCTTCCTTACTTTATGCTCTGGTTTTCCGCAACTGGGCGATCGCCCTGTTCAGCCAGGTTTTTCTCATTCTGGCGGTGTTCCATTTTCTGGAAAAAACCACAGGTCGCGACCTTGAGGCTTTGCCCGCTCTGGTGCCGATGGCCGCCGTCCTGGCCATGGGACTGGCTTTGAAGGGGCTACAGGAAAGAAAGCCTGATGAGTCATCCGGTGGCTGGTCAACGGTTGTCTTAAGCCCTGCCGCTCTCATTTACCGCCTATTGGCCATGTTTATGTCGCTGTTCTGGATTCATGCCTATGTTTCCGATGTCTACCTTCCGGGATTTCTGGGCATTGCCGGCATGGTGTGTGTGTTAGGGTCGTTGAGGTCCACGGACTGGCTGCGTTACGGGTTCGGCGCTTTTCTGATCATGGGAGGCCTGCTGTTTTTCTGGTTCGATCCCGTTCGTGGGCAGGTGACCCGATGGGCGGATCTGGCCGTGATTCTTGCTCCCGCCTTGATACAGCAAGTGAACAAGCATTGGCTGCCATTGAAAGGTAAGAAGCGTTGGCAGGAAATTCTGGAAATTCTACTCTCGGTGGTTTCCCTTTGGATTTTCAGCGGGAACGTCATCAAGGGCTTTGCCTCCGGTTTTTATCTGAGCGCAGGCTGGTCGGTTTATGCGTTGATGATCTTTGGCTTCGGCTTTTTGCTGAAAGAAAGAACTTATCGTTTGGCGGGACTTTTCATTCTGGCCTGCACGGTGGGAAGGATAGTTTTCGTGGACTTATGGCAGATCAATGCACTGACAAGAATCTTAAGTCTTATGGTCTGCGGAGTTGTGCTTGGATTTCTTGGGTTTATCTACAACCGCTATGCCGAAACCATTAAAAAATATCTTTAACCCCAGGTTTCATAAGTAACATTTCACAGCTTCTTAGGGAATCTTGGCTTCTGCAATTGCACAGTTTTTACTGAGGGCCGAGAGGTTGAGGGACGACGCGCAAAGACTTACGTTCTAAATACTCATGAAACCACCCGGACTCAAACCCACGTATCCCTCCGGGATCTTGCCGGGGTGCATCGCAAGGGTCCTCCAACCTGGATGAAATAGTCCGGACCTTTGGTAAAAACCTCTATCAATGTAGAGATGAATACCGTTGAGGAAATTAGATTCGCCATTGAGCACTGCCTGAAAAACACGTGAAAACTCCGGCCGGTTGGTTTGATGGATACTGGGAAAGGCTCTGGGATGCCCGGATGGTAGCGGATGCTATTAGCGGCAAGCTAGACTTCCTTGTTGAAGAAGCCCGCCGCGAACGTGCAACTGGAACCCTTTGCCGTTTCCCTTGAATTCCACCTGCACCGGCCGTTTATGGAAATCTTACAACGACCTGCCTACTGAAGTGCGCGAGTTGTCAGGTAAAAAACAACGGCTCTAACAGGCTAATAATCAGCTTCCTTCTCTTTACTGCAAACCGTTACTGGACGGTATTTGGTCGGTTCTTCTAGGTATTCGTCTCCGCGCCACTCAAGAAGGGGGGAGGTAACCTCATTGTGCAAATCCCAATAGTTGACCCTCTGCTCCCCAGAAGACAGATCAACCATCGCCTCTCAAGGATATGGGCAGCTTGGCTGAAGCTCTGCTATCGAAGGCAGGGAAACGATCCGGAATCGCCGCTTGATCGGTTGCCTGTCTGTGGGTAGAAGATGGGGATGAAGATTGGCATTGCGGCGGATCACGGCGGTTATGAATTGAAATCCGAATTGGTGGCGGAACTCAAACAGCAGGGGCACAGCGTGGTGGATTTCGGGCCGGATCGTTTTGACGCGGCGGACGATTACCCCGATTACGGGATTCCAGCAGCCAAGGCGGCAGGGCTTGGTGAAGTGGATCGCGCCATTTTGATCTGCAACAATGGTATCGGGATGGGAATCCTGGCCAACAAGATTGAAGGCGTGCGTGCGGCAGTGGTTTACAATGAACAAAGTGCGAAAAATACCCGCGAACACCATGATTCCAATGTGCTGGCCCTTGGAGGTCAGGAGTTTCCTCCGGAACGGTTGAAAACATTCATCGATATCTGGTTAAAAACGGAATTTGCCGGGGGTCGTCATGAGCGGCGCATGGGCAAAGTCAAAACGTTGGATTAAGGAAACCCTTCCAGATGAGTAAACTCTGGAGCAATAAACCGGGCTTGATTTAGCCTGCCAACAAAAACCCCCCTGCCCTTGCGGGAGAGGGGTTTTGGGCTTCGAGAAGAGCTTGTTATTCTTCTTTGGTGGGAGCGGGCTTACGGCTGGAAGGCATCGGGGCTCCTTCGTTCAGCTTGGCTATAACGCCTTCTTCCACTTTGGCGTAGAGTTCGGGATTCTTTTTGAGTTCTTCCTTTCCCGCGTCGCGACCCTGGGAAACCTGGGCTCCGTTGAAGAAGAGCCAGGCACCTTTTTTCTCAATCACGTTGAGGTCGATGGCCAAGTCCAGCAGAGAGCCGGTCTTGGAAATACCTTCGTTGTACATGATGTCGAACTCCGCTTCGGTGAAGGGAGGGGCGACCTTGTTTTTGACCAGCTTGATGCGGGTTCGGCTGCCGGTGACAGTGCCTTCGGTGGATTTGATCGCACCGATGCGGCGGATGTCTACACGCACACTGGAGTAGAACTTGAGGGCTTTGCCGCCGGGGGTGGTTTCCGGGCTGCCGAACATGACCCCGATTTTTTCGCGGATCTGGTTGGTGAAGATACAGACGGTCTTGGCTTTGCTGATCTGCGCGGTCAGCTTGCGCATGGCCTGGCTCATCAAGCGGGCCTGGGAGCCGACAACCGCGTCGCCCATATTCCCGTCGAGTTCATGCTTGGTGACGAGAGCGGCCACGGAATCGAGCACGACGACGTCGATCGCGTTGGAGCGGATGAGGGTTTCGAGGATGGTCAGGGCTTCTTCGCCGGAGTCGGGCTGGGAAACCAGAAGTTCGTCCATGTTCACGCCGAGCTTGCGGGCGTAGCCGGGATCGAGCGCGTGCTCGACGTCGATGAAGGCGGCAGTGCCGCCGCGTCTCTGGGCCTCCGCCACCACGGTCAGAGTGAGGGTGGTTTTACCGGAGGATTCCGGTCCGAAAATTTCGATGATACGCCCGCGGGGGAAGCCGCCGACGCCGAGGGCCCGGTCAATGGTGACGCAACCGCTGGGGATGACGTCGATCTTGAGTTTGGCGTTCTCGTCGCCGAGACGCATGATGGAGTTGTCGCCGAACTGTTTGACGATCGATTGGATGGCCAGATCGAGGTTCTTTTTGTCGGAGGTGTTTTGTGCGGATGTCTTAGGTTCTGTTTTTTCTGTTTTGGCAGCCATAGTGTTGTGATATTGTGTTTTGAGTATTGGTTTAAGTGTTGAGAGGTGTTGAGTCTCTGCGTTTATTGTCTCTTAAGCAGGGCGCGCCGGATCAAATCCAGTGCGGCCTGCGAAGCCCCAAATTTAAAGACTTCCCTGCGCGGCACAAGCCGCTTTTCTTCGGTTTGACAAGAAATTGTTCCATCCGGCCTTTTTTCAGCCAAAGCGATAAAAAGTGTACCCACGGGTTTCTCTTCGGAGCCACCGCCTGGTCCGGCGATACCGGTCAGGGACACGGCCAGATCGGCCCCGCTTTGCTTCAGGGCACCTTCGGCCATTTCGGCAGCTGTTTGAACACTGACAGCCCCGTGCTTTGCCAATGTTTCAGGAAGAACTCCCAACTCTTTCATCTTGAATTCGTTACTGTAGGTCACCCAGCCGCCGTCAAAAACGGCGGAGGATCCCGGGACATTGGTCAGGCGGTGGGAGGTCAGTCCTCCGGTGCAGGATTCAGCGGTGGTCAGCTTGAGTTTCAATCCGGAGGCCAACTGGATGACAACGCTTTCCATGGTTTCGTCCCCTTCCGCATATATATGGTCGCCGACAGATTCCAAAACCACGGTGTTCATTTTTTGCAGAAGAACCTGATCCGGACTGATGAGCCGGAGATCAACTTCCCGGTAGCGGGCGCAGTAACCGATTTCGACTGGTCCCAGAGCCAACAGTTTTTCCTCCACACGTTTTTGCACTTCGGATTCGCCCAGACCGAAGATGCGGAAGTTCAGGCAATGAATTGCTGCCGCATCGGGGTGCAGGGTCTTGAGATAAGGCAGAACCTGTTCCTCGAACATGGGATAAAGTTCCGGGGGAGGCCCGGGCAGACAAATAATCTGGTGGCCTTGATAAGGAAGCCGGAAACCGGGAGCGGTTCCGTGGTTGTTTTCCAGGATGTGGGCACCGCGGGGGATCTGGGCCTGCATGTTGACAGAGTCGGGCGGGATGATGTTGCGACGGGCAAAGTAGTCTTGGATTTTTTGGGCGATGTGGGGTTGGAATTCCAAAGGTGCTCCGCAGAGATCCGAAACCAGATCGCGGGTGAGGTCGTCGGAAGTGGGGCCCAAGCCGCCGGTGAGGATGATGAGATCGGCACGTGTGAGGGCTTCGGCCAGAACTTCCTTGATAATAGGGCCGTCGGGAATGGTGTGCTGACGGACGACGCGGAGTCCGAGTTTGAGCAGGTGCTGGGAAAAATAGCCGAGGTGTGAGTTCTGCACCTGGCCAAGCATGAGCTCGGACCCGGTATTGATGACTTCGATGTTCATGCTGAAACGGATCTTAACGCCAGGTTGCCAATAAGCAAAAGGTGGAAAGTAGGAAAAAGCATCTAGGGTTTTATTTCATCTGAGTCAATCCGGACCCCAAGTATTTAAGTGTTTCACAAATATAGATTTCCTTTTAAAGTAAAAAGATGTAAAAACCACATTCTGGCCCTTCAAGCTTAGGTTGCCCGGAAAGTCGGATCAGTCGTATAAAAAAGCGGTATCGAGGAAAATGAAACAGCTCAAATTCAACAGGTCAGCCCTGCTCAAGGCCATCCGTCTTTGCGCGCTGTTACTTGTCTATGCGGCCAGTCAGGCGACCATTCAGGCCCAGTTCAATCCGGCAGTGGGAACGGCTGGAAATGACTTGGTCACGGCATCCGGAACTTTTGCAGGCTCTTTCAACGGAAACGGGGGGAGTGATTCCATTACCATCCAGTCGGGGGCTTCGGTAACTGCCAGCAGCACTTACGCGATCAGTATTACTGCGGGAGCTGTCATGAACAACGGTTCCCTGGCTGTCACTGCTGATGGTGAGATTTTCGCTGTTTTCTCGGCTAACGGGAACCTGTCTCTATCCAATCCGGGAGCTATTCAGGTGCAGGCAACGGATCCGGATGAAGCCATCGGTTTCGGGACGAGTGCTTTTTCCAGCGGCACGAATGCCGTATTCAATCTGAACAACAACGGCAGTGTCCAGATACTGGCCGATAGTTCTTCGACTTATTCATGGGCCTATGGGTTCCGGGCTCAGGCGGTTGTCTCTGGGCAGTTGGATCTCTTTTTCAACAACAATGGATCCGTCCAGGTGACTTCCTCTTCCAGCGACTATTCCTATGCGGCGGGTGTTTTTATGGGCACGGCCAACGCCAACAGCGGCAGTTCGACCGTCGGCCTGACCAACAGGGGAACCCTGCAGGTCACTTCGGGTAGTTCCTCCAATAACAATTCCAAGGCCTACGGGTTTCTAGCCAACAGCAGGAGCGAATACGCCAACAATTCGGTCGGATTGACCAACACGGGGGCGATGACGGTTTCCTCCGGTGATGCGTCTGATCTTTCTTCGGCCCATGGAGCTTTTTTGAGGGCGGGTTCCGGCACCGGTAATGCGTCGATCCAGTTTATGAATTTCGGCACGATGTCCTCCTCATCCGCTTATTCGCAAAACGGGGATTCTCTGGCTTATGGTCTTGAAGGCAATAGCAGGTCCGATTACGGAACAAGCACGATTAACGTGGTCAATAGAGGAAGTATTTCGAGCCTGTCCGGAGATTCGGCATTCGGGGATTCTCAGGCTTTCGCCGTTTCGACCACTGCCAGTAGTTATCAATCGACTGTCATTCTAACTACCGACAACAGTGGCACTATCAGTGCCACCTCGGGTGATGCTATGAATGAGGCAAGAGCCTACGGCATCCAGGCTCTGGCTACCGCAGATGATTCCCTGGTCCGGGTGACAAACGACGGCACCATCTCTGCCACGGCTGGTGCGGGTGGCAATGTGACATCGGCTTTCGGAGTTGAAGCGAGGGCTGTAAGCGGAACGTCCACGGGTTTTGCCAGAGTCACCAACAAGGGTACGATCAACGCAACGGCGCTATCAGGGAACAATCCCCTTGCCGTGGGCATCCGTGCCCAGGGTGACACGGTAGAAGTTTTCAATTCCGGCACGATTCTGGTTCAGGCCAACGACGATGCCGTGGGCATTCAGGGGTTGGGTGGTGTCGTGGGAATCACGGACACCGGCGGGACGATCATCACGAATCAGACCTACGCCATCACCCTTAATGCGTCAGGTGCCGGGACTTTGAACATTAATGGGTTATCCAACATCCAGGGTGTGATGGCCGGATTCGGGGCCAATGACACCCTTCATTTCAATCTTCTGGGTGTTTCGGCGTCAGATGCCACCCTGATTCAGGATTATCTCAACCTGAACCCCAACACGGGAACCTTTACTGCGGCCGGGTTAACATATGCCTATGAGGATTTTGAAACGGTCACCTTACAGGCCACGGCCTTTTCTTCCCTCTTTGCAGCGAATCCAGGTTTAGCGGGGTTCGCTGCGGCGTTGGACGGGTTGAACGGGACGGCTACTCCTGAATTTGCGCGGTTATTGTCCCTGGCGGCTTTTTCCGGAAGTCCCGACCAGAATTTTTCTCAATTGGCCGGTCAGGACATCCTTGATGTGCTCAACAGCCTGAATCTCATAGTAGCCAACCAGCTTGGCTCCGCCCTGGGGGCCCGTTCCATGGATCTTCGCCACGGGGCAGACGGCCTCGATTTGAGTGGGTTGCAGGTTCAGGATGGATCGCTTCTTGCCCAAGCCAACGGAATTAACAATCGTTTGGATAATCTTGGCCTTTTTGCCGCCGCCTCGGACCGCATCAGTGACTCGCCTGTCGATACTGGAATGCAGGCGGCGGAGCCCAAGAAACGGGTCGGAGCCTGGATACGCGGCACGGCCAAGATGGCTGAGCAGGAGACGGCGGACGGCATTCCCGGTTACGACAGCAACACTTACGGGGCACTTTTGGGTGTTGATTACAAAGTGACCTCCAACCTGGTGCTGGGATTTATGACCGGTTATGCCGGTAACACCGCCGATATCAACGGTGGCAGCTCTGTGGACAGCAACAGTGCCATCTTCGGAATATACTCCGTCTGGGCCAGGCAGGGCTGGCATGTGGAGGGCCTGGCGGCTTATGTCAGGAGCGATTATGAAATGGAGCGCAATGTCCTGGAAACCCGCAGCTCCGGAGACAGCTCTGGCAATTCTGCTGTGGTGCATGTGTCGGGAGGATATGATTTCCAGGCAGGTGGCTGGAAGTTTGGGCCGACGGGCGGAGTACAATATGCCCACACGGTGATAGATGGTTACACGGAGACCGGAGGACTTACGGCACTTCAGGTCGGAGAGAACAGCACTGATTCGTTAAAGAGTATTCTGGGGATACAGGGGAGCCGGGAATTTGACCTGAGGGTGGTGAAGTTGACTCCGCAGCTGATGGCCGCCTGGCACCATGAATTCTTGAACGACAGCAACAATGCAAGCTCGAGTTTTATCAATGCCCCGGCACTTGGAACATTCAACGTGGACGGGCGCGAACCTGAGCGGGATTTCGCCGTGCTGGGTGCCAACCTGAGCGCGGTTATTCCTGGCATGAATCTGATCACGTTTTTTGTCGGCTATGAGTCTCAAGTCGGGCAGGACAGTTATATTGTCCACAGCGTGAACGGCGGACTTAAAGCTTCGTTCTGAGCAGGCCGGACGGGCCGTAAATTGTGCGGCCCGCTATTTCAGCCGCTCGAGTTCCGTGATGCCGAAGGCTTTCTGCAGTGCGGGTGTTTCCTGTGCGACCACGAGCGGATCAAGATAAATGGTTCCTGGATCGTCATTGAATTCTATTTTGTCCAATCCCCCGCTGCGCTGGATGAGACCTTTGTTGATGTCCGTGAGGCTTTTGATCTCCTGACCGTTGACTTTGGTCACAATGTTGCCTGCCAAACGCTCGTAACTGATGGTTCCATTACAGGGCAAAACCTGGCCCACGATGATAATGCGGCGCTTTTCGCCTGGGAAAAGTTCTTCCTGGAAAGCATCCTGATAAACAAGTTTCTGCGGTGCAGTGCTGGGCCAATCATTGCCGAATGTTTTAAGCAGGGAGCGGGACAATTCCAGGAAAACAAGGCCACCGTAGACAACATAAGGGGGTGCTTTGTCGTAGCTGTAGGGAGGGCTGACAAAATCTTCGGCATTTTTACGTGTCAGGGTGATCTTTTTCTCCAGGGTTTTCCCCTCCCGGAAAATCTGAAGTGCCAGCGTATCTCCCACATAGCTTTTTCCCCCTATGAGATGTTCCAGAGATACTTTACCGTGAAGGGGGTCAATGTAGTTACCGTCCTGATCGATTTTCTGGGCATTGATGGAAGTGATGACATCCCCGACCTGGATTCCTCCGGTATCGCCTGGGCCCCCTTTCAATACTTTGCTGACAAAGACGCCGCCGCTTTCGGGGGAGATTCCGGTGTAGGATTGCAGTTGGGGATCGCGCAGGGTTGAAAAGCCCAGTCCCATGCGGGGAAACCCTTCGTAGCTTCCATCGGAAGTGTCCTTAAGAAAGTGTTCGATGATCGGGGCGGCGATGACGGCGGCATTCTGGTTGCGGGAATCGTAGCGGAAGAGCAGTCCGGCGAGTTTACCGTTTTTGATCAAGGGAAGAGTGGCGGCACTTTCACGGTATTGGAGGGAGAGACTGAGACGGTAAACCAGATAACGGCCCAGGCCTTCCGGGTAGGGACCCACTTCCACTGTGTTGATTTTCCCGGTGGTGCGTGCCAGGACGTCGGTGTCTTCCAGTTGCCATATTTCCACGTCATCCCCACTGCCGGCATCCAGGGTGAGATCCAAGGCGATGGTGTCCTTGAAAAAATCAGGCTCATCAGCTTTGAGTAATGCGAGGTTGGCTTCATAGTCAATGAACTCGACCTGGGCCTGGGATTTGATGGCTGTTTCGGGTTTTTCCAGCTCAATGTAGGTCGCATTGGTGACCATTTCAGCGGTGACCAGGATACGGTTGCCGGAAAGAACTGTTCCGATGGCGCGGCGGGTAAAGGGCGGGCGCTTTAGCCAGGGACGGACGGGGTCGTAGGCCTGGCATGTGGCATTGACACGGACAAGGGATCGATAGTCTTGGCTTTGTGTCTTTTTCTCCGCTTTGGGTGAGCATGAGATGAAAAGGGCGGAAATCAGCAGGCAGCAGACAGGAAGAATAAAGTGCCTGCCGACTCCGCCGCGTGTTGGGTCAAATGTCTCCAAGGTAACTTTCCTCTCTGATGCTGTAGCGTTGTTTGATGCGCTCCTGAGCTTTTTCAACCGTGGCCGATTCAAGAACAATCGGGCGTCCTTCGCCCTCCAGAGTGATGACATGACGTTCCGATGGTTTGGCCAGGAACTCGGCCAGATCCCTCAGCGATTTGACCGGCTTGCCATTGACCTCATTGACAATCGACTGCCGAAATCCTGAAATGTAGGTATTGACGGGATCGGCCAGAACATCGCTGAGCACCACGATTTCCGGACGTTCCAGAAAGATGGATTCGTTGACATACTGGTCAAAAAGGTAGCGGAGCCGGAAATTGGCGCTCCCGTAGGTATTGATGTAATTGCGGGAGAGGGGCTGGAAGACCAGGCCTCCAAAAATGACATAGCGTGGGCGTTGGTCGTAACTGTTGCCCTGCATCAGGTAGGGGACAAAAGGTTTTAACGGAATCTTGACCTGTAGCTCTTTTCCTTCACGGAGTATCAACAGGGTGATGGTGTCGCCTTTGAATTTTCTTTCCACCATTTCCGGCATCTCCACCCGTTCACCGTTCAGCTCGACCGTTCCATCACTGCCGACATCTTTGCCATCAGCGGTCAGGATGACATCATTGGGAAAAAGAAAGCCATCACAACTTGCTTGCGGGACGACGGATGTGACGACGACACCGCGGTCATCGTCTTTGAGTTTATAGGCTTTTCTCATGGCCGGGTTGATGAGAGGAAAGTAGTTGATGGCCAGGTCAACATAACGGTCGTAGGCCCCGTCCTGGACATCTTTCAAAAAACGTTCGATCACCGGGACGGGAATCATGTAACCCACATTTTGGGCAACGTCGCCGGAATAGCCTTGAAAGGCGATACCGACCACTTTTCCGTTTTGGAGAACCGGACCACCGCTGTTTCCTGGATTGATGGCGGCGTCAATCTGAATAGCCAGGTGGGAATCGATCCCGGAATGGCTGTAAAGTTGAAAGTCGACCCGGGAAACAACTCCGCGGGTGACGGAAAGGCGGTTACCTCCCACGGGGTAGCCGTAAACGGCTACATTTGAATCAATGGCGGGAACCCCGCCAAAAGCGAGGGCGGGCAGGCCTTTGAAAAAAGAGGGGTTCTCTACTTCCAAAAGGGCCAAATCACAATCATGCGCGATATGGACAACACGTGCCGTGTAGGGCTTGGGATCGCCATCCCGCTCCACCGTGAGAAAGCGGCTGTTGCTGACGACATGAGCGTTGGTGAGGATGCGGTTGCCCGTGATGACCAGGCCGCTGCCTCTGCCTTTGCTGATTCCGCCGGGATTCCAAGGTGTTTTGTAGTCCGGATATTGGGCGGCGTTATTGATGCGGATGACGCTCTTGCGGATTTCGGCAGGATTCTCCGCCGAATACAACAGCGAAGATGACAAAACCAAGAGCAGTAGGAGCGAGACAGGCAATCTCATCGGTTGATCAGGATGGTGGGTATCTTCACCTTAGCAAGGAAGAAGGCGGAGCCTTACGTATTTGTAATTGTGCTGGAATCAGGATGCCAGCAACGCATCGATCACCTTGTCTGGATCCGGAGCATTCAGCACGGGTCGTCCGATGACAACGTGGGTGCTGCCGTCGGCCACGGCCTGTTGGGGTGTGGCAACGCGTGACTGATCGTCGCTGTCTGATCCCGTGGGGCGGACTCCCGGAGTGACAAGGATCATGTCTTCCGCTTTAAGTTCCCGCCGCAGGAGGGGGACTTCCAAAGGTGAGCAGACCAAGCCTTTCATGCCGCAGGCTCTGGCGTAGCGGGCCAGATGGAAGACCTGGCCGGAACTGCTGTGGTCAAAGCCGAGCTCACGCAGGTCGTCGTCCGTCAGGTTTGTCAGAATGGTCACTCCCAGCAGGGTGGTCTGCGGGAAGCCCGAAGCGGCCTTGACTGCGGACTCCATCATGGCCCGTCCGCCGGAGGTGTGGATGGTCAGAAACCGGACATCAAGCTGGCAGACCGCCTCTATGGATTTGGCGACGGTATTCGGGATGTCGTGCAGTTTAAGGTCAAGGAAGACCTCTGCATGTTTGCGGCGTATTTCGCGCACCAGTTCCGGGCCGTGGCCGGTGAAAAGCTGAAGGCCGACTTTGAAAGTTCCGATACGTCCTTGGAAACGATCCACCCAGGCCAGGGCTTCTTTGGGGTCATGTACGTCCAAGGCGAGGATGAGTTGGTCGGGGGTCATGCGTCGAAGTTTAGGGTTTCAAGTTTCAGGTTTCGAGTTTTAATTGCAGAGCCGCACATGAAATTACGTTGCCCTGCCAAAATCAATTTGTATCTCCACATCCTGGGAAAGCGGTCGGATGGCTTCCATGAGTTGGAGACCGTGATGTGTCCGGTCTCGCTTTATGATGAACTGGAGTTGGAAGAGGTCTCTTCGGGTGTTCATCTGCAAGTGGTCGGTGCTGACCTGGCTGCTGACACAAGCAACCTGGCCTTTAAAGCAGCGGCTGGTGTTCTGAAAAAAAGCGGGGTGAATAAAGGGGTAAGCATCAGGTTGACCAAACGTATCCCCATGGGGGGCGGGTTGGCCGGGGGAAGCAGCAATGCGGCGTCGGTTATCCGGGGAGTGAATGAATTGTTGGGTTGTGGATTAAGCGAGGCGGAGTTGCATGAAATAGCTGCCGGACTTGGCAGTGACATTAATTTTTTTCTATTGAACGGACCGGGCCTTTGCCAAGGCCGCGGGGAACGGGTTAGTCCTGTCCGGTTGCGCGGGCGGTATCGTGCGATCCTGATCAACCCCGGTTTCGGGGTTCCCACACCTTGGGCTTTCAAGGCCTACGCCGCCGATCCCCGGCAAGGTAAGCCGGAGTCAGTTTCCCTCGATCTGGAAGAAGGAGGGTCTCTCACTCTCAGAAATGATCTTGAGCCTGCGGTTTTCGGGAAATACCTCTGGCTGGAGGAGGCCAAACAATGGCTGTCGCGTCAGAATGAAGTGTCGGGCTCATTGATGAGCGGAAGCGGGGCCACCGTATTCGCCCTGCTTAAAAATCCGGCAACGCCGGGGCAGGCTGAGCGTCTGGAAGCCAAAGCCCGCCTGTATTTTGGTGGTGACGTGTGGATGGAAGTCGTGGAACTATTGTAGAAGGTGCAAAACCATGGTTCATCTCATTGAAATCATCAGGACGGAGTGTGTTCCCAGCCGGAACTGCATGCTTACGGTCTTTGACAACGCGGGAGAGAGCGGCTTTTTGTATTTCAAGGATGCCCAGCTGATTGAAGTGAACACCGGCAAACTCTGGGGTATTCATGCCCTGGGCGAACTTTTCAAGTGGCATCTGAGTTCCTACACGCTGGGAGAACTGCCCATGGGAATCAAGCGAAGCCTCTGGGATCCTCTTGACAAGCTGTTGGAACAATTCGCGGGGGAGGGTGCTGCAGCCGGCCTGATGGATCTGGTGCGCCATATGCCCGAGGGGGGAGCGACCGGCCCCATACCCTCCATGCGCCTGCATGAAGCCAGTCCGCTGGCGCCTTTGGTGGAAAGAATCCAGCAGGTGCCGGGTTTTTTGGCCCTTTACCAGGAAGACCAGGGCAGTCTGGTGAAGCTGAGCGGCAAAGCTCCCGTGGCGGCCATGACTCCGGAATGGTTCGACGATTTTTATGCGAAGACGGGTGTCATGAGCGACAGTCTGGGCTCGGGTATATTGATAGAATGGTTTTTGGAGGTGGAGCTTTGCCGGCTCTGGAAGATCCATCGCGGACTCTATCAACTGATCGTTTTTTCCGATCTTGAATCCGATGCGGATGATTTCGAGGAAGCATGCAGGACATTGATTGCGGAGGTGGTACAATGAAAGAGCTGGCCGCATTGACACGTCTGTGTGAATTGGAGGAAATTGCCGCCTGTTTTGTCTTCACCCGAGACGGGAAAGTTCTCGGGCGTGCAGTGCCTTCCACCTATTCGGAAACCATGCTTGAGCAGGTCATACTGGTTCTCAAGCAGGTCATGGCCAGCGTGGAAAAGACCAAGGTCCCGATGCGTGAAGCACGTTTTGTTTTTGAAAGTTATGGGCTCTGGCTCAAGGTTTTCGGAGGCAATCAAATCCTGGCAATTTTTCTTCAACCAGGAACCATTGCCACTATTCTGCGCCAGCCGATCAACCTGGCTGTAGTAAATCTGGAAAAAGCACTTAGCCGGATGGATGATGAAGGGCCTGTTGGTGAGACGGCAATCATGCTGGCCTCGGCGGCCCATCAGGCGGAACTTGAGATGCTCAAGGTGGACGGCGAGGATTCCAACGAAGTTTTTGAACGGCTCGTGATCGTGGGAGAGTCTTTTTTCGGCCCCTTGGCAGTGGAAATCATGGAACATGGGCTGCGTGCCAAGCAGCTGAGACTTCCCCTCAAAGATGGTAAAGAGATGCGGGAACTGGTAGCTTTCTGTTCGGAATCCATGGAGAATATTGAAACCAAGAAATTCTACATGGATATGGCTGATGAACTGATCGAGTGCCTGGAACTGGAGATACTTTCCCCTAAAACAAAAAAGAAATAGTCCACCCGTGATTTTTAATTTTCCCGGCCCGGACGGTTGGGGATCCGGGTTTTAACGTTGGAATTCCTTTCGTATGATAAACTCCCTGAAATGGTCTCTGTTGTTGGTGTTCGCCGCCCTGCCGTTACGGGCACAGGATGAGGTCCCGAAGCCATCTTTCTCCAAAGTCGTCCTGGAGGCATTTGCCCAGGAGAGTGCAAAAAATTACAGCAAGGCCCATGAGCTCTACAGTCAGGCCCTGACCATCCGTGATGATTCTCCCACCGTTTGGATACGGCGCGCCCATACCTCGGCCATGCTCGGAAAGTCTGAGGAAGTCAGTGAGGACTTGAAAATAGGCATGAGCAAAGCGCCCATCAGCGTGACAGATCACCTGACACTGGCCTGGTTCCGTGGAACAGCACCTTTCAGTTCTTTACGTGACGGAACCCTGGCTGTGACCTTTGCCCAGAAAGCCCTTCGTGAAAACGAATCGATTGAAGCCTATGATGCTCTCGCCGCAGGTTATGCCGAGATGGGTAATTTCGCCCAAGCCCGGAAAATGGCTATGCAGGGGATCAAGCGCTTTCCGGCTTCCACAAGGGTTCCGGCCGTTCAGGAAAGGGTTAATCTCTACAACGAGAAAAAATCTTTCACCGAAATTTGGGGAAGCGGAAACGATCCCAAAATGGAACGCAAGATCGAGGAAGCTCTGCGTAAAGACGGTTAAGGAAAGTCGTCAGGTAACAAAATAGCGTAAGCTTGCAGTTTTGCCTACAAACGCCTTGTTTCCTCGGCTTAAAGAATAGCTGGCCGTGTTTTTTCCAAAAAAATCAAACGATTGAAAGTTATTCACCGTTCTGCCGGATTTTTGTTTAGTAACATTTGACACAGTTGCCTTCATAAATAAAGTTAACCTCATTAACTATTCGGTTCTATGGAGATCTGAAACGGGAAAAGTGAGGATTTTATGGAAAATGCAATCAAAAGCGGGAAAATTCTGGTCGAACGCAAACAGTTTTTCTTTGATCTCAAGGAGAACGATCGTGGTCGATTCTTGAAAATTACAGAAGATGTCAACGGGCGAAGGGATACCATCATTATCCCCGCACCGGGTTTGGCGGATTTCGCCAAAATTTTACAGGAAATGATCGTTTTTGATGAAGAAACAGCCAACAGCGACATTCCTGCCTGAGCGGGATGTGGTGCATCCTGACAATGTAGGAACTATGCTTCCAGTCATTAGCGACTGATTTTATTGAGACTGATCAGGCAGGCGGTGACCAAGCGGCGGTCAGCAGTTTTATCCTGAGCGATTTTCTTTAGTAGTTCTACCGATTCGCGGTCTTTAAACTCGCCCAAAGCCAGAGCGGCAAGGGCTCTGACTTCGGTGTCATCGTCCACAGCGAGGGCTTCACGCAGGGAGGGGACGGCGGAAGGATCAGCGAGTTTGACCATGGCCCTGATGATCTCCAATTGATCGAGGGATTTTGCACCGGAAAGCTGCTGGATCAGCATGGGCAATGCGATCTTGTCACCACTTTGAGCCAGGGCAATGGCGGCCATATTGCTGATGGCCGGATCGCTGCTTTTAAGAGCTTCCAGATAAGCGGATTTGTTTTCCTGAGTGGCAAGTTCCTGCAGCGCTTTCCGCGCATTCTGGCGCACATAGGAATCGTCATCGGTCAGCAGTTTGAACAGTTCCGTCGTGGCCTGGGAATCGCCGACTTTTCCAAGAGCCAAAGCCGCTTCCGCCCTGACATACCAATCATGGTCTTTCAAGGCCCCGATCAGAACGGGAATGGCTTTGGGGTCTTTCAAGTCGCCCAGAGCGAGGATGGAGGCCTGGCGCACGGATTTTTCCTCGTCTTTGGCCGCAGCCATCAGGGATCCTACGGAATTGGGCGTTTTCATCAATCCCAAAGCCTTGGCCGTGGTGATCCGGACCACTTTGTCCTTGTCTTTGAGTGTCTCAAAAAGCACCTTGTCATCCGGGCTAACATCACTGAGCTTGCGGTAGGCGGCAATGGCATAGTTGACCTGTTCACTTTTGAGGAAGAGCCTGACCTGATGCCGAAGGAGGATCTTGTTTTTAGGATCTTCACGCAGGGCCTTTTGTAGTACCATCAGGGCCTGGTCATATTTTCTTTCCGCCACAAGGGCATCGGTCGATTTGATGACTTCCTTTTCTTTACCGCCGCAGGCTGACAGAAAAATCAGGGAGCCCAAAGCCAGGGAACAGGTGCAGAATCGAATCGGTTGCATCTTCGTTTTATGGGCCAGTGCGGAAAAGGGCGCAAGTTTTTAAAGAGCCGACGTGCCGGCTTTCCGGGTAGGGCTGTCGGAGGCAGATGACGTATTAGTTGCCTGCGAGGCAATGCAGGCCTTTTTGTGCGATGGCATGAAGCACGGTTTGACTTCATATCCGGGACAATTAATGTCTGATTGTGTCCAGTTTCATGAAAAAAAATCCTGCCGGTTCCGAACTAGGCATTGTCCCTAAATCGGTCCGCAAGCTTTCGCTCAAAAATCATTTCGATAAGATCGCTCCGGATTTGCAAAAGGTGGATGCCAGGATACGGCAGCAGGCCGAGTTTTTTGACCCTGGGATTGCAGGCTATGTCCAATATGCTACAGAAACCGGAGGCAAGCGGATTCGTCCGGCCCTGGTTTTTCTTTCGGCCCGTGCCTCCGGCGGGGCCAAAGAGAGTCATATGGAACTTGCGGTCATCGTCGAATTGATTCATTTGGCTTCCCTGATCCACGACGATGTTCTGGACAACGCGCAGATCCGCCGTGCCCTGCCCACGATGAATGCCAAATGGGGCACAGAGATTTCGGTGCTCCTGGGGGACTGTCTTTTTGCCCATGCCCTGAAGCTCTGCACCCGTTTTGACGATAATCAGATCTGCCGGACGATTGCCGATGCGGCGAATGAAGTCTGCACGGGGGAAATCCTGCAGACACAAAGGCGATTTGACCTGAAACTGTCGGTTCCTGATTATACGCGGATCATCAACATGAAAACAGCGGCCCTTTTCCGGATTTCATCGGAACTGGCGGCAGCATTAAACGGAGTTTCCGAATCGGACCGGCACGTCTATCGGGTGTATGGTGAGACCTTGGGACTTGCCTACCAGATTTACGATGACTGCCTTGATTTGTTCGGCACTGAAAGTGGAAGCGGCAAGACACTGGGGACAGATCTGAAGAAAGGGAAGTTGACGCTTCCGGTTCTGCATATGCTTCAGCAATTGGACGCCAAAGGGCTGGAAGAGGTCTCTGAAGCGTTGTTGCATGGCACGGAGACGGATCATCAGTTTCTGGCCGCCCGTGTGGTCAGGATGGGGGGATTGACCTACGCCATCCGCAAAGCTCAGGAGCACCTGGAAAAAGCGCATCGGATGTTGCAGGGCCTTCCGGAAAACGAGTATCTCCACGTGTTGAAATCGATTGTCCGAACCTTTGTTGATGAGCTTGAAGGCATGAAGTAAGACCCAGGATCGGTTCCTTGGGGGATCACGGATTCGCCTTTCCTTCCAGGTGCTTTCTCCCGTATGTTCGCCCCATGAGTAAAGGGGAGGGCAATAAGCCGGCCGCAGACTGTTCTGATGAGGAACTGGTCGAAGCTGTCTTGGCTGGGGATATTTCCTTCTTTGATGAGCTGGTAACGCGCTATAAAGGCAAACTTTACAGCGTCATTTACAATATGACCTCGAATCATGAGGACACCAACGATCTTCTCATGGAAGCCTTTGATAAAGCCTTCCGTAGCCTGAGCCAATACCGGAAGAATGCCTCCTTCTACACCTGGATTTACCGCATCGCTTTGAATCGTAGTATTAATCATTTAAATAAAAATAAAAAAAGGCGCTACGATCTTAGCCTCAACGACTTGGATTCGGATGAGTCAGTGGAAAAAGAACTTCAGGACTCCGGAGTGGTCTCGGGGGATAAACAGTCGGAATTGAGTGAATTGCAAAAAAAATTGAACGAATCGCTCCAAAAACTGTCTGAAGAACATAGAGCAGCAGTGGTTTTGTATGATATTGACGGCATGTCTCATGCTGATATAGCTAAAACCATGAATTGCTCGGAGGGAACAGTGCGTTCGAGGTTACACTATGCGCACAAGCACCTTCAAAAAATGTTGGGACACTATTTAAAATAAAAATGAGTAACGAGTTAAAGATGAACGAAACCAAACTTCAGAAACTTCTACAGGTCAAGCGTCTGGAATCTCCAGGCCAACCTTACATGGACGCCTTTCTGGATGAGTTTCATCGCTACCAGCGCGCGGATATTTTGAAGACTCCGTCCCTGCTCGAACGTCTTCAGTCCCGTGTCGAGGATCTTTTCTTTTTCCAACCCCGGAAGACCTGGGCCATGGGATCGGGTTTTGCCGCCCTTCTTCTGTTGGTTTCCATCACTGTGGTCCAATTGGGTGACGCGGGATCAGTTTCCTCTCCTTCGGCACAGGCCGCAGCCACTTCCGGGATACAGAGTGACAAAGTCCAGTTGGTTTCCGATTCGTCCTTTGAGCGTGACTTCAGCAGTCCCCGTTATGTAACAGGGCAGACCCCACTCTCCTATGACACGGCTCTGGCGTTCTAAAAGACCAAGGTTCAGTCCAGCTCAGTCTTTTTCCACCTTGGCATCTGGTTTTGCCGTCTGCCTCGTTCTTGTCTCGTTTGTTTCCAAACCTCAGGAGGCACGCGCAAGTGTCATTGATCAAATCACCCAGGAGATTCAAACGGTCTTTCAAAAAGCCTCTCCTGCTGTTATCCGTATCGCGGCCATCACAGGCGCATCACCCTTGGCCGGAACCGGGTTTTTTATCGATGATCAGGGAACCATCCTGACCGCCTATGATGTTATCCGGGATGCTCCGAAAGCCTGGGTCGAATACAAAGGGCAGAAACTTGAGGCAAAAATCCTGGGGCGTGACGCCCGCAGCGGCGTTGCTCTGCTTAAAATCGAGCGTAAAGGAACGCCTTTCCTAAAATGGGGGGATTCGGATCAGGTCGGGGTGACAGGCGGACTCATCAGTGTTGCTTATCCCTATAATCTTCCTTTGACCCCGAATTTTGGATTTGTCACCGGACTTGATGTCCGATATTTAAACCGTTTTTTTGCCACGACGCATATCCGGGCTTCCATTCCTGTCAGTCCCGGTCAGATAGGAGGGCCTCTCCTCAACAGTAAAGCCGAGGTCGTGGCTCTTCTGGTTTTGGGTATCCAAGACGGCAAAGAAATCTATTGCCTACCAATCAAATCAGCCCGCCGTATTACGGATGATTTTCTTGCCAAAGGGGAAGTGAAACACGGTTGGGTAGGAGTCGGGGTGGTTGAGGGTCAGGCAGAACCCGCTTCCGGAGGATTCCGCCCCGTTTTGGTTTCCCATTTTTTCGAGGAAGCACCTGCTATCAATAGTGGTATTCTCAAAGGAGACCGGGTCACCATGATTGGAAAACGGGTGATCCACAGTCCTTCCGATATTCTCGACGCCTCGTTTTTTGCCCGTGTCGGTGAGACCATTCCCGTAAAGGTTCTGCGTCAAGGCAAAGAGTTTTTTTACAACATCAAGGTAGACGAGCGACCGGAGGCTTCACCTTTGGTTGACCGTAAAATCCTGATAGAAGGTCCTGATTCCACGGACATGCCCTTTGTTGTTCCCTCTACCGCACCGAAAAAGAGCGAACCGATACGCGTCCACTCAACGCGTTGATCAGGATTTCAGGGCTGGACAGCGGAAAGTTCCGGCAGGCTTCATAAGCTGCGATTATTTTCGTAAGAATTTCCCTGATCCATTCTTTTTCCATTTCCCATCCAGCCGAATCGATTTATTCTGGAACCATGCCTGTAGCAACACCCAAACAATTTGCCGCCATGCTGGATGCCGCCCAGAAGGGCGATTACGCTTATCCCGCCATCAATGTCACCTCGCTAAGCACCATTAGTGCTTCACTGAAGGCTTTTGCTGATAAAAAATCCGACGGCATTATCCAGGTCTCTACTGGTGGTGGCGAGTTTGCTTCCGGTTTGGATGTTAAAGACATGGCCTTCGGTGCCATTGTGTTGGCTGAAGCGACACACCGCCTGGCGGAAAAATACAATATCCTGGTCGGTCTCCATACCGATCATTGCCAACCCAAGAAAGTTGATACCTTTCTGAAGCCCCTCATAGCCGAGACAGCCAAACGTCGTGCCGCAGGTTTGAACAATCTTTTCACCTCCCACATGCTCGATGCCTCGGAGTTGCCCCTGAAAGAAAACATCGCCCTTTCCAAGGATCTTCTGAAACTCTGTGCCGAAAATGAAATCATTCTCGAAGTCGAGGCCGGAGTGGTTGGCGGGGAAGAGGATGGCATCGACCACTCTGATCAGCCTGCGGACAAGCTTTACACCACCCCCGAAGATATGCTGGCGGTTTATGAAAATCTTAAAGGGGTTGGGCGTTACATGTTTGCGGCCACCTTCGGAAACGTTCACGGTTCCTATAAGTCAGGAGCCGTCAAGCTTCGTCCTGATATTTTGAAAAAGGGACAGGATGCCGTCATTGCCAAGTTCGGCAAAGAAGCGGAGTTTGATCTCGTGTTCCATGGTGGTTCTGGAACTCCGTTGCAAGAAATTCGTGAAACCTTGGGCTATGGGGTCATCAAGATGAACATCGATACCGACACCCAATACGCCTTCACACGTCCCATCGCGGATCACATGTTTAAAAATTACAGCGGTGTCCTGAAGATCGACGGCGAAATCGGCGACAAGAAAGCCTATGATCCCCGCACTTATCTGAAGAAAGCGGAAAAAGGGGTGGCCGACCGTTTGGCCCAGGCTGCGGACGACCTGCGTTCGAGCGGTCATACCTTGTTTGGGAAGGTCTGATTCGGCGGAGGACAAAGCCCACTCGTTTTATCATGTACGAGTCCCGCAAAGAAAAGCTGATTGGTCTTGGAGAATTTTCCCAGAGGGTTGGAGGCTGCCTTCTCATTTCGGCAGTGCTTTTTCTTATTGTGATGACGATAGGTGTCTTTGGCTATCATTACCTGGCTGGGCTTTCGTGGATCGATTCCCTTTTGAATGCGGCCATGATTGCGACCGGAATGGGACCTGTGAGCCCCATGAACGGAAATGTAGCCAAAGTCTTTGCCACCTGTTATGCCCTGCTAAGCGGTCTGGTTTTTATGACGGGTATGGCCATTGTTTTATCGCCCATCATGCACCGTATTCTTCATAAATTTCATCTGGATGAAGAAGACGTCGGTAAATGATGTGGGTCGGCCTTTTTGCATGTACAAAAGCGGAATTCCTGTTAAAAATTTTCATGCGTCTTTTTTCTGCCTTCCCCCTTTTTCTTATCCTTGCCTGTTTACTTCTTCTGCAGGACGCTCACGCGGAACAACTCCCCTTTGACCGTGTTTTTGTCGGCCAGGAACGTTTCACCCAGCTTCTTAAGGAGGCAAAAACCGAACGCTGGGCTTTGCTTCCCTTAGGGCAGCGGACCACCAGGGTGGGGCTGTCCCTTTGTGGAACTCCCTACAAGAATTTCACCCTGGAAATTGACGATCACATCGAGGCTCCCTCCGTTAATTTTAAAGGAATGGACTGTTGGACTTTTTTCGAAATCTCCCTCAATTTTGCGCGCATGCTCTCCTTGCCCGAGGCGGAGCAGACTCCCGGAACCCTGCTTGGTTTGATTGAAGCGGAAAGATACCGGGGAGGCCGTTGTAACGGACAGTATCTCTCCCGCATTCATCACTTGGAGGAATTATTCCAGGATAACGAGGAGCGGGGTCTTCTCACCAATCTGACAGCCTCTTTGGGCGGCGTAAGAATCCGGCGCGAAGTCCGCGAAATGACGGTGGGATGGAAGAGTTACCGTTACCTGGTCAACAATCCCGGGCTGCGGACGGAAATGGCGGCGATTGAAAGGCGCATCACGGGAATGAATGTGGTGCATATCCCCAAAAACAGGATTGCGGTCATGGAATCGAAACTAGAGAACGGCGACATCATTGCTATCACTAGCAAACACGATGGCGGATACACGTCCCATGTAGGATTGGCTTACTGGGATGAAAAAGGCGTTTTGCGGTTCATGCACGCCTCTTCCAACAGCAAACAGGTTCTCGTGGATCTTCGTCTTTCGGAATACGTTAACAAATATGGCCACAATGCGGGAATCATCGTGGCGCGTCCCCATGAAATCCCTCCGCAATCCCTTCCGCAGTTTGCCCGGAATACAGGTGCTGAGATAGGTAAACCGTAGTTTGCGAGGTTATGGGGCTGTCTATACGGCCAAGTCAGAAGTAGTTTGTACTTGGATATGGTTCAGAAAGTGTTTCACAGCGTGCAGGGTCAACTGGTTGGCCGGACCGTTCCAATGAAAATCAAAGGCATGGGTGGCCCAGGGCATTTCCAGTAATAAAGCCGGTCGCTTCTTCTCTTTCAAGGCCTCCATCAGGCGACGACTTTGTTTATAGAAGACGAGTTCATCACGGGTTCCGTGGACAAGCAGGGTAGGGACTGATTTTTCGCTCACGAGCATCAAGGGAGAGGCATTGTAATAACGATCTGTCTGCTGGGAGGGTGTGCCACCCAGGAAATCCAACATCATGCTGCGGGAACGGAGAATGTCGTCATCACTGGAAAGATCATACGTAAAAATCATGTCAGTGGGGGCATGGTAGGAGATGCAGCCTTTGATTTCCGGACGGCTTTCGCCGTAAGCAGTGGCAAGGGCAATCTGCCCACCCGCTGAACGTCCCAGAAGGACAAAAGAGTCGGGGATAATGCCGAGCACGGCATGTTCTGCTTTCAGGTGATCAAGAACAGAGAGGACATCTTCCTTTTGGGCGGGCCATTTTGACCCGGGACTTAGCCGGTAGCGGACTGCGGCAACCGGATAACCTTCGGATCTTAGATAGTGATTTAAATCAGGGAGCTGTTTTTCATCTCCGGAACTCCAGCCGCCTCCATGAAGGACGATGATGCAGGGCTTTGCGGTGGATTTATCTGGACGATAAAAATCAAAACAAAGTGAATGCCCCTGCTTTGCTGTTACCGGAAAGAATTCGGGTTTTTTTCTTGGCGGAAAGGCTGGAAGCCAAAGTTTTGGCCATGAAAAGGGATGCGATCGATCCGGGGTGGTCGGTTTAATGGGAAAGGCAGAAGCCAGGGCCTCTTTCAGAGGTTTGGCCAGACGCGAAGCCGAACATGCGGGGATGAGAAAGAGCAGGCAGGAGATCGTATTACATACTCCCAAAATTAGGGCTTGGAACGAATTTAAAGGATTGATGAAAAGCAGAAAGAGTGCGGCAATAGACAGCCAATTTCCGTATTCAGTGGAGATAATAGTCAATCGCCAGGTTATCAGATCTGGAGCACGCAGGACCACCAGTAAAGCCAGAACCAAAAGGAGAATGGTGCAGAGTAAACTGAGAGCGGCCATGAGAGACCATAACGCGGGGAACAGGCCGGAAGCAAATGCTATGATTTTGTTGAAAAGAAAGTTCGATTCGATCTGGAACGAAGCAGGGATTTTGTGAACGTTGTCTATTGGCTCAGCCGCCTGATCGGCAGCATTATTCTTCGTCTGTTAGTGCGGATTGAAACGGTCGGTTTTCAGGACGTTCCCAGGGGGCCCTTCGTTCTGGTCTGTAACCACATCAGCCATTTTGATCCGCCTCTTCTCGTTTATGCCATGCCCCATAAGATTGATTGCATGGGCATGAAAGAGTTATTTCCCGGCGGTTTTGTTTCTTGGTGGATGAAATCGACCGGTGTTTTCCCTGTGAACCGGGAAATTGTAGATTTGAGTGCTGTCCGCGAAGCACTCAAACGGCTCAAGCAAGGCCACATCGTGGTGATCTTTCCCGAAAGCGGTATCCGCACGGGAGATTCGTCAATTCTGGCCGGGGTGAATGATGATCTCCTCCCGGGAGCCGCTTCTCTGGCCCACATGAGTCATACCAAGGTTTATCCCTGCCTGGTGTTGGGTGCCGACCAGTTATACGACTGGAAAAAGTGGTTCAAACGCGCCCGTATTTTCATTCACTTGGGCAGGCCGCTCGAGTTTGATACTAAACTGAATTTCCACCAGGCCCGTGCTTCCATGACGCTGGATATTGGCAAGGCCATCCGCGATATGAAACAGGATCTGGTGGATCAGGGACTGGTCACCCCGGATCTACAGCCGCGCACAGCCCAGCAACGCTGGGAGGAATCGAAAGGCTGATTTATTTCGCAAACAGCTTTTTGTGCTCGGCCAGACCTGCCTTATCGAGCTCTTCGACCGGAACAAAACGCAGGGAGGCGGAATTGATGCAGTAACGCAGACCGCTTGGTTTCGGGCCGTCGGAGAAAACATGACCCAGATGCGAGTCTGCTTTTTTGGAGCGGACTTCAGTGCGGATCATGCCGTGATCCTTGTCGGTTTTTTCTACGACATTTTCATTCACCAGGGGTTTGGTGAAACTGGGCCATCCTGTTCCGGAATCAAATTTGTCCTTGGAGCTGAAAAGAGGTTCACCGGAAACAACATCGACATAGACACCGGGCTTTTTGTTATCCCAGTAGGCGTTTTTAAAAGGGTACTCAGTCCCGTTTTCCCGGACGACACGGTATTGCTCCGGGGTCAGGAGTTTGCGGAGTTCGGCGTCGCTGGTCGGAAGTGCGCAAACGGTGGTGCAGGGTGCTTCAGTGTTGGTTTTCATAGGGGCATCATTTTTCTTATCTTTGGTCTGGGCCACAGCTACAGCCGCGATGAGGCCAGCGCCCAGAAGCAGTGAGAGTTTATATTTGGGTTGCATGGAAGTGAGAGGTTTAAAGATTGAATCTATTCCTAGTATAAGGCTCTTTCTTCTTTCCGCAATTCAGGCCTTAAAGAGGCTTCCCTTCGTCTTGATTTTCTCCATGAGTGGTGGAGTGCACTTTAAAGAAGCTGCTTTTAAGGGCTGGATCAAACCCGGTCCCGTTCCTCCCGGAGCCCTCGGAGGGGGGCCGGAGCCGGAAGAAGGGGAAACCCTGGATGCCATCAGCGGCTATTTCCGCCTTTTTCAGTTAAAGAACGGGCATCGCTTTTCGACCGATGACGTCCTGACTGCCTGGTATGGCAGCAGTTGTTGCCCGACTGCCCGGCGTGTTCTGGATTTGGGCAGCGGAATTGGGACAGTGGCGAGCATCGCGGCCTGGCGATTGCCCGGGGCCAGGATCGTCACCGTTGAAGCTCAGGAAGAAAGCGTGAGACTGGCCCGGAAGTCGGCCATTTGGAACGGATTGACGGACCGTTATGACAGCAGGCAGGGCGATTTCCGCGATGACGAGGTACTGCGACCTGATGAACGTTTTGATCTGGTGTTGGGTAGTCCGCCTTATTTTCCGTTGGGCAGTGGAACCGAAGGGGATCATCCGCAGAAAATCGCCTGCCGTTTCGAAATGCGGGGCAGCATTGCCGACTACTGTGAAACGGCCTCCAAACATCTGGAAAAAGGAGGATTATTCGCATGCGTATTTCCAGTAGCTCCGGAAGAACAACACCAACGTGTGCGGGAAGGGGCCAAGGCAGCGGGCCTGACGATTGTCCGCTGGAGGCCGATTGTCCTACGCGAAGGCGAGCGAGCCCTGCTGGGTCTTTTCGCCATGATGAAATCCGAAGATATTCCCGAGACCATGCGCGGAAAATCATGGGCTGAGCCTGCTTTGATCATCCGGACGGAAGACGGTTCTGTTCATCCCGAATACATTGTTGTGAAACTCTCCTTTGGGTTTCCTCCGTGAATAAAATCCTGTTACAATTCTCTCAATTGTTCCATCTATGGATTTTTTCAAGGTTCAGGTTATCATACCGGCGCTCAATGAGGAGCAGACATTGCCTGGAGTGTTGGCTGGATTGGCCAGGATCGGCCTACAGAAAATCAGGGTAGTAGATAATGGAAGCCGGGACAAAACGGCGGAAGTTGCCCGGAACTCAGGAGCCGAAGTTATCCAGGAAAGCAGGCGAGGTTATGGTCAGGCCTGTTGGACGGGGTGTGAAAATCTGGAACCGGAAATCGAGTGGATACTCTTTTGTGATGCCGATGGCAGTGATGCCTTGGAAGAACTCGATCAACTCTTCCATCTGACTGCATCGTATGATTTTATTTTAGGCGATCGTCGCGCCAAGCCTCTGGGCCGTCAGGCAATGACTCCGGTGCAAAACTTTGGCAACGGACTTGCAACAACGCTGATTCGTTGGGGATGGGGAGGTGTTTACCATGACCTGGGGCCTATGCGGCTGATCCGGCGTGAGGCGTATGAGCGCATCGCCATGAAAGACCGTGGTTTTGGTTGGACGGTCGAGATGCAGGTCCGGGCAGTGGAAGAAAATTTACGAACCGTAGAGGTGCCGGTTTCTTATCATCCACGAAAAGGTGGGCATTCCAAAATATCAGGAACGATTCGGGGAAGTTTTAAGGCTGGAAGCATCATTCTCGCTACGCTCTTGGAACTTTATCTTAAACGCTTGGCAGGAATGCCCGGAATCGTCACTGCCCTGCTGGCAGGGTTTTTAATACTTTTGGGATCGGCCTTAATGAATCCTCATGGAGATTTTCGAGTGGCAGGAGAAGTGCCTCATTTTCTATGGGCGGCTGCGGTGACGGTTTTGGGCTTTAGTCTATCGTGGCGATTGAAGGCTATCGGGCTCGTGCTGTTCTGGGTTGTAGCCGTGTCAGCACGCTCTTTGCTCTTGCCCATGTATCCGGGAGATGATGTTTGGCGTTATCTGTGGGAGGGTTGGGTTCAGACACAAGGATTCAATCCACATCTTTTTTCTCCCAATAGCGAGGTTTTGGCACCTCTCAGGACTCTTTGGTGGGAAAACATCAACCACCGGGATATTACCGCCATTTATCCTCCTTTGACCCAGTTGGGGTTTCGATTGCTGGCTTTCCTGGGGCCGTCCGTCCTGCTTTTCAAGTTGTCATTTGTCGTTGCGGATCTTTTGGTCTGCTGGTTGTTGGCACGACGTTTTGGAGCGGTCAAGGCAACGCTATATGCATGGAATCCGCTGGTCCTCTATTCTTTTGCCGGTGGTGCACATTATGATTCCTGGATGCTGCTGGCAGTAACTCTCGGTTGGTTGATCTGGGAAAAGAAAAAGCGGTCTGACCCCATCTCTGGATGGATTGCGGCTTTCTGTTTTGGCTGCGGGATTGCACTCAAGTATGTCTGCGCTCCTCTTTTAGGCTGGTTACTTTGGCAGATATTTAAAACACGCGGCTGGAGATCTGCGTTGCTGGCCGCCGGTATTGGAGCACTGCCTTTTTTGATTTCCTATCTGCTTTTGCCTGGCTCATTCGAGTTGCAAACTCTTGTGCCACGCGATTTTGCCGTATATGGACGTAGTGCTGAGTTTGTTCCCTACTACGTGGGAGAAATGTGGGAAGCCTCCAAAAGAATGAACCCAATTTTTCTGATTCCGGCAGGTCTTCTTGTTGCCTGGAGGCTGATTGCTGCAAAAAGGCTTGAAGGTTTTGCGGAAGAATTCTGGCTGATCCTGTTGGTTTTTTCACCCATCGTGCATTTCTGGTACTTTACCTGGGCACTGCCGTTTGTTGTGGCCACAAGGAATCTGGGCTGGCGTTTATTGGCGGTTAGCGGCTTTATCTATTTTGCACTACAGCATCGCGTGTCGATTGGGCCGCTCGAGTGGAAACTGACTGTGACGGAAAGACTTCTTTTATGGCTACCGCTTATCCTTGGTTTTTTCTGGTGGCGATATCGTCAACGCCTGGATTCAGTGCCTGAGAAAAAGACGGATTTTTCATGAAACCTACGATCATTTTAATGTTGAAGGCTCCGGTTCCCGGAGCGGTCAAAACCCGGTTGGCGACTGATCTGGGCCCTGAAAGAGCCTGTTTGATTTATCGTGGATTGGTCGGAAGACAATTAACAAGCATTCCTGGTGATTGGGATGTGGAGGTTTGTTTTGCTCCTGAAGCTGCCCATGAGGTTATGAGGGAGTGGCTTGGAAACAGCTACCGTTATGCGGCGCAATCAGAAGGAGATTTAGGGAATCGTATGGCAACTGCGGTCATTCGAAACCTCGAAGCTAAAAAAGAATATGTAGTTCTGCTCGGTGGAGATTGCCCTTACGCGGACGAAAAAATTCTAAAGCAGTGTGAAGAGTTGCTCTTAAGTAATGATGTTGTACTTGGACCGAGTCTGGATGGCGGTTACTATCTCATGGCACTGAAAAGATACGTGCCGGAACTTTTCAAGGATATGATATGGAGCACAGAGTCTGTTTTCGCTGAAACCATGAAGCGTGCAGGAAAAGTCGGAATTGTTCCTGCCTTGTTGCCTACCCTGGAGGATGTGGATGACGTGGTTGGCTGGAAAAGAGCCGAGCGAAGCCTGAGACTTAACTTTTAGCTCAGCGGTTCAGGATAAGGCACCACCACAACTGCTACCGGAACCAGCAGTGCAACCGAAGCAATGGCTGGCCGTGAGGATTGGCAGATGTTGAAAAGCAGATGGATCAATGTCCCAAACTTTTAGTCCGTCTTTTTTGATTTCGTTGTCTCTGAGCTGCATGCCGAGCTGTTGATTGAAGTCACAATCATAGACATCACCCTCCCATCCGACGTTCAATGTGTTACGGCACATCAGACTTTCCACCGTTCCGGGATTAAAGGCCGATTGTAAGAGGGCCATGTAATCGGCCAGTTGATTATTGTGCTTGAGCCAGGACGAAAAGCGGGCGATGGGCATGTTGGTGATGGTGTAGAGCTTATGGAACCGGATTTCAAAATGTTCCCAGAGTTCTTTCTTATAGTCGTTCTCCAACTCTTTTTGGGGTCCGGGCAACTTGGCTCCAATGGGGTTATATACCAAGTGCAGGGGAAGTGATGGATCTATTCCATACCCGAGGGCATTAAGCATTTTCAGAGCCTTGATGCTGCCATCAAAAACTCCATCGCCGCGTTGGGCATTCACATTCTCAGGAGAATAACAGGGCATGGAGGCGACAATTTCGACTTTATGTCGGGCGAGCAAAGCGGGTATATCCTCATATCCGGGCTGGAGCAGGATGGTGAGATTGCAACGGTCGATGATATGCCGGCCCTGCCGGGCCAATTCTTCAATGAACCATCGAAAATCCGGAATCATTTCCGGCGCTCCTCCGGTGAGGTCCACCGTGCGGATAGGAAGGGGAGCCAACCAGTCCAGTATTTTCTGCAGGGTTTCGCGGGTGATGATTTCCTTGCGGGCTGGGCCAGCGTTGACATGGCAGTGGGAACAGGTGAGATTACAAAGTTTTCCAACATTAATCTGGAGGATTTCTGTTTTGGCACGGCTGAGCTGTAACCCGTGTGCGAGCAGATTCTGTTCGAAATGTTCAACAGGTTGGATCATAAAGAAACGGCTCTAATCCGGCTTATCACTCTTCGATGTCATAGATAGAAGGCCCTAAGGGGATTGAGAAGCTTATTGTAAGTCCAGGGATCAGCAACATCCTCCGCCATCACGGCACTGGGAGGTTTCTGTTGTCGCTTTGTAGTCCTGACCTTTGGTTTCTTTGGGGTGACGCCGACTGGTGCGGCTACAATTAAAAGGTTTGGCGTCCTCTAGAGGAATTCCATTTATTGGATCAACAAATTCGAAACAGGATTCATAAGGTGTTTTTTTGTAGAGATTGTAGGTTTTGTCACAAACCGCATAACGAAGCCCTCGTTCCATTCGGTGCCCGTCGTCGTCCAGAACTTCTTTGAAAGGACCTTTATAGATCACAGCTTGATTCCGTTCAAAACAGGCGCCTTGTTTACCTTTGAAGGCTTCAATGGTCATGGAGCGGAATTCGATTCCTTCCACGGTTCTCCAAGGTGTGCCGTCGAGTTTTAGAACCTTGACTCCGTAAAATCCTGCATCAGTGAAGGCTTTGAGGAAACCCTCTTCAGTCAAAGCACCCGAAATGCAGCCACTCCAAAGCTCCGGATCATTTTGAAGGTGTTCGGGCACTTCTTCGTCGCAAACGATGTCGGATATGACGGCCCGTCCTCCGTTCCGTAGAACCCGGAAGATTTCGCTGAAGAGCTGCTGTTTGGCTTTGGCTTCGACCAGGTTGAGGACGCAATTGGAAACGACGACATCAATGGAATCGTTGGCGATTAGAGGCGCTTTGACGCGGAGATCATCGGCCAGGGATTCCACGGCAAGAAAGCTGTTGATATCAGAGACCGGCAACTTCTTGAGTTCGTGATCGAGAGCTTGAAGATCCAAGGCCAAATCCTGAATGCGGCCTTTGCGGAATTCAACGTTGGAGTAGCCAATTTTTTGAGCCACGATCGGGGCATTGCGGTTGGCCACTTCGAGCATGTCGTCAGTCATATCCACACCGATGACTTTGCCTTGGGGTCCGACCACTTGGGCGGCAATGAAGCAGATTTTTCCCGTTCCGGAGCCAAGGTCGAGCACGGTTTCACCAGGTTTAAGATATTTACTGGGATCGCCACAACCGTAATCTTTCTCCACCACCTCTGAAGGGATCACCTCGAGATATTTTTTATCGTAGTCGACCGGGCAGCAGAGGGCAGCTTCGGGAGCTTTGGCGGCAGAGGAATAACGTTCTTTGACGGCGGTTTCGGCTTTCATAGTGTGTATCTGAGGCTCGGAGTTGATGTTTATTTCAAAGTATTATTTACGAACTGATGACTGGTTGAGATTCCAGTTGTAGTCAAGATATTCAATTTTGGCATTTGGAGGAAGAGGTTGTTTCCGGTAGCGGTTAATGAAGTTTAACACAGAGCCTTGAGTTGCAAAATCGGCCGCATACCAGGAAAACAGACTGGATAGCAGATACCGGTTCTTTTCCAAGCGGACTGCTTCCGGATTTTGTTCAAGAAATGTCCGGGTTACGGACTCCAATTGTATCATTACTTTTGAGGCGGTGTAAGGCTCATTGAGGAGAGGAGGACAGCTGATACTTGCACAGTTGACAGCGAAATGTATGTGGGGATCTTTGAAGGTTTTGAGCAGCAGATCTTTTTCCACATGGTTCAGGCTGACCGGGGTTCCCTCAAAGATAAATCTCTTTTCATGGAAGAATCCGAACTCCGGGGCGATGTCGCGAACACTTTTGACCGGATACATATCAAGCACTCCTTTCAGAACCAGAATGTTATAGGTGTTGATGAGGTAGGCAAGACGGGTGTGTGGTTCGCGTGTGACTGTTGTCTTTAAAGCGAGGGATTCAACGAGTTTGTTGAGTTCTTCCATGTCCTGGGGGTTATTCTTCCAGAGCTGATAGTCAACGCCATCATGATAAACATATTTTTTAAGGAGTTTACCGTAAGATGCTTCCCAAAGCTCCGTCGCCTGGATCCACGGCGTCAAAACAGTTAAAATCAGAATAACGAACAAAAGTTTTTTCATTGATTGCTTTCAGATGATTTACGTCGAGGTGCTTGTTCCATACGCAACCAAGGGTAAATGCAGCATCGTTTCAGCATGGTTTTTTCTCCTCCATTTGGACGGGTGAGGCAGCAAGGCCGTCCAAGAGGATACGGGTGTTGGCGGCGTCCGCATAACGCCCGAAGCTGAGAACTCCGGTCGGGCAGGACTGGACACACGCGGAGCAGCGTACACATTCAGGATCTTCCATGGGCAGGCCTTTGTTCGCGAAGTTCATGACATCGATACCCTGATGACAGACGGACGTGCAGACATTGCAGGAAATGCATTTTGATTTTTCTGCAAAGATACGGAAGCGGGTGAAGCGGGCGTAGATATGCATCAGGGCTGCGAGGGGACAGGCAAAGCGGCACCAGACACGTCCTGAATACCAGAAATAAAATCCGTAGCCGAGAATACCCGCCAGCACGACGTCCACAAACCACGAGTAGTTGATCAGCGGGATTTTTTTGAAGCCTTGTTCGAAGATGTTCTTGGCCCAGGTGACATCCATCCAGCCGAGAATGCGGAGAGCCATCAGAGCCAAAGCAAAAGCCAGAATAATCTGGCCTAAAATATTAAGACGGTTCCAACCCGGGCCATGTGGCATCTTATGACGATGTTTGTCACCCAAGGTTTCTGCCAGTGCTCCGCATGAGCATATCCAGCCGCAATAGGCACCTTTACCCCAGCGCCAGACGATGAAAGGGATGATTACAAAGGTTTGCACAAAACCCACAATGAGCCACCCGATCATGGGTTGATCGGTAAAGGCATTATAAACAAAGAGGGGCCAGGCCAGAATCAGGCCGTAGGCCCGCCAGAATTCACGGCCATGCCCGTAAGCGACTGCCGGAAAAAATTCATCGGCGATAACCTTCAGCCAGCCGTGATCGAAAAATCCGTTGTGGCCAAAAAGAGGTAGGATAATTTCGGGCAAGAGAAACAAGGGAAGACATTGGAAAAACATCAGGCTCAAGGTCTGGACTTTGACGTAGGGTGTTTTTCTTCGCCGGATGCGGAGCCAGCCGAAAACCACAATGATGATACTGTAGGCCAGGGTATAGTAGAAAGAGGGGCCGGCGGCAGATATCTTGAGCGTCCCGAGAAAGGTGGAAGGATCTGCCAAGGGGCCGGAGAGGGCTGCGAAATTTTCCTGTAACCATGTCCAATGTGTGGAAGGTTTCCAGTTCAACCAGTCAGGAAGTTTGCCGTAGAGGGGGATGGCGCTGTTTCCTTTCCAGTGAAACAGCCAGAAGCAAAAGAGGAGAAACAAACCCATCAGGCTGTAGTCTTTCCAACCCCATTCCCCGCTAATACGGATGCCGGAACGGCGGAAAAAATCCAAAGGAGCTTCCCGTCCGATCATTGAAAAAACAGCATCGTTCGGTAAGGTCTGTTCCCTACCATCTTCAAGTTTTAAAACCACTTCACCTTTGCGGATTTCTTTGACTTGTGACCCCAGGGCCAGAACGAGGCTGCCCGGCGGATAATCCCCGCGCATACTGGGGTCTGCGGCAGTGGTGATCCGTTCGGAAACAGGAGTGGTCACAGCAACATCAGCTTCTGCATTTTTTGAAAGTTTCTCCACTGCGGCAACGTTGTCGGGCTTGGGGCGTGATAATTCTTTCTTCCGGTAACTGAGAGTCACCCGCGCACCGCAGACACCAAGCGCAATCGCTGTCTCGATGGCAGAGTCTCCACCTCCCACCACGAGCACATTTTTACCGCAAAATTCTTTAGGATCGTGCAGACGATTGGTTACGTGATCCAAGTCTTCACCCGGGACCCCCAGTTTACGGAAATTGCCGCTGCGCCCAATGGCAATGATCACCCGATGGGCCTTTTCCCGGGTTTTATCGTCTCCGTGATGAAGAATCAGGTGGGAGCCTTGACGCTCTACCCGCTGAATACGAGCTTCGGTGATCTTGACGCCTGCCTTTTCGAGTTGGTCCTGCATCTCGAGGAGCAGGTCCTCCTTGACCTGGGCGTGAAATTGCAAATCACCTGTAGGAATCATGTCGGTGGGATAGGTGTAGATCGGTTTTTGTTTGGGAAAATTGGCTACGGTTGAAAAGACCTGAGTGGCTTCGTAGAGTTTGTAGCGTAGTCCGCTCTTTTGCGCTTCCATCGCAGCGGCCACACCGGAAACACCTCCACCGATAATGGCGAGGTCGAGGATGTCAGCTTGTTGGTTGTCGGTTCTTGACTTGGAAAAGTCAGGTTCCTGTAGAATGGACTGAACAGCGCGGGCCCCGCTGTCCGAAGAAAATTTCAAAAGGGGAATTCCGGTGAGATCCCCCACGATGCGAACCCCGGGAACGGAGGTGCTGCCGTCGGGTTGGACTTCGGGCAGTTTTTCCACGCGGCCCGAAGGCCAGCGTGTGTGAAGCCAATGGAAATAGCGGGTAAACATAAGATCCTTTACGACGTCCCTAAAACAAACTTATTTCAAAGTATTTTTGAATACGTTCATCGAAGAAGGGATGTTAGGTGTTGGTAAAGGGAGACCGGTTCGGGAAGGGAGGTCAGGCTGTGCTGTTTATCCAGCACTCCAAAGCCGGTTCCCCAGGCTTTTCCATTGAGAACCACGTGATCGGTTTGCGCCTCAGATAATTGCCTCTTCCCCTTGGTTATAACATCCTGCCTGTCGCCACTTAGTTCGTATTTCCAGCCGACAAGCAGTGCTTGCGGGAATAGTGAACGGAGAAGAGGCAAGAGTTTCACTGCGGGTTTCAGGTGGAGCATGATATCGCCGCTACGGCTTTCCAGTTTGGTTCCGGTGAGAGCTTCTCCTGAACTTGCTTCAATGCGATCAACACGGTAGTCGCTTAAAGCGGCGATATGAAAGACCGCCGCATGGTTTTCTGACGAAGCGTTTTCTAACAATTCTTTCAGGCTTTCCGTCGTTGTAAACGACTGGATGGGAAGGAAGGATTGGGGTCTCTGCGTGGCACCACTGCCCAAGAGGCACGTGACCTCATAGCCAGCTTCGCACAAAAAATCACAAAGTCCGCTGCCGAGTGTGCCGGTGGAATGGTTGGTGATACGCCGCACCTCATCAATTGGTTCAAAAGAGGGACCTGCGGTGACGAGGATCTTCACTTGGAATTTTTAACGCAAAGGTGCAAAAGTGCAAAGGCGCAAGTTTGGCTTAGGGGATGAAGGGGAAGGTCACGAAGGCTCGCTGGGATAGGTTCTTATCCGTAACCTTGCAGTTGATGCGCCGTGAAACACCTTTAAAGACGCTAAAATGCGAGGCGGCGAGTTCACAAAATCATTGGAAGTCTATGTCACTTCTCAGTGGGGGTGCTCACAGGGATTCCTCGCAGGGATTCTCTCTTTGTTTCGCGTTTTTCGCGGGTAGAACACTTAATGGTTCCGGCTTAGCTCAGGTTTTTCAGCACATCGAGGCGGAAACGTTCGAGGTGTGGCGCCATGAATTGTTCCAACGTCAACGAAGGATTCTCCAATAGAGGCATGAGATCCAAAGCCCAAGTGACACAATCCATGGTGTCTCCTATTCGCGGGTTGGAGAAGGTCGCGTTGGCATGACGACGTCCGAGCGCGGCCAGGTCGTAACGTTTGCCTCCGCTAATCTGGGAATCGAACACCTGGATCAGGGAAAGAGCCAGTTCCGGGTAGGCTGAGCAGTCGAGAGCGACTTTGGAATTATCGGCCAGCCAGTCGAGATCCCTCCAGACCTCGCAGCCATAAAGCTGCTGCGGGCGTGATGCGGGGGGGAGAAGACGGAGTGCCTCCAGGGAAGATTTCAGAACGGAGATGTGGGTTGGGTGTTTGTCCGCCGGATTGTGCAGGTAAATCGTCGAAGGGTGGCATTGTTGGATAATGTCGGCGATTTGATGGCTAATTGGCGAGGACTGAGTGTCGAGCGATAGGGAAGGAAAACCCAACTGTGCCACGAAAGAATAATGGCCGAGGTTTGCGGCATTACGCTGTTCCTGGAAGCGCATCTGAATCATTTGATCGTTGCTCAATCCGGCATAAGCACCGCTGCGGGAAGAGCCTGCCCCGTCCGTGACAACAATTCCGCCGAACCAGTTTTCAGGGGAGTCGTAAGAGGCGGCGATCCCATGGTAGGCCATGACTTCGAGATCATCAGCATGGGCTCCGATTGCCAAGTGAGTGGTTCGTGACAGTGCCCCGCGTTCCGGAACCTTGTCGGGAATGTGCAAATCCATGGATTGTTTTAACCGAAAGAGTTTGATTCGCAAAGCGCAAGTTGTCCCATGGTCGTGCTATCATCAGGGATCAAGGATGGTAGACTGAAAAACCCAGGTGGGGGGTCATCTTGGTTACTCAATATTTCCCGGAATTTTACGATTCGGAGAGCGCGGCAACGGAAATACTGAAGTTATTTAAGGCAGGTGGCCAGCAAGGTTTGGAAATACGGCTGTTCTTTTTCTTTAGCCACTATGGAGACGGAGATGTCTTTGAATCCGGCACATTTTAGCATGTGCTGTAATTCACTTTCGGAAAAACCCAGCCAGAGATCGGCATAAAGTTCCCGGGCTTTTTCAAAACTGTGTTGATTCAGGTCAAGGATGAGCAACTGGCCGCCTTTTTTGAGAATTTTGTGGGCGGCATTCAAAGCCCGCTGCGGCTGGGTGGCGTGGTGCAAGGCCTGGCTGAGGATGGCGAGATCAACGGAATTGGCAGGAATCGGGGGTTCCTCCAGGTCGCCCAGACGATATTCCAGTTTGGTCAGGCCGTTATCTTTGGCCAGAAAGGAACCGACTTCGACCATGCGGGGGGAGTTGTCCACGGCGATGACTTTTTTGGCGCGCGGGGCGAGAAGCTGGGAGAGCAGGCCTTCCCCGGCCCCAAGATCGGCGATCACCAGGGGCGGGGTGAGTTGCAGGAGCAGATGACCGACGGCCTCCCAGGAGCGTCCTGGGCAATAATTTTTACCGAGCCGGCCTGCGATGGTATTGAAGTAGGTTTTACTTTTTTCCTGGCGTTTCCTTAGCGCAAGACTGAGGGCTTTTTGATCGTCGCGTGAAGCCGGGATCTCTTTGGCGGCCTTGAGTCCCACACTGAGCAACTGTCTGGTTTCGGTATCCAGGTGCCCGGACCAGGTATAGTAAATGCGCTGGCCGTCGCGGCGGGTTTCGAGGAGTCCGGCGGTTTTGAGGAGGGAGAGGTGGCTTGAGATACGGGACTGGCCGATGCGGAGGACATCCTGCAGTTCTGCGACCGAGAGTTCATGTTTTTCCACGATGGCCAGGATACGGAGCCGGGTCTGGTCGGTCAGGATGGAGAGGAGCTTGAGGTGGGAAACAGGCATGGGGAACGAAGTTTTAATTTTTAAGAATGAAGTAGCAAGCTCCTGCAGAAATGGGGAATTGGAGATAAAGATTTTGCCCTTTTCCCCGGTTAGATATATCAATCCATCATGATACGTCAATATTTTGCTTGCGGGGGCGGGCAGGAGCCCTAAGATTTCACCAATGTCTAATAGTTATATCTTCTCTTCCGAGTCGGTTGGCGAAGGCCATCCTGACAAAGTATGCGACACGATTTCCGATGCGATCCTGGACGCCTGTCTGCGGATTGATCCCAAGAGCCGCGTGGCCTGCGAAACCTTTGCCAAGAGCAATGTGGTCGTGGTCGGCGGCGAAATCACCATTCCCAAAATCGGCGTCAAGCCCATCGGTGATGTCATCAACATCGACAAGACCATCCGTGATGCCGTTCGCGGGATTGGTTACGTGCACGATGACGATGTTTTTCATGCAGACCGGATTTTCATCAACAACTACCTGACGACCCAATCCCCTGACATCGCCCAAGGCGTGGATGCCAAGAAGGCCAAGGGGAAGAAAACGGCGGAACAGGGTGCGGGAGACCAGGGCATCATGTTCGGTTATGCCAGCAACGAGACCCGTGAGCTGATGCCGGCACCTGTGATGTTTGCCCACCGTCTGGCACGTGAACTGACCAGAATCCGCAAGAGCGGAAAAGTCACCTGGCTTCGTCCGGATGCCAAGAGCCAGGTTTCGGTTGAGTATGTGAATGGCAGGCCCACCCGCATCACCAATGTGGTCATTTCCACCCAGCATGCGGCCAATGTCAGTCATGCTGAAATTGAAAAATTCTGTATTGAGCAGATTATCAAAAAAGTTCTACCCAAGGCCATGCTGACAGCGAAAACGGAATTTCTGATCAACCCCACCGGTAAATTTGTTGTGGGTGGACCCCAGGGTGACAGCGGTCTGACCGGACGTAAAATCATTGTTGATACCTACGGTGGTATGGGGCGTCATGGCGGGGGTGCCTTCTCTGGAAAAGATCCGAGCAAAGTCGACCGCAGTGCGGCCTACATGGGACGCTGGGTTGCCAAGAACATCGTGGCCGCCGGATTGGCGACACGCTGTGAGGTTCAGTTTGCCTACGCTATTGGCCATCCCAAGCCCGTGAGCGTCCACGTTGACACCTTTGGAACAGGAATTGTTTCCGACGACAGAATCCTGCGTGCGGTCTTGAAAGTCTTCAGCTTCAAGCCGGCCGACATCGTGGCCCAACTCAAATTGCTTCGCCCTATCTACTCCAAGACAACCAATTACGGGCATTTTGGAAAAACCAACGACAAAGACATCACGTGGGAACAGACGGACAAAGCGGAAGCCTTGAAGAAGGCTGTAGGAATCAAAAAGTAACATTTCACCAAAAAAACTATGACCGCAGTATTAGATAGAAACAAAAAGTTGGATTACAAGGTGGCCGACATTGCGTTGGCTGACTGGGGACGGAAAGAAATTCAAATCGCTGAGCAGGAAATGCCCGGTCTGATGTCGATCCGTAAAAAATACGCCAAAGACCTGCCTTTAAAAGACGTGCGTATCATGGGATCGCTGCATATGACGATCCAGACAGCTGTTCTGATCGAAACCCTGAAAGATCTGGGTGCCGACGTCCGCTGGTGCAGTTGCAACATCTTTTCTACACAGGATCATGCAGCGGCTGCCATTGCGGCTGCGGGAACCCCTGTCTTTGCCTGGAAAGGCGAAAGCCTCGAAGAATACTGGTGGTGCACTTGGCAGGCTTTGACCTGGCCTAATGGCAAAGGTCCCCAGTTGATTGTCGATGACGGTGGTGATGCCACCCTCCTGATCCACAAAGGCAAGGAACTGGAAGACGGCAGCGATTGGGTCAACAGCACTTCAGGCAGCTCGGAAGAGCAGGTCATTAAAAATCTCCTTAAGGAAATCAAATCCGAAGACCCTTTCCACTGGAACGAAGTGGTCAAGGAATGGCGTGGTGTCTCCGAAGAAACCACGACTGGTGTCCATCGTCTTTATCAGATGGTCGAACAGGGAAAACTCCTTGTTCCCGCCATCAACGTCAACGATTCGTGCACCAAATCGAAATTTGACAACCTTTACGGCTGCCGCCACTCCCTCATTGATGGGCTGAATCGCGCTATTGATGTCATGATTTCAGGCAAACTGGCCGTGGTCTGCGGTTATGGCGACGTTGGAAAAGGCTGCGCCCAGTCGCTCAAGGGACAGGGCGCCCGAGTTATCGTGACGGAAGTCGACCCCATCTGCGCCTTGCAGGCCGCGATGGAAGGCTACGAAGTCACGACCATTGAGGACACCCTTGGCCGTGCGGACATTTATGTCACCACCACCGGCAACTGCGACATTATCACGGTCGAGCACATGGCCAAGATGAAGGACCAGGCTGTCGTCTGCAACATCGGACACTTCGACAATGAGATCCAGGTAGACAAACTGAACACATTGCCGGGCATTAAAAAGCTGAACATCAAACCGCAGGTTGACAAATACACCTTCACGGAGGGCCATTCCATTTTCATGCTGGCCGAAGGCCGTTTGGTCAACCTAGGGTGCGCGACTGGCCATCCTTCCTTTGTGATGTCGGCTTCCTTCTCCAACCAGACCCTGGCTCAGTTGGATCTCTGGGCGAACAAGGACAGCTACAAACCCGCTGTTTATCGTCTCTCCAAGAAATTGGATGAAGAAGTGGCACGCCTGCATCTCGAAAAAATCGGGGTCAAGCTGACCAAACTTTCCAAAGCCCAGGCAGATTATCTCGGTATTGCCACGGATGGCCCTTTCAAGCCTGAGCATTACCGGTATTGATGAGTGTCGATTTCTGATTGTTGATTGGAAATTTGGAAGGCGCGGCGGAGAAATCCGGCCGCGCCTTTTCTTTTGCCAGTGTGGGGTTGGCTGGCATAGTGCGGAATTATGAAGACCAGAATCCCCGCCCGTTGTGCCGGACTTTTTGTCCCGGTTTTTGCGTTGAGATCGCAGGGGAATCTTGGAGTTGGTGACACGGAGTCACTGCGGGGAATGGTGGACTGGTGTGCAGAATCGGGGTTTCAGGTGCTGCAGGTTCTGCCGATCAACGAGACCAGTGATGACAACAGTCCTTACAATTCCATCAGCTCGGTGGCGCTTGACATTACAACACTTGCCCTTCGTCCTGGATTGATTCCAGGATTGTCGGAGGAATCTTTCGGCCGCCTGACCAACCGGGAGATGCTTGAATCATTAAGCCAGGGACCCGTGCAATACCGCAAGGTCAAGGCTCTGAAGTGGGCTTTGTGCGAAGAGGCTTTCCGAGGATATCATTCAGAAGCCGAAAAAGCGGAGTTTCAGGCTTTTCTTCTAAAAGAACAATCCTGGTTGGAGGATTACGCCTTCTTCCGCGCATTGGTGGAGAGCAACGGCCATCCGGCCTGGGAACGGTGGCCCGAGATGCAGAGGTCGCCCCAGGCTGCATCGGCCTGGTGGATGGCCCTGGAAAGCGGTGAGATGACGGCTTTCGGGCAGCGGTTACGTTTTTATTCCTTTGTCCAGTGGTTGCTCTACCGGCAGTGGGAAGAGATTGCGATGTATGCGGAAACAAAGTCCGTCCGTCTGATGGGAGATATGCCTTTCGGGGTCAGCCGCCACAGTGCCGATGTCTGGGCAAAACCGGAGCAGTTTGATCTCAATTGGAGTGGAGGAGCGCCCCCGGAGCCCATGTTTCAACCCGATGCCTTCACGGCCAAATGGGGTCAGAACTGGGGTGTCCCGATCTATCGTTGGGATCGCATGGAGCAAGACGGTTATGCCTGGTGGAAGAACCGGGTGCGCGGCGTTGCCCGCATTTTCAAGCTGTTCCGTATCGACCATGTTCTGGGTTTTTATCGTGTCTTCTCCTTTCCCTGGCAGCCTCAAGAGAATGCTTCTTACGCAGAATTGGACAGAAAGGAAGCGGAGGAAAAGGCGGGCGATCTGCCACGTTTTTTACCTAAGGACGACACCACACCGGAGAATTGTCAGTCGAACCGGCGACAGGGTGAAAGCATTCTGCGTGTGCTGAAGGAAGCGGCGGGAGATTCCATTATTGTGGCGGAAGATCTGGGGGTGGTTCCGGATTACGTCCGTCCCTCACTACTGGAACTGGGCATGAGCGGTTTTAAGATACCTTTATTTGAAAGGATCGAGGAAAGCCGCGAATACAAGGATCCTTTGCAGTATCCTGAGCTGACTGTGGCGACGCTTTCCACCCATGACCATGAGACCATGGCGGGAACCTGGGACAATTGGTGGCATCCGATAGAAAGGGATCTTGGGGCGGGAATCATTCCCAGAGGCGATGCAGGTTTGTCGGAAGAGGGTAAACAGTCCAGTTGGGAGCTTTATCGCACCCAGCGTTTTTGTGGAGTCAGCGATGCAACGCTATTGCGAACATTTGAGCCGGTGATCCGTGAAGCTCTGTTAAAAACCTTGCTACAGTGCCCTTCTTGGCTGGCCATTTTGATGATCACAGATGTCTTTGGTCTCAAGATGCGCTTCAACGTGCCTGGTCCAGTGGCGGAAAGCAATTGGGCAGAACGATTGCCCTTTACGGTGGAAGATTTGAAATCAGATGGTTATAACACTCGAGTAACATCCTTTACCCGGCAGCAAATACAAAGCGCCAATAGATAGCAAGTGCAGGGTTGCTGTCGGAAGACCGGTTCAAAAACGGCGTGTACCGGGATCCGGAATTCGTGAATTGATTTCTTTGAAATCCGGTTTGGGGATGGCGTTGACTCGTTGAAGTTCAACCTGACGCATGGTTTCGAGGCTCATGGTGGAAGTGACGGGTTTTGGGACGGATGGGACAGCGTTAATGGAGGGTTGAGGGGAAAGGATGCCCACCGAGGGAGGCTGGAAATTCGGGTCATTGGACAATTTGCGGAAGTTCGAAGCCTGGCCGGTATTGACCAGATAGTCGAAGTTACTTTCCGTTTTGGCTTTGGTTCCGTTCATCTGGTTTTGGAGCTGCTGAAGACTGTTCATGGAGGAGCTGTTGTTGCCGGAGGAAATAGTCGGCGAATCAAAAGCCTGGATGCTTTCTTTGGGGGAATTCAATGAGTCGCCCATTAAGCTGTTTTGTGCCTGGCTCAGAATCAGGAGTTCCCGTGTTCTTTCAGCCATATCTTTTTCCGCATCTGTTATTCCGAGGGTGTTGGAACTCCAACTGTTCTCGATCGAGGGCTTGAATTGGCTCATGGATGAAGTGGATTTGGCCAGGCGTTCATCAATGGACTTTCTCTCTTTTTCAAGAATTACATTCAGGGAATCTTTTTCTTCCAGCTGCATTTTTTCAAGCTCAAGCCGTTCAATTTCCCTCCGCTCCTTGAGCCCTTCCACCGCCCAGTTCCTCTCCTTGTTGATCGCTTCCAACTGCTCTTTAGTGTAAGTCGGCCTGCGGTTGGTGTTTTCAGTTGAAGAGGAAGGGAACGTCAAATCGCTTGGTTTCGTCAGATTGGAATTTTTGATTTTCGGCGGAGGTGCCGACTCTTTGACATCTGGAAGTTGCTTGAGTCCTTCTTTATTGCTTGTGGTGGAAGCCTCTTCCGACATAAGCCGACCGCAAAGAAGCAGAAGCAGAACAAATACAGAAAACTTGGCCATGAAGGTTATTATACAATAATGAACCTCCAAGGTCAATGACCGCAGACGAATCGGAGATGCGCTCAGCCGGTGCTGGCTTCGTCCATTTTACGGGCACCTTCCAGCATAACTCCCTGCCAGTGGGTGATAATGGTTTGTACAACCGGAGGGTGTTCTTCCACGAAATGAAATTCGCAACGTCCCCAGCCCAGCATTGTGTAGCAGGCATCTTCAGCTTCGATTTTTCCCTGTCTGGCGTGAATGAGGACGCCGACATTGAGAAAGATTTCGCCGCTCTTACCTTCACCTAGCTCGGTTACTTCGATTTTCCCGGTCCAATTGCTGAGGCAAAGCATTTGGACCAGATCAGAAAGACGCAGGGTGGAAAGGTAACCTAGGGATTTGGCCCCGTTGGAGGCTGTTTTCTCGGGCTTTTGCAAGGAGGGAGGAGGGGGAGGAATGAGGGATTCCGTTTTGTCTGCCGCAACCTCAGGAGCGTTTAACTGAGCTGCTTTGGCCTTAACGGCGTGAACCACATCCTCAATCCGGTAGGGTTTGGAAATGAACATGGTGGACTCTGGCTCCCACTCCAGATTCATCAGAGCCGGGCACATGGGAGAACCCAATACAACCAGTTGCGGCACACCGTGCAGACCGACAAAACCCTTATAATAGGCTAAAAAAGAAGGTCCAGGGTTGTCACCATCGACGATCAGAATATCGAAAGCATCGAGCGTACGCGCCTGATCCGGGCTGATCCACAGGGTGGACATATCCGGTGCGTTGCTTAAGGCGAGTTCGACCCATTCCGCATCGCTTTTGGGCCAAATGGCGAGGCCAATTTTCATTACTACCTTAAATATTAAGCAAGCTTTATGCCTGATTTAGCGATTGGGTATGAAATCTGCTTAAATATCTTCATTGGCTTTCTCTCGTCCATTCCTTGAAAGCTTCAAACTGTTTGAAGAGAGGTGTCCGGGTGAGGAAATGCTTTCTTTAACGCGAAAAAACTATGTTTGCAGGCTCACTTAAACAAATGGATCTCTCCGAAGTGTTGAAATTGCTCACAGCTTCGCATCAGACAGGTGTGTTAAATCTCATGAATCCGGAAGTGGGCAGTACGGTAGCCATGATTTATCTTCAAGTCGGCCAACTGGTGCACGCGCAGGTGGGATCTTCCACGGGTTTGGATGCCATCAGCGAAAGCTGTCGTTTGTCGGAGGAGGCCTTTGCCTTTGAAGAAAATGTCATGGCATCCCAGCAGACACTTTCTGCATATCCGACGGTAAAGTTGCTGGAGAAGATGAGCGGACAGATCAGTGAGGCGAAAGCGTTGCGTCTGGCCATGCCTGCGGAAAACGAAGTGCCGGTTTACCTTCCCGGAGCCAGCCTGGCAGGGTTGGATGCCACGGCGGATGACCTTTCTCTGCTGATTCTTTGCAACGGAACCCGCACCATCAGTGACCTGGCCCATGATTCACGGCGCACGCTGCTGGAGACGGCCAAAGCGATCGCGAAGTTCCGCAAGGCCGGCATCATCGACATCAAAGCTGCGGTTAGGCAAGTTTCTGCCCCGGAACCTGCTAAAGATGTGAGGGCTGAGGCTCCGGCGGCAACTGCGGCGGAAGGGGAGGACAAAAAAATCGTCCGCTATTGGAGAGGTAAGCCGGTCTACGAATAGGCATGTTGAGGCTCTTTGAAGAGTCGGGGCTCTTGGCATACGAACTGCTAATCAATTCCTACCTTTATGTTCAAATTCAAATCATTCCTGATGGCTGCTGTGTTGGCGGCCGTAAGTTCAACATCACTTCCCGCACAGGAAGCCGGCGGCAAAGAAGTGCCCAAGGCGATACTTCCCGAGATCATGGATCTGCAGAAGGAGATCAGTAAATTAAAGGATAACCAGTTTGACCTACAAAAAGCGCTTCATGACAAATCCGGGTTGACGCCGGAAGAGACTGAAAAGCTCAAAACGCTTGGTGCCGAAATGGATGAGTTGAAGAAGTCCAAGGAGATTTTGGAAGGTAAACTGGCCGAAATGAGCACGGCAACTCCTTCGGAGGCCGTGCCAACGCCGACGGAAGAAGTTGCCCAAAACGCCGCAGAAGCATGGCTTGGCACCAATGCCGTGTGGGTGCTGATGGCCGGTTTTCTGGTCATGTTCATGCAGGCTGGGTTTGCTCTGGTAGAAACCGGTCTGACCCGTGCCAAAAATGCGGCCCATACCATGACCATGAACCTGATGGATTATTGTATCGGCATGCTCGCTTTTTGGGCTTTTGGTTTTGCTTTGATGTTTGGAAATATCGGGACCAATGCAGGACTGGGTATTACCGAAGCGGCGGGTCTTGACAAAGCACTTGCCATCACCATCGGGGATACTTCCTACAGCTTCTTTGGTGCCAGTGGATGGTTTCCCGGTGGGGAAATGTTGACGGCGGGAGGTGTCTTTACCCTCTTTCTTTTCCAGATGGTCTTTGCCAGCACGGCGAATACGATACCGACCGGAACGCTGGCAGAGCGCTGGAAGATCAAAGGATTTGTTCTGCACTCCATTTTTGTTGCAGGCGTTTTGTATCCGATCTTCGGGCACTGGGTCTGGGGTGGCGGCTGGTTGTCTAAGCTGGGTTACTGGGATTTTGCCGGATCGACCGTCGTTCACATGGCAGGCGGGGTCATGGCTCTGGTTGGAGCCTATGTGGTTGGTGCCCGCCTAGGAAAATTTAATCCGGATGGCACCTCGAATCCTATTCCCGGTCACAATCTACCTTTTGCTTTCATAGGCACGTTCATTCTGGCTTTTGGCTGGTTCGGCTTCAATGCAGGCTCAACATTGCTGGGTACTGATTCGCACATCGGGGTTATTGCCACGAACACGGCCCTCGCCTCGGCTGCGGGAGCATGTGCCGCCTGTATTATAACCCACCTGAAATTTGGGAGAATGGATCCGAGTTTTGCCTGTAACGGCATGCTCGCGGGCTTGGTGGGAATCACGGCCTCCTGCGCCTTCGTTGACACATGGGCCGCCGTTGTGATCGGGGTGTTGAGTGGTATTTTGGTTGTTTACAGTGCTATTTTTGTGGAAGAAAAACTCAAACTGGATGACCCCGTTGGCGCAATTTCCGTCCACGGTGCCTGCGGTGCTTTTGGTGGTATCGCTTTGGGTCTTTTCGGCAACGGAAAATACGCTGATGTCTCCGGTCTCTTCTATGGCAACCCCGAACAATTCATGATCCAGATTCTGGGAGTTGTGACCTGTTTTTTATTCTTTGGAATCGGAGGATATCTGATGTTCATGTTCACCAGCCGCGTGGTGGGCAACCGTTCGTCCGATGTTGAACAGGTTGCCGGTCTCGACATTACCGAGCTCGGTGTGGAAGCTTACGGGAAAGATCCTATCCCAAACAAATAAGGGAACTTTAGGGTATTAAGTTGAAAAGGCCGATCCCCAAGGATCGGCCTTTTTGCTTCCCCTGTGGATTTCATCCGCTTAACTCTCTCCATGCTCAAGGCCGGAATTGTTGGTTTGCCGAATGTCGGTAAAAGTACCCTGTTTAACGCCATTACCAAGACGCGAAAGGCCCAGGCGGCCAATTATCCGTTTTGCACCATCGAACCCAATGTGGGTATCGTGACCGTTCCAGACAAGCGACTGGACGTTCTCGGAGCCATTTCCAAGACCCAGAAAATTGTTCCTGCCGCCATTGAGATGGTTGACATCGCCGGACTGGTCAAAGGTGCCAGTCAGGGTGAAGGCCTCGGCAACCAGTTCCTTTCTCACATCCGCGAAGTGGACGCCATCGTACAGGTCGTGCGCTGTTTTGAAGATGCGGACATCCACCACGTCAGCGGTTCCGTGGATCCTTTGCGGGATATCGAAGTTGTCATGACCGAACTCATCCTTTGCGATATGGCATCTGCCTCCAAACAAAAGGATCGCGTGGCCAAATTGGCCAAGGGCGGGGATAAAAAGGCCAAGGCGGAACAGGCCGTTCTGGAAAAATTGGAACCCCATCTGAACAAAGGTCTACCCGCTTTGACCTGTGAGTTGTCGGACGATGAAAAAGCCATATCAAAAGGGTTTTTCATGCTCTCAAACAAACGAACTCTTTTTGCCTGCAATGTGAAGGAGGAAGACTTGGCTGCCGTTACCAAAGGGGAACGCACTTCCGCGACCGGACAACGCATTAACCAGGTGGAAGAGTATTGTGCAAGTCACTTGGGGGCAGAAGCCGTGATCATCAGTGCTCAGATTGAATCCGAACTGATGGATTTGCCCCCGGAAGATCAGGAGGCCTATCTCAAGGATCTGGGTGTGGAAGAATCAGGTGTGGGTAAACTCATCCGTTCTGTTTACCACCTGCTGGGATTGCGGACCTATTTTACCACAGGAGAAAAAGAAACCCGTGCCTGGACGATCCATGAAGGAGACAAAGCCCCGGCTGCGGCTGGGGTGATCCACAGTGATTTTGAACGTGGCTTTATTGCAGCTGAAACCGTCTTCTACGAAGACCTGAAGGCTTTGGGCTCCATGGGTAAAGCCAAGGAAGCGGCCAAAGTGCGGATCGAAGGAAAAGATTACGTGGTCAAGGACGGCGACGTGATGGATTTCCGATTCAACGTTTGAGGGCAGGTTGTTGCAGTGAGACGGAACCGCATGGGGAGTTTCGATGAAACGCCCTACACCTCTTAACCCGTCTGGTTGGGGGCATTCCACAATTCCGCATAGAGGCCGTTCCTGGCCAGCAATTCCGGACCGGTTCCGGATTCCACAATCTGTCCAAATTGCAGGACGTGAATGCAGTCGGCGTGGTGCACCGTGCTAAGACGATGGGTGATGATCAGGGTGGTGGGCTTCTGCATGAGTTTTTTCAGGGTGCCCATGAGTTCGGCCTCGGTTTTGAGATCCAGGGCACTGGTGGGCTCGTCCAACAACAGGATGGGACTGTTGCGTAAAAACGCGCGGGCGATGCCGATGCGCTGGCGCTGGCCTCCACTGAGCCTGACACCCCGTTCACCAACCTGGGTGGCATAACCCTGGGGCAGGTCGTTGATGAAATCCGCCGCCTGCGCAGCTTCTGCGGCGGCAGTGATTTCGGCCTTGGTTGCAGCGGGATTACCGTAAGCAATATTTTCCTCAATGCTGCCAGGAATAAGGGCTGTGTCCTGTAGAACCATCGAAATATGATTTCGCAGGGAACGCTTCTTCACCTGCCGCACATTCTGGTCATCCACCAGAACCTGTCCTGATGTGGGATCATAAAAGCGGGGGATGAGGGAAAGAATCGTTGTTTTCCCGGCCCCGGTTCCACCCACGAGGGCGATGGTTTTTCCAGCAGGGATTTCCAGGCTCAGACCTTTCAGGATGGGTTGATCCGGGCTGTAACTGAAATGGACAGCCTTCAGTTCTATTTTTCCGGCACCTGGCTGGAATATTTTGGCATGGGGCTCGTCCTGGACATCGTTCTTGGTATCGAGAATTTCAAAAACTCGGGAGACGCCGGAGGCGGCACCTTCCATGGCCCAGACGGTGTAACTTAGCTGCTCCAAAGGCTGGTAGAGCATGGCCAGATAGGCGATGAAGACGGTGAGTTGTCCCAATTTCAAATGGCCCTGTTGCACCTCCACCACCCCGTAATACATCAAAAGAGCCGAGCCGACGGCGGTGATAATACCAATGACGAGGGAACTACTGACATTGGTCAGGGTCAGTTTGCGGTTGGCCTCGAGGGAATCGGCCGCTTCTTTGGAAAAAGCCTGCACTTCGAAATCTTCCCGTCCGAAGGCATGAACGACACGGATGCTGCTCAGTCCTTCGGAGACTTTGGAAAGAACATCGCTTTCCTCCTGTTGAACGACGGCGGATTCTCGCCGAACCCGTTCGGCGAAAAAGAAAATGGCACCAAGCAGGAAAGGAATGACCAGAAGGGAGAGCAGGGTGAGGAACACGTTTACCTGCCACATCAGAATAAACGCGCCGACCAGGGTGATACTGGAACTGATGATGGTGGCAAAACCTCGGTTGAAAAAAGTCTGGATGGCCTGGGTGTCGTAGGCCACGCGGAAAGAGCTGTCGCCGGAGCGGCGGGAATCGTGGAAACGAAGAGGAAGACTTTGAAGGTAGGAATAAACTTCTGTGCGGAGACGGAGAAGTGCCCTCAATCCGATTTTCACCAGCCAGTAGCTATTGACCAGGTTGAAGAGTCCGCTCAGGAGATAGAGAAGAATGAAGGCGAGAACCGTATAGAGCAGGCTATCGAGCCAGGGAATGCCGGAGGGGATAAAATCATAACTGATCTGGGGAGGAAGTCCGGCGGCCCGGGGCAGAATATTGTCGATGATGTACTGGAAAGGCCATGGCTTGAGCAGGTTCAGAGCGATGGTCAGAAGCATCAGAACCAAAGCCACCAGAATGGAGCTGAGGAAGGGTTTGTAGTAGAAAACGACCCGGCGATACAGTTTCATTTCCAACCCTTGGCGGCGTCCATCTGGGTCATGCCGGAAGAGTGGGCTGCGGCTTCGATCAGATCGGCGATGCGGAGTCTGAGCATCAGTCCACGGGCCATCCAATAGCCCAGACCACTGACGACGGTGGAGAAGGTCAGCCACCAGGGGAGCCCCAGTCCGAGTCCCAGCACGGTCATGGCGCTGACACCCAGGATGGCCACAAGAATGCTGGAGGCGTTAGGCTGAAGAATATTGGCCACACTGGTGAGGCGTTTTTCTTCAGGATAATGTTCCGAGAGGGTGCGGATGCGGACATGCCACCAGCGACTGCCGAAGATCTCGATGTCCCAGTCGGACCAGCCGTTGTCGAGTTCGTAACGCCAGCCCTCCTTGTTGAGAAGTTCGATAGTGTTGTTAAGAAGAATTTCCCGGCCCCTACCTTTTTCTCCCCAGAAAGAAAGTCTGCCGCAGCGGAGAAAGGTGGTTTCCTCATGCTCTTCCACTTCTTTACTGGCAATGACAGCTTCAGGGGTGCGTTTTCCGCTCAACCAGGTGAAGTAGCGGGCCCAAGCACGGGTGACGGGCTGTGCCAAAGCCAGATAGAGAAGGAGAAGTCTGGCGCGAAGGCTGTCGAACTTGGGTTCAATGCGAGCCCTGACCATATAGGACCAGGCAGCGAAAAGGGTGATGCCGAACATCACCAAAGGAACAACGCGGAGGAACTCGACCTGGGTTGATATCAGCAGAATGAAGAGGGCCAGGCAATTCCATTGCAGACTCCCAACGATGGCGGTCCACATGGGTTCGGGGCGGCGGTAAATGGATTGGAAAAAGCCCATGCCAAAAACGCCGCGATAGATTACGGATTCATTAATGATGCTATCGATCAAAGGGGCACCGTAGATAGTGCCCTTCCAGCGTGCGGAACCTGAATCATCAAAATAATTGAGGTGCTTGTATCGCAACATTGATTCGGCTTCGCCATAACCTTTTTGTTGGTTGAAGTAGGCTGCAACTGTAAAACGGCGGTGATGCCAGACGACGGCTGAGGGGCTGAAGCCGATTTTCTGGTTCATCTGCATGAGACGCCAGCAGACATCGACATCATCGCCGGCTTTCCGGTAAATGGGGTCAAATCCCCCTATCATGTCCAGGGCCCACTTGTGGAAGGCCATGTTGCAACCGGGCACGTGTTCGGCTTCGACATCTGAAATGAGAACATGGCTGGGAGATCCCGGGGCTGCCGCCACGGCGGCCTGGATCCAGTCGGTGGCGGGCGGGGAGATGTTGGGGCCACCGACTCCGGCATAGGGGCCTGTCAGCAAGGGCTGCACGAGGTAGTAGAGCCAGTCAGGATCCGGCATGCAGTCGGAATCGGTGTAGGCGATGATGGCTCCGGTTCCAGCGTTGGCACCATTGTTGCGGGCCACGCTCAGTCCCATGTTCGGCTGCACTATATTGATGACATTGGGAAAATGTTTGACGATCTCCTGGGTGTCGTCCTGGGAGCCGTCGTCCACGAGGATGATTTCAAAATCGGGATATTTCAGTTTGCTCAGCGCTTCAAGACAGCCCCGCAGGGTTTTGGCTCCGTTGTAGCTGCAGACCACCACCGAAATGCGGGGCATGTTCTCCAAGGGAAAGGTGTCACAGACACGACCTTCCGGGCCGATTGTTTTTTTTGCTAGGGCTTCGTAGGCCGGTTTGGGTTTGCGGTCTTTGTCCACGATACCGAAGGCCCAATCAGTGATTTCATGTCCCCCCGTAAACCATTCGTCTGTGTAGGAAAAAATGACTGTGCCGGCCGCACCCCCTTGGAAAACCTCATGGTAATGGGAGCTGAGAAGGTCAGCCTGTTTTTGTTCGCCGTTGCGGATGGTATCGAGCCCGAATTCACCAAAGACGAGTGGTTTTTCACCGACAATATTTTGCAGGCGGCCGAGGTAGGCACGGAAGTCCACGGAGTTTTCCAGGTAGACATTGTAGGAATAAAAATCGACGTAGCGTGGTGTCAGGTATTCGGTCGGGGGGAAATTGGCATAGGAGGTGAGGGCGCCGGGGTCTTCCTCTTTGACGATGGAAACCAGGGAATCCAGAAAAGCTTCGACGCGCGAGGCTCCATACCAGCGAACCAGATCGGGCTGCATTTCATTGTCGACATAAAAGCCGAAAATAGCGGGATGTCCCGAATGCGCTTTGGCGGCTTCCCGTGCATTTTCACGGATTTTGCGCTGGGTCTCCCGGTTGTTGAGGAAAAGCCCGCGCAGAGGCCAGGGGATGGTGGTAATAATGCGAAGATGATATTCCCAGGCCAGGTCCACAAACCAGCGTGGAGGATTGTGGTAAAGGCGGAGCAGATTGAAGCCTGCGGCTGAAATCTGGGCGAAGTCTTTACGGGCCTGTTCAGGACTGGTGAGATGGACATCGTCCGACCCGGGGCGGAAGGGACCGTAGGTTACCCCTTGAATAAAAAACTTTTTTTCTCCTTCAAAGAAAAATTTGGCAGCAACGGTGATACGTTCTCGACCTGAAAGGGAACTCATAGACTGCGCGACACTAAGGTGTTTTTGGCCGGACGCATAGGGAGAAATAGCGCCTGGCCGGGGCTGGCATCCCGCTCATTCCTGTCGCGGGAAGCAGGAGGCGGGAAAGTGCGCTTTACTTTGCGATGGGCAAGGGGGGAGGGCTTTGGTTGAATGCCGTGGATGTCTGAACTTGAATTGATTCATCGTGGAAAAGTCCGTGACGTTTATGCTTATGGAAGCGACCTTCTTCTGGTGGCCAGCGATCGGCTTTCGGCTTTTGATGTGATTTTGCCTGATCCGATTCCAGGCAAGGGAATTAACCTGACCCAGATGTCACGCTATTGGTTTGAAGCCCTGCATGTGTCCATCCCGAGTCATGTCCTCTCATTTGAGGTGCCTGTCGGTTTGGAAAAGCCGGAGTGGAAGGGTAGAATCACCCACTGCCGCCGGACAAAGCCCATGGCGATTGAGTGCGTGGTGCGTGGCTATCTGGCGGGTTCGGGATGGAATAATTATCAAAAAACCGGAAAAGTGCAGGGCTTTGCATTGCCAGTGGGCATGAAGGAATCGGAGCGTCTGCCCGAAGCATTGTTTACCCCGTCCACCAAAGCCCAGGAAGGGCATGACGAACCTTTGACTGAGGAGGGAGCCCGGCAGCTTGTGGGGGACGCAATGTATGAATTGTTGAAGGAACGGTCCTTACGGATTTACCGCTGGGCTCATGAGCATGCCCTGGAAAGAGGAATCATCATTGCCGACACCAAATTTGAATTTGGTATGGTGGGGGAAGAGGTTTTACTGATCGACGAATTGCTGACACCAGACAGCAGCCGCTTTTGGCCGACGGAGAACTATGGGCCCGGTCGGGGGCAGGCCAGTTTTGACAAGCAATATGTCCGGGACTATCTGCTGGGATTGAAGGACTGGAACCGTCAACCTCCGGGTCCGGTTCTCCCGGCGGATATTATTCGGGGGACACAGGCCAAATATCTGGAAGCCTATGAAAAAATCACTGGCAAAAAATTGGACTGGTGAAGTTTTCACCTAGGAGCTTGCTTGCCACACAAAAACGCCACGCCTTCCCATAACAAGCACCCTCCTGCAAGCGCACATTATGGATCACAGTCTCATTGAGGACTGCCTGGCCTACCAGGCGATGGAAAAGGGCCATGCGGTTCACACCCAACTGATCAACCGCACGGTTTTGGAACGGTTCATGGCCTGGCTGGAGCAGGAAGGTGTGGCCGATTGGAGCGTTGTCCGGGTTGCTCAGGTCAGGAAATATCTGGAAAGCCAGAAAAAAAACCGATCCCTGGCTCCCGCTACCATGAAACTGGAAGTCATTGTTCTTAGGAATTTTTTTCGTTTTTTGAAAAGCGAAGGGAAAATGGCGGAGGATTTGTCGCAACAATTGGATCTGCCCAAACTCTTCCGCTATCTGCCGGAAACACTGACAGAGGATGAAGTTGACCGCCTACTGAAGGTTGAGTGGGGGGAGGAAGCGCTGGGATTGAGAAACAGGGCGGTGATGGAGGTTTTTTACGCCAGCGGAGTGCGGGTCAGCGAACTGACGTTTATGAGGATGGAGTTTCTGAATCTGGCCGAGCAGACGATCCGTGTCATCGGCAAGGGAAACAAGGAGCGACTGGTTTTGATCGGGCAGTCAGCTGTGGACGTCTTGAAGGCTTATCTTCAGCGGGGCAGACCGTTGCTGGTCAAACCCCGGACAGGAGCTGAGATATTTTTGGGCAACCATGGACGGCGGTTGACCAGTGCGAGGATTTGGGAGATTGTGAAAGAAGCGATGAGAAGCGCCCGCATTGAAAAGAATATCTATCCGCATCTTCTGAGGCATTCTTTTGCCACCCACATGTTAAGCCGTGGAGCCGATCTCAGGATAATCCAGGAGTTGTTGGGACATGCGAATATCGGGACGACCGAAATTTACACCCATGTGGATCAGCAGCGGCTGCAGACGATCCATCAATCCTTTCACCCCAGAGCGTAGCTGAACTGATGAACACCCAGGAACTTCAATCCAGATTGGGATACACTTTCAAAGACACGGCTTTGCTGGAACTGGCCTTGATGCACCCCTCCAAAGGACACGAGCTCAAAACCAAGCTGGGGGATAACCAGCGTCTGGAATTTTTGGGTGATGCCGTTTTGCAGTTGGCGCTGACGGACAAATTGTATCGTGATTTTCCGCAGTTGGATGAGGGCAGCCTGACCAGAATCCGCGCAGGTCTGGTCAATGCGGAGGCCCTGGAGGCCATGGCTCTTCGTTTTGATCTGGGCGATCACCTGATTCTGGGCCGGGGTGAAACGATGAACCAGGGGCGCTCCAAACGTTCCAACCTGGCAGATGCCATGGAGGCGGTTATTGGGGCGGTTTATCTCGATAGTGGTTTCGAAACGGCGGCGGAATGGTTGGCGACCCAACTGCAGGCACTTATTCAAGAAGGTTCAAAGAATACGGTGGATTTTAATCCCAAGGGCACGTTGCAGGAGTTCTTGCAGAGCCGGAACAAACCTACTCCGGAATACAGTCTACATGAGGAATCGGGACCGGATCACCAAAAGAGTTATGTGATCAGTGTGATCTCGGAGGGTGTCGGGATTGGGCAGGGCAGCGGAAGCAGCAAAAAGGCCGCCGAGATGCAGGCTGCAGCGGCCGCTTTGAAAAACCTCCGAAAAAAATAACCGGACAGCCGGATTCAGAAGTGCTTACGCAGGCCCAGCGAGAGGAGGTGTTGGCCAAATTGATCCCCGAAATCGGTGTTGCCGTTAGGAGTTGTGATAACCAGACGGTTGATGATCAGGTATTTATATTCTGCGAAGATGCTCCAATCCGGAGCTATAAAATAATCAAGACCGCCGAGAATTTGATAGGCAAGTTCAGCCTGGGTATCGTCATCTGTTCCCACGATGGCCAGACCAACACCGGGTCCGCCGTAAATACGAAAGTCACCCCATTGGGCCTGGAGTGTTGCATTGATCATCAGGAAGCCCATATCCATGTCCAATTTGTTGGAGCCGACGGCATTATTCAGCTCAGTGCTGTTGCGGACATAAAGACCTTCCAACTCGAGGCCGCCTGAAATTCGCACGCCGCCGACAGAAGATGTTTCCATATCAAACTGATCGATCGGTTCATCCGAGAAGGGCCAGGTATAACCGAATTTCAAACCACCCGTGGGAGCGATACCGGAATTGCTGGTTGTGGGAATACCGCCGAAGGTTGTGATATCATCCTCTTGGGCCAGGTTGGCTCCGGCCATAACGGAAACACTATAGCCTGTGGCCGGTGCGCGGGGCTCAGCTTTCAAGACATAATTGGTGGATGTAGGCTGGGCCGTTGTGTTATCGCTCTGGGGGGCAATCTGGAGGCGGCCGTCTTTGCCTTTTGTCACGGTGGCGGAAGTTGATGAAGTGGAGCCGCTGTCACTGACCGGTTCTATTGGACGTGGTGCAGGGGGCGTTGCATAGGTTTGCGCATGGGAAGATCCGACCAATCCGAAGATAGCCAGGCAGAAACATAACCCTTGGTTGGCAAAATGACGAGTTTGCATATTTACGTAGTTACTTAAAACCACGTAGAAAGTCAAAACTATTTACAGGTATTACTATTAAATCTGTGAATAACGTTGTACAGCTTATTTTTCCTGCACAAGCCCTTTTTCAAGGGCTTTCTGTAAAAAAGCTTTTTCCATTTTCGTCAAGCTGGCCTGGCCAAGAAGATCGGACTTTTTCAGAACATAAGGGAGTTCTCTCTGAATATCCTCCTCGTTCAGCGATTGTAGGAGGGACCTTTCCATAGCCACTTCCTCGGGATTTGCGGAAAACTGGGAAGACATTACGGATTTGGGTTGGCGGTACCAGCCGATCAGCCCCATATAAAGGAAGCCCCAAACCGCCCCACCAATATGGGCGGAATGGGCTATAAAATCGGTGTAGGGGCTAAAAATGAGCACCAGACTTAGAAAAAGCAGAAAGAGGACAGCCCTTAGGGCCCTGACCCGGAAAGGCCAGGGAAGGATAAGAATCCAGCGTTCCGGGTGCATGACGGCAAAGGCGGCTGCCAGCCCTGTGACGCAGCCACTGGCACCGATCAGCGTGCTTTGCAGGTATTGCGTTTGTTCCAGCAGGTTGATGCGGATCCATAGCTCCGACAGATAAAAGATGACAGCCAGCAGTCCAGCCGGGATATAGATCAGGATAAAATGTTTCCGGCCCAGGGAGCCTTCAACCACCTGTCCCAAAGCCGCCAGTGACAACATGTTCAGGAGGAGGTGAAGCGTGCGATATCCCAGCAGGTCGTCATGAACCCAACTGGTGGTGAAGAGCCGCCACCATTCACCGGACAAGAGCCCGGTTACTGTTAGTGGAAGTTCGCCTTTGATCCAATTCCCGGCATCAAAGGGGCCGAGCATGAGCGACCAGAAAGCGATCAGGCAATTGGCCGCAATGATCCATTTGGTCAGGTTCCAGTTAGGCATGGGATTGTTGGGGTGGTTCCGCCCAGCTTCAGCCTTTCACTTTTTTGATGCGTGGCGTGCGTTTGAGCCGGAAGACGTTGTTCCAAGTCTTGCGGAAAGCATCTTTCGGCGAAAGATAACTCTGTTTCAGGTCCGGGGCCCTCTTGATACCGTTTAAAATACCGGCAACGTTCAGTTCTTCGGCCTCAATGATGGTGTAGGCTACGCCGAGGGCTTCTTCATGGTGGGCATCGCTGCCCGCCGTCATGGGAAGTTGCTTGCGCTGGGCATACTCGAAAGCCTGGCGGTTATAGCGCTTCAGGGTGGTGGCGGCATTGAAAACTTCAAGGGCGTCAATCGGCAGAGAATCCAGAATATGTTCGCGGATACCGGCGCGGAACATGTCATAGGGATGGGGTGGAATGGCCAGGCCTCCGCTTGCGTGGATGAGTTCAACGGCTTCGGCCGGGGGTATTCCCTTCAGGTCTGGCAGGCGCACGCCCAAAGCAAGGAGGTGTCCGGCTGATGTGGTGATTTCCTGTCCTGGAATAATGAGCAGTCCATCCACCGGTAGGCCGTCTTCCCGCATAAATCCGTGTTGGAGAAAGTAGTCAACACAGGCGCAGGTGTTGTGGTCGGTGATGGCGAAACCGTGAAGTCCGATTGCTTTGGCCCTGGCGACCATGTTCTCGGGTTCCGCCACGCCATCGGCCGAGAAGCGGGAGTGGGAGTGGAGATCAATATTGAATTTCACAAGAGGGTAAGTAACGGCTGGGAAAGCTTCCGACAAGTCTGGGGAAGGAAACGGTCCGGTCAAAGCAGAACTATCAGAGCCCTGATCCCGGTTCGGCCTTACGGATCTCTATGAAGGTGCGCGAGCTGGAGAGATCACGTCCCGGGATGATGGAGGCAATCACCATTTCCTTGATGGTGTAGGCATTACCCACTTTCATCACACCGTTGACTTCAACCCGTTTGATGATCTGGTTTTTTTCATTGAAAGCATCGACCCGTAGGACAGCCAGGTAATCGGAGCTGATCCAGAAGTGGGTCTTGGCGTAGTTGCTGCTGGTCGGCGGTTTGGCCTCATAGGCCCAGGCTTCCAGGGTTTTGATGCTGTCGCCGCCGAGGGGTCTGACCTCACTCCAGCGGAGAAAATCCATGCCCAAGTCTTCGTAAGAGGCGTCCGAATCCAGGATTTTTTCCAACCTTTCCTTGCCGGTCACGGGCATCCAGGCCTCATTTTTGGCTTTGCGCTTCTGGATGATGCTTCCGATTTCGTTCATGACGACACGGATTTGTAGGGGTTGTTTTTGGAACTCGAATACGATCTCGCGGTCGCGGGTACGCATGATAATCGGGTGCAGGTTTTTATCCGTGCGGAGAAATCCCTCCAGTTTGAAGTCCTGCAGACGGGAAACTTCCCAGAGCCGGGCTTGGAGCATTTCAGGGGAGGGCACATTTTTTTTCGGGTCGGGGGTGGCAGGGGAGCAGGGAATGAGGGAAAGCAGGCAGAGGGTCAGGGCAATGAGATTTTTTTTCATGAAATGGTTTTGTAGCTTTTTATCTGTGCAATCTGCGGAAACTATGGAAAGAAACAAGCTGCTATGTGGGAACTTCTTCAAACGTGGGACATTGCCTTATTTCGCCTGATCAATGAATCGTGGGTTTCCCCGTGGCTGGATGGGGGGCTTTCTCTGATGGCGGATTTCCGCCTGATGAAGTGGCCCCTGGGTATCGCCGTTTTGGCGGCGTTGATCTGGGGTGGATTCAGAGCCCGGCTCTTTTTATTCCTGGTCATGCTGGCCTTAATCATCGGGGACGGGGGTATCAACTGGTCAATCAAAAAAATAGTCGACCGTCCGCGTCCCTATCAGGGCTTGGACGATGTGAGGCGGGTCAAGCGGGATGGCTTTACCTACCGGGTGGAACGTGTCAGTAAGGAATGGTTCAAGGCGGGACGCAGCATGACCTCGGGCCATGTCTGCAACAATGTGGCCCTGGCCTTTTTGGCCACTCTTCTTTTTTCTCCATGGGGACGACTGGTCTGGATCTGGGCGGCATTGATCGCCTACTCAAGAGTCTATACGGCGGATCATTATCCGAGCGATGTGGTGGTCTCCTTTTTTGTGGCCCTGGCCTACACTGCGGGAATTTGTTGCGTCGTTCAATTCCTCTGGCAACAATGGGCTCCCCGCTTTTTCCCGAAAACTTATGCCAAGCATCCGAGACTTTACGACCGCAACGACTAAACCAGGCGGATTTCCCTATGCCAAGGCGGCGTGGACTCTGATCGGACTCCTGACCCTTTTCCGACTCTGGTATTGCCAGACTTTTGAACTGGTGGCAGATGAGGCCTACTATCGCCTTTGGTCGGACCATCTCGATCTGAGCTATTTCAGCAAAGGACCGGGAGTTGCGGCGATCATGGCCTGTGGCCGGGCTTTGATCGGGGACAATGAATTTGGTATCCGCTTTTTTGCCGTGCTGCTGTCAGGGGGGATCGGCCTGTTTCTTTTCCAATTGGGAAGGATGCTGTTTTCGGACCGGGTTGGTTTTTGGGTGGTGTTGACAGCGGCCTGCGTCCCGCTTTTTTCTGTGGGAAGCGTGCTGATGACGATTGATCCGATCAGTGTTTTTTTCTGGGTGGCGGCGGCCTGCACGTTTTGGAAAGCAACCAAAAGTCCGCACACTCCCTGGTGGATTCTGACGGGATTTCTGGTTGGGATGGGAATGTTGGGCAAATACACCAATGCGGCCCAACTCCTTTGCTTTCTCCTTTTCTGTCTCTGGAGCCGGACCCATCGCAGCCTGCCTCAGACCGGACGTTTTTGGCTCATGGTGATCGTGGCAGGATTGTGCCTGACGCCCGTTGTCGTATGGAATGCCCAGAACAATTGGATCACCATCGATCATTTGTTGCATCGCGGAAAACTGGACGAGGGAAGTTGGACTTTCCGTCCGGGTGAGTTGTTTGAGTTTTACAAAATGCAGGCCCTGGTTCTTTCACCTTTTGTGTTTATCGGCCTGATTGCGGCTTTGGTCGCGGTCTTTCGTCGTGGCAAAAAAGAAAAGCTCCCCGCCCAGATCATCTATCTGCTGGCGTTGTTCCTGCCTCTTGTGGTTCTTTATACCCTTCTCAGCACCAAGGAGGCTGGGGAAGCCAATTGGACGGTGCTATCTCATGTGACCGGCCTGGTTTTGACCGTGGTTTTTTGGCTCCGATGGACGGACCGTTCATTCGCTTTGAGGCAACTGGCCCGGATCGGTCTGGTCCTGAGTTTTGTTGTTGTCGCGTTTTTGCACGTCGCATCGGCCCGTCACACCGGGATCAAGCCCATCGACAAACTTTTTGACCGCACCCGTGGCTCAAAGGATCTGGCCCTTCAGGTGGCGGAATTGCAGAAGCAACAGGGAGCCTCTTTCATCATCACCAATAAATACGGCTACGCCAGCCTGATCGCCTTCTACCATCCGGAAAGGCCCCAGACCTACCTGCCCAATGCCCAGGGCATCCAGAATCAGTTCTCGTTCTGGCCGGATTACAGTGACGGGTTTTGGGCGGAGTCTGCCCTCTTTGTCACCGACAGCGACGAAGTTCCCGAACAGCTCAAACGTGAATTTCTGGAAGTGAGCCTTATCAAAGAAACCTGGTCCCGTAGCGGGGACAGACCGGTGCGGAAATTCAAAGTTTATCTGTGCTCGGAATTCGGTGGAGTGCCCGAAATTATTTCGATTCCGGCAGCCAACCCCAAGCCCGCACGAAAAAAGAAGTAGTCATGCCACGAGTTTCAGTCGTCATCCCGTTTTATAACGAAGAAGAAAACGTCACGGAGCTTTTGCGGGAAATCCTGCAGAGTCAGCCGGATGCGGAAATCATTGCCGTCAACGACGGCAGCACCGATCACACCCTTGAAAAACTAAAGGCAGAGGCCCGTGTCACAGTTGTGGACGCGCCCAAAAACCTGGGCCAGAGCGCTGCCTTGTTTCAGGGGTTGAACGCCGCAACCGGAGAAATTTGTGTCATGTTGGACGGAGACGGCCAGAATGATCCGGCGGATATCCCTCTCCTGTTGAAGGAACTGGAACAGGTGGATTTTGTCTGTGGTGTTCGAAGGAATCGTCAGGATACCTGGAGCCGACGGGTCGGATCCAAATGGGCCAATGCCATCCGCCGTTTTGCCCTGGGTGATCATGCCACTGACACAGGATGCACCCTCAAGGCCATGCGTCGCGAGCATGTGAAGCATCTGATACCTTTCAATGGCATGCACCGATATATTCCGGCGCTCTTGGGTGGAGCCGATCTGACGATGGGCGAGGTTCTGGTCAATCACCGTCCCCGCCGTTTTGGTGTTTCCAAATACACCCTCGGAGGAAGAGCTTTGCGCGGGGTCTGGGATCTGGTCGGGGTGCGCTGGTATCTGGGCCGTCAGATCCATTGGCCTAGCCGCCGCTTGCCATAAGCTGTTCCAGCTGTTACCAGAGAGGCTCTATGAATGAGATCCTCTTCCTGTTGCCCATCCCTTTTTCCGATAAAACGGTTATCATCACTGTCTGGAAAGTGATTGGTTTTGCCGGAGTGTTGATGTTCGGGGGACGCTGGCTTGTTCAGGTAGCAGCTTCCCATTTGGCCAAAAGGCCGGTTATTCCGAGCGCCTTCTGGTATATCAGTATTCTCGGCAGTGCCCTGACGGTGTCTTACTTTACCTGGGGGAAAAATGACTCTGTTGGAATCATGAATAATCTCTTTCCGCTCATCTTTGCCTGTTACAACTTGTATCTCCATCACACCCACAAGCGGAATGAAAAAGGTGATCCCCTGTGAGATCCGTTCAATAGGGTGTTTACCCTATTTTTATGTCCGCCCAAGTATACTAGTTTTGTTTTTATGAAAAAATTCTTCGCGATCAGCTTTTGTTTGATACTCCTCCCTGTAGTCTCCGGGGCACTCCATGCGGATTCAGTTTTGAATGTAACCGCCAATGCGATCAGCATTGTGGAAAAAAAGCAGGGTTCGGTTGAACCTATTCCAACGGAGGCCTTGAAAGCAGCCAAAGGTGTGGCGGTGCTCGAAATCACCAAAGCCGGACTGGTCTTTGGCGGAACTGGTGGTGATGGTGTCGTTGTACTTAAACAAAAAGGTCTGCTTCCCTGGGGAAGCCAATGGTCGGCTCCCATTCCCATCGGATTAGGCGGGGGAAGTTTTGGTGCGCAGATTGGTTTTTCCACCACACGTATGATTGTTTTACTCAATTCCGACCAGGCTGTGAGAACCTTTACCAATCCCGGAAAGCTTGAGTGGAATGCAGGTGCCTCGGGCACAGCCGGTGCGGATACCAAAACGGAACAGGTCGGTGGTCTCCTTTCTGATCTTGATGTCAAAATCTACAAAGAATCCGGCGGCCTTTACGGCGGAGCCACTTTCGGAGGCGGAACCATCCGCATTCAGGATGACCGCATCAAAAAAGCCTACGGTCAGGATATCTTTGTCCGGGACATCGTCAGCGGCAAAGTAAAGGCTCCGGACTACGCCGAGCGGCTCTACACTCTTTTGAACGGCAAGCGCTGAGTTTTTACCTTACCACCACGACTTCGATCAGATCGCGGTCGATGTTTCCCAAACCCGAACGTGCGGCCTGGATAATGTGATTGGCTGCATCCCCGACCGGTACAACCTTTCGTTCCCGTCTCCAGGCTTCAATCCGCTCCAGAGCGAGGCTGTCGATGGCGACTGGATCACGGCTGAGGATAAGAATGCCGGGTGATTCTGTGTAGTTGGGAACAAACTCCGGCCCTCCGGCAAACTGCGCAATCAGGCCGTCCATGACATGGAGGACGGTTTTTTTCCGGATCACGTCATCCGCGTAGATTTCCGCAATGGCCAGGCCGCTGAAATCCGCCGGGGTCTGGAAGCGTCTCTGGTTGTCGACGGAGGCCAGGGCCAGGGATGCGATGCAGCCATTCAGTCCAAGGCGCTGGTGGTCGCTCATCACGGGCACATTAATCAGTTTGGTGATCTTTTTTGTCAGGATCGTGGTGTAATAGGACCGGTTGCTGATCTGCTTGGGCGGTTGCTTCTTTTTTTCTTCCTCGCCGGTTTTTTTCGGTTCTGTCTTGAGCAGATCTTCCACGGGGATGTGTGGGGTATTACTGCGTCCCACAAAGTCGTGATCCCCCCAGATCAATTGTCCCACCACTTCGTTGAAGTAGTTTTTCTTCGGGTCAAAGCCCGCTCCCGGCTGCACGGAAAGGCATTGCCACTCGTTGGTTGATTCCATCGGGATGTAGCCCGCGCTGATCATCTGATCTTCATAGCGGTCCCAAACGATGATGTTGTTCGGTTTGATGCCGGCGGATTGGAGTCCGGCCACGATCGCATCAATGAGCGAGCGGTGGCTGCTCATGACAGCACCTCCGGCCGTGACGATTTTGATTCCTACCACATCATCGGGGGAAACAAACTGGCTCCACGCTTCCGGGATGCTGCTTTTCCGTGTCAGGGCCAGGAGCAATTTGTTGAAGGTTTCGGGGACGCGGGCGGTGTTGACCTGAAAACGCCGGACCAGTTCAGGATTTTCCGAAATAACAACCCGGGATTTGGCCGGGATGACAGGTTCCGGATTCCTGGCTGGATCCTGCCGCACCTCAGCCGCTCCCAAAGGCAAGAGGTTTCCCACCAGTGTTGCCATCATCCAGAAAGGTAGACCCAAGCATCCGGGGAATTGTTTCATGTGAATCTGAAAGGATGCCTTATTTATCACGGGGAATCAAGGGGCAGAATGATCGGATATTTGATTGTTGGAATCCGGGGGGGAAGGTTTAGATTCGGAGAAGGCATGGCAATTTCTCCGGAAGTGGTGGATCGGGTCAGACAATCGAGTGACATCGTGGACGTCATCGGTTCCTATGTGCCCTTGAAACGGGCGGGGGCCAGCTATAAGGCACTCAGCCCCTTCAACAAGGAGAAATCACCCTCGTTTTACGTCAATCCGCAGCGGCAAATTTTCAAATGTTTCAGTAGTGGACATGGCGGTGATGTTTTCAAATTTCTCATGCTCTACGAGAATATCGATTTTCCAACGGCTGTCCGGCGTCTGGCGGAAAAAGCCGCCATCCCCATTGAGGAAGAACGAACGGGCGATTACCAGAAGGCGACCCAGCGCAAGCAAAGAATGCTGGCCCTCCACCAGGAGGTTGCTGCCTATTGGAGGGATATCCTCCTTCATGATGAGCGTGCACAGGTGGCCAGGGATTACATGCACCATCGTGAGATCCCTCTCTCCTGGGTGAAAGATTTCGGCATGGGTTTCGCTCCCGAGTCCTGGGATGACACCCTCAAGTGGGGCCAAAAAAAGGGACTTCCCGAAGATCTTCTGTTGGAGGCCGGGGTTGTCAAAAAGCAGGAGGAGTCAGGCCGTGTCTATGACTTTTTCCGGGGCCGTCTGGTTTTCAACATCGAAGATGAACAGGGACAGATTATAGCATTCAGTGCCAGACTGATGGATAAGGAGGCCAAAGCGGCCAAATACATCAACTCCCGCGACAGTATTCTTTTTTCCAAGAGTAAGGTGTTGTTCGGCTTTAATCGCGCCAAGCGCGCCATTCTGGATGCGGGATCCGTGGTGGTTTGTGAAGGACAGATCGACGTTTTGCGCTGTCACGCCGCTGGAATTCTTCATGCCGTGGCACCTTTGGGAACGGCTTTTACCGAAGAACATGCCAAGCAGATCAAGCGATTCACCCAGAGAGTGATTCTTTGTCTGGATGCGGACCGGGCGGGCCAGCAGGCAGCGGATCGTGTGACCAAAATATTTTTGGAGGGCATGGAAGGCATGGAGCGGATGGTTCAGTCGGATCTGGGGGTGGAGGTTGTGCGTCTCCCGCCCGGGCATGATCCGGACTCTCTCATCACCCAGCAGGGGGTTGATGCATTCAAGACGCTGTTGGCAAAACCTATGCAGTATGTGGACTTCCTTTTGGACCGCCTTTTGGACAGGGAAGATGCCGGAACGGCCACTGGAAAGAGGAAAATTATTGAAGCGGTAGCTGCCTTTTTGACCCAGATTCCCAATCAGGCCTTCCGGGCCCAGGTTCTACAGCAGGCAGCTTCCAGACTTCAAATCAGCCAGGAAATTCTGGAATCAGAAGTGTCCAAACTTCTCAAGCCTGTGAACTTCAAGCAGGCTCAGGATTCATCCAAAGCGCGGAAAGAGCTTTCTGCACCCAGACCGCAGACGATGCAACTGCATCCTTTGGTAGCCGATCTGGTGCAGGTGGTGCTTTCCCACAGCGGGTGCATACCGGAGATTCAGAAGGAGTTGAATCCGGAGTGGATCATGAATCTGGCCGGTGCCGGACTGTTGCAAAAGATGATGGATCTCTACACCGAGGAAATCTGGAGCGGACAGGAATCCATTTACAGTCATTTGGAAGAGGGTGAACAAAACTATCTGACGGGTCTGGACACCGCCGGTCTGCAAAGCCAGGACAGTGACCGGGTTCTGGCCATCGCCAAACGGGCCTGCGTCCGTCTCCATTTGGATTGGATTCGGAACCGGCTTTTGGTGATCAGCCAGCTTTTGAACCAACCCGGTTTGGAAGCGGCTCGAAAAGCCGAATTATTGGGCGAGCAGAGTGGGCTCTATAAACTGAAAAATTCTTTGACAGCAAGCACTTAGGAAACTAGCTTATAAAGCTTTTCCTGTTCCGGGATGGTTCCTGTGGCAGTCGAAAACTAACCGAGGTTTGATGTGTCGAAGAAGCAGCCCGCAAAGAAGTCCAAGGAATCGCCGGTCAAAAAAACCGCCGCCAGTAAAACAAGCCAAACCGCCAAGCCCTCTCTTGCCGCAGCTGTTGTCGAGACTTCCTCCAAAAAAGGAAAAAAGTCCGCCGAAAAGCCGCAGGAAGACAATCCGGATATTTCCAAAAAGCTGAACGACATTTTCAAGGATGCTTCCGGCAAAGAAATCGACGCCAGCAAATTTTCTGAAAAAGACATGATGGCCGCCGTGTGGAGCGGCAATGCCGAGTGGCAGGCCCGCCTGCGCGAAGTGATCAAGCTGGCCCGTGAGCAGGGCTATCTGACCTTTGACGACCTTCACGAAGCCCTTCCAGCCAGTGTCAATAATCCCGATCAGGTTGAAGGTATTCTGGGTTTCCTGCGCACGATGGAAATCGATGTTATCCAGGCTTCCGAAGTCGACAGTTATAAGCAGACCGTTGGAGGCCAGGATGAGCCGGATGAAGAAGAGAAGGCTGAAGCCAAGCTCGATATCCTCGACGATCCCGTCCGCATGTATCTCAAGCAGATGGGCCAGGTTCCTCTTTTGACGCGTGAGCAGGAAGTCGAAATTTCCAAGCGTATCGAAGACGCTGAAATGATGGTTCAAAAATTCCTGCACCGCTTCGGTTTTATCGCCGATGAGTATGTCAACCTGGCAGAGAAACTTGAACAGGGCCGTGAACGTTTTGACCGTGTCATCCAGGACAAGAAGATTGACAGCCGCGAGAAGTACATGAAGACCTTGAAGAAGCTTGTCCGCGAGGTTCTCGTCGCGAACAAAAAGGTTCAGGAAAGTTACGGAAAACTTTTGAAGGCCAAAGGTGAAGCCAACAAGCAGAAGGCCCTCAAGGTTTTCGAAAAAGCCGACCAATCCCTCCAGAAGCTTTACATCAAATTTTTCTTCAAACAGAAAGTCACTGAAGAGTTTGTCGCCATCTGTGACAACTATCACCGCAATCTGGTTGAACTCCGCCGTGAGAAGGATCAGATCGAACGATCCAAGTCCCGCAAGAAACAGGACAAAGACCGTATCGATTTCATCGATCAGCAGATCGAAGATCTTACCGTCAAATTCCGCGTGCCTGTGGAGCAGTTTGAAAGCGATCACCGCCAACTCAAAGACTGGCTGCGCAAGGCCCTCCGGGCCAAAACCGAGATGGTCGAGGCCAATCTGCGCCTCGTTATTTCTATCGCCAAGAAATACACCAACCGCGGCCTCTCTTTCCTCGATTTGATCCAGGAAGGCAACATGGGTCTGATGAAGGCGGTGGAGAAGTTCGAATACCGCCGTGGCTACAAATTCTCAACCTACGCCACCTGGTGGATCCGTCAGGCCATCACCCGCAGTATTGCCGACCAGGCCCGCACCATCCGTATTCCGGTCCACATGATCGAAACGATCAACAAGTTGATGCGTGTGCAGAAGCAATTGGTGCAGGAGTTCGGGCGCGAACCCACACCGGAAGAAGTGGCGGAAGAAACCGCCATGCCGGTGGAACGCGTCCGTGCTGTCCTGAAAATGGCCCAGCAACCCATTTCGCTGCAGGCCCAGGTAGGCGACAGTGATGACACGACCTTTGGCGATTTCATCGAAGACAAGAGTGCGGAGAACCCCGCCGACATGACGGCCCACGCGCTTCTCAAGGAAAAAATCAAGGATGTCCTGGATTCCCTGACCGAACGCGAACGCGCCGTATTGGAGCAACGTTTTGGACTGGTTGACGGTTATTCCCGCACCTGTCTCTTATACACATCTGACGCTGCCGACGAATAGAGAGGTGTAGATCTCGGTGGTCGCCGTATCAT